>ENA-UEYG01000667-UEYG01000667.1-human-gut-metagenome-genome-assembly--contig:-NODE-667-length-26816-cov-8.483302_pt1 | contig 26816 bp, 24 predicted proteins | sample MGYA00242933_ERZ507934 | MGnify/ENA primary metagenome ERZ507934 (study PRJEB26167, sample SAMN06115527) | human gut metagenome | host: Homo sapiens | place: China:Zejiang | collected 2015-11-10... | reverse complement strand
AACCTTACAGGAATTGGAAATAATTCTCATCAATGATGGCTCCACTGATCAAAGTCAGAATATCATTGAAAAGTATGCACTTTATATCTCTCCGAGAATGTATGAAGGTATTGGAATGAGCTTTATCAAGGCAATGAGCATGGGGAGGTGTGTCATTGCAGTTGATCATCCTACCATGAATGAATATATCTCCCACGGAGAGACAGGACTCCTATTTGATCTTTCCCATATTCATGATATCCGGATTAATGATTTTGATATACGAAAAATTCAAAAAAATACTCTTGAGTATATGACTGAAGGGTATGAAAAATTTCAGAAAAACCTGAGGTACATCCCTGGTTGGATCGAGGAATCACCGGTGGCCCGGCCTGCAAAAATATAAAGGATAGCACCATGGCACAAAAAAAGATTTCTGTCATTACTCCGTCTTTTAACAGCAGAGAAGTTATTGAGCGGGCTGTCCAGAGCGTCCTCGTACAAGATTATACCTGCTGGGAACATGTCATCGTTGATGGCGGCTCAACCGACGGTACGATTGATTTGCTGAAAAAATATCCACACCTGAAGTGGATATCCGAGAAAGATAGAGGACAGGCTGATGCCATGAATAAGGGCTTTTCCCTCTCTACCGGTGATATCATCGTATATCTGAACGCTGACGATTATTTTCTTCCGGGAGCCTTTTCTGCGGTAATGGCCGTTTTTGAGAAAGGAGCTTCTTTTGTCGTCGGAAACGTACTGGTAATGAGCCCGAGACTCGGTACGGAGTTTATCAATACGCCGAGAACGACGCTTGACGGGATGCTCCGCCACTGGGAACCTAATGCTTTCTGCTATAATCCGGTTGGGTACTTTTATACCCGTGAAGTGCAGGAGCATTGTCCTTTCAATGTTCATAATTATGCAACCATGGATCTTGAATTTCTTCTTGATGCTGCTGCTGTCTTTCCTTTCACCAAAGTCAACCGGACACTTGGATGTTTCGAAGACAGCCTATCAAATAAGACGCACGAAACACAGGTAAAGCCCGACTATTGGAATCCAGCAACATTTCCATATATTGAAAAACATCTGTCTCGGATGCTCCAGGCAGATCGGGAGCAATATCTTTCTGACAGGCGGGCCGGATATAAGCAGTATCAGGCGGAAGCTAATTTCCGGGCAAGACGGGAGGGCTGTTTTGCTCCGGAAGTTCCTGATCAGGGGGCGGGACGCGTGAGTGTCATCATTCCAACGTGGAACACGGCGGATTTTCTGTGCAGGGCGGTCGATTCTGTTCTGGCGCAGACGATGCAAAATTTTGAAATTATTATTGTTAATGATGCATCGACAGATGAATCTTTAGCCCTGTTGAAGCGCTACGAAGCTGATCCTAGGGTTCGTGTGATAACCCATGCTATAAATAAGGGATTGGGTGCGGCACGAAATACAGGAATTGAGTATGCCCAAGGAGATTTTTTATTTTTTCTTGATAGCGATGATTGGATTGAGTCGACAACTTTACAACTTCTGATGGGCATAGCTCTCCATTATGACGCCGATATTGTCGCCGGAGGAGTTGATAAAGTATATCCTGATGGAACGTGCTCTGCATACCATGCGTTTGATTTTTCTTGTTCCGGAGGAAAAGATGCACTTGCTTACTTATCTGATTACTCAATTGGAAGTATCGCATGGAATAAAATATATCGTCGTAATTTTATTACTGCAAATAATCTTCGATTCACAGAAGGCTATTTGCATGAAGATGTCATGTTTTCCATGCGTGCTGTTTATGCGTGCAGAAAATATATATCTATTTCTGATATTTGTTATCATTATTTTCAAAGACCTCGAAGTATCATCAATTCAGGGATAACAAAGAAAAAGATTGCATCCTACATAAAATTCTGGCAGGAATTTTCCAATTTTTCCAACCAATATAATCTACTGGAAAAATCGGAAACACATGATCTTGCCCTGAATCTTCTGAAAGCCCATGGTTCTTCGGATTTCTCAAGTCATATTATAGAGTATTTGAAAGAGGATTTTGATGAATCACGGTGTGAAGAATTATGCACTATTTTCGTGCAATTCTTCGGTGAAAATGGGTATATTATTTCTGATGCACTTATTCCTGTGATAAAGAATATAATTTCAAATAAATAACTATTTATTCTAGGATGTACTCAAATATGACTTTCCGTCCAGCTAGAAATAAGATAGCATTAGAATCATGTATGTGATTATGTTGCTTTTACCACATTATATTTTGATTCTAAAGTTACAGCGGGGACACGATGGACAATGGTTACATAGGGGTGAGTTCGGCAATGCAGAACTCTGAGCGGTAACTCCATAATATGCAGATGGAGAAGGTGTTCAAGGATCACATCAGTGGGAAGAACAGGAACCAATCGGCGCTGAAGATCTGTTTTGAACTTGTTTGTGATAGTGGCATGTTCATGTGCACAGCATTAATGGGCTGGCCCGCAACCTGAAATTGATATCCTTGCGGCTGATAGGCTGAACGCTGAAGGTGTAACCCTCCCTTAAAATAGTGCAGACCAAAACTGGAGACTTCTGGTAAACCATCCCCAGGAGGGAACCATGAAGAAGTCACGGTTTTCTGAACACCAAATCATCACAATCCTGAAGTCTGTCGAAGCGGACAGGACTGCCAAGGACGTATGTCGTGAGCACGATATCAGCAGTGCCACGTTCTATGCATGGAAGACAAGTTCGGCGGCATGGAAGCTTCGGACATCAAGCGTATGCGCGACCTTGAGCATGAAAACGCCCGTCTCAAACAAATGTATGTGGACTTAAGCCTGGAAAATCGGGCCTTGAAGTATGTGATCGAAAAAAAGCTCTGAAGCCAGCCGAGAAGCGTGACGTCGTGCTGTTCGTTCACGAAGAGCATGGACTTTCCGTCAGCAAGACGTACACGGCATTGCGCATAAGTCGAAGCGTGTTTCTTTACAAACCAACGCCGCGTGACGACAGTCTTGTGATAACGACGCTTCTTGAGCTGGCCGAACGCTACCCGAGATACGGATTTGCCAAATATTTTGCTGTGCTGCGTCGCGAGGAATATACATGGAACCATAAGCGCGTCTACCGAATTTATCGGCAGTTGCAGTTGAACATGCGCCGCAAAGAAAAACGGCGCCTGCCCAGCCGCGCTCCCGTCCGTCTGGAGGCGCAAACCGTCGTCAACGGTTGCTGGTCTGTGGACTTTATGGGCGATGCGCTGATGCACGGTCAGCGTTTTCGCACGATTAACGTGCTTGACGATTTCAGCCGTGAAGTATTGGCCGTGGAAGTGGACACCAACTTGCCTGTAGCCCGTATCATTCGTGTGCTTGACAGCATAGCCGCTTGGAGAGGCTATCCTACAAAAATGCGTATGGACAATGGCCCGGAATTTGTCTCGGCGCAACTTGCCGGAAGGGCTTTACAACACGGGATTGACCTTGAGTTCACTCAACCCGGCAGGCCCACGCAAAACTCATATGTGGAGCGGTTCAACCGCACCTTCCGCGAGGAGGTACTGAACTTCTATGTTTTTAGCAGGCTGAGTGAGGTTCGCCCCATCGTTGACGCATGGTTACAAGAATACAACGAGCAAAGGCCACACGAATCATTGGGCAATCTCACGCCAGAAGAGTTTGCCCTCAACGCCGGGGGCTCCAGTGTAGGGTCAGGACTCATTAATTAAGATAAAAGATACCGGTAACAGCAAGGCAGATAGCTGAGAAAAAGGTATGGACACAGCGGGCATACCGGGTCGCGATACGTCGCCAATCCTTCAGCCTGCTGAATGTATTTTCAATAAGATGCTGTTGCTTATACAGCGTGTTGTCAAAGGGAAATGCTTCATTTCTGTTTTTTCGGGGTGGTATGCAGACTGTTATTCTTTTGGCTCTCAGAGATTTACGCAACCAACTCGTGTCATACCTCCGTCTGCCAGAAACGTATAGGTATCGGGAAGAAGATGCTAGAGAATGGCTGCACCCTTGTAGTCGTTGACCTGTCCTTCAGCCAGTAAAAGCAGGACAGGACGTCCATGCCCGTCACAAACAATATGGAGTTTGGAATTCAGGCCACCTTTTGTTCGTCCTATAAGACGTGGAGAATCCCCTTTTTGAGCAGGCTTGCCGCCGTGCGGTGAGCCTTGAGATGGGTGGAGTCGATCATCAGGAAGCATCAAAAGGTGTTTTATTTGCCAACTCAATGAAAATTTTATTGAAAACACCGAGCCTGCTCCACTAGACAAAGCGATTGTACAGCGTTTTGTGGGGGCCGTACTCATCAGGTGCATCCTGCCACTGAAGTCCGTGCTTGATGACGTAGATAATGCCGCTGACGACACGCCTGTCATCCACACGGGGAACACCGTGAGAACGGGGAAAGAACGGTTTGATACGCTCCAACGGACTTTCGGAAAGATAAAACAGGGTACGGGGGACACCTCCGTGCCTCCTGCATACCCTGTTTTCCTTCCCTTGAAGATAACGAGTCCTGACCCTAGAGCGTGTCTTGCGAGATAAAAAAGGGCAGAAGCGGGGACAGTTTGATGGGAATGTAGACAGGTGGGGAGAGGGGCGAAGAAGCGGGACGGTATCCAAAAGCGCGCTTGACCATAAAAAAAGGAATTGGATAACAAATCCAATTCCTTCGTTTTTTGCTGGTGCGCCCGGCGCGATTCGAACGCACGGCCTTTAGCTCCGGAGGCTAACGCTCTATCCGACTGAGCTACGGGCGCGGAGTTTCCCCGGAAGGGGACACTACAGAGTTGGGAAGCTAGCTCTTGTGCCGCGTCCTGTCAAGCTGTATGCTCCGGTACCGGGAGTGTGCTGCGGCTCGTTTGGTGTCGGAGCCGTGTTTTTGTGTCCATCCGCTTGTTACGCTTCCCCTTCTTTTTCTTTATCTTAAGGAGTATTCCATGAGCGTTTCCGTTACTTGGTACGGTCATTCCAATTTTAAGGTTTCTTGCGGCGACGTGACTGTTTTCATAGATCCCTTCTTCACGCATAACCCTTCCTGCCCCGTGACGTGGAATGAGGCCGGGAAGCCGGATTTGGTGCTCGTCACCCATGATCACGGCGATCATACGGGTGACGCCGTGGCGATCTGCAAAAGCAGCGGCGCAACCTGCGGCTGCATCGTCGGTACGGCCGAACGCCTGATCGACGCCGGGATGCCGCAAGCCAGCATTCCCGCCGGGATCGGCTTCAATATCGGGGGCACCATCGAAGTGAAGGGTGTCCGGGTCACCATGACGCAGGCGTTCCATACTTCGGAATCCGGGGCCCCCACAGGGTACGTCGTGACCATGCCGGACGGCTTTGCCTTCTATCATGCGGGCGATACCGGCCTCTTCTCCTCGATGGAGCTGATAGGTTCGCTGTATCCGCTGGATCTGGCGCTGCTGCCCGTGGGCGGCTTCTTCACGATGGACGGGTTGCAGGCCGCCCATGCCGCGCGTCTGCTCAAGCCCAAGGCCGTGATCCCCATGCACTGGGGGACATTCCCGGTCCTTGCGAAGGACACCTCGGCCTTTGCGTCGCATCTGGCGTCCGTGGCTCCCGATGTCCGCCTTATCTCCATGAAGCCCGGTGATAGCACCGCGTTCTAATCACGGAGGTGTCCCATGACGCTCATCGAACACGGCGAACTGGTCCGCCGCGCTTTGGAATATGTGCAGGAAGAACGCTGCCGCCGCCCAGATGCGCCGCTTTCCTCCCTGCTTGACGAAGCGGGTATGCGCTTCAATCTGACGCCGCTGGACGCGGCTCAGCTTGCCCGCCTTTTTTCCGAAAAAGGACAGGAGCCTTCCGCCCCGTGCAAACGCTAACTTCGCATCCTTACAGGACGTTGCCCGATGCCTTCGCTTCTTCAGAGACAGATATTTAAAGAAATCGCCAACCTGTTCGTTCTCGCCGTGGGGGTGCTGCTGACGCTCATCCTCATCAGCCGGGCGGTGCAGATGCGGGAACTGTTTCTGGGGCTGGATCTCGGCATCTTGGATACCGTTCTGCTGTTCGGCTATATGACCCCGCTGTTCCTCATGCTGGTGATTCCCATCGCCTGTATGCTCAGCGTCTTCCTGACCTTCCTGCGCATGAGCACGGACCGCGAGCTGGTCGCCCTGCGTGCGGGGGGCATCAACATCTATCAGATGCTTCCCGCGCCGCTCCTGTTCAGTGTGATCTGCATGTTGCTGACGCTCTGGGTATCCCTGCACTGGCTGGCGTGGGGCATGGGGCATTTCCGGGAAACGATCCTTGAAATCGCCAATACCCGCGCCCGTGTCGTGGTGCAGCCCGGCGTCTTCAATACGGACTTCCCCAATCTGGTGCTTTTCGCCCGGCAGGTGAACCCCGGTGACGGGGATATGTCGCAGGTTCTGGTGGACGACCGTTCGCACCCCGAGCGCCACATGACCATCCTCGCCCCGGAAGGGCGCTTCGATACCGATACCGAACGCGGCGAGCTGGTATTCCTGCTTGAGGACGGCAAGATCTACACCACGGATAAGAAAGGTTCCTCGGTGCTGGCCTTCGACGAATACAAAGTGCGGCTGCCGCTGGACTCCCTCTTCAAGAGTCTTGATCTCGGAGATGTGCGGCCCCGCGAGATGTCATGGAGCAAGCTCTCCAGCATCACGCGGGAGGAAGCGCTTAAAGTGGACGCCAACTACGCCAACAAGCTGGAGGTGGAGCGCCACAAGCGCTGGGCCTATCCGGTGGCGTGCATCGCCCTGACCCTCTTCGTGCTGCCGCTGGCTTCGGCCTTTGAGGGGCTGCACAGGCAGACGGGGCTCATGTTGGCCCTTGCCATGTTCTTCGTTTATTACAGCCTGATGTCGCTTGGGTTCAGTACGGGCGAGTCCGGGGCCATCCCCCCCTCCATAGGGTTGTGGGTCCCGAACATCCTGTTCCTATGCCTCGGCATCTACGGGCTATGGCTGACGGCGCATGAGCGAACGCCGCACGTGGCGACCTTCTTCCGCAACCTGCGGACACGGAGGACGTCATGAGCTTGCTTTTCCGCTATCTGACCAAGAACAACGCGATGATCCTGCTGCCGACCCTTGCCGTCGGCATCGGCCTGTATGTGCTCACGGACCTGTTCGAGCGTCTCGACAACTTCATCGAGGCCGGGCTGTCCGTGGGCATGGTGCTCACCTACTTCGTCGTGAAGATGCCGCTCGTGATTTCGCAGATCCTGCCGGTGATCTTCCTGCTGTCCACGGTCATCCAACTGTGCATCATGGCTCGCAGCCGCGAGCTGACGGCGTTGCAGGCCGGGGGCATTTCCCTCGGCGTGGTGGCGAACTCCATGATCCTTTGCGGCATTTTCTGGGGGGGCGTCCAGCTTGGTTTCTCCGAATATCTGGGCGTTGCCGGGGAACGCGAGTCCGCCCGCATCTGGCAGGAAGAGGTCCGCAAGAAGAACCTCGCGGCAACGGTGCTTGAGGATGTCTGGTTTACGGACGGGGACTGGATCGTCTCGCTCGGCACGCTTGATCCCCAGGCGCACGGCACAGGCTTTTCCGGGTATGAACTGTCCGACGACGGCCTGAGCATCAAGCGCATCGTGCAGGCGTCCACGTTCGCCGCCGAGCCCAGCCACTGGGCCTTGCAGGATGTGCACGTCTACACGCCCGACACCTTCACGCAGGAGCAAGAGCCGGATTTCGTCCTCCCGCTCAGGCAGGATCCCGAAACCTTCCGGCTCGTCAGTACGGGCACGAAGCCCCAGCAGTTGCCGCTCTGGCAGCTTGGGGACGCCATCAGCCAGTTGAAATCTTCCGGTTCCAACGTGGAGGCGCTCCGCACGGCGTGGCACGCCAAGCTGGCCTATGCGGCATCGATTCTGGTCATGGCCTTCGTGGCGACGGCCATCGTCTCGTGGAAGGACAACATCTATATCGCCGTGACCGTGGCGCTGCTGTGCACGTTCCTGTACTTCGCGGTGTATACCCTCGGCACGACGCTTGGGCAGCGCGGCATCCTGCACCCGTTCCTCGCCGCGTGGACCGCGAACCTCATCGCGCTGTTCTTTGCGTTTTGGCGGCTTATCCCCTTGCTGCTGCGAAGGGAATAATCCACCGGAATCTCTTAAAGATTTGAGGGGCGAGGGAAACGTTCTGAAGAAGGGGGGAGCACCCCCATGTTTCCCTCGCTCCTTCCAACCTTCCCCTGCTTTCTTCCAAGATTTTCCCTTTATCGAATCCCACTCGACCGTTTTTCCTGTGGCGGAAAAATGTGTTCTTTGGGGTTGATGAGGGGGGGCTGTTTTTTGAACGGGGCCAGCGGAAAAAGGCGTCTTTTCCCGGGCGCAGTCTCAATGCCGATGCAGCCCAAAGCCTTTCAACATTGAAATACGCATTCCTTCTGAAGGAATGCGGCTCCAAGAAAGATTACGAACAGGGATTCGATAAAGTCGAAAGTCTTTGAAGAGGAGAGGGTGGGGTTTGGGGAGGGGGAGGAGAAACTTTCTCCAGAAAGTTTCTCCTCCCCCTCCCCAATTTCTTCTCGCCCTAATCGTGATGCGGGGTGTAGTTGATGGCCGCTTCTTCGTCGGTCCGTTCGACTTTGAAAATGACGGGGCGCAGACCGTCGTTGCAGCTGCATATGGCTACGCCCGGCTTTTCGATCCAGTCGCCGTAATAGAATTGTCCGCTGCCGTGCGCCAAGGCGAAAACATACTGGTAGATGGCCTTCCACGCTTCATCACAGAACCCCTCCGGCTTGGCGTAGTCGGCGTAAAAAATTTGCCCTTCCTTGAGCATCGGACACTTGCCGATTCCCTTGGAGCCGTATTCCTTGGCCAGTTCCTCATCAAAATGCCGCTTGAGGACGGTGATCCTGCATCGTTTCATGTCGCCTCCGTGATGTGTTGGAAAAGGCGTCTCCGGGAAACTGCCGCCAAGGGACAGCCTCCGCGATCCTGAAATCATATTCTGTCCCACTTACGAAAGTCTTTGGAGAGGAAGAGGAGAGGTTTGGAGGGGGGAAGGAAACTTTCTCAGAAAGTTTCCCCTTCCCCCCTCCCATTTTCTATTCCCCTCCATCCTTCTCCGAGTGCAGCTTTCTGAAAATGGTACTGCGGTTGACCTTGAAGACCTCGGCGACTTTTTGGACGGAGCCGTGCACCTTGAGAGCCTTGCGGAGGATGCCGCGCTCGATGTCGGCCATGATGTCCTTGAGGGGGCGCTCGTAGTTGATGCCGTCGTCAGGGAAAAACAGCTCCTCATTCTCGTTGCCGGTCATGTGCCGGGGCAAGTCCTTGACGGAGAGCGGGCCGTGATCCTTGGTGATCACGATGCTGTGCATGAGGTTCTGGAGCTCGCGCACGTTGCCGGGCCATGAATACTGGCGCAGGGCTTCCATGAGGCCGGGCGTGAGGTTCATGTGTTTGCGGTACTTGGAAGTGAACATGTTCAGAAAATGCGTCACGAGAGGCTGGATGTCGTCAGGGCGCTCGCGCAGGGGCGGGATGTTCACCACGGCCACGTTGAGACGGTAATAAAGATCGCGCCGGAAGAGGCCCTTTTCGACACGTTCCGCAAGGTTGCGGTTCGTGGCGGCGATGATGCGGACGTTGACCTTGCGGGGCTTGGAGGAGCCCACGCGCATGATCTCGCCATCCTGAAGCACGCGGAGCAGGCGGGTCTGCATGGCAAGGCTCAATTCGCCGATTTCGTCGAGAAACACCGTGCCGCCGTCGGCCATTTCGAAATAACCGCTCTTGCCCTTGTTGCCCGCGCCGGTGAAGGCTCCGGGCATGTAGCCGAAGAGTTCCGACTCGGTGAGGCTTTCGGAAATGCCGCCGCAGTCCACCTTGAGGAACATCTTTTCCTTGCGCGGGCTGAGTTCGTGGGTGAGGCGGGCCACCACGTCCTTGCCGACGCCCGTTTCGCCGAGGATGAGCACCGTGGCGTCGGAACTGGCGAACCGCTCCACAAGGCTCATAACCTCTTTCATCTCGCGGCTTTCGAAGACGGGGACGAGTTCGCGGGTCTGTTCGCGGGCAAGGAAGGCGAGGCGGTCGTGGAACTGCTCGATGAGTTTCTTCTGGGCGGTCATCTCCTCCTGCAGCTGGGTCAGGACAGTGATGTCGCGGGCGAAGGTCACGACAAGGCACAATTGGCCCTTGTCGTCGAAAACGGGATAGCCGGTCAAGACCAGACGCTTCCCGTTGGCGAGCTGCTGGACGTGGGTGGCCGATTTCCCGGTTTCGACGATCTGCGGATTGACGACCTTGTCGAAAATCCCCTGCTGGACGAGCGTGCGGATGTTCTTGCCCCGGATTTCCCCCTGCCTCAGGCCGGTCAGGGTTTCGTACATTTTGTTGACGAACAGGGTCGTCCCCTCCGCGTCACTGATGAAGACGCCATCAGAGAGGGTGTCGAGGATACTTTCAAAATGGGGAGCAAGAGACGTCATCGAAGTGTTTTCCATAGGCATCGCACGAGAAATAAAATGATTGCAGGGAAATTGGTTTCTCATGCTAGTGCCTGTACGCAAGAACGTCAAGGCGTGCGTGGAAAGGGGACGAGTGGACGGAGGGGAAAGCAAAAATCCCCGCCCGGATCGCCGGGCGGGGATATCTTTCGGAAGGGAGGAGCGGAAGCTTACTTCTTTTCTTCCGTCACGGCACCGCGGGTTTCGTCGACGATCCGCTGGATGCGCTGCGCGACGCCGTCGGGCAGGCTGACGTCGCCCATGGCGTATTCGCGGCTCAGGAAGTCGTACTTCTGGGTTCCCAGTCGGTGGTAGGGCAGGGCTTCGTACCCCACGTTTTCGTGGCCTTTGAGGAACTCGCCGAGGGCGTAGGCGAACTCGTCATTGTCGTTGAACCCGGGAATGATGGGCGTACGGACCTGGACATGCAGGTTGGGGAATTCGGTGAGCAGCTTTTTGAGGTTGCTGAGGATCAGTTCGTTGCCGACGCCAGCGCCCTCACGGTGTTTTTCGCTGTCCATCTGTTTGACGTCGAACAGGACATAGTTGAGGTACGGGGCGGCTTCCTTGAGGGTATCCCACGGGATACAGCCGCACGTTTCAATGGCGGTCTTGATACGGCGATGACGGGCCTCCCGGAGCAGCGGGAGGGCAATGTCGGCGTGCATGAGGGGCTCGCCGCCGGAAAGGGTCATGCCGCCACCGGAGCGGGCATAGAACAGGGCGTCCTTTTCCACTTCCTTAAGGATCTGATCGACGGTCTTGTTTTCGCCGTAGATGATCATCCCCTGTGCGGGACAGGCGTGGGCACAGTCGAGCGTCTTGCAGACGTCGCACTTGCTGCGGTCGAGCGAGAGCGTGCCATCTTCGTTGACGGTGATCGCGTCGTGTTCACAGGCCTTGATGCAGCGGTGGCAGCCGATGCAGCGGCCCTTGTTGTAGGCGACCTGCGGATGCGAGGCCTGGGATTCGGGGTTACTGCACCATTTGCACGACAGGGGGCAGCCCTTCAGGAAGACGATGGTCCGGATGCCGGGACCGTCGTGAACGGAATATTTCTGAATATTGAAGACGGTTCCGGTCGCCTTTCTATCTTCAAAGGAACCCATGGACTACCTCTTTTTCTGAGCGTTAGAGTTGGAAATGGCGGGCCAGATAATTCCGGCCCGCCATTTATTTAATCATTCATCTTGTGTGCCGCAAGCGGCCAGAACTTACATCTGGTCGTGGCCGGTACGGGCGATGAGGTCGTTCTGCAGGTCGGGGGTCAGGTCGACGAAGTAGGCGCTGTACCCGGCGATGCGGACGATGAGGTTACGATACTTCTGAGGATCCTTCTGGGCCTTCTTCAGGGTATCGGCGTTGATGACGTTGAACTGGATGTGCCACAGCTTCAGGTCGCACCAGGTACGGATGAACTGCACCAGCTTTTCGGTACCGGCATCGCCTTCAACGCACTTGGGAGTGAACTTCACGTTGATCAGACGGGCAGCACGGGCGCGCATACCGTAGTTCTTCGTGTTGTGGTTGGAGAGCAGGATGGCGGTGGGACCATTGTGGTCGGCGCCGTGAGACGGGGAAGAACCGTCAGCCAGCGGGAACCACGCCACGCGGCCGTTCGGGGTAGCGGAAACAACCTTACCGAAGGGCACGTGAGAGGTGAAGGGCACGTAGCGGGCGTCGTTGTTGATGCCCATTTCCTTGCCGTACTTGGCGGCGAAGGACACGGCCATGCGGTCGAGTTCGCGACCGATTTCGTCGGCGTATTCGTCGTCGTTGCCGTAGCAGGGAGCCGTGCGGAGGAGCTGCTGGATGTCTTCGTAGCCTTCGAAGTTGGCTTCGAGAGCGTCGATGAGCTGATCCATGGTGAGCTTCTTGTCTTCAAACACGAGCTTCTTGATGGCGGCCAGGGAGTCGATGACGGTGCCGAGGCCCATGAATTCGAAGTAGCCGAAGTTCAGGCCTTCGGGGATCTGGGGCTGATGCAGGTCGATGCAGTGCTTGCGGCAGAGAGCGTGCAGCACGGAGCCCATGGGCTGGGCGAAGTGCTTGGCGCGGGTCTGGATAACAATGTACTGCTGGATGAACGTCGTGCGGAGCAGGAGCATGTGCTGCTGCACGTAGGCGTTCCAGAATTCGTCCCAGCTCTTGAACTTGCGGGCGTCGCCGGTCTGGATGCCGAGCTGCACGTCGCCGTACTTCTTCATCTTGCCGTCGTACAGAGCCATTTCCACAGCGGAGGCGAAGTTGGTGTAAGCGCCGCCGGAGGTGTAGGTGTCGCGGTTGGGCATACGGATTTCGATGCAGCCGGACACGGCGTAATCAAGGGCTTCTTCAAAGGTCGCGCCCTTGGAGACGTACAGCGGGATGCATTCTTCGTCGTTGCACAGCTTGGGGAAGCCGGAGCCGAACTTGATGGTTTCGGCGACGTCCCACAGGTAGCGTTCAGGAGCGCGGCTGTGGATACGGGCGGCGAGGTCGGGGTAGTGCAGCGGGAATTCGCGCTTGGACTTCAGGAACAGGTAGGTCAGATCGTTGGTCGCGTCGCGGCCGTCCGGGGTCTGGCCGCCAATGGTGACGGCTTCCCAGTGAGCGTAGCCTTCGTTGAAGGCGCCGCCGGCGGGGGAGATGTACATGTCGATGAATTCGGCCATGCCGACCCACATGCATTCCAAGTATTCCAGGGTCTTTTCATCGGTCAGGATGCCGGCTTCCATGTCCTTCTTGTAGAAGGGATAGAAGTACTGGTCCATACGGCCGTTGGAGATGGTGGTACCGGTCTTCTGTTCCAGACGGGAGAACATCTGGGTGAAGTACTGGGACTGAACGGCTTCGTAGAAGTCGCGAGCCGGGTTGGCGGGCACGTGTTCGGCGTTTTCAGCCATGCGGATGAGTTCGGCCTTGCGGACCGGATCGGCGCAAGCTTCGGCGGCCTTGCGGGCGGCGTCGGCGTGGCGCTTCGCCCACAGAACGATGGCGTCGCACACGAGGATGGTGGCTTCGATGAAGGGACGCTTGTCCACCTGATCCACGGGAGAGGCGGGATCAAGAGCGGCCAGCTTTTCTTCCATTTCCTGCTTCAGACCGTTGAAGCCGCGCTTCAGCACCACTTCGTAGTCATGCACCCACTGGATGGAGGAGCGGAAAGAAGAGGTTTCGTTGACGATGAAGCGGGAGATCAGGCCGTCGGGATCGTCGTAGGTCAGCTTGTGAACTTCGGCGGGAAGAGCCTTGTTCAGAGCTTCGTGATAGGTGCGGCCCTTCCAGAAAGGAGCGATCTGCTCAACCACGATCTTGGCGTCTTCGGGGCTGATGGAAGCCGGAGACTGCGGGCGGGTGGGAAGGTCGCGCACGGCGATGTCGAGGAAGTCGCCGTCGAGTTCGGGGTACAGGATGCCGTAACGTCCGTCATGACCACCGCAGCGGCCGAGGAGGAGCTGATCGTCCTGCACCATGACGGTGATGTTCTTGGCAACGTTCATCAGAGCCTTGGCCCAGCGGAGAACCAAGGGCTGACCCACGGTTTCGGCCATGGACTGCGTGAAGAACAGAGCGCGTTCGACGTCGATAGCGGGCTTCTGGCCGTCGAAACGTTCCAGCAGCTTGAACACGCGCTTGTGGGATTCGCGATAGATGTCTTCTTTACCGGCGATGTTGTCTTCGAGACGCTGCTCATGAGGCGATTTGATTTCAGCTACCTGAGTCATGTCACTTCTCCGTGTAGGAATTAAGGTTGTGTAGTATGATGTGTGGAGCTTTCCGGCAGACCGCTCGGAAGTTCTCGTTCCCTTCTTCACTTGTCTTGCTTATAATAAAGCAAGTGCCGTGCCAGATGGGTTAGAAAAAATGTTTACTTGTTATTTCATGCTATTGTGAAAGAGAGTGTTTTGAGACGTCTTTCTGGAAAAGGGTGCAGTCGCAAAATTGCATCGCTTATCAGGAATAATCCGCAAAGAGTAGTCGTATGATGTTGCATTTTTGCGACAGAGAGAGGTTTTCCTGCAACCTGTGTCCGTTTTTGCGCAGCGAAAGAGAATAGTTCCTGACAAGGGTTTTTATCTTACTGATATTATATCAGAAAAAACTCCCTTTGAAGGAACAGCGTTGGTTGGGGGTGGAAAGTATGATGCAAAAATGCGACATCAGAAAAATCCATTTTGTGAAAAAAGTATTTTAAAAATGGCCTCTACAAACTGGAACTATCGGAAAAGACACCCAATCCGAGTTGAAACGAGTACTTTTTCGAGGAATGCATGTGCCCAAAAAGACCGCAAACAGGGATTTGATAAACACAAAAACCTTTGAAAACAGAAGGATAACCCCCAGAGAGAAAGAAAAAGCTCTTTTTTAGAAAGACCCTTCCGCTCTTCCCCCGCATCTCCATATCCATAATAAGAAAGGGGGAAGGGAACCAGTCCCTCCCCCCATAAAAGGCGTACGCTACGATCAGACGATGCGGAAGTTGTCCACAACGCAGCAGCGGCGCAGACGCACGAACGAGCGGGCGCAAGTCACACCTTCACCGGTGGGGGTGGAGATGGTCATGGTCGTCCAGCCTTCGCCGCCAGCGCCGAGGGCGGCGAGGTGCGGGCCGTTCTTGACGAACAGGCTGGTGTTCATGGCGCGGGCCATCTTGTCCATGTTGTCGATATTGCGGGAGTGCATACCGGCGGTGTGGGACAGGCCACGTTCGAGGATGAGAGCCCATTCGATGGCTTCGTCCACGTTGGCGGCGCGCAGCAGCGGGATAACGGGCATCAGCTGTTCCACGCGAGCGAACACGTGGTTGATGTCGCGCTTCACGTCCACGATGAGCAGACGGCAGCTGTCGGGCACGTCGATGCCGGCGGCCTTGGCGATGAGGGCGGCGTCACGGCCGACCCACTTCGGGTTCGGATTGGGAGCCTTGCCGCCTTCAACCTGAGGATAGTTGCGCAGAACCACGCGAGCCACGGCGTCAGCCTGTTCAAGGCTGATTTCCACGGCGCCGATGGCCTTCATTTCGGCCTTCAGCTGATCGGCGATGGAATCCACGGCGATGATTTCTTTTTCGTCGGCGCAGATGATGTTGTTGTCGAAGGAAGCGCCGTCGTAGATGCTGCGGGCAGCGCGGGCGATGTTGGCGGTTTCGTCGACGACGACCGGCGGGTTGCCGGCGCCGGCGGCGATGAGGCGCATGGTGGCGACCTTGCGGGCCTGAGCCACAACGGCTTCACCACCGGTCACCACGAGCAGCTTGATGCGAGGATGCGAGAAGAGCTCCTGCGCCACTTCGATGGTGGGTTCCTTTACGGCGACAAGCAGGTTGGCAACGCCGGTGGCTTCGATGATGGCCTTGTTCAGGACCTGAATGGCCGTCTGGGAAGCACGCTTGGCGTTGGGGTGGGGAGCAAAGATCACGGAGTTGCCGCCAGCGATCATGCTGATGGCGTTGTTGATCACCGTGGCGGTCGGGTTGGTGGACGGCGTCACGGAAGCGATCACGCCCCAGGGAGCGTTTTCGATAAGGGTCAGGCCCATGTCGCCGGAAATGGCCATGGGGGAGAGGCATTCGGTGCCGGGAGTACGCTCGCAAACGAGGATATTCTTGGCAATCTTGTCGCTCACGCGGCCCATGCCGGTTTCGTTGTGGGCGATTTCAGCGAACGCCTTGGCGTTTTCAAGGCCGGCCTTGCGGATGGCGGCGATGATTTTGTCACGCATGGCGACGGTGCTGATCTTCTTCTGAGCGGCTTCGGCGGCCTGCACGGCGTCTTCGAGGCGATCGAAGAGGCCGAAGTCGCCGCAGTCGCAGCCGCTGGCGGCGACGACGGTCGTAGCAGCCGCGGTGGGCTGATCGGACATCATCTTTTTCAGAACTTCAACGACAATGCGTTCCACGTCTTGTTGGCGCACGTCCATATCTATACTCCTATGCTGGAAGCCGGACCCCGCGGGACTTTGAGGACTGCCGGGCGGGGGGCCTGTTTTTTCTGTTTGTCATCCTCGTCAGGAGACGAGGCAGAGCGGAAAACTCGGGGTCTTCCGGTGGGCGGCGGACCGCCCGCAGGGGCTATTCCCCCTGATTCTTGCGATAAATAGCTGCCTTACCGGCGTTTACATGGTCGACGATGCCGACAATGACCAGATCCAGCGGCGCATCTTTGTCGATGGCAAAACGTGCGGAACTGCCGCGGGACACGATAACCCATTCGCCCTCGCCCGCGCCGATGGGATCGGCGGCAACCTGAGAGCGGCCGATGGATTCACCCTTCTCATTGAGCAGATCAACGAGAAGCAGCGAGTTGTACGGCAAACCGGGACACCGGACCGTGGAAACGACCTGACCAATGACTTTTGCGAGTTCCATGTATGTCTCCGTTCCCGGAAGACGGTCTTCCGGGAGCATTCCGTAAGGAAGCTGACGGCCGGGCCGGGGCGCGAGGCCCCGGCGAGACCGACGAGCAGGGCTTAACCCAGCTTAAGTGCGCGGACGAGCTTACTTGCGGCTCAGGGGGAACACGGCTTCCAGGTCCTGATGGGGGCGAGGAATGACATGGACGGCCACGAGCTCGCCACCCACGCGCTGCACAGCGGCGGCGCCGGCGTCGGTAGCGGCTTTGCAGGCGGCCACGTCGCCGCGGACGAGGGCGGTCACGTAGCCGCCGCCGATCTGTTCGTAAGAAACGAGCTGCACGCGAGCAGCCTTGACCATAGCATCAGCGGCTTCGATGAGACCAACCAGACCACGGGTTTCGATCATGCCAAGAGCGTCCATTGTGAACTCCTTTTAGGATTGTTGTTAGCTTGGTTACCCGGAACGGAACGATCGGGTAACGCGTTACCGTGTTGTGTGCCGTTCCGTTTTATTGCTGTCCTCCGCGGTTCATGCCCAGGCCGACGACACTTATTTTGTAGATGTCGTCGCTGCTGCATCCCCGCGAAAGGTCATGCCAACCATGCGCAAAGCCCTGGAGCAGGGGGCCGAGGGCCGTCCAGCCGCCGAAGCGCTGCGCGATTTTATAACCGATGTTGCCGGCTTCAAGGGAGGGGAACACGAACACGTTCGCGTTCCCGGCGACCGGGCTCCCGGGCGCCTTGAGCCTGGCGACTTCGGGCTCGACGGCGGCGTCCAACTGGAGTTCGCCGTCCACGAGCAGATTGGGTTCGCGGGTCTTGATTTCTTCAAGAGCCGCGCGCACCTTGTCGACGCGCTCATGCTTGGCGCTGCCCTTCGTGGAGAAGGAAAGCAGGGCTACACGGGCCTCGTCGCCCATGACGCGCTTGTACACGTCGGCGGTGCTGATCGCAATGTCCGCAAGCTGCGCGGAAGTGGGTTCCGGAATGACCGCGCAGTCGGTGAACATGCAAACTCTGTTGTCCTTCAGCATGAAGAAGAAGCTCGACACGGTCTTGCTTCCGGCGGCGGTGCCGACCATGCGCAGGCCGGCGCGGATGACGTCGGCCGTGGAGGACAGGTTCCCGGCAACGCCGATTTCGGCTTCACCGCGGCGGACCATGAGGGCACCGGCAGCGAGGGGATTCTTGACGGCCTTGACGGCTTCCTCTTCCGAAATGTCCTTGCCCTTGGCCTTCTGGATGGCCATGTACTCCGCGGCATTGTGCTGAAGCAGGGCCGGGTTGTACGGATTGACGACCTGGAGGGAAACGCCGGTTTCGCCGCTTTCCTGCAGCGCGGTGCGCACCTTTTCAGGATCGCCGATGAGGATGGGTTCGACGAGGCCTTCGCGGATCAGTTTGGCGGCGGCGGAAACCACGCGCCGGTCTTCACCGTCGGAGTAGACCACGACACCTTTCCGGGCGCGGCATTTTTCGAGGCAACGTTCGAACACGCTCATTACAGACCAACCTTGCTGATGTCGCGGCCGGATTCGGCAACGACGGTCAGGAGCATGAGGACATAGATGGCGCTGCTCAGGCGGTTCAGGGACGCGAGGATGTCTTCGCGTTCCATGCCGACCTGAACATAGGCCACTTCAACTTCGCGGGCCTGGGCGCGCAGCCAGTTGAGCAGCGCGACGTTCGGGCCGAGAGCCACGTCGGGGACGATGTGGCCCTGGCCGAGGTATTTCATGGGATCGTGGGAGACGAGGCGGATCGCTTCGGCGTTCATGCCGCACAGGGACTGCGCGGGCACGGCTTCGCCGGAGACTTCGGCCTGGAGGATCTGCCACAGCCACACGTTGATGTCGGAAAGGCCGTTTCTGAGGACGGCGGGGAGCTTGTTGTTGCCGTCGAATCCGGTCTGCACCAGTACCGTGCTGGAAATGAGGGTATCCAGCTTGCCGCGCAGGAAAATGCGCGGGTGGGACTTGGAGACGACCGTATTGGCGTCAAGGTAGGTTCCATCGGGGAACGATGCCTGTTCGGCAGCCGGAGCGGCCGTGGCGGCAGGAGCCGCTTCCGCAGCGGGAGCCGCGGGTTTGGCTTCTTCGACAGGCGCCGCTTCCACGGTGCACTGACCGGGCAGGATCACGCGGCAGTTGCGACTGCGCAACAGCTCCGTGGCCGCCGGAGTCAGGCGTTCGCCGGCCTGAAGGCAGAATTCGCCTCCCTGGCCCAGCTCGCAACGCTGTCTGACATCTTCTTCGGTAAGAAAGATCATGATTGTTTCCTTCGTTATGGTCTAGGAACGCGGCTAGGCGGCTACCGCGACCGTGGCGCACCGCACGTGCCCGGAAGAGGAGAGCTCCACTTCCGTGCCCGCAGGGATGCTGAACACGTCGCCGTGGGCCGCGCTGAAGGTCGTGCCCTCAATGCTCAGGTTCAAGTCGCCTTCCAGCACGACGAGCACTTCCGTACGCCGGAACGTCCAGGAAAACGAGAGGTTTTCCCAATCCAGATAGCCCACGGAGGCGGCATCCCCTTTGGCGGGGGAAAGCACGTCCATGACGGCCACGCTGCCCTTCGCCCGGGAGCCTCCCCAGTACTGCGCTTTGCTGTCGACGTGGGTGACGCCTCCAGCCTGCCTGACGCCGGGGCGCGTCTCGGGAGCCGCGCAAGCGTCCATTTCGGCAAGGACGGATGCGATCAACCGATCGATCAACGCTTCGTTGGCGGTCCCTGCGGGAAGAGCCGACAGGACCCCGCGCCGGATGGCGACGAGGAGGTCATCGGAACGCTGCTCTGCCGGAGCGGAAGCCGCCACGGCCTCGGCGGCCATGGGGTTGCTGCCGGGGGTGAACACGACCGGAGGCACCGGCTGCGCCGCCGGAGCGACGGACGCGGTCAGGGCCTGCGTCAGCGGGACCAGCGCTTCCTGCAGCTGCCGGGCGGCGGCCGCAAGCTGATCGGCGGTCAACGCCGGCGTGGGAACGTGTACAGGTTCCTGACTGGCGGGCACTTCTTCCAAAACCGGCGAGACCGGCGGGACAGCCTCCGCCTCGGGCTCCGCCAGAGCGGAGGACGGGGCGACGGGCGTTTCCGTCGTCAGGGTTATGCCGTAATGCCGGGCATCGTCCTGGGCCTGCTGGGTGACGATGTCGCCCTTGGCGTAGACGATGACCGACTCGCCGGCTTTCCATGCGAGCCGGACCGTTTCGGCAGTGATGATCTGTTTGGTCATGCCCCAATTCCTTTAGGTGGCGTGCGGCGTATCCTGTGCAGGGCGGCACCGTTTCCCGGTGCCTGTCGGCACGCCTCCGTTACGCGAAACGACTACTTCTTGGCCTTGCCCTTGGGGGACTCTTCGGCGGCGGGAGCAGCAGCTTCGCCTTTGGCCGCGGCCATACGAGCCAGCTTGGCGGCCTTGCGGGCGGCCTTCTTCCGCTTGATGTCCGCAAGCATGTCCATGAGGGAGTCGGGTTCTTCAGCGGGGCTGGGGATGATGTTGTACCCGTTCAGGCCGTTGAGGCTCTGGGCGAGCAGGGCGCCGGTTTCCACGGCGGCCTGACAGGCGGCCACGTCACCCTTGCAGATGACGCAAACGCGCAGCCCGTCGACCTTGTGGGCCGAGATGATTTCCACTTCGGCGGCCTTGGCCATGGCGTCGGCCACCTGAATGGCGATGACGAGGCCCGCGGTTTCGACGAAGCCGAGGGAAGGTTTATATTCCAAACTCATAGGTTACTCCTGACTGCCTTAGGCAATCTGCTCGAAGACGGTTTCAGCCGGGCTCGGGATGACGACCTTGCTCACGAGGAGGCCGCTTTCGGCGGCGGCCGTGGAGCCGGCTTCGACGGCGGCGTTGACTGCGGCCACGTCGCCGGTCATGAGGGCATAGCCCTTGCCGCCGAGTCCGAGGGCCACGCGGACGTCAAGGAGCTGCACGTCGGCAGCCTTGACGGCGGCATCGGACGCCACCACGATGGAGGCGGCGGAGAAGGTTTCGATGATGCCGAGCGCGCCGCGTTCCGTGATGCCCGTGGCACCGGCGAGGGCGCCGATCACATCCCGGTGGATGTTGGGGATGATGAACCAGTCCACCAGCGCATCGGCATGGGTTTCGCGTCCGGCATTCACGGAAGCGGATACGGCAGCCACGTCGCCGGTCACGGCGGCCACGAACTTGCCGGGGCAAATCGTCTTGAAGAACAGCGGATCGACCTGAGCGGTTTTCACCATCTGGTCAGCCGCGTCGATACCAGCGGCAATGCTGTTGAATTCCACCATTCCTACGGCTGTGTATGATTCAGACACAGGGCCTCTCCTTTTTTGTCAGGGGGCGGGCTGGCCGCCCCTTTCCGTATCGTGTTGCGGGCTACTTGCCGATGACGACGGCGCCGTCGACGCTCTTGACCACGCCGTCCATGCTGGCGTGGATACGGGCGCCGAGACCCTGTTCGGGGATTTCACCAATGACGTCGCCGCACTTGACGCGATCGCCGACCTTCACCACGGCCTGGGCCGGAGCGCCGATGTGCTGCCGCAGCGGGATACGCACTTCAGCCGGGGAGAGAGCGCCCAGATCGTTGGTGGGCAGCTCCATGTAGCGGCTGATGCCGATCTTGTTGACCAGGCGGGGCACGGGCACCCGGCGGAATTCACGCCACTGGGTGTAGGCTTCGTTCACGTCGCGGCTGCCTTCATACTTCATCCCGGCCGCGCGCAGCTCATTCTTGATGGCCTGGTTGATGCGGCGGGGGGACAGGCCCATGGGACAGGCCACGTGTTCACACACGCCGCAGTCGCAGCAGAGGAGCGCGAGCCTGCCTGCTTCGGCGGTCAGCTCGGCGTTGCTGCCGAAGGCGCGCATGACGCGATGCGTTTCAAAAGGATGGCCGAGGAGGTGGCGGGGGCACAGCTCGGAACAGCTGCGGCACTGGATACAGGCCGAAGCGGCGCGGCGACGCATGAAATTGAGGGGCGTGGTCGCGTTCCGGTGCAGGTAGTGCCCGCGGGGCAGGATGATGAGACCGCCGGAGGTCTTGGTGACCACTTCCTTGGCGAAGGCGTCGGCGTTGTCCACCATGCGGCCCATCATGGGGCCGCCGAGAACGAACACGGGGTCGCTCACGGTGGGTCCGCCCGCAGCTTCGAGGCAGGCGGAAAGCGGAGTGCCGATCGGCACGCAGACGATGCCGGGCTTCTTCACTTCGCCGGTGACGGTCAAAAATTTGTGCGTGACGGGCTTGCCGTCAAGGGCGTGGGCCACGGACACGAGCGTGCCGACGTTGGCGACCACCGCGCCCACCATGAGGGGCAGGCCCAGCGGGGGAACGGAACGGCCCGTCACTTCGCGGACGAGGGTCTGTTCATCCCCGGCGGGATAGAAGTTGGGGAGCAGCGCCAGCTCGATGGGCCGATTGCCGATGGCATCGGTCAGGATCTTGGTGGCTTCCTTGTATTTTTTCTTCAATGCGATGACGCCGCGCTTGGCACCGGTGGCCTGCATCAGCTCACTGAACGCCCGGACGATTTCGTTGGCGTGGTGAAGCATGTGATGCTGGTCGGTGTGCAGAAGGGGCTCGCATTCGCAGCCGTTGGCGATAACCGTGTCGGCGTCGGCGGCGTACTTGACGTGCGCCGGAAAACCAGCTCCACCTTCACCAACGATACCGGCCGCTTTCACCGCCGCTATGAACGCCTGTTTATCCATGCTATCCTCTCGTTACCCAAAACAGTTCGGCAGGCCGCGGCGCGTTTCCGCACCACGGCACTGCCCGGAATCTCAATTCACCGCAAAAGCCTAGCGTCCCATCGGGGCGAAGGGCTGGAACGGCAGCGGGAACTTGGCGTTGTTGAAGCCGTTGGGAGCCATGGGCTTCACGGTATTGAGGGAAACGCCCTTGTCGAGGCCGAGGATCTTCGCGGCGGTCTTGTACATGACCTTTTCGCGGACTTCTTCGCTGATGTTGAGATTCTTGTAGATCTCGATGGCGTCGGCCTGTTCGATGAACGGGTGCGCGGAGGCGAAGATGACCTTGTCGCCGATCATCTTGTTCAGGGCGTCGACATACACTTCGGCCATGGGAGCCAGTTCGTATTCGGACAGGTCCATGTAGACGTTGGCGTTGCGCATGCAGGCGAAGATGGCTTCGTTGACGAAGGGATAGCCGCCGTGGCTCATGATCAGGATCAGTTCGGGGAAGTCGCGGGCGACGACGTCGATCTGGCGGGGATCAATGTAGTCCATGATGGCGCGGGGAACCTGGGCGGGCGGGGCGGTGGTCACGAAGACCGGCACGCCGAGCTCGACGCACTTGGCATAGATGGGATAGTAGCGGGCGTCGCTCGGCGGGCAGTGGGCGAGATAGGGGTCGGTGGCGATACCGCGCATACCGAGGTCCTTGATCACGTGTTCGACTTCGCGAACGGCGTCCATTCCCTTGTGGGGGTCGATACCCCAGAAGCCGAGAAATTTGTTGGGATAGGCGCGGCAGAATTCAAGGATGCTGTTGTTGTTGGCGGGGAAACCGTAGGTGGTTTCGCAGTCGCGGCCGGAAACGACGCACAGCTCAACGCCACGGCGATCCAGGTCGGCCACGATTTCGGGCAGAGCCTGGGGGACGCGTTTGTCGAAGCCGATGGCTTCACAGGTGGCTTTGAACATCGAGCTGTTCTTGATGCCGTTAATGATTTCCGGCGTGTTCGGGCGGAAGCGGAAGTCGATTATTTTCATCAGTTGACTCTCCTGGCTTGGTGCACAAAAAGGTTTGTGAGCATTAGAGCAAATGCCGTTCCAGTTTTGCACAGACAAGGAGATTCCCCAACGACAGCAAGGAAATGGGGGCTAACAAAAAACGTTCCTGATTAGATCTGGAAAGAATCGTTTTTTGTTGAAACCTGTGCAACAGGCTGGAATACAAACTTTTTGTCCGCGTTATCGCCTTAAGGCCGTGGTATTGCATGATGCATAAATGCACCAATGTTGCAATAATGCGACCAAGTCGATGCGCATGCGCCACCGGTTTTTTCAGTTGGTGCGTTTTTGCATCATCTGACTTGTGAATAAAAACGCAATCGGATCGCTCCTTGTGCCGATCCGCAGCACAAGGGTCCTTATGCCATGATTGCATCGGTGAAGCAAGGGGAATCCGTATCTAGTGAACGTTACAAGAAAAAACGCAAAAGGCAAAAGAAAACGGATGATCTTGCGTATGGAGCGGGTGATCATATGAAGCAGGGAGGACGGAAGGGAGGCTGGGGATGATAGGCTGAGAGCGCGCAAGCGGGACGACGGGGAGTACAACAAAAAGGGGCCGGACGGCATCGTCGTCGGCCCCCCATGTTCGCGGCGGTTACAGGACTTCCAGCGTGTAGTGGCCGTTGGTGAACACGCAGAGCTCGGAGGCTATCTTCATGCTTTCCAGCGCGATGTTTTCGGCGTCAAGATCGCTGTGGCGGACGAGGGCTCGGGCGGCGGAGAGGGCGTAGGGTCCGCCGCTGCCGATGGAGGCGATGCCGTCGTCGGGTTCGATCACGTCGCCGGTCCCGGTGAGCACGAGCGTATGATCCCTGTCGGCCACAAGGAGCATAGCCTCCAGCTTGCGGAGGAACTTGTCGCTCCGCCAGTCCTTGGCGAGCTCCACGGCGGCGCGGATCAGGTTGCCGCCGGTCTGTTCGAGATGGGCGTCGAAGCGTTCGAACAGGGTAAAGGCGTCCGCCGTGGCCCCGGCGAATCCGGCGACGATCTGATCTTTATACATCCGCCTGACTTTCTTGGCGGTGTGTTTCATAACGATGCTCTGTCCCATGGTCACCTGCCCGTCGCCGATGAGGGCGACGTGGCCCTTGTGGCGCACGGCGAGGATGGTGGTTCCGCGAAGTTCCATGAATGATCCTTTGTTCTCGGTAATGGTGAGGAGGTTATCCTTCCAGAATAACCACGGCGGCGGCATTGTCACGGGTATGGGTGAGCGTGAGGTGCAGCTTTTTTACGCCGAGGGCGTCGGCCTTTTCCCGAGCCTTTCCGGACAGAACGAGCTCGGGCTTCCCGGAGGGCAGCGAGCGCACGGCTACGTCGCGGGGGCCTATGCCTTCGGCGAAGCCCGTACCAAGCGCCTTGACCGCGGCCTCCTTGGCGGCGAACCGCGCGGCCACATAGGAAACGGCGCGCGCGGACGGGGAGGCGGGATCGCCGGGAACGGCGCTCCGTTCGTCGTCCGCCATGATGCGGTTGAGAAAATGCTCCCCGAAACGATGCAGCGAACGCTCCATGCGGGAAAGTTCGATCAGGTCCAGTCCGATGCCGATGATTGCCATATGCGCCCCCTCGGGCAGCAGGTTGCCGTCAGCGGGGTTCGAAGTCAAGTTGACGCTGTGCCGCCGGATGGTTACACGTGGGAGAAATGACGGGGCTCCGTTTCCGAATCCTGTTGCGCCGCCACCGCGCCCGGCGTCCCGTCCGTACTGTTTTGCCAAGGAGCATCTATGCGCATATGCATTGTCGGCACCGGCTACGTCGGTCTTGTGAGCGCGGCGTGTTTCGCCGAAATGGGCAATGACGTCCGCTGTGTGGACGTCAACCCGGAAGTCGTGGCCCTGCTCGACAGCGGGCGTATCCATATTTTCGAGCCCGGCCTCGAAGACCTTGTCAGCCGCAACCGGCAGGAAGGCCGCCTGCGGTTTACGACCAGCCTTGCGGACGGATTGGATGACGCCGAATTTGCCTTCATCACCGTAGGCACGCCCTCGCGTCCCGATGGCTCCTGCGATCTTTCCTTTGTGGAAGGCGTGGCCCGCCAGATCGGCGAGCACATGCGGGGGCCGCTCATCGTCGTGGACAAGTCCACCGTGCCCGTCGGCACCGCCGACCGTGTCCGCGAGCTTGTCGCCGCCGCCCTCGCCGCCCGTGGAGAGGACATTGCCTTCGATGTGGTGTCGAACCCCGAGTTCCTCAAGGAAGGCGACGCGGTTTCGGATTTCATGAAGCCCGACCGGGTCATCGTCGGCACGTCTTCCGAAAAGACGGCCTCCGCCATGCGCGACCTCTACGCTCCCTTTGCCCGGAGCCGCGAAAAGCTCATCGTCATGAGTGTCCGCAGCGCGGAAATGACCAAATACGCGGCTAACTGCATGTTGGCGACCAAGATTTCCTTCATCAACGAAATCGCCACGCTGTGCGAGAAGGTCGGCGCGGACGTGCGCGACGTGCGTACGGGCATCGGTTCGGATCACCGCATCGGCTATCAGTTCATCTATCCCGGCATCGGCTACGGCGGATCCTGCTTCCCCAAGGACGTGAAGGCGCTCATCCATACCGCCCATGAGGCAGGTATGCGTCCTGAACTCCTGGAGGCCGTCGAAGGCGTGAATGCCCGTCAGAAGCGCTCCATGGCGTTCCGGGTAGCCGACTATTTTGAGCCGCAAGGCGGGGTGTTCGGCAAGGTGCTCGCCTTGTGGGGGCTTGCCTTCAAGGCCAATACCGACGATATGCGCGAATCTCCGGCGCTTTCCATCATTGAGGAGCTGACCTCACGCGGTATGCGCGTCCGGGCCTATGATCCCATCGCTGGCCCCAACGCACGGAAGCTGTTGGCGGACAATCCTCTGGTCTTTATCGAAGATGATCAATACGCCATCTGCGAAGGTTCCGACGCCCTGCTCGTGGCCACCGAGTGGAACCAGTTCCGCAATCCCGATTTCGATCGCATAAAGGAATCCCTCGTCGCCCCCGTCCTCTTTGACGGGCGCAATCTCTACTCGCCCTCGGTCCTCGGCAAGCGCGGCTTCGCGTATTTCTGCGTGGGGAAGAAGTAGGGGAGAGGCGAGGTAAGGATGTGAAGAACGGGGGAGGGGAGGCCGCGCGGAGGGAGTCCGTTCCGCTCTTAGGTTGTTAGGGTTGATTGCCTTTTTGAAAGAGCGCCCGCCCGTTAAGAGATAAGAAAGCCGACTGGGAAATATTCAGTCGGCTTTCTTTGTTTTTTGATTTTCTGAAAGGCCGTCCCCCTTGCCTCCGGGGAAAAACGACAAAAA
>ENA-UEYG01000659-UEYG01000659.1-human-gut-metagenome-genome-assembly--contig:-NODE-659-length-26922-cov-3.105196_pt1 | contig 26922 bp, 13 predicted proteins | sample MGYA00242933_ERZ507934 | MGnify/ENA primary metagenome ERZ507934 (study PRJEB26167, sample SAMN06115527) | human gut metagenome | host: Homo sapiens | place: China:Zejiang | collected 2015-11-10... | reverse complement strand
TGCTCGCGGGCTTCGCGGCGCTTGCTGTGTCCTGCGACCTGACGGAGAACGTGCAGGTGAAAGCCGACAAGTCGATGATCTTCGGATCGAAATCGGGTCTCGAACTCTACTCCAATTCGTTTTACAAGGCCCTGCCGACGCTCAAGAACGGCTTCATGCAGGACAAGATGTGCGACGTGGGGGCCGTCAGCAACACCGACACCTTCATCAAGCATCGGGCCTACAACACCGAGACGGCTACCAGCTGGAGCTTGTGCGCACTCAAAAACGTGAACTTCTTGATCGACGGCTGCAATGATCCGAAATACTGCACCGTCGAAGCCGAGACGCGCGACAACTACCTGGGCATCGCCCGCTGGTTCCGTGCGTGGTTCTACTACGACAAGCTGACCACCTACGGCGAAGTTCCCTGGTTCCCCAACGACATCCAGTCCTACCAGAACGACGTGATGTACAAGGACCGCGACAGCCGCGACGTGATCATCCGCAACCTGATCGCCGACCTCGATTTCGCCTACGAGCACATCCAGGCCACCTCGTCGACCGGCAGCGCGACGCTCACGCGCTGGGCCGCCGCCGCGCTCAAGTCGCGCGTCTGCCTCTTCGAAGCGGCTTACCGCCGTTACCACAACCTCACGGGGCTTGAGATAACCCCCGAGGAGCTGTATCGCGAGGCCGCCAAGGCCGCCAAGCTGGTGATCGACAACAGCGGCTGCTCGCTCAACACCGCCGCGGGCAAGAAGGGCGCCTATCGCGACCTGTTTTACAGCGAGACGCCGCTGACGCAGGAGGTGATCCTCGCCGTCTGCGCCAACGAGAAATCCGGCATCTTCGGCGAGCAGAACTGGTGGTTCAACGCCCGCTCGTACGGACTGTGCTGGAGCCTCGTCCGCTCGTTCGTCCACACCTACCTCAAGCAGGACGGCACGCCCTTCACCGCCGCCGCCGACTACGCCGTGAAATCCTTCGCCGAGGAGATGGAGGGGCGCGACCTGCGCCTGGAGCAGACCGTGCGCGGCCGCAACTTCCTGTGGGACGGCAAGACGGCGGTCGCCGACATCAAAAACCTTTCGCTCACGGGCTACCAGGTGATCAAGTACACGCTCGACGAATCGAAGTACGACGGCGGTGCGAAGAACATCAACAGCATTCCGCTGATCCGCTATGCCGAGGTACTGCTCAACTACGCCGAGGCGCAGGCCGAACTGGGGGTGCTCACCGACTCCGAATGGGCGTTCACGGTCGGTGCGCTGCGTAAGCGCGCGGGTATCACGGGCGGCACGGAGACGCTGCCCACGACCGTCGACAGCTACCTGCAACGCACCTTTTATCCGGACGTGACCAGCCCCGTGCTGCTCGAAATCCGCCGCGAGCGGGCCATAGAACTCGTCGCCGAAGGCATGCGCTTCGACGACCTGCGCCGCTGGAAGTGCGGATCGCTGATGGAGACCCTGCCGTGGAGCGGCATTCACATCCCCGGGTTGGAGCAGCCCGTCGATGTCAACGGCGACGGCGTGAACGACTACTACTTCACCGAGGGCGAGGTTGCGTCGGCTCCGGCGGCCTACAAGAACATCGCCGTCCGCGTCAATCAGGACGGCGTGGGGCTTTATGCCGAGGCGAATCCCGTGTCGGGTTACGATCTGGTCTACAAGACCGGTGCGGGCGACCGCTACTGGTATCCCGACGGGCGCCAGTACCTCTATCCGATTCCCGCCAAGGTGATCCGCGATTACAGGAACGCGGGCTATACGATCTCGCAGAACCCCGAGTGGGACAACGAATAAATAAAAAGCAAGACCATGAGAATATTCCGTTATTTACTGACGTTTTCGTTGAGTTTCGCCTTCGTTTTCGCCGCCGGGTGCAGCGATCCGAAGCCCGATTACTCGGAATTCTACAAACCCCAGCCCGGTGACGAACCGGAGGAGCCGGTCAATCCCGGACTTGAGAACAATCAGCTGAGAGTCATGTCGTTCAATGTGCGTTACAGCTCGGGCGACGACGGTGCGAACAGTTGGGACAACCGCAAAAAGGCCGTTCCGGCGATGTTCGCCGACCAGCAGCCGACGGTGCTCGGCGTGCAGGAGGCGCGGCTCGACCAGAAGACCTACATGGACGAGAACTGCGCGGGCTACAAGAGTGTCGGCGTGGGCCGCACCGACGGCCAGAATGCCGGTGAGTTCATGGCCATCTACTACCTCGCCGATGCCGTGAAGCTCGAAAAGTGGGGGACCTTCTGGCTCTCCGACACCCCCGACGTCCCGTCGGTCGGCTGGGACGCCTCGACCTACCGCACGGCCACGTGGGCCTTGTTCACCCACTACAAGTCGGGCCGCAAGTTCTTCTACGTCAACACTCACATCGACCATGTGGGGCAGGTGGCGGCCCAGAAGTCGATGGAGCTGATCGAGGCGAAGATCCGGTCGCTCAACCCCGACAACCAGCCGACGGTGCTGACCGCCGACTTCAACAAGATGCTCGACAGCCCGATTTTCGACGGCGTGAAGAAGTTCATGGCCGACGCGCGCACGACCGCTCCCGTGACCGACAACAAGGCGTCGTTCAACAACTTCGGCGGGGCGACCAACTACCCGCGCATCGACCACATCTTCAGCTCGGGCTTCACGCCCCTGCGCTTCGCCACCGTCGACCAGCGTTACGAGAAGGTCCCCTACATTTCGGATCACTATCCCATCGCGGCCGTGTTAGAGTTCAAGTAATCCTGCAACCAAAGCTCAAAACCGATTGAAATGAAACGATTTATCTATATACTGGCCGCTTTCGCCCTCATGGGGGCCGTCTCCTGCCAGCCAGACGAGGAAGTGGCGGTCCACGCCTCGTTCACCACCGACAAGGAGTTCTACGATGTGGGCGATCCGGTGGTGCTCACCAACACTTCGACGGCCGAAAACGCCCTGATCGCCATCTGCAAATGGGAGCTGGGCAAGGGCGTCGTCTCCTATGAAACCACCCCGGAGAACATCTCCTACGATCAGGCCGGAGAGTATGTCATCAAGCTGACCGTCACCTCCGACCGCGGGGCGAAGAAGTCGTCGTTCGAGAAGACCATTCGGGTCGTGGACAACAACATACGGCCCGTGGCCGACTTCACGTGGTCGCCCGAGAAGGTCGTGGCGGGCGAACCGGTGCAGTTCACCGACCGTTCGACCGACGAGGACGGCGAGGTGGTGGCCTGGGAGTGGAAATTCGGAACCACGACCTCCGACAAGCAGAACCCCGAATTCACCTTCGCGGCGCAGGGGGCTACGGAGGTCTCGCTGACCGTGACCGACAACAAGAAAGGCAGGAACACCAAGACGGTGACCATCGACGTGGGCCGCGGCGCCATCAGCCTCGACCTGCTCTGGTCGTACCCCTACGACGACACGAAGGACGCCTATGTGTTCGGCACGTCGCCCGCGGTCAGCCCCGACGGCGAGTATGTCTATGTGACTTCGACGGGTTATTCGCTGGTCTGCTTCACGAAGGCCGGCGAGCGTCTCTGGGCCTTCGACATCGGCAAGGACGGTGCGTCGGCCGAGAACAACAGCGGTTCGATCAAGGTGCAGTCGCCGACGCCTTCGGTCGACGAGGACGGTACGGTCTACGCGCTGGCGGGCTTCAACGAGCCGAACAAGGACGCGGGAGGCAGCGCGTTCTACGCCGTCAGCGGCGGCGCCGGGGGCGGCTCGCAGGTCTGGCATGTGAATACGGGCGTGAACACCAGCTTCCGGTTCCTTTCGCCGGCCGTCACCGAGAAATACCTCTTCATTGTGGCGCGCAACGTGCCTTCGGGGCACCAGAATTTCCAGGTCTACGACAAATCGTCGGGCGACCTGGTGGACGAGCGGCACGTCAACGGCGGCTCCTACGGCGGCGTGTTGCCGCTCAAAAACGGCATGGTGATCGCCGGTACGGGCGGCAGTCACGGCATGCGCGTCTTCTTCCCCGACGGCGCGGGCAAGTGGAAATTCTCCTGCGTGAAGTCGAACGGCCGCGAGCACAACTACGGCGGCAGCGGCAAGGATGCTACGTGCGAGGCGCCGAACGGCACGCAGCCTGCGTCGGGTCCCGGCGGCAAGGTCTACATCCTGTTCCAGAACCAGGGCGTGCGCGCGGACAAGAGTCTGGGCGGGGGTGTCGTCTACTGTTATGATCCGGCAAAGACCGTCTACGGGCAGACGCCCGAACCGGACTGGTATTGTCCCGTCAAGGGCGACTGCGCCCAGTCGGGCATGGGCGTGGCGCTGGGCGAGGACGGCACGGTCTACGCCGCGACGCAGAAGACCGGCAGCGTGGCGGCCCACGTCACGGCCATCTCCGCGCAGGGCGTGAAACGCTGGGAGCACGCCGCCGACGGCGACATCAACGGCGTTCCGGCCGTCGACGATCAGGGTTTCGTCTATTACAACGACCGGACTACGGGCAAACTGGTGAAACTCCGCCCGGAGGACGGCTCGCGCGTGGCGGAGATCAAGCTGGCCGACGAGCTGCGTTCGTCGCCGACGATCTCCTACGACGGCACGATCTACGTCAACGGCATGAAGGACGACAAGCCCACCGTCTTCGCGGTGAAGGGTGCGGCCGAGGGCTGCGCCGCGTCGTGGTCGCAGCAGGGAGGCAACCCATCCAAAACCGAGTATATGTACTGATCCGCTGAAAATCAGGGATGAGCGGGCCGCGTCACACGACGCGGCCCATTTTTTTTCGGCCTTCGTGTATGTCGTTTCCGGCAAAATTCCCTCTTTATTATGGAACGGTCGCAGGAACCGGGACGAAAAGAACCTCGAACACAATTCTAAATTTCAGCAGATGATCCGAAAACTATTGGTGCTGTTGCTCTGCCTCACGGCGGCGACGGCGACGGCGAAGAAGCCCAAATCCTCCGCTTCGAAGAAGGCGGAGAGTTCGGCCGAAAAACCGAAGGAAAGCGATTACGACAAACTCTTCAAGGAGAAACATACGGTGGCCGACGGCATGTTCCGCCTGCACGACGTCAAGGGGAAGCTCTATTTCGAGATTCCCGATTCGCTTTTCGGGCGCGAAATGCTGCTCGGATCGACCATTTCGGAGGTTTCGGACAACGCTGCGGCGACGACCGGCTCCAAGTCGGACTATCCGCTGCACGTGGTTTTCACGCGCAACGACCGTTCGGTCCAACTGCGTACGGTCAACTGCGAGAACATCACCGACGAGACGGGGGCTTCCCGCGCGCTGGCCGAGGCGGTGAAGCGCAACACGGCCGATCCCATCCTGCGCAATTACAAGATCGAGGCCTGGAACCGGGACAGCACGGCCGTGGTGGTCAACGTCACGGACCTGTTCGTGGCCGACGTGGAGGAGATGTCGCCCTTCTCGAAGTACGGACTTTATACGGCTTTCGAGCTGAAGAAGACCTTTCAGAAGGAGCGTTCGATGCTGGGCGAAATCAAGGCTTTCAGCGACAATGTGGTGGTGCGCAGTACGTTGAGCTATATTTTCACGCTCACCCGCGGCCGCACGACGCTGGTCAAGGACCAGCCGCTGACGGCCGTGATGACCCGTTCGCTGGTGCTGCTGCCCCGCGAGCCTTACCGTCCGCGCATCACCGACAGCCGCATGTCGGTGTTCCCGACCGGCAAGGTGCTTTTCAGCGAGCGCGAGCAGCGCGCCAAGGTGATCTACTACGCCCACCGCTGGCGGCTGGAGCCGTCGGATATGGATGCCTGGAAGCGCGGCGAGCGGGTCGCGCCGAAGAAACAGATCGTTTTCTACGTCGACGACGGATTCCCGGAGATGTGGAAAAAGCATATTTTCGAGGCCGTCGACCAGTGGAACGAGCCTTTCGGGCGCATCGGATTTAAAAACGCCATCGCCGCAAAGCCCTATCCGAAGGACGATCCCGAATTTGATCCCGACAACATCAAGTATTCGTGCATTCGCTACGCGCCGATCGCCATCGCCAACGCCATGGGGCCTTCGTGGGTCGATCCGCGCAGCGGCGAGATACTCAACGCTTCGGTCTATGTCTACCACGACGTGATGAAACTGCTGAACAACTGGCTGTTCGTCCAGACGGCGCAGGCCGACGAGCGTGTGCGCGCCGTGACGATTCCCGAGGAGGTGATCGGCGACGGACTGCGCTACGTCGTGGCCCACGAGGTCGGCCATTGCCTGGGTTACATGCACAACATGAGCGCCTCGGCGGTGATTCCAGTCGATTCGCTCCGCTCGCCGTCGTTCACGCAGAAGTACGGCACGACCACCTCGATCATGGACTACGCTCGCTTCAACTACGTGGCCCGGCCCGGGGATAGGGAGCGCGGCGTGAAGCTCACCCCGCCGCGTTTCGGCCTCTACGACTACTATGCCGTGAAATGGCTCTACACGCCCGTGCCCGACGCTGCGACGGCTGCCGACGAATATGCCGTCACTTCGAAATGGATAACCGGGGCCGCCGCCGATTCGGTCTACCGTTTCGGCAAGCAGCAGTTCAGCCGCTCGATCGATCCCCGTTCGCAGTCGGAGGATCTGGGCGACGACGCCGTGAAGGCCTCGGGCTACGGCATCGCCAATCTGAAATACATTCTCGGCAACATGAACGCCTGGATCGGCGCCCAGGACCCCGATTTCTCCCAGCGGCGCACCCTCTACGACGAGGTGCTCACGCAGTATATCCGCTACCTGAACCACGTGCTGGCCAACGTCGGCGGCATCTACTTCGCCGAGAAGATGGAGGGCGACCCCGTGGAAGCCTACCGCAGCGTGCCGCGCGAACGCCAGCGCGAAGCCCTGCTGTTCTGTCTCGCGCAGCTCAAGGACATGAAGTGGCTGGACAACGCCGAGCTGATCCGCGACATGCCGCTGATGGGTTCGCCCGCCGAGTCGATCATGGCTTCGCTGGTGTCGGTCGTCGTGGCCGCCCCGGCGCGTGTGGCTTTGAGCGCCGCGCTGGCCGAAAAGGAGGCCTACACGCTCGAGGAGTGCCGCAGGGATGTCTACGAATTCGTGTGGGCTTCGACGCTGAAGGGCCGCACGCCCGATGCGCTGGAGATGATGCTCCAGCGCGAATACGTCCGCAGTCTCAGCCTTTCGGCCGGGCTGAAATACACCGGGACGGGGGCGCGGGAGGAGAAGAAGCTGGTCTCCGACGAGGGACTGATGCCCGTTCCCGCCTTCCTCGGGGAGCATGCGGCCCGCACCGCGGCGCTCACCGCCTGCGGGGAACGCTGCGGCCACGACCCCTTCGAAACCTTCTCCGCCGCGCACCGCGTCGACACCGCGCCGCTGCTGGGCTACGGCTCTCCGCGCCTGAACTACTACGACCCGCGCAACACCGAGGCCGGGGATTATGCCGCGCTGCTCAAACTGCGTGCGATGCTCCGCACGAAGAGCGTTTCGGCGACGGGCGAAGCGCGCCTGCACTACGAGTTGTTGCTGCGCAACATCGAGAAAGCGTTGAAAAAATAACTTCTCCGGATTATGATGAAACTGTTTAAAATAGCTTTCCTTCCGCTGCTGGCGGGAATCTTGCTGCTGCCGGCGGCGTCTCGGCCCGTCCGGGCGGCCGGTTCGGCCGCCGTGGAAGCCGGAGCCGGGGACAGGAAGCGCGACAAGAAAAAGAAGCAGGAGGCCGATACCGCCGCCAAGGCGACTCCCTACGAGAAACTGTTCAAGGACAAGCGGGTGGAGACTGTCCGCGGCGGCGGGCTGACCCTGCACCTGACTGCGGACAAACTCTACCTCGAACTCCCCGATTCGCTGCTCGGCCGGGGGCTGATGATCACCACGACGATCGAGCGGACGGGCGATCCCGGCGACGGACTGGCCCACCAGCAGCCCGTGCCGCCCTACATGGTCGAGTTCGGCCGCGGGAAGAGCGACACGCTCCTCTGCATGCGGGAGTTCGCTCCGGTGGTGATCGTCGACGGCAGCCCGGCGATGCGTGAGGCCGTCGGGCGGAGCAACATCGGTCCGATCGTGGCCTCGTATGCCGTGAAGGCCCGCACGCCCGACGGGAAGTCGTCCGTCGTCGACGTCACGGCGCTTTTCGTCGGGGACGTCAAACGCCTGCGTCCGATCGACCCCGAGGGCGGCAACACCTACGGCGGCTGGATGACGGCCAAGGCCGATTACAAGAAGGACCGTTCGATGCTGACCGGCGTGGCGGGCGGAAAGGGGTGCGTTTCGGTGGTGGGAGAGCTTTCCTACGGCACGACGGTCAGCTTCCTCGGTCTGCTCGACCTGTGGAAGGACAAGCCCCAGTCGATCGTCGCCCGCCGCACGCTCCGCGTGCTGGGCGATCCCGAACGGCGGATGCGGCTCTGCGACCAGCGGCTCGGGCTGGCGGCCAAGGCGTTCAAACGCTTCTCGGACCGGGAGCAGGAGGCCAAAACCGATTATTACGCCTGCCGCCGTTCGATCCTCGACAGCGCGGGGAAGGTGCGTCCCGTGGTGTTTTACGTCGACACGGCTTTCGACGCTTCGGCCTATGCCGCCGTCGAGCGGGGGCTTCTGCTGTGGAACGATGCCTTCGCGAAGATCGGCTGCAAGGGTGTCGTGCGGGTAGAGCCTTTTCCGGCTGATCCGGCTTTTAACGACAACAGCCTCTATAACAACTGCGTGCGGCGAACGGGAACCTCCAATTCGGAACTCTACACCGCCTCGTGGGTCGATCCGCGCAGCGGTGAAATCCTCGGGACCGACATCTTCGTGCCCTTCAATTTCACGGCCGCCATTCAGAAGAAGCTGCTCCTGACGTTGTCGGCCGCCGACCCCGAGGCGCGCACCACGCAGCCTTCGGCGCGTCAGATCGCCGACGCCCTGACGGCCATGGTGGCCCGTCGTGCGGCCTCGGCTTTCGGCGTGATGCCCAACTACGCCGCCTCGTCGGCCTATCCGACCGACTCGCTCCGTTCGCCGTCGTTTACGCGGGAAAACGGCCTGGCGGCGTCGATCACCGACGACGTGTTCTACAACATCGTCGCGCAGCCGGGCGACAGGGAGCGCGGTGTGAAGCTCGTGGCCGACGCGCTGGGTCCTTACGATTACCTGGCCGTCGAGTGGCTCTACAAGCCCGTTCCGGGGGCTGTGACGCCGCACGACGAGGTTCCGGAGCTGCGCCGCCTGCTCGCCTCGAAGGAGGGAGACCCCCGCTGTTTCTTCGCGCAGTACGCCTCCGGGACTTACGATCCCCGCGTGGGGGCCGGAGACCTGGGCGACGACCTGTTCCGGAGCGTGGCGCTGCAATCGGCCAATCTGAAATATGTCGCCGAGCACGGCGACGGGTGGCTTTCGGGCCGCGACGGCGACTACAAGTTCCGCGAGGAGCTGCTCACGGACATGGTTCTGCGCGTCAACTCCCTCGCCTTGCAGCTGATGCGCTACATCGGGGGCGTCTATATGAATCCGGTCTACGAGGGAACGGCCCGGCCCGCCTGCACGGCCGTGCCGCGCGAAGTGCAGCGACGCGCCCTGCGCGAGGCGCTCGCCCTGACCGCCGACCTCGGCTGGATCGACCGGCAGGGGGTGTCGAAGAACGTTTACAACCGCGTGCAGGCATGCGAATACCTCCAGCGCCGGATTGCGCGCACGCTTCTTGAAAAGCTCGGAACGCTGGACCTCGCGGCTTCGAAGGCCGACGATCCTTATACGGCCGACCTCATGGCGAAGGACCTCGTGGCGTGGTTCGAGGAGCGGCTCCGTTCGCGCGAACCGCTGACGGACCATGTCCGTAATCTGCAACAGTCGCTGCTCAAATCGACCGTCGCCGCGGCCAACGTCAAAGATAAGCCTTCGTCGGGTTCGGGAAGCGCCTTCGCGCTGTTTGACGGGGCCGGTTCGCTGTCCGACGGCGGCGATCTGTTCCCGGCGGCTGACGCCGGGACGCTTCCGGACATGCCGGCGGAGCGCCGGGCCGACGATTTCACGCCGTTGGGCGCCGGCGAGGTGCAGGGCGCCGCCTACGGCTACCGGACGCCGCGGGTGATTCCCGCCTTCCGGGAGCATCTGTTCTACGGATTGCTGCTCGACATGAAGGCGATGTACCGGCGGGGCGCTGCGTCGGCTCCCTTGGCCGATACGCGCAGTTTCTGCCGCTACATGGCCGATCGGATCGACCGGGAGCTGGCGGTCGAATGACGCTGACAAACAGGCAGGCTGCAACCTCTCGGTTGCAGCCTGCCTGTTTGTGCCCGGGGCGATCAGCGTGTTTGGTCGAGAATTACGGTCTGTCCGGATAGTCTGCTTCGCTCGGCTTCGAAGCATATCCGGTGGCTTTCGACCGATTTTCCGATTGATGTGCGGAAGCGGTGCTCCCTGCGGCTGATCGTGTCGACGAAATCCTCGACCAGATTTAGGTCGGCCCCGGCGTGGAACGGCTTGCCGAGTATGCCGGAGAAGTCGTAGACCTGCTCTTCCCCGCCCCGGAATCGGCGCACGCGCAGGATGCGTTCGTCACCGTCGATTTCGCCGTGAGTCAGCCGTATGTGTGTCTCTCGCTGGTCGCCGAGGGTGAAGGCATCCATCGAGAAGGAGATCGTGACGTCGTTTTCCATTTCCATGGATACGATCTGGTGGTCCACCACGTCGTTGTCGCAGCGGAACACGCATCGACCGTAATCGCCCGTGCGCAGCTGTCGGAGTATGACCTCGTCGAGCGTCGCGCCTTCCGGGACGTCGAAATTCGAAATCCAGTCGCGCCGGTTATAGTAGAGGTCCACTGCCGAGTAGGGGCACTCCTTTTCCAGCGGGCAGTCGATGCACCGGGGCGTGCTTCCCTTCGGGGCGTTCTCGGCCCGGAACCAGCGCAGGGACCCGAACGACGATAGTTTGCGGCAGCGCGCCTCGGTGAGCCACAGCAGGAAGTCGATGTCGTGGCAGCATTTCGAAATCAGCATCGGGTTGGTGATCTCCTCGCGGCGCCACATGCCGCGGACGAATCCGTGTGTGGTTCGGTCGAGTCCCACGGCTGCGAGGTGGCTGATCGATATGATCTCTCCCAGCTGGCCCGAGTCGACGATCTCCTTGATCTTGATGAAATAGGGATGGTATCGCAGGACGTGGCAGACACCGACGATGACCCCTTTGCGCCGCGCCGCTTCGGCGATGCGGCAGCATTCGGGCAGCGACTGCGCGATCGGTTTTTCGAGCAGGACGTTGTAACCCGCCTCGATGGCCTTCATGCAAGGCTCGAAGTGCATGTTCTCGGGCGTTCCGATCAGGATGGCGTCGGCCGGGACAGGATTTTCGAAAAAGCGTTCGTAGTCGGTGAAGCACTCTTCGGGCTTCAGTCCGAATTTGGAGGCGACTGCGTGGCGGCGGATGTCGTTGAGCTCCGCTACGCCGACCAGTTTCAGCCGGTCGGGATTCCGGATCGCGTATTCGAGGTATTTGTTGGTACGGTTGCCCGCCCCGATGGCTACGATCGTGACGGGCTTCGTTTCGCTTGTTCGCTCCATATGTCTTCTGCTATTCCGTCGTTTCCGTCGTTTGTTCCTCTTCGGCGGCGTGTTTGCGCTCGGTCCGCTCCGCGAGTTTGATGCTCAATTCATACAGTCCGTATAGCGGCAGGATCACCAGAATGAGGCTGAATATGTCGGGCGGGGTTATGATTGCCGCGACGACGAGCAGTATGACGAACGCATGGCGTCGGTATTTGCGGAGGAATCCGGCCGAAACCAGCCCCATGCGGGTCAGGAAGTAGATCAGCAGCGGCAGTTCGAACATGAAGGCGCAGGCTATCGAGACGATGATGACGGTGGTCAGGTAGTCGCTGATGTCGAACATGTTGGTGATGAACTCGCTGGCCTGGTAGTTGGCGAAGAAGTTGATCGACAGCGGCGCCATGACGAAATAACCGAACAGCAGCCCTCCGAAGAAACAGAGCGACACCCAGAATACGAACAGGTGGGTTCCCTGAATCTCCTTCGGCGTGAGCGCCGGGCGCACGAAGCGCCAGAACTCCCACAGCGTGTAGGGCATGGCCATTGCCAGTCCCGTCAGGAGCGAGATCTTCATGTGGAGGTTGAACTGCCCGGACAGCGAAGTGTTGATGATCGAGAAACGGTCGTTGGCGATGCGGAAGGTCTCCGGATCGGTGTCGAACGACGTGCCGAGCACGCTGTTGAGCCATTCGGCCATATGCGCCCACTGGGCGCCCACCCATGTCAGCATGCGGTTGGTGGGGAAGTCCGGGCTTTGTGGCCCGAACAGCACCGTGTCGATAATGAAACTCTTGCAGAAGAAGGCCACCAGTCCGATGACTCCGATTGCCATCACCCCTCGCACCAGATGCGGGCGCAGGGCGTCGATGTGCTCGAAAAAAGTCATCTCCGTCGACTCCGGATCCTTTTTTTTCATGTTCATTTGTTTGCCGCCGCGGAACAGGTGTGATTACTCGGTCTTTCCGGAGTCGGATTTGTCCCCGGGTTTGTTGTCTTCGGCCGTATAGTCTTTGTTGACGGCATCCTTGAATTCTTTGACGCCGCGGCCCAGTCCGCGCATCAGTTCGGGGATTTTCTTGCCTCCGAAGAGCAGGATGACTACCAATACGATTACGATGATCTGCCCGTAACCGATTGCACAAGGGATAAGCATGGTTTTTTCTTTTAGGTTTTTATTCTGAACTCGGCGGCGCGGAGGCTGCGCTCCGGCCTATTCTTTGCAAATATAACACAATTTTTGCGAGATTCGGGCCTGCTGTTCGCAAAAACCCGCCCGAATTTCGGGCGGGTTCGCTTTCAGTGAGGCTGGGCTATTTTTTGGTTTTCGCCGTGGGCAGCTCCTTGATTCGTATGTTTCGGAACTTGATTCCGGCTCCGTGTCCGAGCAGTCCGATGTGTCCCGAGGCGTTGAAGAGTCCGGGATGGTTCTTGTGGTCCACGGTGTAGGGATTGTTTTTCCCGCCGTCGGGGGCCACGTTGTGTCCCTGGCAGGCCTGCCGGATGTCTCCGTCGAGAATCACCTCGCCGTTTACCGTCACGGTGATGCGGTCTCCCACGGCGCGTATCTCCTCGACGTTCCATGTTCCCAGGGGCGGGAATTTCACGCGTTTGGCCGGAATAATTCCGTAGACCGATCCGTGCTGCTGGTATACGCGCAGGTTCTTGTAGATCGGAGCGTCGTGGTCGAGCACCTGAATCTCCATGCCGTGATAGGCGGCGTCGACGCCCATGGGGGTGCGTATGCCGATGCCGTTGTTGACGCCCTCTCTGTCGAAGGCGAATTCGAATCGCAGGACGAAATCTCCGTACTCCTTCTTGGTGTAGAGGTTGCCCGATCCGCCGTACTGCGCCGTCACGTAGATCGTTCCGTCGACGGGGACGTAGTTGGTGGTGTTCCCGGTCCACTTGTGCATCGACGTACCGTCGAAGAGCACCTCGAAGCCGTCGGCAGCCTCTTCCTCCGAGAGTTCGAAGCGCGGCGTGGCGGGCAGTTCGCGGATGTACATTTCGCGGACGTTGAGGGGCGCATTTCCCGCGATGAGCAGGATCTGTCCCTCTGCGTAGGCGGGGATCTCCCGGTTGCATGCGTGTTCGGGGGTTACGTTCTCGGCGGTCGTGGCGCCGTTGAGTACGACCGTCACGCGGTCGCTGACCACCTTCGCCTGCATCGTGTTCCACTCCTGCGGGCCGTTCGCGGCCGCTTTGGGTGCGGCGTTGTCGTGGAGCATGTTGCCCGTCAAGGCTCCGGAGTTCTTTCCTCCGAGTGCGATCTGCGGGATCGAGCGGATGCCCATCGCGGCCTCGCCTTCGGTCTTCCAGTCGAGGATCAGTTCGAAGTTTTCGTAATTTTTCGCCGATCCGATCGTTCCTCCGTCAGCGGCCCCGGTCAGGACGCCGTTTTCTGCGGTCCAGTTCTTCGCCATCGCGGCCCGGGCCTCTGTTTGCGCTTTCGCCAGCGCCTTGGCCTTCATCGCCTTGCGGGTCTCGGGATCGCCGACCACGGCTTCCCACCCGCTCGGTTCGAGCGATACCGGGAGGTATCCCTCTGCGGGGAGTTTGGCCAGGAGTCCCTTGATCTCGTCGACGGCGTAACCTGCGTCGGCGTCGGATTTGGCCAGTCCGGCATATACCTCCTGGGCCTTTTTCAGGGCTGCTGCTACCGTTTCTCCTCCCAGCGCGGGGTTCTTCGCAGCGACGGTCTTCACGACCATTGCGGCGGTTTCGGCCGTCGCGGGTGCGTCCATGTAGTTCACGGCGAGCGTCAGCGCCGGGAATACCGGGGTTTTGGAGAGCGCTTTGAGCAGTTTGTTCTGCACCTTGGGCGAGGGTTTCGCCTCCAGTCCGCGGCGGTATAGCTGGTATTTGCGCATGGGCGTATTGCGCGACTTCGAGACGAAGTCCGTGTAGCGCGAAATTGCAGCGTCGGTCCATGCGGGGTTCTGCCGGGCGAGATCATACAACACGTCGGTCATGGCGGGATTCTCCACCGTGAGCAGGGCCGCGAATGCGGCCTGGCGGTCGTCGGCGGCCAGCAGGGCGTCGATCGCCTCTTTGCTGGCGGCCTGCGCCAGCAGGGGATAGTAGCGGGCTTTCCGGGGCGCAGCGGCCATCTGCCCTGCCACCATCTTGTACTGCATGTCGGGGGACTCTTTGGCCAGTGCGTTCTTCAATCCGGCCTGAAGGGCCTTCACGTCGTCCTCCTGCGCCTGGTTCAGCAGGCCGCACAGACGGTTGAAGTCCGCGGGGGTCGTGACGCCTGCCAGCGCGCCGTAGGCTGCCGTGCGCACCTCCCTGTCAGGGGAGTTCAACAGCGCGAACACCTTGTCGGCTGCGGAGGTGATGCGCCTTTTTGCCACGAGTTTCAGGGCGTTGGCCTGTGTGGCGGGCGTGCCGTCGAGAGCTGCGACGAACGCTGCGTTGGGCTTTCCGTTGAATGCCGCGAGAGCTGCCGAGGCCTCTTTGGCATGTGCGCCTCCGAGCTGTGCGACGAGCGCGTTGAGCGCCTCCTGTCCTCCGATTTTCCCGGCGGCGCGGATGGCGGCCAGGGCCAGTTCCTCGTCGGCCGAGGAAATGGCCGCGATCACGGCGTTGGCCTGCGATGCGGCGTGGCGGGCGCCGAGCCAGCTCACGATGTCGGTTTTCGCGGCGTCGGAGAGCGACGGCATTTTCTTCACGACTGCGGCGTAGAGGGCGTCGTCGGCGAAATCGCCGGCGAAGTCGAGCGCCGCGCAGCGGTATTCGCGGTCGGCGTCTTTCAGCGCGGCGAGCAGTTCAGGCGTCTGTTTTTTGGCGTCCGTGCCGAGGACTATTCCCAGACCTGCAGCCCGGACGTTCTGCGGCATGCCGGTTTTGCGCAGGGCCTTGGCGGCGGCGACGGCCTTGCTGTTTCCTGCTGCCGCGAGCCGTGCGAGCAGGGCGACGTAGGCGCCCGTTGCGTCCGTTTTCGTGAAGGCGTATCCGTCGGCCTTTGCGGCTGCTGCGAGCGGCGCGATCGAGGCGGCTGTGCCGCACTTGGCCAGCGCGTTATAGACAGCCTCTTTCGTCGGCGTGCCGGCCTTGGGGTCTGCGGCCCATTTCAGCAGCGCGGGCTCTGCGGCCGCAAGGCGCTTCTCCGCGGCGGCATAGGCCAGCAGGGCGTCCGGGGCCGGGCTTGCGTCGATCAGTGCGAGGATCTCCCCGTCGGTTCCGGGCGTGGAGATCAGTCCGCGCACGGCGTAGTCGGCGAGGTATTCGTCCGCGGCGTATTTCACGAATACGGGGGCTTCGGCCGCCGTTGCGCATAGTTGCAGCTGCGAGAGCAGGAATGCCTGGTTGGGTTTGTCCGTCGAGGCGGCGACGGCGTCCGTCAGTCCGGCGCGGATCTCCCGTGTCAGCTCTTCGCGGCCTGCGGCGGTCACGTAGCTCACCACCCCGTTGATGGCGTATTCCACGGGGGCGTTCTTGCCTTCCGCTGCGGGTACGAGCATGGCGGCCATCATCCGGATTCCGTCGGCTCCGGTCGCCGCGAGTTCCTGCATCAGGCTGTCGAACGCCTTGGGCGTCTGGGCCGGGAGTTGGGCCAGGGCGTCCGCAACGATCGTTTCGGCGGTGCGCTGGCGCGCGTCCTGCGCACCGGCTGCGAAGGGCATCAGGGCGGCGAGGAGTATGGTGATAAATATCTTTTTCATGTTTTTTTCAAGTTTTGGACGTTATCAGATTTTCCACGGCGTGCGCATCGGCTGGTCGATGAGCCGGTTTGCGGCCTCGTCTCCGACGAAGAGCTGCTTGTCGGGATCGAAATGCAGCGTGCGGTTCAGGCGCAGGGCGCATGCCCCGAGGTTCACGAGCGTGGAGCTGCGGTGTCCCTTGAGCTCGTCGAGGGCGAAAGGCTCGCGGTTGCGCACGCATGCCAGGAAATCGGTGTTCTGCGGTTCGGGGTCGGGCATTTCGGCGATCTTCTCCATGACGTCGGGAATCGTGCACTCGAAACCCTGATACACCTTGCCCAGCGGACCTTCGATGTAGGGGACCTTGCCCTTGCTTTCGTAGCCCTCGCCTTCGAGGACGATCTGACAGCCGTCGTCGTAGGTGTATACGATCTTGCGCCAGATGCCCACGGCGTCGGGATGCTGCTGCGGAGCGTCGACCTCGATCTTCACGGGCGAGGTGTCGTCCTTGCCCAACAGGTACTGCACGGGGTCCATGTAGTGCTGTCCCATATCCGTGAGTCCGCCGCCGTCGTAGTCCCAGTAGCCGCGGAACGTGGCGTGCACGCGGTGTTTGTTGTAGGGTTTGTAGGGCGCCGGGCCGAGCCACATGTCGTAGTCCAGCTCTTCCGGGACGGATTGGGGCTTGAGGTTCTCCTGCCCCACCCAGAAGAATTTCCAGGTGAATCCCGTGGCTCCGGAGATAGTCACCTTGAGGGGCCATCCCAGCAGGCCGCTGTCGACGAGTTTCTTGAGCGGTTCGACCGTCGTGCCCAGTCCGTAGAAGGTGTCCTTGAAGCGGAACCAGGGGTTGAGGCGGAAGATGCGTCCGTTCTGCCGGACGGCCGCCACCACGCGCTTGCCCTCGCCGATGGTGCGCGTCATCGGTTTCTCGCACCAGATGTCCTTGCCGGCCTTGGCCGCCTCGACGGCCATGATGCCGTGCCAGTGGGGCGGGGTGGCGATGTGTACGATGTCGACGTTGGGGTCGGTGATCAGATCCCGGTAGTCGTGATAGCTTTCGAGGGTCTTGTCGAACTTCTTGCGGCCCAGCGCGATGGCGCTTTCGAGGTGTTTGCGGTCGACGTCGCAGACCGCCACCAGGCGGCATGCATCGTTGGAGGTGAAGTGATAGCTGCTCTTGCCGATGCCGCCCACGCCGATGATGCCCTTCGTGAGCTGGTCGCTCGGGGCGACGAATTTGGTGCCTCCGAGCACGCTGCGCGGCACGATGGTCAGCAGCGCCAGCCCGCCTGCCTTTTTCAGAAAATCTCTGCGGTTACTCATAGTATTTCAGGTTGTGTTTTTTTTGGATGCAGTCAATAAAATAGGTAGAGGAAACAGCGGTTCCGTCGGATGGGAACCGCCGTTTGTTTACAGGGTCGTCAGCCGGATGTTGCGCCAGAGGACCTTGATGCCTCCTCCGTCGTGAATCTGCAAGGCGATGCGTCCCTGCGCGGCGCCGATCTTCGCGTCGGTGATGTCCACCATCTCCTCGCCGTTGAGCCACGTCTGCACGCGGTCGCCCTGAACCTTCAGCCGCAGCGTGTTCCAATCCCCCTCCTTGAGAATCGACTCCTTCTCGTCGGGAATCTGCACCAGCCATCCGCGGCCGTAGGACTCGTAGATGCCCGCCGTGTCGTGGTTCTTCGGAGCCACTTCGCACTGCCAGCCGTGGACCTTCACCGGCGGCTCGACGAACGAGCGGAAAAAGACGCCGGAGTTGCCGTTGGCGAGCTGCTTGAACTCCACCGTCAGGTCGAAATCATCGTAGTATTCGCGCGTGGCGAGGTAACCGTATTTTTTGTCGGGACCGCTCTCGCAGACCAGCAGGCCGTCCTTGTCGACATACCATTTCTCGGTTCCGTAGGCTTCCCATCCCGTGAGGTCGCGGCCGTTGAAGAGTTCGACCTCCCGGCCGGCCTTGCGGGGCAGCTCCTTGATCTTCAGGTTGCGGAACGAAGCGGGGTAGCCGTGGTCCTGGAGGCACAGCACGCCGCGGTGCGCCAGTCCGTATTCGGGAGCCGTCTCCCATTTGCCGCTGTTCTTGCGGGCGAACCAGTCGTCGGTCCAGGCTTCGAATTCGAGGATCTTGCGGCCGTTGAGCCAATGCTCCACGTGGCCGTTGTCGCAGACGATGCGCGACGAGTTCCACTCGCCCTGCGGGTTGACCAGCAGCGAATCGGGATTCGGCAGGTGCATGGCGTAGTCCACGCCCAGTTTCTGCCACTCCTCGAGCCGGGTCGGGGCGTTCGTGGCCTCCCAGCCTTCGTTGTCGATCAGCTGGTACTCCGGCCCGGTGACATAGGGAACCTTGAAATAGGGGTTCTCGACCACGTGGTAGAGCATGCCGCTGTTGCCGCCGTAGGAGAGCTTCCAGTCCCAGTCGAGGATGAAGTTCTCATACTGCTTTTTGGTGACGATGTATCCCGACAGGTCGCTGCCGTCGCCGGCGGCCTGGATGCAGCCGTCCACCACGTGCCAGGGCATCGTGAGCGAGTCTCCGTTGAAGTCTTTCCACTGGTCGAGGCTTTTGCCGTCGAAGAGCAGCTGCCAGCCGTCGGCGATTTCGGCCTGGGTGAGGGTGTTGTGTTTGGGGCAGCAGGAGCAGAGACTGGCTGCGATGAGTCCCGTCGCGAAGAGCGTGCGGAACAGGGTGCGGCTTGGGTTCGATTTCATAAGTTCAATATTAGAGGTTTCTTGATTGGCGGTTGTCGTGTCCGAAAATCACACGGTTCGGCCCCTTTGTAAAAAGGGAAGTTTCGTTTTACAAAGGAAAGAGATTGCGAATGCTTTCGTGAATTTTTACAAAAGTAATTATTTTAACGGAGCAAACGAACGCGGAAGGCATAAAAAAATGTCACAGCAGTATGAATTTGTGACATTTTTTCTGGTTACGGGTCGTGGCGGGCGGTTACCTGCGGCCTTTGCCGGCCGCAGATTCCGGAACGACAGTTTCCTGCTCCACGCCGATGGTGCGTGTTTCGTTCCCGCAGGTGACGGTCAGCGTGGCTTTGCGGGGTGCGCCCGTTTCGTTGGTCGTGTAGGTCATCGTGATCTCGCAGGGACCGGCCGCCTCCGCGGGCGTCACGGTCATCCAGTCGGGAATGCCGGTCAGCGTCCATGCGCCGGGGGCCGATACGATCATGCGCTGCATGCCTTCCTGTTGGGAGAAGGTCCATTGGGCCGTCGATACGGCGAAGTCGGGGGTTTTCACTTCGTCGTCGTCGCATCCCGTTACGGACAGTGCGGCCAGGCCGACGAGTATTGAACAGAGCAGTTTTTTCATCTCTTTATCTTGTTGTTTGGCGTGTGACAATGGGTTAATAGCCGGGGTTCTGCACCAGGTTGGGATTCTTGTTGATCTGGCTCATGGGAATGGCCAGCCAGTAGCTCTTCGGCGCTTCGAAGACGCGGACGCGGCCTCCCTGATTGGCCGGGATCACCTGGTAGAAATCCTCCTGGGTCTTGCCGTCCCGGTTCCACGAGCGGGGTTCCTTGTTCATCACCTCGGGAGCCTCCTTCCAGCGGCGCAGGTCGTGGAAACGGCGTCCTTCGAACAGGAATTCGATCGAACGCTCCTGGTGCAGCACCTTGCGCAGTTCGTTGCCCGAGGGAATGCCGCCCACCAAGGCCCACGAATCCTGGAAGCGGGGCAGCCCGCAGCGTTTGCGCACCCGGTTGAGGTATTCGAGGCTCAAGGGGCTCAACGACCCGTTGTATTCGAAGTCCGCTTCGGCGTAGTTGTAGAACAGTTCCGGAAGCCGCAGGTAGGGATAGGCGTATTTGCGGTAGTTGTAGGAGTTCTTCGACTGGTTGTAGGAGCTTGATTTGTGAATCCATTTCTGGCAGAGGTAACCCGTGCAGCTCTGGTATTCGTCGGTCTCCTTGAGCGTCGAGCCGTGCAGTTCGCCGCCGCGGAGCTGGAGCGTGAGGATTTTGTCGTCGATCTCGAACGTGCCGCGGTCGAAACCGATCGAGGCGTAGAAGCGGGGTTCGCGGTTGCGGTGCAGGCGGGCGGTGTTGTCGCCCGGGGCGACGCTGTACAGGTCCTCGTCCTTGGTCAGCGGGTCGACGTCGAGCGGCAGCCCGTTCTTGGTGTAGTACATCTCGACGGCCTCCATCGTCGGCACGAGAGTCGTTTTCCAGCCTTTCGACATGTTGCCCTTGATCGAACGCGGTCCGCCGTAGCGCTGCAAAGCCTGAATGCCGCTCTGCGCGCCTTTGGCCAGGATGAATTCGGCTCCGTTCCAAGGCTCTTCGACGAAGGTGTCGTGGTAGTTCTTGCGGCCGCGTTCGTCGTCGGGCAGGCTCGAATCGGCCGAGGTGTAGAGGTCGTATTTCGGCTTTTTCGTGTCGGGATTGATCTCGTCCGCGAGGGCGATCGCCGCCGCTGCCGCGTCCAGCGCCCGTTTCCACTTTTCCGGATCGTAGGTCGTGCTCATCAGGGGCGTGCCGTCGGGGTTGTTGAACCCTATGTAGTCGGGATTGCCGTTGACCAGCGGCGAGGCGGCGTAGAGCAGCAGGCGGGCCTTGTAGCTGAGCGCGGCCATTTTCGTGGGAAGTCCCAGTTCGGACTCGCCGACCACGTCGGGCAGCAGCCCGGCGGCCCGGTCGTAACACTCGGCGATGTACTTCACGCACTCGTCGTAAGGCGTCCGCGGAGTGAGGATCTCCGATTCGGGCGCGTCGATGGGGATGAACTTCTTGACCAGTACGATCGGTCCGTAGTATTCGAGCAGGCACTGGTGGTAATATCCCACGAGGAACCACGCTTCGCCCGCGTAGCGGTCGGCGTTTTCCTGCGAGACTGCGGGAACTTTGTAGATGTTGTCCAGCAGGTAGAAACAGTAGCGTATGCCGCGGTAGATGTCGTAGTTCGTGCCGCCGCTGGTGCAGTTCGGGGCCCAGCGGCCGAAATAGGTCAGGTTGGCGTTCTCCTCGCCGTAGAGCAGGCTCTTGCTCGAAAAATAGTAGGTCGTGCCGCGCGCTCCGGTGATGAAGTCGTCGCCGGCGAACTGGTCGGGCGACCAGTCGTACCCGATCAGGTTGGGCATGTAGGTCTGCATGTAGTAGCGGTAGTTCTCGGCCTGCTCCTCCGTTTTCCAGATGTCCTCTTCGGTGGCTTTACCTTCGGGCACCACGTCGAGGTAGGAGCAGGAGCATAGCAGCAGCAGTGAAAGTGCGGAGATTATCTTTTTCATGGTCTTTTGCTGTGTTTGGGTTAGAAATTGAACTGGAATCCGAGGTTGTACGTCCGCTGGAGCGGGTATCCCAGGCCGTTGCCCGAACCCTTTTCGGGGTCCCAGTACTTGAACGGGGCGAAGGTCAGCAGGTTGGTTCCCGAGACGTAGACGCGCATTTTCTTGTAGGTGTAGCCGATCTCGGCGGTCTTCAGGCGCAGCATCTTGCCGTTGCGCACGTAGAGCGTGCTGGCCTTGGTGTTGTTGTTGTTCCACAGCGGCGACAGGCGCGGGTAGAGAGCCTTGGGATTGGGGTCGTCCTCGCTCCAGTGTTCGTCGGCGATCCACTGCATCAGTCCCGAACCGGGCGTCGCGGCTGTCGCGAAGGGGTGGTAGTTGTACATGAGGATCGACACCTTGCCCTGTCCCTGGAAGAAGGCCGAGCAGTCGAATCCCTTGTATTTGAGCGAAAAGCCGAATCCGTAGATGATCTCCGGGACGGTCGGGTTGCCCGTCCAGCACATGTCGTTGTCGTCGATGATCTTGTCATCGTTCAGGTCGCGGTATTTCACGTCGCCCGGGCGGATGGGGTAGGTCGTGGCGTAGATGTCCTGCGAGGGCGAGGAGGCGATCTCTTCCTCGTCCCTGAAAAGCCCTTCGGCGATCAGGCATTGGATCGAGTTGATCGGATGTCCGGCCTTGTACTGGTAGGCCCATTTGTATTTGGGTTCGTCCATTTCGACGATCTCGTTGTGGGCGTAGGTGAACGTGCCGCGCAGCGAGAGGATCAGGTCCTTCGAGAAGGCCTTGTTGTAGTCGACCGAGATGTCGACGCCGCTGTTGTCGACCTTGCCGATGTTGGCCCACGGCGTGATGCCCGACATGCCGAAGGTCGAGGGCAGCGACGTGCGCTGCATGAAGATGCCCGAGCGTTTCTCCTTGAACCAGTCGAAGATGATGTTCAGGCTGTCGAACAGACCGATCTCCACGCCGATGTCGAGTTTGCGGCTCTCCTCCCACGTGGCGTTGGGGTTGCCGTAGACGGAGAGGATGGGACCGTACTTACGCTCGAAGTTGTTGCCGATATAGACGTCGTAGCCCTGTCCCATGTCGACGGTCGTGAGGTAGGGGAAGCGGTCCGCATAATCCTTCGAGATCACGTCGTTGCCGACCAGCCCGTACGAAGCGCGGAGTTTGAAGAGGTGGACCGGTTCCTTGATCCCCTTCCAGAACGGCGCGTTCGGTATCAGCCAGCCCACGGCCACCGACGGGAAGAATCCGAAGCGTTTGCCCGCGGCGAAGTTCTCCGAGCCGTTGTAGCCGAAGTTGGCTTCGAACAGGTAGCGTTTGTCGAAGCCGTAGGTGACGCGCCCGGCGAGTCCCTGCTGGCGGTAGGGCAGCGCGGCGTACTCCTGCTCGTCCGAGATGTTCATGTTGCGCTCCTTCTGCATGTAGACGATCGTCGCTCCGACATCGTGTTTGCCGAACGTGCGGGCGTAGTCGATCTTGGCCTGGAACGCCAGCTCGCGGTAACCGTCCTTGCCGCGCGTCGTGCCCAGGTAGGTGGTTCCGGTGTTGGTCGAGTTGCTGGTGTAGCTGTAATTGCCCGCCTCGTCGATATTGTAGTCGGTCAGCTGGTACATGAACGGCGTGAACGAACGGTAGACGGCCGAGTAGACGCGGTTGTAGAAGGTCGCCATGCCCGTTGCGCTCAGGCCCTTGGTGATGAAGTCGAGGTTCTGGTTGACGGTCAGCGCCGAAGTGAAGTGGCCGCGGAACTGGTCGCCGTAGCCGCGGCACAGCTGGGCGTAGGGGTTGGTGAAGAAGCCGCTGTTCCAGGCGTTGTTGGTTCCGAAGCGCACGAACGTGTCCGATTCCTCGCCGGGCAGCGTCGCGGGGAATTCGCAGGGCATGCCGGTCATGGCGTAGGCGAAGAGGTCCGAGACGCTCTGGATCGGGGCGTGGCGGTAGTGCAGCTGGGTGTTCATCTTCAGCGACACGCGGGTGGTCTTGGTGGCGTCGGCCGAGACATTGGCCTGGAACAGGTATTTCTGGGCGTTGATGTTGGTGTCGAATTTCGAGGCTTCGGGCTTGCGCATGATGCCGTTCTCGTTGTAGACCGAGGCGTTGAGGAAGTAGTCGATCTTCTTGGCTCCGCCCGTCATGTTGAAGTTGAAGTTCTGGTTGAAGGTGCAGTCCTTGAACAGCATGTCGTACCAGTCGACGTTGGGGTAGACGTAGGGGTCGAGTCCCAGTTTGGTTCCCATGATCTTCTCGTTGCTGTAATAGGGCTTTTCGCCGCGCGTGGTGCGGGCCTCGTTGAAGGTCTCCATGTAGGTGATGCCGTCGGCGACCTTCGGAACGCGGGTCGGGGCCGAGGCGCCGAACTCGGCGCGCAGGTTGATGGTCATTTTCTCCGAGTCGCGGCCGTTTTTCGTGGTGATGATCATCACGCCGTTGGCTCCGCGCGAACCGTAGAGGGCCGTGGCCGTGGCGTCCTTGAGCACCGAGAACGACTCGATGGTCTCGGGCGGGATGTTGTTGAGCATCTGGTTGGTGATTTCCACGCCGTCGAGGATCAGCAGCGGCGACTGTCCCGATCCGAAGGTCGAGATTCCGCGTATCCAGAAATTGGCGCCGTCGGCGCCCGGCTCGCCCGATTTCTGCACGGCGATCACGCCGGCGATCTTGCCGCTGAACGAGGTCGAGAGGTTGCTCGACGAGGTTTGCAGGTCGCTCGGCTTGACCGACTGCACGGCGCCCACGAGCGACTCTTTCTTCTGCACGCCGAAGCCGACCACCACCACGTCTTCGAGTTTGTTCGAAGCGTCGGCCAGCGTGATGAGTTTGAAGAGATGGATGTCCCGGACGGCAATTTTCTTGGTGTCGTAGCGCAGGAACGAAACGGTGACCGTCTTGGCCGAAGCGGGCACGGTCAGTTTGTAGTTGCCGCCGGCGTCGGTGGTCGTGCCGACGTTCGTGCCCTCAACATAGATGTTGGCTCCGACGATGGGCTGGTTGTCGGCCGAGGAGATGACCGTTCCGGCGACGGTCATCTCCCCGTTCGGGGCCGTCGGGGCGGAGACCGGCGAGCGCCGGGAGATAGTGACCAGTTTCCCCCCCCCTTTGACGGTATAGCGCAGCGATTTGTCGAGCACCGTGTCGAGCACGGTCTGAAGCGTTGCGTCCTTGAACGTTGCCGTGACCGGCCTGCTGACGTCGACGTCCTCGTTTTCGAAGAGGATCGAGTAGCCGGTTTGCCGCTCCACCTCTTCCAGCACCGTTTTCAGCGGAACGCTCCGGAAGGCTTTGGTGACGGTTTGCGCGTTGAGGGCGACTGTCAGCAGCAGGCACGGGATCAACGCTGCAATCTTCTTGAATAGGAGATTTACATGCATAAGTTTTAAGATTTAGGTTTGTTTGGAAAGAAGTTTTTTCAGGGTTCGGTTTTTCGGGGGCGGCTGTCGACGCGGTAACCGCAGGTGTCGCGCCGGACGCTGATCGGCAGGATGTCGCACAACCCGCCCATGATTGATTCGATGTCCTGCGCCTCGGTGATTGATATGCGGAAGGTCTTGTCGTCGAACGCGTCGGTGCAGAGTTCGATCTTCACGTCGTATTCGCGGGCGAGCCGCCGGAGCAGGGCCGGGAGGGAGATCGCGTCGTAGCGGATGATGCCGTCGATCCAACTGCGGAACTGGTCGGTGTCGACCTGCCTGCGCGACGCCTCCATCGTCCGGCAGTCGTAGGTGATCAGGTCGCCCGGAACCATCGTTTCCGTGCTGCGGGACGATTCGAATTGCAGCGAGCCTTCCATCAGCGCGGCCAATACGTCGGGGTCTTCGTCGTAGGCCGAGATGTTGAACCGGGTGCCCAGCACGGTGAACGTGCAGCCCCGGGCCTGCACCCGGAAGGGGAGGTCGGCGTTGCGGGCCACCTCGAAGTAGGCTTCGCCCGAAAGGCCGATGTCGCGCGACGAGCGGTTGAAATCCGACCGGTAGCTCAAGGTCGATCCGGCGTTGAGCCACACCTCCGAGCCGTCGTCCAGCACCAGGCGGAACTGACGTCCGTTGGGCACTTCGACTTTCAGTTTGCGCTCGGTGGCCAGGGGACGCTGCTCTCCGGTCTCGGTGCGCAGAGCCACTTCGCCCTCGGAACGCCGTTCGAGACGGGCCGCATTCTCCAGCACCAGCCGCATTCCGTCGTCGGCCGTCATCACCACCTGGGGCCGCTCCACCGTCACACCCATCTGCTGCAACTGCGCGAAGGCGTCCGGCTCGGGCAGCACCCCGGGCTGACGAACCACCAGAACCACGGCGGCAACGATCGCAGCCGCACTTCCGGCCAGGGCCGCGCGCGACATCCAGCGTCGCCGCACACGGCGGCGAATGCGTCTTTTCACGTCGTCGAAATCCCTGCTGTCCGCATCGGGACGATCGTCCGGCGTCTCCAGCCCGGCCCAGATGCCGTTCAGCAACTCTTCATCGTCCTCATCGAGATTCCGATGCGGAAAATTGGATCTTTCCATAATACAGGATAACTATTCTTTACCCCATAAATACGGTGGACCCGAAAACTACGTACTGTTTTTTTACTTTTTTTTGATTTCTCCGCGCAATTTCTTCACTACTTTGTACAAAATAGTCTCCACCGTTCGCACGGAGATGGAGAGTTCGGTGGCTATCGCCGCGTTCTTCTTGTTTTCCCAATAGCTCATCAGCAGCACTTTGCGGCTCTGTTCAGGAAGCCGTGAAATAGCAGGGGCCAATTCGGGGGGGGGAACCTCTTTCTCCTGGTCCCATCCGCCGTGCAGTTCGGCGGCGGCGCTGATTTCGCGGCGGCGGCGGGCCTCGTCGTACTTGAGCAGGCGCAGGGAGTTGTTGTGCACGGCGCGCAGCAGGTAGTTGCGCAGCGGTTTTGCGGCGTCGAGCCGCTTCCGGTTGAGCCACACGGCGGTAAAAACGTCCTGCACGACCTCGTAAGCGGCCTGCTCGTTCTGGAGAATGGTCGTGGCATAGTGTCGCAAAGGCGCGCAGAAAGCCGTATAGACCTCCTTGAAGGTCTCCTCGTCACCGGTTTTCAATGCCTCTACGATCCGACGGTTATCGGATATGTCGAAAGTGTATGCCATGTAATTAACCTAACCCTATTTTGCAAAAATAGTCATTCCGGCCAAATAGACAATAGAAAAGCGCCATTTTTCTCATTTCGCGCCCATTTTCCGCCGGGGAGAAGAAGGCTCCGGCGGAAAATTCCGTGCCGTCCCTTCCTCCGGCCGCGCCCGGATTGCGCCCGATCCGCCGCCGATCCGCCGCCGATCCGCCGCCGGAGCGCAGCCGCGACGGTCGCGTATCGCAAACGGCGGTCCGCCGCGACGCATTGTTTGCATTTTCGGGCTAATTTTCCTATATTTGTCTACCTGTTATATGCCGCGTTCCGACGGAACGGTCATTCCCGGTTCACCGGATGTCCGGAAAGTCGGCGTGCGGCCGTAAATGTCATTCACAGCCCATGTCCACATTCAGCAGCGACCGCGTCGGCGAAACAATCATTCCGGACCTGACCAAACGGTTCAGACGCGGCTATATCGACTATTTCGACCGGAAGAACGGAACCGACCGGCCGGTG
>ENA-UEYG01000654-UEYG01000654.1-human-gut-metagenome-genome-assembly--contig:-NODE-654-length-26963-cov-6.722309_pt1 | contig 26963 bp, 39 predicted proteins | sample MGYA00242933_ERZ507934 | MGnify/ENA primary metagenome ERZ507934 (study PRJEB26167, sample SAMN06115527) | human gut metagenome | host: Homo sapiens | place: China:Zejiang | collected 2015-11-10... | reverse complement strand
ATTGACCAATAAATTTACCCTACAGACCTGTTTTCTATGGGTCAACCCTACACGTTTGTGAGGTTTCAGGAATGAGCAACAAGAAGTTTGGAGATGCCCGCGCTAACAATCGCTGGACTATCCGAAAAGAATTGGATGCCCGCGGGCTGGATCTGGTGGATGTCGCCCGAATGGCCGGGCGTCACCCCTCGTTGGTTACAGCCGTTTTGTATGGCTACCGGCATAGCCCCGCCGTGCTGGATGCGCTCCGCCAAATCGGGGTGCCTGAAGACCTTCTCCACGATCCTAGAAAGGAGGCTGCGGCATGAATAATCCCTCTCACCCCGAAGAACAGATTAAGACCATCCGACAGGAACGGAGCAATATTCTTGCCGATCTGGCGCATCTGGATACCGATGCCGCCTTGTTCGTCCTGATTTCCGCGCTCAATGAGCGGGCTCTGGAGAAAAGTTGGGTTACCAAAGTCAAGTTCCTGCCTCTGGGAACAATCAAGGGTGAATAAAGGGGGTGCTGTATGACGGCGGAAGGGGGAACAGTGAAGTACAGCAAGCCCGCCTGTAGCTTCTGCGCTGCCGGGATCGAGGAATGCCTTCTTATAGATGCCGGAGACAAAAAGACTTTCATCTGCAATCAGTGCGTCAGAGGAATCACAGCCCTTTTGAAAGTCAATCCCGGAAGAAAGCATCTTCGGTATTTGCCGAAGAGGAACAAGAAATAAGGAGAAACGGTATGTTCAACGGTAGACCCCAAGGTCACGCAATGATGGAGCGCGCCATTTGCTCCTGCCTCCAAGCAAGGCTCGATCGGGAAGAAGATAAGGCTTTGGCATGGGATGAACGCATCCGCAGCAAGACGCGGCTGGTACGTGAAGAGGCAGAACTGCTCGCTTCCCGCTTCTCCGACGAGGTGTGCCCGCTCATCTATAAGGAAGCAGACAAGATGGTTCGGAAACTTTGGGAAGATGGATTTTGTAAAGAGATCAGCGCGTTGGATCTTAATGATGAACTAGCCCTGATTGTCGGCATATTCGCCATTCTCAAAAGGAGCAGATTTCCGTTCGGGACTCTCAGGGTGGCCGAACGGCTTCTTAAAGAAAAAGGATACAAGGAAGGAGAAAACGCATGAAGAAAGACAATAAGCTCGCAATGGCAAGGGTTGCCCTGATAAACTTCTTAGAGACGGAAAGTTTTTCAGAAAAGCAAATTAACGATATTTTAGATGATATTGAATCTCTTCTAGGTGATATTGAAGTTGAAAATTCTATCCCAGAAGAAGCCCGTAGCAAGTCTCATGGTTACTGTGCAGTATGTTTATATCGCGCTACAGAAGCTAAGGTTGCAGCAGGAAGGCGTATATTGGATATTATAAAATCCCATAGCCTCTCGATAAAAGAAGCTATGGGTATTATTGGAGATATAAAAATAAACTATCACACTAAATAGATTTATTTTTGACTTTAGCGTCAATATCGGCGAGATCTACATAAGTAGATAGTAACACTGCATCACATTGTTGGTTATCTTCTATAATAGATTCAAGTTTTTTAATGTCATTTTCAGAATAAGCGATATCAGAGTTTAAATGTACAGGTAAATCTGCTGTGACTACAATTCCATTACTCTTTAATATCTGAGAACAAGATTCGCATTTAGCGGATGTCCTGACTAGAGTCTTTATAAGAGATAATTTCATATCTGCCGAACAACAGGGGCAGGACAGCTTTTCAAGCCTCAGAATATTTCGTCCTGAAAGACTAATTTTAGAATGACACTTGGAACACTCCACATCAAAAAACGTGAACAACGCTTTAAGTTCAAGCATATTTCCGCCTCCTCGGCATTCCCGAACGGTTCGGGAGTTAGATGGTTGTTTTCGATGTGCCCAGTCTAACCGAGAAGGCGGAACCTTACAAACCGGGGCCTCAGAGCGCCCAGAGCGCCACGGCCAAAACCTGCCGCGACCGTGCAGACGCCCGTTTTTTTACATGGGGCGGGCGGCACAACCTGCACAACGGCGAATACCGCGAAGCCTCCACGCGGGACGCTCCCCCGGAGCGGCATAATCCGGGGCGAATTTATGAGGTGAGGCTATGAGCGGGATTAAGGAAGCATACACGGCGCAGGAACTGGCACCTTTGCTCGGTAAGACTGAACGAGGCATCCGGTTTATTGGCAAGCGCGATAATTGGGACCGTCGCCTCCGTTCCGGTCGAAGCGACGACTTCGAGTATCCCACCATCAAGCTCCCCGCCGATGTGCGCGAAACGATCGCGCTGGCCGTTTCCGCCGAGGAACGGGAAAGCCTTCCCGTCATCCTTGAACCCGCCACGCCCGCCGTGGTTGAGTCCCCCGCCGTTTCCCTCTCACACCTCACCGGGCGGGAGCGCGACGTAGTGCTTGCCCGCAAGTCGCTTATTGACGCCGTGTGCCATTTCGAGACGGTGGGCAAGTCCCGCCGGGCGGCGATCCTTCTGCTGGTGGAAGCCTATCAGAACGGCACGTTGCCGCGAAATCTTATGGAAGCGGCCCGCATTGCCAACGCCCGGCGCGGCGCTTCGCGGGGCATCTCCACCCGTGCGCTGTACAACTGGTACGCGACGTATGAAGACCGGGGCATTCTCGGGCTGGTCCCCGCCGATCCGAAGAAGGATACAAACATTCCGGAGTGGTTCGAGATATTCCGGCTGCTTTGGAAAAGACCGCAAGCTCCCTCCATGAATCAGGCGCGCCGGGAATTTGAGATTGTCGTCCGGTGGGTCGGACTGGGAATGCCCGAGGGCGGATTGTGCTTTCTGCATTTTCTCGATCCCGAAAAAATCACGAAGCACAAAAGCTTGCCAGCCTTAAAGCCGTTTGCGAAGAACCCGGCCCTCATTCCGTCGATCGACGCGATCAGGCGGATAGCCAAAAAGATGCCGCTGGAGCTTTTGGAGCGCGGGTGCCGCACCGGCAACGCCATGTTGAAGATACGGCCCCACAGGCTGCGCTCCACGGCGAACATGCTTCCGGGCGAAGGTTTCACGGGCGACGGCACCACCTTTGACGCGCTGGTGCAGCACCCCTATGAGCCGCGCGCGTTCAGGCCGGAACTCACCCTGATTCTGGACATCGCCACCCGCAAGTGCGTCGGAGTGTCCGTCGACACTTCGGAAAACGGGCTCACCGTTCTGGACGCCTTCCGCGTCGCCTGCATCACCCATTGCGTCCCGTACTTTTTCTACACGGACAACGGGCCGGGGTACGCGAATGCTATGTCCAGCAAGGAAGGCACGGGGGTTTTGACGCTGCTCGGCGTGATCTGCAAAACCTCCATTCCCGGACGCCCGCAGGGTAAGGGACTCATGGAGCGGGCGGTCAAGACCATCCATACCGATCTGGCGAAGCGGTTCGCTTCCTGCGTGCATCGGGACATGGATCAGGACACGGCCCGGACGTTCCGGCTTTCCGTCAACAAGGACATCAAAAAGTACGGAAAATCAGAACAGTTGCCTACATTTGACGTGTTCTTCGAGGCCCTGTGCTTCCGCATTGACGAGTACAACGCCACGCCCCACACGGAACTCCCGAAGTTTACGGATGGAAACGGCAAGCGGCGATACTACTCGCCCCGCGAATACTGGAACGTGAAGCTCGCGGAAAACCCGGAATACAAGCTTTTGCGGCTGGACCCGACGCTGCATGACGATCTGTTCATGCCTGCGGCGGAACGCCCCGTCCATAACAACTGGATCAACTTCGCGGGCAAGAAGTACTACGCCGACGCCCTGTGGTCGTGGAACGGGAAAAAAGTGCTTGTCCGCTATGACATGCACGATCCCCGCTACATCGTCGTCCAGACGCCCGACATGGTGAAGATCTGCAAGGCGCTCGTCGACGGCAACACCATCGATTATCTGGACATGATTTCCGAGGCCGACAAGAAGGCCGGGATATCGCAGCGCGCCAAGCTCGCAAGGGTACAGGAGCAGGTCCAGAAGCGGCTCCCCGGCGCAACCGTCGTTTACAACGTGGACTCCGCCGAGGCTACGGCAACCGTCGTCAACTCCATCCGCCCGATCGGGCAGGTGGTCGATGTGGAGCCGATGCCCGCCCTTGAAGAGATTTTTCCGGATGAGGACGAAGGGACGGTTACGCAATCCGTTCGCCCCGGCAAGGCTCGGCCTGCCTTTGAGTTCCCTTACGAGCGGTACGAGTACCATATGGCTCACCCGGATTCATGGACGCAGGAAGACCGCGACTGGCTGGAATGGTACGTCCAGACCGAAGAGTATGCGGATTATTTACCTATTTTCATAAGCAAAGGCATTGCATGGGAGGAAACGTCATGCGCAAAATGTTCGTAAAGACAGAGAATTACCGCAACTTTGCCGCCGCCGTGAAGGCCGTGGAGCAACGCGGTGCCGCCGAAGCCGGGATGATGCTTGTCTACGGCGTCCCCGGCCTTGGTAAAAGCCATGTCGTCAGCAGTTGGGCCGCCGAAACCGGCGCGATCTTTTTGCGGGCAAACAAAGACTGGACGCCCCGGTACGCCCTTTCCGAGCTTGCCGCAGCGCTTGAGATCGACGGGCGCGGCAGTTCGCAGCAGCTTTTCTCCCGGCTTTTGAAGCCGATTGCGGCGAACCAGTTGCCTATCATCATTGACGAGGCCGAGTTTACATTGGCGAATAAAGCCGCCGCCCTCGAAAAAATCCGTGACATTTCCGACCGGGCCGAAAACACGGTGATCCTGATCGGCATGGGCAACATTCAAAGTTCGATCAAGGATTACGGGCAGATTTCCAGCCGTATCGCCCGCGTGGTGGAGTTCAAGCCCTCCACGCCGGAAGACATCCAGACGGTTTGCAAGCAGCTTGCCGAGGTTGAAATATCCCCGGAACTCATGGCGGAAATTCATCGTCTGTCGGGCGGACGGATGCGCGAAGTACTGAACATGATTCCTGTTGTTGAGCGGGTGGCGAAGACTAACCGACTTGCCTGCGTGGGTGTTGATGACCTTGCCGGGATTCCGCTTTCCCACGACTGGCAGAACAAGACGCCCATCACTGTGAAGCAGCCGGGCGGAAAGAAGAAGGTGGCCTGATATGGTTCCCGAACACCCCCTGACTCATGCCATTCTTGGAGCGCTCGCCGACGGCGAAGAGCACTTCATCCGCGATCTTGCGGCTACGCTTGACGTTTCTGCGAAAAAAATAGCGGATTCCGGCGGGCATCTCGTCAGAAACGGCTATGCGACGCGCGATCTTGGCGTGTACCGCGCCACCGAAAAGGGACTTGCCGCTCTGGAAGCTGGCCTTAGACACGGCGGCAAACCCGGCATGTCCGTTGCGCGCTATCGTACATCGCTCCGGTCACGGGCATGGAATCTCATGCGTATGAAGATGTGGTTGAGCGTCGACGACATGCTTATGACGTTGGCCGACGGCTCGGAGAAAAACGCTGAAAAGGACCTGCGGCGCTATGTCCGGGCACTTCAGAAAGCGGGGTACGTCGAGCCCTCTGCGCGTAACCCCCGGCTTTTCCGGCTCGTCAACAATACCGGGCGCAACGCACCGGCATACAACACGAAAAGAGAAACCGTAACCGATACGAACACCGGGGAGGTGCACTATGTCTGAAAAATGGCTCACGCTGCTCCGCAACCGCGTCGCTGAGATCGGCATTGCGCCGACGGCCCGCGAGCTTGGCGTCAGTCATGGGGCCGTTAGCACGTTGATCGCCGAAAAATACCCGGCTGACACGTGGCGCATGGCCGATCGCGTCATAAAGCGCTACGCCCGGAACACCTGCCCGTACAACGGCGACATGGTGAGCTTCCACGACTGCGCGAGGTTCGGCGGTAAAGTCCCCACGTCGAGCCCGGCGGCCCTGCGCCGCTGGCGGGCGTGCCAAACCTGCAAATTCAACTCTAACCACAAAGGATAACGCTATGTTTGCCGAAAAGATCGAGCGTCAGATTGCCCATGCCGAGACGGTTCTCCGCACCAATCCCGCCGGAATCGCCGATATTCTCCCCATAGTCCTCAAAAACCTCAGGGGCGAAGTTTCAGCTCTGAAAGATGCCGAAGACGAGGCGCTCAAGCTCTACATCGCCAACCAGCACGCCAAGGAGGCGCTCAATGCTTAACGAATCCCAAATCCCCGAAGGCTACATGGAAAACGCGCAAGGGTGCCTCGTGCCGATTGCCAACATCCGCCCGATCGACCTTGCCCGTAACGAACTGGTCAACGAAAAGATGGATAAAATTAAGGCGTTGCAAGCCGAGATGAAGGCCGTCAAGGCTTCCATGCTTTCCGACGTCGACGCTTTCGTCCAGCTTTCCGGCGAGCGGTACGGCGTCCGGCTCGGCGGCGTCAAGGGGAACGTCCAGCTCCTTTCTTTTGACGGCAAATACAAGCTCACCCGCGACTACGGGCAGTTGCTCACGTTCGACGAGGGCTTGCAGGCGGCAAAGGAGCTGATCGACGGGTGCCTGCGCCGCTGGTGCAAGGATTCCCGGCCCGAGCTTCGGGCCGTGGTGGAACAGGCGTTCAAGGTCGACAAGAAAGGCCGCATCAACACCGGGGCCGTGTTGGGTTTGCGCCGGATTGAGATCGACGATCCCGAGTGGCAGGAGGCTATGAAGGCCATTACCGAAAGCCTGCAAGTGCTGGACAGCCGCGTGTACGTCCGGGCGTATGAGCGTGATTCCTCCGGCGCGTACCAGCCGATCAGTCTCGATTTTGCCAGCGTGTGAGGTGGTTATGGCGACTGTATCGAAAAAGGACGTTGAGCGGCTTTCCGGGCTGTACGCCGATCGGCTGACGCGGAATGTCAGCTACCGCGTTGAAGATATGGAGGAATTGACCGGCTCCGAAGTGTGGCGGGAGGCGTCCGACGAGCACAGACGGTTCCTGACGGGACAAATCCGGGACAAGGGTTTCAAGCTGTTGATGGACGCGGGCTTTCCGCCGGATGCCGTCCGGCGGATCAGGGAGGGGAGAGAATGAAGTTTGCGGATCTGGCCGTCAGTGCTTTTCTGATCTTGTTCCCGCTCGCGTGGCTGGCCTCGTCAGCCTATGCGACGTGGAAAGAGTACCACAGGCATATCGAGCAGATAAAGACGATCTACAGCATGCGCATGAGCGACGGCGCGACGAATGCCCTTCTGGAAAAATGCCTGCTTGCATGGGTGAATCAAAAGTCGCTCATCGTCTACCGCGACGAAGACGGCACCTTGCAGGTAAGGGCCATAGATACGGCGGGACGGGAAGAAATCAACAAACTGTTTGAGGAGTATCAAGATGAATGAAGGCGAAGTTCAAGAATGCAAGCAAACAGTCAAAAACAAGCGGCTTGACGCGACGCTCGCCGATTATCTTTCGCTCATGCTTAATGCGGAAACTGCTTGTTTGACGGCTACGCACAGCGTTCCCGGCGTGTTCAAGTTGAAAGTTACGTTTGAATTGCTTGACTCCGAAAGCACGGATCGGGGGTGAAGAGATGAAAATACCTTCTGATGTTGAACGGGTGATTGCGACGGTTGTTGAAAGACCTTGGGAAGCGACTATGGGACATCTCATGCAGGTTATGGCAGGAGCCGAGATCGAAAAACTGGGGTTTAAATGCAGGATAGGCGACGAGAGGTTTAAGGTGGAGCTTATATTGACAGAACTTGGCGAAGAATAACGCGAAACCGCCCTACGCGGGGCGGTCGTCCGGGTTGGCTACCGGGCCTGATGATGCGAGCCGAAAAAAAAGGGGGACCGAAGCCCCCCCAATAGAAGAATTAAAAGGTTATCCTATGCGTTTGAGCGTCTCCGAACATCCGTTTAAAATTTTCCAGAGCCCGGAAGCCCCGTTAGGGCTCAGATCTGCCGCTTTGCCCAAGGGCAGCCATGTCAGCGTGTCGCACAGGAAATCGAGTATCATTGCAACATCATTGCAAACATCCGCCGGATTGTCATTGTATGAGATGTTGATACGCGGCTCTTCCATGTTACACCCCCTTCCTTTCGTCAGCGGTGAGTTCCAGAAGGCTGCCCTGCGCGGGCAGGGTACGCTCAAGACAAGGCAGAAGACCGTTTTTGCGGGCAAGGGAAAGCAGGCCGCCCACCATGCGGCGATCCGCTTCAACAACTCTGGCGACTTCCCGGACGGTGAGCCCCATCCGGGTATACTTCATCGCCATTTTGAGCAGTTTGACCCTGCTGGGAGGCAACGAGAGAACAGCGCCCGCACCCTGTGCGCGGGCTGTGGCCTGCGCTTTCCGCACTTCCGGCAAGACAGTCGCCCGGCCACCGTCAAAACCTTGGCGGTATCCGGCTTCTCGGGCAAGCTCGATCTGTCTGGAAATGTGCGCTTCCCGCACCTGCCGCAACAGTGCGGCAACCTTTCTTCGGAATGCCGCCGCATGGGGCGTATTGGCCAGCATGGAAAGGATATAGACGCCTTCCTCAGTGAAATGGCGTACTTGGTAGTATTTCCCATCAGTAGACATCAATTTGATGCCAACTGCATAACTATCCAATTCTTTTTGATTTCTGTTGTAAATGATGTTGATGGACTTGGCGGGTTTCTTGTAGCCGAGCTGACGCCCGATCTCTTCGGCGGAAAAAAGGATTTGTCCATTGTTTTCAATGAATTTCAGTTCGTTGCCGTTGACTTCGGGCGCAAGGTAAGATACTGTCATTTCAGCCATTTCACTACCTCCAATGTAGTGTTTCGGTTAGGCCCATACCCAGACTGGTACTCTGGGTATGGGCTGTTTTTTGTGGCCTTAGCCGTTTTCCTTTTTCTGAGCTTCAACAAGTCGGGCGATGGCTTCAAGAAAAATATCCTTGAGGGTTTTACCCGCTTTCGCGGCTGCCACCTTCGCCTCTTTGTGCTCTTCCTCCGTGACTTGAATGGTGATGGTTTTGATTCCTTGTTTCACAGTACCTCCTGCCCGTTTACTAATTGATCAATTGTTTAATTGTCAATCTGATTTTGCGCGCAATTCGGCACACCTTAAACATGCATTCCATTTTTACCAGTAACTACGGAGGGATTCTATGGAATCGCGTAAATCGCTTATGGCGAAGCTACATATCGCCAAGAAAGACCTTGGCCTTGACGACGACACCTACCGCGCCATGCTGCAAAACCTCACCGGCAAGCGCTCCTCGGCGGACTGCACCGATCGTCAGCTGGTTATGCTCGTCGCGGCCCTGCGCAAGCGCGGATGGAAGGACAGCCGTCCGAAGGGGCCGAAGGTGCGCCCGGAATTTGCGGAACTGCTCAAGAAGATCAACGCGCTTCGTCTTGAAACAAAGAAACCGTGGGCATACGTCGAGGCGATCGCCAAACGTATGTACGGCGTAGGGCTTTCTTGGCTTGACGGCGAACAGCTCGGCGGCGTGATCACTGCCCTCGTCAAGCACCAGCGGGCGCAAGGGAGAGCGTGATGTCTGACGCGCGCCTGCCCCGCAACGCCCGCGACATTATTGATCGCCTTGGCCCCACCGTGACCCTGCGCCTCATAAGGGCTCTCGGCGGGACGACGATCCCCGTGCCCATGCGGCTGACGCCCGTCGGAGAAGCCCGCTATAAGAAGCTCTGTGATATGGTTGGGGAGGATGCGGCAAAGGCCCTGTGTCGGGAATATGCCGGAACGAACCTTTACATCCCCACATGCAGGCAGGCCGCCGCCGACGAGCGCGACGCAGCCCTTATCAGGGATCGGGACGCAATGGCCCGTGCGGGGCTGTCTGAGCGTGAGATCGTAACGGGGCTTGCCCTTAAGTATCACCTTTCGGACAGGCACGTTTGGCGCGTGCTGCACCGTGTCCCGGAAGGGAAAACTTCTCTTTTTCCGCTACAACGGCAAGGGTGGCTGTTATGACCGCTCCCCGCCATTTCCACCCGCTGACATATGTCGGCTTTCGTAAATCCCCGGCGCTGGTAGCTTGCCAGTAGCCGGGGATTCCTCTTTCTGGAATCCCGCAAACCCGCAGGGGGATTCCCGATGAAGCTCTTTACCAGACTGCTCAATCCGCGCTTCCAATTCTTCTTTTTCGCCGTTCTGGCGCTTTTTGTGACCGGCCTTGTGGCTTTCTGCTCGCCGGAACAGTTCCCGATCGTCCGTTACAAGCTCTCGCTCGGTATGCTGGCCGCCGTGATCGCCGTCTTTTTCGATATGTCGGCGTTCCCTTACGCTTCGCCCGACTCCTACCTTGACGATGATTGGCGAAAAGTCCCCGACGCGGATCGCCTGCACACCGCCGATTTTCCCATTGCGCGCGGGTGCGGCTTCCTCTTCGCCGTGGCCTGCCTGCGCCGTATCGCCGTGGTGGCCGTCTTTGTGCTTGCCGTCTCTCTGGGGCTTTAGCTATGCGCGCCACCTTGAAAAAATGGGGCATAGTCTTTTGGGAGTGGCTGATTACCGGCGTGGCGTTCGGGCTTGGCGTTTTGCTTGTCGCAGCCCTGTTCTTGGGCATCTGCGCCTCATTCGCCGATGCGGCGCAAGCCCAAACCGTCACTATCCCCCGCGCGGCATACCAGCACCGCGACACGCTGATCCGCGCCTCCCGCGCCGTATGGGGGCTGGACGCGCCGGTGTCCGTTTTCGCTGCGCAAATCCACACCGAGAGTTGGTGGAAAAACAGCACGGTGTCGAGCGCCGGGGCGCAAGGGTTGGCGCAGTTCATGCCCTCCACGGCGAAATGGCTCCCCACGGTTGCGCCGGAAGTGGGCGCGCCCGCGCCGTTCAATCCCGGCTGGTCGCTCCGGGCGTGCGTGACATACGACAAGTATCTGTGGGATCGGCTGGCGGCGAAGGGCACGCAAAAGAAGGCGCTGACGCCCTGTAACCGCATGGCCTTTGCCTTATCCGCATACAACGGGGGTATGGGCTGGACAAACCGGGACCGCAACCTTGCCGCCAAGCGCGGCCTTGATCCCGATCGGTATTTCGGGAGTGTTGAGACGGTCAACGCGGGGCGCCGGGCGTCGGCGAAACGGGAGAACCAGCGGTACGTTTCCTTCATCTTTGAGCGTCAGGCCGCTTACGTAAAGGCCGGTTGGGGGCCGGGGGTGCGCTGTGAGTAGCCGTGCCGCCGCGCTCATCGGCGCGGCCCTTCTCGTGGCGGGCGTCTGGATCGACCATTTGTACAACGAACTTGACTTGCAAAAGGCGCACTATGAGACGCGGATCGCTGTTTTGGCCGAGGAAGTATCGCAAAAAGATAAAGCCCGCGCCGATGCGGTTGCAGCAGCCGAGCGGGCCGCCCGTGAAAAGCTGGAAAAGGAAACGGCCCGCATGGCCGTGCTGTCCGCCGAGCTTTTTGACGCCCGTCAAAAACTGGCAAAGGAGCGTCAAACTTTTGATGCGCGGCTTAAAAAAGTGGCTCTTGCCGCTCGCCGTGATTGCGCTGGTTTGTCTTCTGACTGGGTGCGCCTCTACAACGAAGCCCTCGGCCTTGCCGGTTCCGGTGGTGGCTCCGGAAGTCAGGACACCGATCCCGCCGGAACTGCTCAAAATGCCGGACAAACCGGACCCGCTAGAGCCGGGGTACGCGGCGACGCACTAGCGACTCCTGAGGACGTGCTTGCCCATGTCCGGGATTACGGCGGGTATTGCCGGGGGCTTGAAGTCCAGCTTGCTACGCTGGCGCGGGTGGTGTCGCCGTGACGCTTGACGCACAGACGGTTATTCTAGGTCTTCTCGGCATTGTATGCAGCTTGCTGGCCTATTGGGCCACTCGGCTTGAGGGTCGGGTTGACGAACTGAAAGAAAGCCAATGCCGTATTGTTGAAGAAATGCACAAGAACTATGTGCCGCGCGAGGATTGCCGGGAACGTACCGGGCAGATCCTCGCGGGGCTGGACCGGGTGGACGACAAGCTGGATCGCGTCGCCGACTCGGTACGCTCAGGGGGAAGTCATGGAAAGCAAGTATGATAGCGACGTGTTGCAGACGTTGGCCCGCATTGAAAAGAAGGTTGACGCCCTCGCGGCCACGGTCGAAAGCGGGCAGGAACAGGCCGCTGCGGGCAGTGTGGTTTCCGGCGGGCTTTCCGGTGCCGTGGTCGCCGTGGCGATCGTTTACGCACAGATTGTTCTCGGGGTGCGCGCGTAATGGCACACCCCAAGAGTAAGCGCATGGCCCTGCGTTCGGCCTACTGCTACAAGGCGCTGTCCCTCGAAGAAGCCGCCGCGCTGGTCGGCGTCTCCATCGGCACGGCACGGCGCTGGAAAGCCGACGCGCAAAGGGCCGAAGACGACGATTGGGACAAGGTCAAGGCGGCGTCGAGCCTTGCGGGCGAGGGCATGGAAGCCGTGGCCCGTCAGATGTTGAACGATTATGTGTTGCAGCACCGCACGTTGATGGAGAGGATCGGCAAGGATGAAGACATGCAGCCCGCCGAAAAGGTGGAGGCTCTGTCTTCCCTTGCCGACTCCTTCGCCAAGACCATCAGTGCAAGCAAGCGCATCTTGCCGGAAACGGACGAGCTGGCTACCGCGCTCGGCATCATCCGCAAGTTGGTCGACTTTACGAGCCAGCGCTTCCCGCAACACGCCTCGGCCTTGCTTGAGGTGTTGGAGCCGTTCGGCGTACTCGTTGCAAAGGAACTCGGCTGATGAAAAAGCTTTCCGCAAAACATTTTCAGTACGCGATCGCCGACATTGCCGCCGCCCTGCAACAACAGATCGAGGCGGATTGCGACGGCTTCCCGTCCGATCCGAAGGCTTCCGCCGAGCGCCGGAAACGGGCGCTTGCCGACTTCACCTTCTTTCGCCGAACGTATTTTCCGCACTACTGCACGATCCCCGGAGACAGCGCGCTGCATACATGGCTTGACGCGACGCTCCCCAAAATGGCGGAAGCCCGTGAAGGCCAGCATATTGCCCTTGCCGCCCCGCGCGGCGAGGCGAAAAGCACGTTCATTTCCCTGTTTTTCGTGCTGTGGTGCGTGCTCACCGGGCGCAAGCGCTACATCCTGATCATCGCCGACGCGCTGGAGCAGGCCGCCATGCTGCTTGAGGCGGTCAAGGCGGAACTGGACGGCAACCCCCGTCTTGCGATGGACTTCCCCGGCGAGACAGGCCGGGGCCGCGTCTGGAACGTCGGCACCGTTTTGACCGCCCAAAACGTCAAGCTTCAAGCCCTCGGCGCGGGCAAGCGCATGCGCGGCCTGCGCCACGGCCCGCACCGGCCCGATCTGGTCATCCTTGACGATCTGGAAAACGACGAGAACGTGGCCAAGCCCGAGCAGCGGGACAAGCTGCAAGACTGGCTGCAAAAGACCGTTCTGAACCTCGGGGCCGCCGACGGAAGCATGGACGTGGTCTATGTGGGCACGATTCTGCATTACGATTCCGTGCTGGCCCGGACGCTGGACAAGCCCACATGGCAGTCCAAACGGTTCCGTTCCATCTTCCAGTGGCCTGAGCGGCTGGATCTCTGGGATAGGTGGGAGGCCATTTTGCACGCCGACGGCCCCGTCGCCGCCCGCGCCTTTTACGATCTCTATCAGGACGATATGGAGCGCGGCGCGATCGTGTCATGGCCTGCGGGCCGCCCGTTGTATCAGCTCATGACCAAACGGGCGGACTCGCACGCCGCTTTCGACTCGGAACAGCAAAACGATCCGCTGTCCGGGGATGACGCGCCGTTTGCCTCGTGCATTATGTTCTGGGTTGACCGCTCCCGAGACTGGCTTTTGTTCGGAGCCGTTGACCCGTCCCTCGGCAAGCTCGGCGCGGGCCGCGATCCGTCCGCTATTCTCGTCGGTGGGCTTTTGCGCGACACCATGACGCTTGACGTTATTGAGGCGAGTATCAGGAAGCGCCACCCCGATCGCATCATCGAAGACGTGATTGCGCTGCACAGCGCGTATCATTGCCTGAATTGGGCCGTTGAAGCCGTACAGTTTCAGGCATTTTTTGCGGACGTTCTGGCGCAGCGGGCCGCAGCCCGTGGCCTCGCGCTTCCCGTGCGTCCGATCATCAATTCCACGGATAAGCAGCTCAGGATCGAGACGTTGCAGCCCTACTTTTCGCAAGGGCGCATCCGGCTGCATACGTCACAGCAGACCTTGATCGACCAACTCCGGCACTTCCCGAAAGCCGACCACGACGACGGCCCGGATGCGCTCGAAATGCTCTGGCGGCTGGCAGTAGGCGGTTTCGTCAGCTTGCGGGACGCTTTCGAGCGGGTGCCGCGTCAAAGTCCGTGGGGCGTGCGGCCCTGTGAAGACGACGAGGATTTTGACCGTTTCGACACCTATGGGGGATGGACATAATGCTTTTCAGAAGACCGGCCAAACCGCGCCCGCGCAAGCGTGAGGCGCTCGCCGAACAGCAGACCGTCGCGGGCGGGGGGCTTACGCCCATGCTCTACCTTGAGCGGTGGGGCAATATGACCAACCGTCTGACGCCTTCCCGCCTGTCCTCCATTTTGCAGGCGGCGGACGACGGCGACATTGCCGAACAGCACGTGTTGTTTGCGGATATGGAGGACCGTTGCGAACACCTCGCAGCGGAAATCGGCAAGCGCAAGCGGGCCTTGCTGACGCTGGACTGGGAAATTTTGCCGGGCCGTGCCAAAGATAAGCGGGCCGAAGACGTGGCCGCCGCCGTGCGTGAACAGTTTGACATGTTGCCCACCACGTCCGATCTCCTGCTCGATCTGGCGGACGGCATAGGCCACGGCTTCACAGCCCTTGAAATCGAATGGATGCAAACGGGCGGGTTGCATATCCCGGCTGCATTCCATCACCGTCCGCAAAGCTGGTTTCAGGTCATGCGGGAAAACCGTAACACGTTGCGGTTGCGGGATGGAACTTACGAGGGGGCCGAACTGTGGCCCTTTGGTTGGGTTGTCCACACGCACCGCAGCAAAAGCGGCTGGCTTCCGCGCGTCGGGCTGTTCCGCACCGTGGCGTGGGCGTATCTGATCCGCGCCTACGCCCTTGAAAGCGCGATCATGTATACGCAGGTCCACGGGCTGCCCTTCCGGCTTGGGAAATATCCGCCGGGCAGTTCCGCCGAGGATAAGGCCGCGTTGCGGACGGCGCTTGCTAACCTCGGGCGCGACGCCTCGGGCATTATCCCGCAGGGTATGGATATTCTCTTTGAGACGGCCTCAAACGCCACGCAGGATATTCCCGGCATCCTCGTAACGCGCTGTGAACAAGGCATGTCCAAGGCCATTCTCGGCGGGACGCTGACGACGCAGGCGGACGGGAAGACGTCAACCAACGCCCTCGGCGAAGTCCACAACGAAGTCCGGCACGATATCCTCACGTCCGACGCCGCGCAGATCGCCGCGACGATCACCCGGCAAATCCTCGCGCCGCTGGCATACCTGAATTGCGGCGTCAGCGATCCGGCCCTGCTGCCGTGGTTCCGGTTCGACACAAGGCAGGCCGAAGATATTCAGGTGTTTGCCGATGCGCTTCCCAAGCTCGTTGCCGTTATGGACGACATCCCGGCGGCGTGGGCGCATGAAAAGCTGAAAATCCCGCAGGCTGGAGAAGGGGAAAAGGTTCTTTCAGTCACGCGGCAGGAAGGGCCGTTGTCACCCGCGCCCCTGACGGCACAGGCCAGAGCCGACGGCGGCAAGGCGGATCCGTTCCCGGACCAGACCGCGATCGACGGCATGGCTCCCGACGCGGCACTGTCGGCGGCGTCCGCCGAATTGCTCGCGCCCCTTTTCGACGAAATCCGGGACGGGGTGGAGCCCGCCGAACTTTTGGTGCGCCTTGGCGATCTGTATCCGAAGATGGACACGGCGAAGCTTCAGGAGCTTATGGCGCGGGCGATCATGCTTGCTACCATCGTCGGGGAGGCCAGCGCGCGGGAAGAGGCCGATGCAAGCGCCTGATCTCGTCTACGCGCTCGGGCTCCCGCCGCGCGATGCCGTGGCCTATCTGGAGAGCAAGGGCATTAGGCCAACCCGGCATTGGTACGATATTTGGCAGGAGGCACAGGCCAAGGCCGTCACCGTATCCGGCATGACTCGGCTGGATCTTCTGGAAGACGTCAAAAAGGGCTTGGTTGATGCCGTCAAAAGCGGCAAGACGGAAAAGATGTTCATTGACGATCTGGCCCCGATCCTGCGGGCGAAGGGCTGGACCGGCAAGCGGCAGAGCATCAACCCGAAAACGGGAGAGGTGACGGAAAAAGGCCCGGATCTTCCGGCTCGTCTGTCCCTGATCTTTTTTCAGAACGTCCAGTCCGCCTACATGTACGGGCGTTATCGCGCCATGCTCGCCAACGCCGAGGAAAGGCCGTGGTGGATGTACATCGCGGTATTGGACAGCCGTACCCGCCCACACCACCGGGCGCTCCACCGCAAGGTCTTCCGCTATGACGATCCGTTCTGGAAAACGCACTATCCCCCCAACGGCTTTTATTGCCGCTGTCGGGTGCGGGCGCTTTCGGACGCACAGCTTGAGCGGGAAGGGTTGACCCCGGAAAGCGGCGAAGGCCGCATGGTGAACCGGGAGGTTGTCGTCAATCCCCTCGCCCCGGAAAGCCAGCGGGTTGTCCGGGAAGTGTGGGGCTGGCAGGAAAGGCCGGGCGGCCTCACGCATTGGACTGACACGGGCTTTTCGTACAGCGCGGGCTATACGACCTATCAGCTTGACTGCGAGCTGGCGCAAAAGCTGGAGCTTATCAAAAGCGGTACGCTCTATGCCGAAGTTGTGCAGACTATCAACAACGCCCCGGCCCGGCACGCGGCTTTCGGCCTATGGATAGAGGAAAAGCTGGCCTCGAAGTGGAAGACTGGCGACGCCGTGGTGGTGGGGCTGGTCCAGCCGGAAGTGGTGGCCGCCGCCAAAGCCGCCGGGCTGGACCCGGCCCGCATTGCCGTTATGACGGATGACAAACTGGGGCATTCAAAAAGACAAGTACACCAAGAAGCCGGAACCGCCTTATCTGTAGAGCAATATAAAGGACTTGCGGAAAGCTTTTCCCGTCCCGAGGCGATATATTGGGATTCGGAACATGGCAACGCGCTCTATGTTTTGCCGGACCCTGATCCCGACTGGTGCGTTCTGTTGCCGCTCAACATGCCTTCCAAAGAAGAAAAACGCATGAAAAAAATGGGAAGACATGATGGATTTGCGACGGCTTACAGGGCAACGCGTCAAAGCATAAGAGACAGGATCGGGCTGTCGCGCATAAAATGAGGCCGCTGCAACGGGATTTGAACCCGTATACCACCGCAACCTGAAATGACAGATTGAAGTGCCCGTTGCCTGATTACGGGAATACAGCGGCCTTTTCCTAAAAATACCCATTCCCATCCGGGGAGTCAATGAGCGAACTCATCAAAATCAGTATATCCGACGAGGCATTGCGCGCCGCTCTGGGGAGGCTCATCGCGTCCCTGACCGACACGACGCCGACCATGCGCGACCTGTCCGAAATCATGATCGACGCTTCGGCCCGCGCCTTTGACAACACGGCGGACCCGGCAACCGGTACGCCGTGGCAACCGCTGTCCGCGTCCCGCCAGCGCCAACGCGCCAAGAAAGGCCGCTCCATCGCCAACATGTTACAGGACAGCGGCTTGCTGGTGGGCATCATCGCCCGCCCGTCGGGGCAGGGGGCCGTCCGGGACATCGGCCCGGACCATGCCCTTGTCGGTACGGATGTCCCCTATGCCGCCATCCACCAGCTCGGCGGCACCATCAAACGTGAAGCCGCGCCCATGACTGTACGTCTGAGGAAGTGGAAAGGTCGAACTTTATTCGCCAAAACCAAACACAAGCGTGTCCGTATCGTCGACACGGCGCACAAGGCGTACACCATTACGATCCCGGCCCGTCCGTTCATCGGCGTCGGCCCGACGGACATACAGGATATGCTCGACACCATCACCCGGAACCTGCAAAAAGCCCTCAAGCCGTAAAAGCCGTTTTCAGGGCCGTTTTTATCTCAAGATGAATGACGGCCCGTCTTTTTGCTTTACGCATTTTCTAACGGGGGTCTAACGGCCTTTATCGGCGCGTCGCTTCTTTTTCCTCCCCCGCTTTTCCCGTCCGTACCCGTTCCCCCGCCTTTCCACCCGCTGACATGCGTCAACTGGCACGGTTCCACAGCCCTGCTATTCTGACGCCATGAGCACCGCATACACCTCCTCCATCGCCGCCCGCGTTTTGACCGATGCGGGCGGCCCCGCGCCCGGACGCATCCAGCTTTTCCCGGTGGGCGAATTTTCCGCTCGCGACGGAAGGCCCGGTACGCTCAAGGGCGTCAAAGTCAAGGCGTGGACCATCACCCCCACTATTGCCGCCGCCGTAGTTGCCCGTTGGCAGGCGCGCGAGACGCCGCTTGTGGTGGACTACGAGCACCAGACCATGAACGCCGCCGAAAACGGCAAGCCCGCCCCGGCGGCGGGCTGGATCGAGTCTTTGGAGATGGAACCGGACGGTCTGTATGCCACGGTCAAGTGGACGGACGCCGCCCGCGCGTTCATCCAAGCTGACGAGTATCGTTACATTTCTCCCGTTTTCACCTTTGATCCCGAAACCGGGGCCGTGCTTGAGCTCAAAAGCGCCGCCCTGACAAACTATCCCGCTCTCGACGGTCTTGCTCCCGTCGCCGCGCGGGCAGAGGACGCCCCTCCTATGAAGAAAGAAATGCTTGAAGCCTTGCGGAGCTTTTTCGGCCTTGCCGCCGACGCCGACGAGGACGCCGTGTTTGCGGCGCTCAAGGCGCAGGGCGACGGACAGACGTTGACCGCCATGCTCACCGCCGCCAAGGAAGCCACCCCCGATCCCGCGAAGTTCGTCCCGGCGGAACTGTTCACCGCAGAACAGGCGAAGGCGGCGACGTTCGCGGCCAAGGTCAAGGAACTGGAAGGCAGCGGCACTATCGCCGCCCTCACCGCCGAAATCGACGCCGCCATTGCCGATGGGCGACTGTCGAAGGCGTGCGAGGCGTGGGCGAAGGCCACCGCAAAGACCCACCCGGACGCCGTCAAGAGCTATATCGCGTCTTCCGTTCCCCCCATCGCCGCCCTGACGTCCACCCAGACCGGGGGCACCCCTCCCACCGGGACGCCGCACACCGCCGCCCTGACGGATGAGGAACGGTACGCCTGCACCCAGCTCAATATGACCGAAGCGGAATTTATTGAAGCCAAGAAAACGGAGAAAAAGTAAATGGCAATCGTCACTTCGAGCCTTATTCAAACCCTGCGCACCGGCTACTCGAAAGCCTTTCAGGAAGCATTGGCGAAAGCGCCGACGCAATGGGCCAGTGTCGCGACGCGCGTGCCGTCGGGTAACAGTTCCAACACCTACGGTTGGCTCGGCCAATTCCCGAAGTTGCGGGAATGGACCGGCGATCGCGTCTTTAAGAGCATCAAGGAGCACGGCTACGCCGTGACGAACAAGCTCTATGAGGCCACGGTGGATATCCCCCGCACGGCCTTTGAAGACGACGAGCTCGGTGTCTACTCGCCCTTGTTCTCTGAAATGGGCTATGCGGCGGCAACCCATCCCGACGAAATCGTCTTTGGCCTGCTCAAGGACGGGCGCACCGGCGACTGCTTTGACGGCAAGAAGTTCTTCGCCGCCGACCATCCCGTGTATCCGAATGTTGACGGTACGGGATCTGCTGCCGATACCTCGAACCTGCTGCGCCCCGCTGCTGTTGAAAGCGTCGTTACCGACAAAACGGCATGGTTTCTGCTTGATACGTCCCGCCCTCTGCGCCCGTTCATCTTTCAGGAACGCACCACGCCGGAATTGCAGGTTGTCACGAACCCGGACAACGATACCGTCTTCATGAAGGACAAAATCCCCTACGGTATCCGCTACCGCTGTAACGGCGGGTACGGCTTCTGGCAGCAGGCTATTTGCTGCACTGACGATCTCACCGCCGCCAACTTCCAGCTCGCCCTTGAGACCATGCAAGGCTTCAAGGCCGACGGCGGGCGGCCCCTTGGGCTTGGCTTCGGCGGCAAGGCCGGGACGCTGCTTGTCGTCCCGCCCGCGTTGCAGGCCGATGCCCGCGAAATCCTTGTTGCGGAACGCGATCAGTACGGCGCGAGCAACATCTGGTTCGACGCGGCAACCATTATCGTCAGCCCGTGGCTTGCGTAATGTACGCCACCGTTGAGGACCTTGTTTCCCTGTTCGGAGAGCGTGAAGTGATCACGCTCTCCACAAAGAAAAAGGGGAACGCGATTGACCGGGAGGCGCTGGAAACGGCGATCGGCTACGCAAGCTCGGAAGTGGACAGCTATCTCGCCTCCCGTTACGCCGTACCGCTCGCCGACCCCGTGCCGCCCGTGGTCATGATGGTGACGGCGGACATTGTCCGCTACCGGCTCACGTCCGGCGACGTGTCCGAAAAAGACCCAATTATTACCCGGTACAAATCGACGGTGGCGTGGCTCAAAGATGTGGCGTCGGGCGTCGTATCACTTCCCTGCGCCGGTTCCGCCCCCGGTGAAACGGCGGACGGCGTCGAAATCAACCCCGGCACGAGGGACTGGTAATGCCGAGCCTTGTGGAACTACGCGACGCGGCGATCCGGGAGTTGAGACTCCTTCTCCCGGACGTCACGGTCGGAGCCATATCCGGCGGGGCGGACGCCGCCGAAGTTTTGCGCGAGTCTCTCGGTCCGGCAACGGTCCTCGTGACCATCCTGTCGGCACAAAACACCGCCTCAACGGATTCGTTCGACCTTGACGTGTACGGACAGTTTGCCGCCATCGTCGTGATGTACGGCGGTACGGGGCAGGAAGAGCGGGAAATGGACGGGCTTGCCATTGTTGACGAGGTTGTCCACGCGATCCACGGGCAGATGTTCGGGCTCACTGATACGTCTTTTGCCCAGATACGGTCCATTGCCCCTCTGGACGATGAGGAGTTGGAAAGAAAAGGCGCATGGGCGTGGGCTGTGCTCTGGGGGCAAGCCTTCACACTCACCCCGCCAGCGGAGAAAAACCATGAATCTCTATGACACCCTGAAAGATCAGGTCCGCCTCGCCGCCCGCGCCCTTGCCCTGCCTCTCGGTTGGGAAGGCGAGCCGTTTGTCCCACCCCACGCCAGCCACATGCGGGCGCAAGTCGTTTTCGAGAACCAGAAGCAGGCCACGCTCGGTATGAGCGGCCTCACCCAGATCAATGGACGGATCGAGATCAAGGTGGTGGTCAAGGCCGGGGAAGACGCGCTTGCCGCCACCCTTGCCGATCAGATTGCCCGCCGGTTCCCGCGCGGGGACGACATCCGTTTTGATTCCGGCACGGCCACCATCACCACGCCCCGCAAGTCCGCGCCCGCCTGTGACGGCAAGCGTACCGGGGCCGTGGTCAACGTAGGCTTTTACGCCTTCCAAGCCTAAAGGACATTGTCATGTACACCATCGCATCCGGCGCAAAACACGGGCTCCGGTACGTAAAAGAGGCGACGCCGGGAACAACGCCCGCGTCGCCCACCATGACCGAGCTTAATCATAATTCCTGCTCGCTGACGCTCACCCGCGACACGTTCACGTCGAACGCCCTGCGCCACGATCGCCAGATCCCTTTTCACCGTACCGGCGTGGACAAGATCGCCGGGGATATCGCGTTCGAGTTCGGGGCAAAGGAATATGACCCGTTCCTCGAAGCGGCCCTTGCCGGAAACTGGACGGAAAACGTCCTGAAAGCCGGTGTCGCGGTCCATGCCTTCACGCTTGAGCGGGCGTTTACCAATATCAATCAGTACGCCACGTATACCGGCTGTTTCGTCAATCAGTTTTCGCTTTCGGTGAAGCCTAATGAAATGCTTTCCGGCACATTCTCCATTGTCGGGCTTTCCGGCGAGCGTGGCACCACGCCGCTCGCGGCGTCCCCCTCATCGGCGGGCGAAATCGATCCGTTCGACAGCTTCAAGGGCTCGCTCAAGATCAACAGTCAGGCGATTGCCGTCGTGACCGGCATTGATCTGACCCTCGTCAACGGGATTGAGCCGCAGTACGCGATTTTCGACCGTTCGGCGAAGGCCGTGAGCTGGGGCCGCAGCACGCTTACCGGGACGCTTTCGGCGTTCTATATTGACGGGAACCTTCCCGAGTATTTCATCAACGATTCCCGCGTGAAGCTGGAATTCACCCTTGAGCGCGGCGAGTATTCGTACACGTTCCTCATCCCTTCCATCACGCTGACCGGCGCTGACGATTCCGTGCAGTCCGAAGGCCCGATCCAGCTCAATGTCCCGTGGTCCGCCGCGCTTGACGCGACGCTTGGCACCAACTTCCAGATCACCCGCACCGTGCCCGCCGACCCCGGCGCGTAAACCTTCACCTCTATATAAGGATAGAACCATGACCAAAGCCACCGAATCCGCCGCCGTCGAAACCGCCCTTGTCGCCCCCTTTGACTTCACCACCCGCGACGTCGCTAAAAAGGCCGAAGAAGGGGCGGAACTCGAAGTGCTCGATCCCGTCACCAATGAGCCCGTGGGCGTCTTCATCACGCTTGCCGGTGCCGATTCCACCATTCACCGCAAGGCCACGGCCACGATCGCCAAGCGCCGCATGAGCAACGCGAAGGGCTTCCGCAACCGGGCTCTTGATCCCGAGAAATTCGAGGCGGAAGGCATCGAAGTGCTCGCCGCCTGCACGCTTGGCTGGAAGGGCGTCATCGTTGACGGCGCGCCCCTTCCGTGCAGCCGCGACAACGCGATCATGCTGTACACCCGGTTCCCGTGGCTACGCGAGCAAGTTGACCAGTTCGTCAGCGACCGCTCGGTCTATTTGCAGGACTGACCGAGGCGCTGTGCGAAGCCGTCCGCGTATGGATACCGCAAATCATGGCGGGCGCGGGCGGCGCGTCTCAGCGCGATCATATCCTTGAGGCGTGCAGGCAGACGGGGAAGACGCCGGAAGAGCTCGGCTACCCTGAAATCTCTCTTGAAGACGAGGAAGTACCGATTCCCGAAGACGGGTTGTATCTCTGGTTCTTCTTTCAGGAACTTTGCGGCGGACGCGGCAACAACGGCTTCGGCCCCACGGCGTTGTCATGGTCGGACATGGAAGCATGGGCACGGCTCACGTCCGCCCCTCTCTCCCCATATGAAGTTCTGACGCTGCGCAGCATGGATGCGGCTTTTCTGGCCGCTTACGCCAAGGAAACGGAAAGACACAACAAAAACAAGGGAAAGCAATGACAGGCGGCACAACGACGGTAGGAATTGAAGTACGCGCGGACGGCACTCAGGAAGCGGCCCGCGACCTTGCCGCCGTCGACGCTTCCTTGAAGAAAATCCAGACGGGCCTCGGCGGGACGGCGCAGCCCGCCGGGGCCGCAGCACAGGGGCTTGCCGGTGTCGGCGATGCCGGAAAAAAAGCGGGGACCGGCCTTGACGGGGCCGCCCAAGCCGCCGGTGACGCCGGGCAAAAGTTTACTAGTGTCAATGCGTCAGCCAAGAAAGCGTCTGAAAGCCTCGGCTCTGTCGCCAAGCTCGCCGCCAGCGCAAAGTTTGACAAAATGGCGACAGACCTTGGCGCAATGGGTGTTAAGCTCAATACGTCGAGCCTTCACGCGCAAAAGCTCGCCCGCGCCATGCAGCAGGTTGAGCGCGAGCGGGCGTTCCAGCAGCTTGCACAGGACGCCAACCTTTCCACGCTCCAGCTTGCCAAATTCCGCGCCGAGCTTGGCGACACGCGCGGGGCGCTGGCGACACTGTCGAACGGCCTCGGTTTGTCAAAAGCCGCCATGCTCGCCTTTGCCGCCGCCGTGGCTTTCGGCGGTCAGGCGTGTCTTGAAGCCGCGCTTCAAGCCGATCGCCTCTCGAAAGCCTACACCACGATCACCGGCTCGTCGTCAGCCGCACAACAGCAGCTTTCCTATCTCTATGACGTCAGCAACCGCTTGGGGTTGCAATTCCAGTCAACGGCGGAGTCGGCGAAGACCTTCTTTGCCGCCGGGAAAGGTTCTTCCCTAGAAAAAGATATGAACGCCATTTTTGAGTCCGTGGCGTCCGCCGGGGCCGCCCTTGCCTTGTCCCAAGACGATATGCAGGGCGCGTTCTTGGCGCTCGGCCAGATGATCAGCAAGGGTAAGGTGCAGGCCGAAGAATTGCGGGGACAGCTCGGCGAACGTCTCCCCGGCGCGTTCCAGCTCGCGGCCAAGGCCATGAACATGACCACGGCGGAACTGGACAAGTTCATGGCGGACGGCAAGCTCACCGCCGAAGACCTGTTGCCGAAGCTGGCAAAGGTCATGCGGGAAGATTTCGGGGCCGCCGCCGAAGCCGCGTCGCAGGGGCTGCAAGGGGCGCTCAACCGCCTTTCGACCGAATGGACGCTTTTTAAAAGCTCCATTGTCGACTCCGACGCCGCCGTTGCTGGCATCAATGCCGTGCGCGGGGCGGTCGGCGGATTGCAGACGGCTTTTGATGTGCTGGCAAAATACAAGGATATTTTTAAGGCATTGGCCGTTGGTGCCGGGCTTGCCACTATGATTTCGCTCGCGCCGAGAGCAACAAAAGCCCTACTTGATTATGCCGCCGCCTTTAAAACGCTGCTCACTCTTGCCGCTGCTAATCCGTGGGTATTGGCTGGCGTTGCTATTGGTGGCGTGATCGCCGGTCTGGTCTTGTATGCCGAAAAGGTCGATGCCGTTACTCAGGCGCAAAAATCTTTTGATACTGCGCAAAAAAACTCTATTGAAATCAATGAAGCACTCACAAAGAGCCAAGACATTTCGACTCGCTCGCTCGAGAATTACGCGAAGATAGCTGAATCTACGGTCACTGATATCGAAGCTAAGATGGGTAAGCTGCAAGAGAGTATGAACAGCGCCCTTAGTTTCGGCAAGATGTCCAGCGCGACGGAAGCTCCGTGGATGGCCTATCTTATGGACGACAGCGTATTTGATACGCTGAACGAATTTGAGCAACGCCTTGTCGATCTACGAACCGAAGCCGCCAAGACCGGTGATTGGCAGACTCTCCAGCGGGCCGTCAATGAGCTTGCCAAGGAAGCGCAGGCTAGCGGGAAAGACACGGCGGAACTGCAAAAAGCGATTGAAGACACGCAACGTGCAGCGGCTCTTGGTATCAACCTGAGCATACAGCTCAATGGGTACGAAGAGACGATCCTCAAATTGCAGCGGATACGCTATTTGCAGAAGCTTTATGACGGCGAGCCGGTTCCTTACAACGAATCCGACTGGCGCGAAGCGCGTGATCGCAAAAACTTTGCGGAGAACAAAAAATTTCTCGACGAATTGGGCGAGCTCTACAAAAAGACGGAAACCGGGAAGCGTGAGGAGCTCCAGAAGACGATCTCCAAGTTGGAGGAGGAGCAGAAATACCTTAACCAGAGGGGTCTTGGCGAACAAGATAGGCTGAACGCGCAGATAAAGTTAACTGCGGCGCTTGCAAAGGCCCGCGACGATATGCGCAAGCTGGATGAAAAAGGCCAGAAGAATAAGGAAATCGAACAGGCGCAGCGCAACCTTGACGCCTATAGCGCCGAACTCGGTAAAACCGAGGCGTCCATCGCGTCGCTTCGCGCGCAGCTTGCCACAAAGCCCGGCGAGGTCTTTACCCGCGAGCAGGCCAAAATCGCCGCCGAATACGAGACGACGCTTAAGCAGATCGACAAGCAGGCGGCGGACTATGCCCGCAAGAAAGGCGTCAGCACCGAGCAGGCCAATCAGCTCAAGAATCAGCGGCTCATCGAAGCCGGGCTCAAGCGCGATCTGGATCTGCGTCAGGCGCAGGAAAAAGAGGAAAAGCGCCTCGCCGATCTGGCCAAGGACAAATACGATTTTTACAAGGAACTTGAGGAACTGACGGGACAGTACGGCCTTTCTCTCAAGTACCAGTCCGAGGCTATCGCCGCACAGGTCAAGGAACTTGAGCGGCTTGAGATTCCGCAGGAGTACATCAACCAGTGGCGTCAGCTTAAAGAACTGCAAGCATCACATGAATGGGCGGACGGTGCGCAACGGGCGTTCCTCCAGTACCGGGCCGATGCGACCGACGCGGCGAAGGGTGCTGAGGAAGCCTTTTCCTCGCTTTATTCCGGCATGGATTCCGGCTGGAAGTCGGCATGGGAGCAGATGATCGAGATGGGCAAGGTGTCCCTGTCGTCATTCCGTTCCGTGTTCGCATCCTTCCTTGCCGATTTGATGCATATGGCCATCACCCGGCCCATCACGGTTCAGATTGCGGGCGTGGTGTCCGGGATGTTCGGGACGGGCGGCGTGGCGTATGCGTCGGGGGGCTCGGGCGGGGGTGGCGGCATCGGCAATCTTTCCGGCCTCAGCAACCTCATGCCGGGGTCGTGGTTTTCCGGCATCGGGGACACCATCAACAATACGATGGCCGGATGGTTCCCAAGCCTGTTCTCCTCCTCTTCCGGCTACATGGAAGCGGCGGGAACTGAACTTTTGAAGGCGGGCATAACCGGCACAGCCCCCTCCGCCGCGCCCGCGCCGGGGACGTTCCTGTCCACCGTTTCCCCCTATCTCATGGCGGGCGGGCTCGGTTCGCTCGGCTACTCCATGCTTGGCGGGGCGCTCGGGCTTCCGCAGAGCAAATACAGCGGGCTTACGGCGGGGCTCGGCGCGGCTGGCGGCTTCGGTCTTGGTTCGCTTGCCGCCGGGTCTTCGATTATGGCCGGGACGTCCCTTGCGACCGGGGCGGCCTTGGGCTCCGTGGTGCCTGTGGTGGGCACGGTCCTCGGCGCGATTGGCGGGGGCTTGCTCGGTTCCCTGTTCGGGGGCGGTCGGCGGACGCACGCCAGCGTGTACGGCAAAATGGAGGACGTGGGGTTTTCCCGGGATCAGCAGACGTACGTTGACGCCTTCATGGGCGGGGCTTGGTATGACCGGGCCGGGAAGAAGGAAGCCGAGCCGTTCGCGCAGGGTATCGCCCAAGTCGCCAGCCAGACCGCCGGGAGCCTTCTGGATATTGCCGGGGCGTTGCCTGAGCAGATCCGCCAGAACGCGCTGTCCGGTCTAGAGACTTCCACATGGTCCGCC
>ENA-UEYG01000642-UEYG01000642.1-human-gut-metagenome-genome-assembly--contig:-NODE-642-length-27262-cov-5.003899_pt1 | contig 27262 bp, 29 predicted proteins | sample MGYA00242933_ERZ507934 | MGnify/ENA primary metagenome ERZ507934 (study PRJEB26167, sample SAMN06115527) | human gut metagenome | host: Homo sapiens | place: China:Zejiang | collected 2015-11-10... | reverse complement strand
AAGCAAAATCGACACTAATTTTTTCTTTGACATAATACTACTCCTTTTTTATCTTTACAGATTTATTCTTACAAAATGAGAATAAACGGTACTCGCCTCCTTTCTTTGCCGATTTCAACCACAAAACAGTTGACAATTCTCATTTCGCAAATTTATTGTGTATACGAGTCACTGTAAAATACTTTCTTTGATTTACATTTTCATTGTATGACAGTCGCTTCCGTTTGTCAAGGAACTTTACCACTTCTTAATAATTCAACATACACAAAAGTTGTGGCAAAACATTGGTTGCTTTGCCCAAAAGTCTATGGTATACTGTAATAAATCTGTGTAATTCGCATAAAGCGTTACCGGCATTGAAGGGGGATATTATGAAAGAAAAGAAGCTGGGCGCCAAGGTCAAAGACCTGGTGTCCTCGGTCAAAACCCACTGGACCACGCCGCCGGAGGGGCGTTATGTACCGTACAAGGAGATCGCCGCGTACAGCGTGGGCGGGATCGGCGTAAAGTTCGTGATCTACACCGCCTGGTACATTGGGCTGTCTGCCACCAGTCTGCTGGCCGGCTCCGCTCTGGGGCTGAAGAACGGCGATTTGGTCAAGCTGACTATGATCGCCACCGTCATCGGCATCTTCTTGGTGCCGCTCCGGGGCATGATCATTGACAATACCCGTTCCAGCAAGGGCAAGTTCCGGCCCTATCTGCTCTATACCGGCATACCCAGCGGTATTTTGCTTACCGGCTTTGCGTTCCTGCCCTTTGAGAGTATGAGCTACAACCAAAAGCTGTGGGCGCTGTTTATCACCTACGAGCTGTTGCAGCTGTGCTACCCATTCTACGACCAGGCCTACACCACCCTGGTACAGGTGATGAGCCCCAACTCCACCGAGCGGGCCGATGTAATCACCATTTCCACCTTTATCTACTCTCTGGCGCCCACCATTCTGGGATTCTTAGTGCCCATTTTGGCAGGCTTTACCGGCGGATTAGAGCACATTAACGCCTACCGGATCATTATGCCCATCTTTGGCATCGGCGGTGCGCTGATCGGTCTGTTCAGCTACACCGGCACCAAGGAGCGCATTATCGTTGCCAAGGACTACACACCCAAGGTGCCGTTTTTTAAGGGGATCGGCGCCGGAATCCAAAACAAATACCAGTGGGCCCGCTCCATTACCGGCTGGCTGATTCTGCTGCAAGGGGGCATAGGCAGCGTGACCACCTGGTACTTCTACTACGGCATTAAAGATGTGCTGGGGCTAAGCACCCAGCAGCAGGGCGTGCTCAACGGCACCCTGACCACCATTCTGGGTGCGGCAGCCACCCCGGCTATGCTGCTGGCGCCGCTGCTCATCCGCAAGGTGGGCAAGCGCAATCTCTTTATCATTTATATCCTGGGCACCACGGTGAGCATGATCGGTATGTTCCTCTTTATCAAGCAGATTTGGGTACTGTTTGCCTTTACCTGGCTGCGAGGGTTCTTTACCACCTTTACGCTGATCACCGACGGCGCCATGAACGCCGATGTGCTGGACTACCAGCAGTACAAAACCGGTGAGCGGCTGGAGGGGCTGATGGCGCAGTTTGTCACCTTTATCGGCACCTTTATCGGCATGGGCATCACCTACCTGACCAACACCGTGCTGATGCAAAATACCTATGGCCTGACCAACAATTACGACGATCTGTACAAAGCCAGCTTCCGTGAGCCCATCTCCAAGGGCATGATTCTGCTGGCCATCGTGGGCTATGTACTGTCGCTGATCCCCTTTATCACCATGTACACGCTCACCGAGGAGGATCACGAGGGCCACATTGGGGTGCTGAAGATCCGCGCCGCCTTGGAGGACTACGCCACCGGCGCCCTGTCCGCCGGTCAGCTGGAGGAGGCCAAGCAGATCTACACCGGCGCCCTGACCCAACTGGAAGAGCTGGAAGCACAGCTGCCCGCTGCCACCGGCAAAAAGAAGCGGCAGATCCAGCGCATGATCAAGGGCTTGCAGATTATCAAGAATGAGAAGGACCGCTTTGACGATCCGGCCATGCAGCGCCGGGTGGAAAAGGCAAAGGCACTGCTAAGCCACACGGTGGAGGAGCTGTACGGGATCAGCGAGCCCACCATGGATCGGTATAACACCGCCAAGGCCATGGACGAGAGCACCAAAGCCGCCGCCAAAGCCAAGGCACAGGCCATGCGGGAGGCGTCCAAGGAGCTGGATCGCTTCCATAAGAAGGCCTACAATTACATGCAGGCCCGCAAGCTGGTCAAGCAGTTGGAATACTACACCCACTGGGAGACCATTTTTGAAAGCGAATCGGCAGCCGCAGAGGCTTAAAATCGATCATCGAAAGCAATATACAAAAGCATAGGACTTTGACCGTTTGGTCAAAGTCCTTTTTATACCTATCTATATATACGAAAGCCACGGCTTGACGATATTTGGCAAAAATGATAAAATATTCACAAAAAAAGACAAAGGAGTCCAATATGGCAAACGAGCAAACAGTTGTCCTGCACAGCCAGGAACGACCGGTTTATATCAACAAAGGCAGTGCCCTGACACAAAATCTCATCTTCTCCGCCGCACTGGCCGGGGCAGGTGCCTACGGTCTATTGGCCTTGCAGCACACCTTGCGCACCGGCAGCCAATGGGTGGATGCCACGGCGCCAAACGGCTACAGCCTGTACCAATTTGCCTACGGCGTGATTGGTTCCGTGATCCAAAATTTTAAGATCGACAAGGCCATGGCCGCCCTGCTGGGCAAAGCCTACGACTTTGACCGGTTTTGCCGCATTGGCGGCGGACTGCTGCTGGCGTCCCTGATCAGTATTGCCGCCGTGCTACTGGTAACGGTGGTCTATAACATCGTCAATTTGGCATTCCTGCACCGGGTGAACAAAATGGAAAAAGCCGAAGTGCCCACCTTGGAAGAAACCAAGGTGCAGCGCTGGAACCGGGCGCTGCCGGTAATCCACCGGGTGTATGCGGCGCTGAGCTACCTGTCGCTCCTGATCTGCCTGGGCTCTGTGGTTCCCCTGTCCATGATCTCCGGCGCAGCTCTGGGGGCCAAAACCGCCGGTGACAGCGCCACAGCAAGCAGCATTGCGGCACGAGCCAAGATTGCCATTGTGATCGGCTTTGTGCTGTTCTTTCTCATCGCTGTGCGGGGGATCACCAAAAAGTGGGACCGGATCAAAGCGAACGGCCCGCTGGTGTGTCCGGAGAACCTGGGCACTTATCTGCACGGGCTGGTGATCGTGTCCGTGCCGTTCCTGACGGTGTTGGCACTGGCGCTCTTAATCGTCATTTTGCTGGTGCACCTAATGTTCACCGGCGCGCGGCTGACCCGCCGGGAATAAAAGTATATAACAAAAGGCGGCGCATCATTTGCGCCGCCTAAATTTTTTATTCCTGCCAAACCATAATGGTTTTGCCAAAGGCCTTTTGCGTGTCCTTCTCAAACGCCTGCTTAATGTCCGTGGTGGTGCGCACCACATTGACGGAGCTGATCAGGTTGCCCAAGTAATCAATGATCTCCGGGTACTGCTGGTACATCTGCACCGTCTTTTCAAAATCCGCCACGCCGCTACGGGAGGAGCCGAACACACGCAGCCCCTTTTCTAAAATCATGCGGGTATTGATGGGCACCGGGTACTCGCTGACACCCAAAATGGAAAGGGTGGCCTCCGGCTTGATCAGCCCGATGATCTGCTCAATGGCAATGGGAGAGCCGTTGCCGCCTACACACTCAAAGGCGTGGTCCATGGTAAAGCCCTCCGGTACCTCCGTGGTCTTATACGCCCCGTCGGCAAAGGTAAAGTCCGCCAGCTTATCGTCATTCAGGCCAAACACATACACCTTGCTGTCCGGAAAAGTCTTTTTCAAAAACAGGGAGACAATATACGCCAAATTGCCGTCGCCCCAAACGCCGATGGCATCCCGCCGGGCATGGGCGATCTTGTCAAACCGAGAAATGGCGTGCACCGCTACGGACACGATCTCCGTAAACGCCGCCACATTCATATTGATGTCCTGGGGCAGCTTCACCAGCCGCCGGGGCGAAATCTCCACATACTCCTGCAAAAAGCCATCCATAGACGAGCCGCAGAACTTGGAGGAGCGCAAATAATTCTCGCCGATATAATCATCGGTTTCCGTGGGACAATTGGGCACCATCACCACCCGATCGCCGGGAGCGAATTTGCCGCTGGGGTCTCGCATAACGACGCCCACGCCCTCATGGATCAGCGCCATAGGCAACTTCTCGGCCAGCACCTTGGCGTCCCGGGTGCCCAAATAATAACGCATATCTGCGTTGCAGATGGAAAGATTGGTGGGGCGCACAATGGCATTGTCGCCAAACAGGTCAATGTCCTCAAAGGCGATCTCAAACCGGCGGGGCGCCACCAAACGGTAGACGGTGTTAATCATGGGTCTCGTCCTCCAACAGGGATTTTGCCACCCGCAGATCGTAAGGATAAGTGATCTTCATATTGTAGGTCTCGCCCTGCACCAGCGCCACCGGTTCACCCTTGATAACGAAAATTTTGGCAGCGTCCGTGAGAATTTCCTTCTCCTCCTCGGTGAGGGTCTCGTACAGCTTCTTCAACTTGGTGGCGCGGAAGGACTGGGGGGTCTGACCCTGATACATGACGGATCGATCCGGAATCGCAGAGATCACCCGGTGGTCCCGGCTCTCCACAATGGTGTCCGTAGCAGGAATCACCGTGTCGCAGGCGCCGAACTGCTCCGCCGCCGCAATGTTCTCCTCAATGATCCGATAGGTCACAAAGGGACGCACGCTGTCATGGGTGACGATAATGGTATCGTCGTTCAAATTGCCCTCGTTCTCAATGTAGCGAATAGCATTCATAATCGTCTCGTTACGGGTAGAACCGCCCTCGATCACCGCCACACGGTCCGCTGCGGGGGCAATGTGCTTGGCAATCAAATTCTTGGTGTGCTCCACCCACTTGGAGGGGCACAGCACCAAAATCTTCTCCAGTTGGGGCACGGAGATAAACTTCTCGATGGTATAAATGATAATGGGCTTGTCCTTTACCGTTAAATACTGCTTGGGCTTGTCCCCGCCCATTCGGGAGCCGACACCGCCGGCCAATACAACGCCATAAACCATAACGCTAAAATTCCTTTCTGTGTCTGTTCTTTTATTATAGAGTTTCGTCGCCGTTTGTCAATGCCTGTTACTTTAAGGCACAGAACATTTGGTAAATATTCTCTTCTGTCAAAGGCACCGGGTTTAAGGTCATCAGCATGGACATACTCTGGTGGGCCAGGGCGCGGATCTCCGCATCGCTCTCTACCCCCAGCTCGCACAGATTGGTGCGCATGCCCATTCTGTTTTTCATGTCGTGCACAGCGTCCGCCATGGCTGCCGGGCTGTCAAACCCGCAGTCCCGGGCAAGGGCGGTAATCCGGCCGTCCCCGTCTGCGTGTTCCGCGTTAAAGCGGATAAAGTAGTCCAGGGTAAAGGCGCAGGCTTCGCCGTGGGGCATACCATACAAATTGGTCAGCGGGAAGGAGCAGGCGTGGGAGCCGGTGGTGCGGGGATGACTAAAGGCCACACCGGCCACAATAGACGCCTCCGCCATCTTCTCCCGAGCCTCCAGGTCGTTGCCGTCCCGATAGGCCTTTTCCAGCCAGTCAAACACCAGTCGCGCCGCATGCACGGAGCAGGCGGAACACACCGGCTGGTGGTTCACGCTCCAATAACTCTCCACTGCATGGCACAGCACATCCAGCCCGGTAGAGGCGGTCACCTGGGGCGGCACCGTTAAGGTCAACTCCGGGTCCACCACAGCAATCTTGGGGTACATGGCCGGGTGGTTCATGGGCTTTTTCACCCCGGCTGCCACATTGGTCAGCACGCTGATATTGGTCACCTCGGAGGCTGTACCGGCGGTGGTAGCAAAGGCAATCATGGGAATGGCCTCCTCTGCCGTCACCGGCTTGTCGCCGTTATGATACGGTTCAATATTGTCCGTCCCCCGAGCAATGGCACAGGCAGCCTTGCAACAGTCCATGGGCGAGCCGCCGCCCAGCGCCACCGCAAAGTCCGCCTCGACCCGCCGCATTTCTGCTGCACAGGCGTTCACATTCTCCGTAGTGGGATTGGGGCGAATATCGCTGAATACGGACACTAAAGCGCCATCCGCCGCCTGCAAAAAGGCGTCTGCGGTGCCATTTCGCAAAAAACTCTTGCCGCACACCAGCACGCCACGCGTGCCGCCGATCTTCTCTATATACGACTTGATTTCATGCCGGGTGCCGCTGCCGAAAACCAGCTCCACCGGCAGGTGAAAATTCCAGTTCATACGAACATCTCCTTTGCGGTCTATTTTACCACCCCGACGGGACTTTGGCAACAAAAACGGCAGAAATTTCACACTCTGTTCGGATTTCCTATTTACATTTGTCATAAATCGTGGTATAATGCGCACATCGGCAAAGGAATTTAGCGTGGTAAATCGCTACCTTGCTACTACACAAAATTGCGTCCTTTGCAAAATCATTAGAGGTTATAAGGAGAAAATCGTATGCGCAAGATGAAAAAAGTGCTTTCCCTGGTGCTGAGCCTGGTACTGGTGTGCGGCATTGTGGCCGGCTTCGCCGCCTGCTCCGGCAACAAGGAAAAAGAGAACAACAAAAAGGAAGACACCACCGCCCAGTCCGATCTGGCCAAGATCCAGGCTGCCGGTGTGCTGAAAGTGGGCATCACCGAGTACGAGCCCATGAACTACAAGGACAAAAACAACGAGTGGACCGGCTTTGACACCGAGTTTGCCCAGGCGCTGGGCGAGAAGCTGGGCGTGAAGGTTCAGTTCGTAGAGATCAACTGGAACAACAAGTATAACGAGCTGTCCTCCGGTGCAGTGGACTGCCTGTGGAACGGTATGACCATTACCGACGAGGGCAAAAAGGCCGCCAGCATTACCAACGCCTATGCAGAGAACGCGCAGGTGGTCGTAATGAAGCAGTCCGAAGTGGGCAAATACAAGACCACCGATGATTTGAAGAACTTGAAGTCCATTGCCATAGAGGGCGGTTCCGCCGGTGAAAAGGCTGCCCAGGCCGCCGGTCTCACCAATACCGTGGTATCCGACAGCCAGGCACTGGCTCTGACCGAGGTGACCTCCGGCTCTGCAGACGCCTGCATCATTGATCTGACCATGGCCAACGCCATGACCGGCGAGGGCACCGGCAACAAGAACCTGACTTACAGCATCAAGCTGGAGGCTGAGGAGTACGGCATTGCTTTCCGCAAAGGCTCCGACATGACCGCCAAGACCAACGAGTTGATGGCCGGTATGATGAAGGACGGCACCCTGGACAAGCTGGCCAAGAAGTACCAGATCGTACTCATCAAGGACGCAGACAACAAATAATAACACATAAAACACGAGAGGGAATACCATGTTCTGGCAAGTTACACAGCAACTGCTGGAGGGCTTTGAGTCCACCTTAAAGCTCTTTTGCATCACGCTGGTTGCCGCGCTGCCCCTGGGGCTGATCATCAGCTTTGGCTCCATGAGCAAATTCCGTCCCTTAAAGTGGCTGTGCAAAACACTCATCTGGATCATCAGAGGTACGCCCCTGGTGCTCCAGATGATTATTGTTTATTACGGCCCGGGACTGGTAGGCAACTGGGCGCAAAATTTAGAAAATCCAAACGCTTTCATCACCTGGCTGGCCGGGTGGACGGTGTTTGACCGCTTTGTGGCGGTATCCGTAGCGTTTATCATCAACTACGCCTGCTATTTTTCAGAGATCTTTCGCGGCGGCATCGAGGCCATTCCCAAGGGTCAGTACGAGGCCGGTCAGGTGCTGGGCATGACCCGCAACCAGATCTTCCGTAAAGTTGTCTTTATGCAGGTGGTCAAGCGGATCATTCCGCCTATGAGCAACGAGATTATCACTCTGGTGAAGGACACTTCCCTGGCCCGCGTCATCTCCGTTTACGAGATCATTTGGGCAGGCGAAAAGTTTATGAAGCTGGACGGCCTGCTGTGGCCGCTGTTCTACACCGGTGTGTTCTACCTGATCTTCTGCGGCATTCTCACGGTGCTCTTTAACCGGCTGGAGAAGAAGCTGGACTACTACAAGGGGTGATGGTATGGCATTTTTAGAAGTTAAGAATTTGCAAAAGCGCTTTGGCAATACCGAGGTGCTCAAAGGCATTGACTTTTCACTGGAAAAGGGCGATGTGCTGGTGATCATCGGCTCTTCCGGCAGCGGCAAGACCACCTTGCTGCGGTGCCTGAACTTTTTGGAGACCCCCAGCGGCGGCTCCATCGCCGTGGATGGACAAACGCTGCTGGACGCAAACGATGCCGCCACCCTGTCCGATAAAGAGATTCGCAAAAACCGCCTGCACTTTGGCCTGGTATTCCAGCAGTTCAACCTGTTTCCCCAGTACAAGGTGATGGACAACCTAACCCTGGCACCAAAGTTGGCGCTGCACGAGCAGGTGAAAGCCGCCAAAAAGGCCGGTCAAAATGCCAAAGCCTTTAAGCAGGCGCAAGAACAGGCACTGGAGCAGAACGCCAAGAGCCTGCTGGAGCGGGTGGGTCTGGCAGACAAAGCCGACGCCTATCCCTGCCAGCTTAGCGGCGGGCAGCAGCAGCGGGTGGCCATTGCCCGGGCGCTGGCCATGTCGCCGGATATTCTGTGCTTTGACGAGCCCACTTCCGCCCTGGATCCGGAGCTGACCGGCGAGGTGCTGAATGTAATCCGCAGCCTAAAAACCGGCAACAGCACCATGATCGTGGTGACCCATGAGATGGAATTTGCCCGCCATGTGGCGGACCAGGTGCTCTTTATGGCAGACGGCGTGATTGCCGAAAGCGGCACCCCGGAAGATCTGTTCAATCATCCCAAAAGCCCGGCGTTGCAAGCCTTTCTCAGCAAGGCACAGAACAAATGAGCCTGCGTTATCCAAAGCTGCTACGCCAGCTGCGTACAGAGGCGCATAAAAGTCAGGCCGAATTGGCAGAGGTGCTGGGCACCTCCCAGACCATGTACGCCCGCTATGAGCGGGGCGCCAATGCCCTGCCTCTACGCCACTTGCTGACCCTGTGCGAGTATTACGATGTGTCCGCCGATTACCTGCTGGGACGCACCCCCCACCGGCAAAATCCAAATTTGTTATAATATGGCATACAGAAGGCACCGCATTTTGCAATGCGGTGCCTTTTTGTTTGTAATACGGAAAAACCGGCACCCTTTACACAAGGGTGCCGGTTTGCTGTGTTCATGCAATATATTATGCTCTGGGCAGGATCGCCTCACGCTCCGGGCCGTTAGATACCATGGTAATCTTATGGCCGATCTCCTGCTCGATGAAGGCAACATAGTCCTTGGCCTCCTGGGGCAGGTCCTCAAAATTCTGGATCCCGCGAATGTTGCAGTGCCAACCCTTTAAGGTCTTCAGCACCGGTTTGCAGTCCTTGAGGATATGGGTGACCGGGAAGTCCTTAATGACCTTGCCGTCGATCTCATAGCCTACGCAAACAGGGATCTCTTCCAAATAAGACAGGCAGTCCAGCGCAGTCATCACCACCTGGGTGGCGCCCTGACACTCTACACCGTAGCGGGTAGCCACACAGTCAAACCAGCCGACCCGGCGAGGTCTGCCGGTGGTGGCGCCGAACTCGCCCTTGTCGCCGCCGTGGACCCGCAGTTCCTGGGCCTTGTCCTCATCCAAGATCTCAGACACAAATTCCCCGGCGCCAACGGCGGAGGAATAGGCCTTGGTGACCACCACAATATCCTCGATCTTGTGAGGCGGCAGCCCGGCGCCGACGGCACCGTAACCGGCCAAAGTGGAGGAGGAGGTAACCATGGGATAAATGCCGAAATCCGGGTCCTTCAAAGTGCCCAGCTGGCCCTCCAGCAAAATATTTTTACCTTCTTGCACCGCCTTTTGCAGGTAGGCGTGGGTGTCGCACACATAGGGAGCGATCTTGTCTCTATACTCCATGCAGGTGGCGAACAGATCGTCCACATTCAACAGCGGTTTGTGATACACATGCTCCAGCACCAAGTTCTTTAAGGTGCAGATATTTTCCAGCTTGGCACGCAGCACTTCCTCGTCAAACAGCTCGTTAACCTGAATACCGATCTTGGAGAACTTGTCGCTAAAGAACGGGGCAATGCCGCTCTTGGTGGAGCCAAAGGCGTTCTTGCCCAAGCGCTCCTCCTCATAAGTATCCAGCAAAATGTGATAGGGCATGAGAATCTGGCAGCGCTCGCTGACCAACAGGTGCGGGTTCAGCCCGGCAGCCTTTACATCCTCCAGCTCCGTTAAGAACTTGTTAATATCCAGCGCCACGCCGTTGCCGATGATGCAGGTGGTGTGGTCGTAGCACACGCCGGAGGGCATCAGGTGGAATGCAAAGCGCCCATGCTCGTTAATGATGGTGTGTCCTGCATTTGCGCCGCCCTGAAAGCGAATAACAATATCGCTCTTGGCAGCAAACATATCCGTGATCTTGCCTTTACCCTCGTCGCCCCAGTTGGCGCCAACGATCGCTCTAATCATAGTGGTGTACCTCTTTCACTCCAAAGTGCCCCCGCAGGGGCCATACAAATGTATTATACTAAATTCCATAAAGAAAAGCAACGAAACCCTGCAAAAAGGTTTGTTTTTTGCAGGGAATTCTTTTCGTTTACAGCAGTTTGCGGCCCATAATGACGCCCATCACAGAGGCCATCATCAACCCGCGGGTCCAGCCGCTGGAGTCGCCCAGGCAGTGCAGGCCCTCTACGCTGGTGTTAAAGTCCGTGTCCATCTTAATCCGGTTGGAATAGAACTTCAACTCCGGGGAATACAACAGCGTTTCATAAGAGGCAAAGCCCGGCACCACATGGTCCATCGCCTGGATAAAGTTGATAATATTGGTCATAGCCCGGTAAGGCATGGCGGCGGTAATGTCGCCGGCCACAGCGTCCGGCAAAGTGGGGCGCACATTGGACTGGGCCAGCTCCTTTTCCCAGGTACGCTTGCCGTCCAGGATATCGCCAAAGCGCTGCACCAAAATGTGACCCGCTGCCAGCATATTGGTCAGCTCGCCCACCTTTTGCGCATAGGCAATGGGCTGGTTAAAGGGATAGCTGAAATTGTGGGAGCACAGGATCGCCAAGTTGGTATTGTCCGACTTCAATTCCTTATAGGAATGGCCGTTGACCACCGCCAGGTCGTTGTCGTAATTCTCCTGGGCCACAAAGCCGCCCGGGTTCTGGCAGAAGGTGCGCACCTTGTTCTTAAAGGGCTTGGGATAGCCAATGAGCTTGCTTTCGTACAGGGCCTCGTTGACCTTTTCCATCACCTCATTGCGGCACTCCACGCGCACACCGATATCTACGGTGCCCGGCTGGTGGGCAATGTTGTGCTCGGCACAGATCTTCTCCAGCCACTCAGCGCCGCGACGGCCGGTGGCCACAATGGTATGATCCGCCCGGATCTCCCGCTGGGTGCCGTTTTCCGTCAGGATCACACCCTCGCACTTGGTGCCGGAGAGGATAATATTGTTGCACTCCACGCCAAAGATGATCTCTACCCCATTCTCCAGCAAATACTGCTCCATGGCGTAGTAGATCTCTCTTGCCTTTTCCGTGCCCAGGTGGCGAATGGGGCAATCCACCAGCTTTAGCCCGGCTTGAATGGCCCGCTTGCGAATGGCCTTCACTTCGTCCGTATTCTCCAGACCCTCGATGTGGGTATCTGCACCGAACTCCAGGTAGATCTTGTCCGTATAATCAATGGTATCCTGCGCCAGGTCCGCACCGATCAGGGAGGGCAGATCGCCGCCTACCTCATAGCTCAGGGACAGCTTGCCGTCCGAGAAGGCACCCGCACCGGAAAAACCGGTGGTAATGTGGCAATAGGGCTGGCAGTTCATGCACTTCTTGGTTTTGGTCTTGGGGCAGGCACGGTTCTCAATGGCCTTGCCTTTCTCAATAATCAAGATCTTTTTTTTGCTGCCGTGGCGCAGCATCTCAATAGCGGTAAAGATCCCGGCAGGGCCGGCGCCTACGATGACTACATCATACTTCATCTGTTTTTGCACCTCATTTATCTCACTTGCCGACAGGCATAAAAAGAACCGTCCTCCATTCCGTTGGACTGAGGAATGTGACGGCAGTTTGCGTTGTAACTATACCATACTTACTGTCTTTTGTCAATGAGTTGAAATGGCGTATAAAATATGCTATATTAGATAAAATAGATATTCTGTTATAAGGAGCAAAAAAGTTGAAGGAATACAATGTTCTCCAGTACGGTGCCGTCGGCGACGGCGCCACCAACGACGCCTTTGCCATTCAGCACGCCATTGACGACTGCGCCAAAAACGGCGGCGGCCGGGTGGTGCTGCAAAGCGGCTATGTGTTTTACAGCGACTCCATTCGCCTGCGATCCAATGTGGACCTGCATATTCAAAAAGGCGCTCGGCTGAAAGCCACCGGCAATATTGACGGCTATATCCGCCCCAACAAGCTCATCAACGACCCGAAAACGGCGTTGATCGGCAACCCGGTTACCGGCAAGCCCAGCTTTGTCTTTCTCTACGGTTATGAGGCAGACGGCTGCACCATCAGCGGGGAGGGCACCATTGACGCTAACGGCCATGCCTTTGTGCAGCGCAAGGATCAATACTATGTGACCGGCGACTTCTACCCCCGCCCTACGGTGATCTATGTGGAGAAGTCCAACCATATCACCTTTAAGGACATTACCATTGTGGACGCACCGTTCTGGACCCTGCACCCGGCCGGGTGCGACGATGTGCTTATTGACCGTATTCGCATTCTCAATGATCTGGATGTGGCCAACAGCGACGGCATTGACCCGGATCACTGCTCCAATGTGCGCATTTTGGGCTGCCATGTGGAGTGCGCCGACGACTGCATTTGCCTCAAGGCCAGCAAGGGCAACGCCGAGTACGGCCCCTGCGAAAATATCATCATTGACGGCTGCACCCTGGTATCTACCTCCGCTGCCATTAAGATCGGCACCGAGGGAGTGGGCGATTTTCGCAATGTGTTGGTACAAAACTGCGTGATCTCCCGCAGCAACCGGGGGCTGTCCATTCAAATTCGAGACGGCGGTTCGGTAGAGAATGTTAGCTATTCCAATATTATCATAGAGACCCGGCGCTTTTGCCCGGACTGGTGGGGCACGGCTGAGCCCATCACCATCACCGCCTTTGACCGGGACCAGAATACCCGCTGCGGTAAGGTAAAGAACATTCGCTTCTTTAACATTACCGCCAAGGGCGCGAATGGCGTGCTCCTTCACGGCACAGCGGAGAATCCCATTGAAGATGTGCGCTTTGAGAACTGCCGCATTACCCTGACCAAAACCAGCAAGTGGCCCTGCGGGCTGTATGACCTGCGCCCCTGCTTGGACTACGGGGTGGAAAAGTACCAAAACGCCGCCTTCTTCCTACGCCACGCCAAGGACATTACCATTGAAAAAACCAAGACCGACTGGGGCAACCTGTGCCCGGATTACAGCTGCGCGGTAGACGCCGCCTATGTGGACAATCTGGAGCTGATACGCCTAACCGGCCATGCCGCCGACCCGGCAGAGGACGACCTAAAGCTGCGCCATGTGCGGCTGGTAAAATAAAGGAGTAAAAGTATGGTACAAATACAAGGCTACAAGGTGAACAAGCTGCACATGGAAAATACCGTAGCAAACGGCACCGAATTGCAGCTGCAAAACCAAGTAAAATACAATGTAAACTACATGGACGATGTGCACAAGTGCGTGGGGATCCTGTCCTTTCGCATTACCGACGGGAATATGAACCCCTTTGAGGTGCAGATCGACATGGTGGCGGAGTTCACCTATGATGAAGGGGATGACAAGGCGGACATTCACACCCAGTCTTTTGACCAGATCTATCCCTTCCTGCGCCAGATCGTCAGCCAAATGGCCGGCCACTGCGGCGTGCCCGGGCTGATGATCCCAATTATGCGGCTGAACAAAGACACCGTGACCGTTGGCGGCCCGGACCAGTCGCCCCTGAACTGATATGGACAGACTGTGTGAGAACTGCTGGTACTTTGTGTGCGACGGCGAGGGCGAGGACGCCGAAGAGGGCTTCTGCGACCTGATGCTGGACGAGGACGAGTACGCCCGCATGCTGGAGAGTGACACCTCCGCCGGGTGCAAATACTTCCGTCCCGATGTAGGCGAGTACGGCATTGTAAGGAAACAAAACTGATATGGCCGAGTATTTTGACCTGCTGTCCCCCACCGGGGAACCCCTGGGGATCACCAAAGAGCGAAACGCCGTCCACCGGGACGGAGACTGGCACCCCAGCGTGCATATCTTTGTGATACAGGGTGACCGGGTACTGCTTCAACGACGAAAGTGGGACAAAGAGTCTTTTCCCGGCAAGCTGGATCTGGCCTGCACCGGCCATGTGGACGCCGGCGAGGACTACCAGACCGCCGCCCGGCGAGAACTGCAAGAGGAACTAAACTTAGCCGCCGGTGCCGATGACCTGCGCTACCTGTTTACCCAAAAGTTAGAGGTGGATGCAGACTTTGGTCACGGCCGCTTTGTCAGTAACGAGCACTGCCGGGTGTATCTGCTGAATCCCACTGTTCCCCTGACCACTCTGCGCTACCAGGCGGAGGAGATCGACGAACTGGTATGGGTAGACCGGCATACGGACATTACCGGTGCGGATTATTGCCTGCTCCCCGCTGAGTGGCACAAGGCCATGGGTCTGATTTTCGGGGCGTGATGAAAGTATAACGCACCCTACAATTGTACCAAAAGGAACCCGTAGGGGCGGCAATTTGCCGCCCGCGGGCGGATAATATCCGCCCCTACGAATAAATAAGCACCCCAAAAACACCATACCCCCCGGGCACACAAGCGGCGACTTGTGTGCCCGGGGGTTATTTTATATCCATTTACGCTGTTAAATATGCAGCACGGCGGTGGCAAAGCCAAAGTAGATCAACAGGGAAATAGCGTCCACAATGGTAGTTACAAAGGGGGACGACATCACCGCCGGATCCAGTTTAAACCGTTTGGCGATAATGGGCAGAGAACAGCCGATCATCTTGGCCAAAGTGACCTCAACAATCAGGGTCAGGCTGATCACCAGATCCACCTTCAAGGTCACGCCGGTCATACCCAGCATCAGTCGATCCACCAACAGTACCTTGACAAAGTTAATGGCCGCCAGGCTGCTGCCGCAAAGCAGACCCACCCGCAGTTCTTTCCATATCACCTTGAAAATATCCCGCATATCGATCTCGTTAAGAGACAGGGCACGAATCACAGTAACGCTGGCCTGGCCGCCGGAATTGCCGCCGGTGTCCATCAGCATAGGGATAAAGGAGGTCAAAATAATCATACTGGCCAGCTTGTCCTCAAAACTGGTGATGATGGAGCCGGTAAAGGTGGCGCTGACCATCAAAAGCAGCAACCAAGGGATCCGGGACTTCCAAGTAGCCAGCACGCCGGTCTTCAGATAAGTCCGCTCCGTAGGCACGATGGCGTTCATCTTTTGAATATCCTCGGTGTTCTCCTCCTGGATAACATCCATCGCGTCGTCTACGGTGATGATACCCACCAGTCGCTCCTCCAGGTCCACGACCGGCAACGCCAGAAAGTCGTATTTGCTCAGCTGGGCAGCTGCCTCCTCCTGGTCGCTCAGGGTATTCACATAGATCACATTGGTCTCCATAAACGCCTCAATCCGGTCGTCCTGATCGTGGAGCAGCAGTTCCTTCACGGTGGTCACGCCCAGCAAATGGCGGGAGGCGTCCGTTACATAGCAGGTATAAATGGTCTCTTTGTCCACACCGGTGCGGCGAATGCGCTTAAAAGCGTCCTCCACGGTCATATCCCGCTTTAAGTCCACAAACTCCGGAGTCATGATAGAACCGGCGCTGTCCTCCGGGTAGCGCAGCAGAGTGTTGATGGAAGCGCGGGTTTCCACATCCGTGTTGCGCAAAATGCGCTTCACGACGGTAGCGGGCATTTCCTCAATCATATCCACCGTATCGTCCAGATACAGCTCGTCCAGCACCTCTCGCAACTCGTTATCGGAGAAAGCGTGAATCAGTGCCTCCTGGTTGTCCGGCTCCAGCTCTACAAAGGTGTCTGCCGCCTCTTCCTTACCCAGCAGGCGAAAGAACAGCAGCCGTTCTTCGTTGCTGAACTCCTCTAAAAGCTGGGCAATATCTGCCGGATTCAACTGGTTCAAAATGGTTTTAATGGCAGAGAACTGCCGTTTGGTATGAAGATCCTCAATTTCTGCTTTCAGCTCTTCTAATTCCATAGGCGCGCTCCTTTCTGCACTTGTTTTTATTCTTTACATCCCGGATATAAGCGGATTATTGCTCCGATCTATAAAAGGACGGCTCGTCCTCGTCTGTGACCCGGGCAGTCTTGCGGGCGTGGAATGCCAAAAGAACGATCAACACTGCCAGGCCGCCCACGCCGGCGGTCACCGCCATCCGGAAGGAGGGCTGCTGGTAAAAGCGGGTGCCCTCCACAAAGGAGGTGTAGTCCTCCTGTGCCATCTCGGCACGCACCTGCTCCACGGTCTTGTCCACCCGGCGCACCTTAATGGTATAGGTGCGCACCTGGCCGTCCGAGGCGGTCACCGGCAGGGTCAGGTCGATCTCCTGCTCCGGCGCCAGCGTCATCTCCACCGGTGCGCAGTAGGCGTTAATATCCTTGGTCACCGGGGTAATCATCAGCGAGGTCAGGTCGCTGGGAATATACAGCTTGTAAGTGGTATCGTCTTCATTCATCTCCGGCACCAGCTCACCCAGGGTGCAGGTTATCGAGTCCAGGTGGTTCTCGCTGTTCTTAACATAAGCTGCGGCGTTCTTGTAAGTAAAGGTATATTTGGCGGAGCCGGTGTCATAGCTGAGGGTGACCACCACCGCCGTTTGATGGTTGGTGCTGTCCGTATCATAGGTCACGAACAGGTTGCCCTCCCCCTGCACCTTGTAGCTTTTCAGCTTTGGCGACACCGCCGCGTTGTCCAGCACCAACTGGTACTGGTACACATCGCTCTTAAACTGCCCCACAATGGTGGCGCCGGAAAAGGCAATGCGCTCCAGCACCGGGGCCTGTGCCGCAAAGGCAGGCAGGCACTGACCCAGCAGACACAGGGTCAGCAACAGGTATAAGAACTTTCGCTTCATAAGGTCACTCCGTGATCAGGTAACAGGTGCAGCCCCGGTCGTCCAGCAGCTGCTTCACAGCCCGGCGGCTTTTTTCCGGGCAGGTAATGGCATAAATTTGGTTTTCATTCGGGTTTTGGGCGCATTTGTCGGCCACTTCTTTTTTCAGCTCCGCCGTAGCGGTAGAGGTGATATTTACCGCCACCGGTTGCAGAAATTTTACATCCTGCCCCAGGTCGGCAGTCAGTCGCTTGGACAAATCGGCAAACCCGTTGTGGTTAAAGGTGCCCGCCGCCTGCGGCAGCTCCGTGCCCTCCAGCACAAACACCGTTACCCCGGCGCGGACGCTCTCCTCCACCAGCGAGCGAATGTAGTTGTAAACCTCCGTGCTGTCCGGGTTCAGGTAGCGGTTGCCCGCCGGATCTGTGTAAGCGGTTTTGCCGCTCTTCACCGCCCAAGCCGGATTGGCAACGGTCTGCACATTGTCCGGATAGCACACAATGTGCCCCAGCACCAGCAGGTCATTCTTGCCCAGCTTTTGACAAGAGGAGCGCAAATCCCCGGCAGGGGAAGATACCGCCCCGGCTGCCGCCACAGTACCCAGGGTAGAGGCGTAGCCCACGGTGCCGTCCGCCCGCTTAATATCAAAGCAGGCAGCGGTATAGCCGCCGGAGGACAAATCGTCCATCATGGCATCCAACATCACCGCACCGTCCAGGGACAGACTGTCCACCTTGGCTGCCTTGGCCTCCAGCGCCACAGTACTGATGGTGTTGCCGTCTACCGTATCCGTTTGGGCGGCAGGCATGGCGTGCAGATCCATCCAGGCGTCCATCAAAATATAGCCCGCATACAGCAGCACCAGCCCCAGCAGCACCAAAAGCACCCGGCGCACCACCTGACCGGGTGTGGTCTTTTGGAACGCTGCGCCTTTTTTACGCCGCTCCCGATCCAGCTCTGCCTGACCCGCCTGGGTGCGGGGCTCAATGTATTTGTCTGCAAAGTCAATGGGGCGGCCCACTTCCGGCTCCGTCCATTTTTGACCCCGCTTGTCATTACTGTAAAATCGCTTTTGCTTTTTCTTCATCTTGCCTTATTCCGCAGCCTGCTGCGCCGCACGGCACAGACCGGCAATGGTGGCTGCCGGATCCGCACTCTTAAACACCGCAGACCCTGCCACAAACACATTGGCACCGGCCTTGGCCGCTGCCTTTACCGTCTCCAGGTTAATGCCCCCGTCCACTTGCAGATCCAGGTGGGGATAGCGGCTGCGCAGCAAAGTGAGCTTTGGCATCATATCTGCCATAAAGCTTTGGCCGCCGAAGCCCGGCTCCACAGTCATCACCAGCACCATGGCCAGCCGATCCGCATAGGGCAGCACCGCCTCTGCCGGCGTGCCCGGCTTAATGGCAATCGCAGGCTTGCAGCCCCGGGCAAGGATCTTGTCGATCACTGCGCCCGGGTCATCGTCGCTCTCCAGGTGGAAAGTGATCAGATCCGCACCGGCGTCGGCGTAATCGTCAATATACCGCAGCGGCTGGCTGATCATCAAGTGCACATCAAAGGGCAGGTCGCACACCTTGGACAGCCCGGCGATCACCGGCGCGCCAAAAGAGATATTGGGCACAAAATGCCCGTCCATTACATCCAGGTGCAGCAGATGAGCGCCCCCGGCGGCGCATTTGTTGGCCTCTGCGCCCATGTTGGCAAAATCGCAGGCCAGCATAGACGGTGAAATCTTCATATCCATACAGAATTCCCCTCTCGGTAACGGCAAAACTGCCGGTTTGCATTCGTGCTCTTATTATACGCCCAAAAGGGCACAAAATCAACAGCAACGCCTACGAAATATGCCTTGACGGCGCACCCGATTTTCGTTAGAATAGTACAAAACAGGAGGCGACTGAAATGGAACTCTCCCCGATCTGCAAAAAAGAATACCCGGCGCTGCGGGCACTGTATCACAGCGCGTTCCCGGTAGCGGAACGTATGCCCCTCTCCCGCTTCTTCGCCCTGCAAAAAAAGGGGCAAGCGGAGATTTTGGTGCTGCGCACCGGTGGTGCCTTTGCCGGGCTGATGATCGTCACCTTTGCCCCCGGCTACGCCCTGCTCAACTACTTTGCCGTGGAGCCGGACTGCCGCTCTATGGGACTTGGCTCCCGGGCGCTGCCCGCCTTACAGCAGCGTTATCCCAATCGGCAGGTGGTGCTGGAGGTGGAACCGCCGGATCATACGGCACCCAACGCCCGGCAGCGGCAACGGCGGCTGGATTTCTATGCCAAAAACGGCTTTCTCCCCTGCAACTTACCGGTGCGGCTGTGCGGCGTGGCACTGGATGTGCTCACGCCCGGCGGACAGGCACTGGATTTTGCCGCCTATCAAGGGTTTTATCGCCCGATCTTTGGCCGTCTGGCGCCCCTTTTTGTGCAAAAGCGCCAATAAAACGCCGCCGGGCCAAATTCTCCTTGTATTTTGGCCGGGGGTGGTGTAGAATAGTTGCGGATTTTCAGATACAATAGATAACAAAGCCAGTAACGGAGGATTTCTCTATGATTCAAGCCAATAATGTAACCGTGCAGTTTGGCGGTCGCGCGCTGTTTGAGCGGGTCAATGTGACCTTCTCCAAGGGCAACTGCTACGGCATCATCGGTGCCAACGGCGCAGGCAAGTCCACTTTCTTAAAAGTGCTGGACGGCGAGCTGGAGCCCCAAAAGGGCGAGGTGGTCATCACCCCCGGCGAGCGGCTCAGCGTGCTCAAACAGGACCACTTTGCCTACGACCAGTACCAGGTGGTGCGCACTGTGCTGATGGGCAACCCCCGTCTCATTGAAATTATGGAAGAAAAGGACGCCCTGTACGCCAAGCCGGACTTTAGCGAGGCGGATGGCGTGCGCGCCGGGGAGCTGGAAGCGGAATTTGCCGATATGGACGGCTGGAACGCAGAGAGCGATGCGGAGTTTATGCTCAACAAGCTGGGTGTCACCGACGAGTACCACTATATGACCATGGCGGAACTGCCTGCCAACTTAAAGGTCAAGGTGCTGCTGGCCCAGGCCCTCTTTGGCAATCCGGACATTTTGCTGCTGGATGAGCCTACCAACCACCTGGATCTGTCCGCCATTCGCTGGCTGGAGAACTTCCTGCTGGATTTTGAAAACACGGTGATCGTGGTGTCCCATGACCGTCACTTCTTAAATAAGGTCTGCACCCATATCTGCGATGTGGACTTTGGCAAAATTCAAATGTATGTAGGCAACTACGACTTTTGGTACGAGTACACCCAAATGCGCCAGCGCCAGGCTCGGGATCAGAACAAGAAGAACGAGCAGAAGATCAAGGAACTCCAGGCCTTTATTGCCCGCTTCTCTGCCAACGCGGCCAAGAGCAAGCAGGCCACCAGCCGTAAAAAGCAGCTGGACGCTTTGGAGATGATCGACATGCCCGTGTCCTCCCGCCGGTTCCCCTTTGTGGACTTTAAGCCGGATCGGGAGTGCGGCAACGACCTGCTGCGGGTAGACCACCTGACCAAGACCATCGGCGACCGCAAGGTGCTGGACGACATCAGCTTTGTGATCCACCCCCGAGAGAAGGTGGCCTTTGTGGGCGCAGATGCCATGGCCAAGACCACCCTGTTTAAGATCATTATGGGCGAGATGGAGCCGGACGAGGGCGAGTTCAAGTGGGGCGTGACCACCACCCAAAGCTACTTCCCCAGCGACAACAGCGCCTACTTTGACGGCGTGGACCTGACCCTGATCGACTGGCTGCGCCAGTACACCACCCAAACGCTGGAAACGGACATTCGCTCCTGGCTGGGTCGTATGCTCTTTAGCGGCGACGAGGCGTTAAAGAAAGCCAATGTGCTCTCCGGCGGCGAGCGGGTGCGGTGTATGCTGTGCAAAATGATGCTCTCCGGCGCCAATGTGCTGGTGCTGGACGAACCTACCAACCACCTGGACCTGGAGTCCATCACCGCATTGAACGACGGCCTGATCCGCTATCCGGAGACCATTCTCTTTACCTCCCACGACCACCAGTTCGTGCAGACCGTTGCCGACCGGATCATCGAGGTCAGCGGCAATACCCTGCTGGATCGCAAGGGCACCTACGACGAATTCCTGGCGGACTTCGACGAGGACCAGCTGAAGAAGTATTAAGCAAAACGCATAACATAAAAGAACAGGAACGCAGATCTATGCGTTCCTGTTCTTTATATATATCGTACTTTATACCATCATTCTGCCGTTATGCGCAGCAGCAGGGCGCCGTGGGCGGGGACGGTGGCGGAGAAGCGGTTTTTGAAGGTACCCAGTTGCTGACCGGACCAAATCTCCGTCAGGGCGCAGGAGGTATCCGGCAGGTGCAGGGCGGTCAGGTCCAGGGTTTGGCGGGCCGGGCGGTCCTTGGTATTAAACAGGGCGGCGTACTTGCAGCCCCGGCCGCAGGCCACCCACTGAATGGTGCCGCGGCCGTTGGTTTCTCGCCGCAGCAATTCCCGGGCGCCGTAAGAGGCGGCGTGCATTTGCAGATAATCTTCATTGGTCAGCATAGCCAGCACATCGGCGGGCATCTCCGGCAGATCGCCGCCCAAAAACAGCGGACTGCGGAAAATGCCCCACAAAGTGAACATGGTGCGCACCTCGTCCGGGGTGAAATTGCTCATACGATTCTGCTCACCATGGTAGGGAGCGTCCTTGCACAGGCGGCCCACCGGCAGCATATCGCAATCCGGCCAGCAGCCGGGGCCGGGCACGCCCTCCCAGGTCTTGCACCGGTCAAACATATCGTGCAGCTTGTCCCACCGGTCCCAAAAATCGCCGGTCATACGCCACATTTGGGCGTGGCGGCGCAGGTGGGGCAAATTGGCAATATCCGCCGGGCCGGGAGACAGGGACAGCACCATCTCCCGCCCGCAATTTTGCAAGCTGCGGTGGAGCATTTCAATCTCATGCCGGGCGTTATACGGATCGTCCCACTTGCGAAATTCCGTGACGCAAATATCGTCGCACTTAATAAAATCCACGCCCCAGTCGGCGTACAACCGACAAATGGAGTCATAGTACGCTTGGGCGGCAGCATTATCCCGCATACCGTACATATCCGTGTTCCAGGCGCAGACGGAGAAGTGATGGGCTGCGTCCCGGGCAGTAAAATCCGTGCCCAAAATAGGCGTATCCCGGTGCACCGCCTGGCGGGGAATGCCCCGCATAATATGAATACCAAAACGCAGACCCAGAGAATGGCAATAGTCCGCAATGGGGCCAAAACCCTTGCCCCCGGCAGCGCTGGGAAAGCGGTTCTCCGCCGGCAGCAGCCGACCGTACTCGTCCATACAAACCGAGGCAAAATTGTTGTACTCATTGCCCTTTGCCTGCGGCTCGTACCACTGAATGTCGCACACCAGGGTGTTCCACCCATAGGGCAGCAGGTGCGCCGCCATAAAGCGGGCGTTCTCCCGCAATGCTTTCTCCGTTACGCCGGCGCCGTAGCAGTCCCAGCTGTTCCACCCCATAGGCGGGGTGGGTGCAAGTGTCTTTTTCATACCGTTCACCTCAAAAAAACCGCCGGTAATTGCCAGACGGCATTATTTTTTATTACAGTTCCTTAACCATACGAATGTGGGGGCAAAACTCGTCCAGATAGACCTCCCCCACCGGGGTAAAACCGCACTTTTCGTAAAAAGGCTGTACTCGGCACTGGGCGGACACCTCAATGCCCGCAGCGCCCCGATGGCGCAGTTCCGCCTCTGCCAAGTCCATCATTCGCCGCCCTAAGTGCAGCTGGCGGGCAGACTGGATCACCGCCACTCGGCCAATATGCCAGCGGGTGCCGCCGTCCTCCGAAAAGGCACGCAGAGTGCCCACCGGCCGACCGTCTGCAAACAGCAGCAGGTGCAGCGCGTGGCGGTCAATGGCATCAAATTCCTCCTGAAAGCCCTGCTCCTCCACAAAAACCGCCTGGCGAATAGCCGCGGCCTCCGGGGGCAGAGCGTCATAAAATGCGTGGGTAAATTCCATTACTTCAAATACTCCCAATGCTTGTCTTTTTCGCTTAGCTGCAAGGTCATACCCGAGGGAATGGGCCACTTCACACCGATCTTGGGATCGTCCCAGGGAATGCCGCCCTCATCGTCCGGGTGAAAAAAGTCCGTTACCTTGTAGCAAAATTCCGCTCGCTGGGACAGCACCAAAAAACCGTGGGCAAACCCGGCAGGGATCAAAAACTGCTTTTTGTTCTCCGCAGAGAGCACCTCGCCGTGCCACCGCAAATACGTATCGCTGCCCGGTCGCAGGTCCACCGCCACATCAAATACCGTGCCGCTGACCACCCGCACCAGCTTGGTCTGGGGATAGCGCAGCTGGCGGTGCAGCCCCCGCAGCACGCCGTAGGTGCTGCCGGACTGGTTGTCCTGGACAAAATCATAATGAAAGCCCAGGCTCTCCATATCCCGCTGATTGTAGGTCTCCATAAAATAGCCACGGTCGTCGCCGTGCACCGTGGGGGTGAGCACTGCCAGCCCGGCAATGCCGCCCACATTCTGCTGTGCCTGCATTTGGATCATACCTTTTCTTCCTCCAATGCCTGTAAATACCGCGCCAATGCGTCTTGCCACTCCGGCAAGGGAGTGAGGCCCGCTGCCGCCAAGGCGCTGCAATCCAGCCGGCTGTTCAGCGGTCGCCGAGCCGCCGTGGGGTACGCTGCGGTAGAGATCGGCTCCAATTCTATCTCTTTGCCGGCAAGGTCAAAAATCCGCCGAGCAAAGTCGTACCAGCTCACCGGTTGACCGCTGCCGGCAGCGTGAAACACACCCTGTGCGTTTTGCTCTGCCATTTGGCAAATAAGCCGGGCCAAATCCACCGTATAGGTGGGGCAGCCGATCTGGTCGTCCACCACCGACAGGCGGGAGCGGCGCTCTGCCAGGCGCAGCATGGTCTTTACAAAATTGTTGCCGTGCAGGCCAAACACCCAGCTGATCCGCAAGATGGCGTGGCGGGGCACCGCCTGCGCCGCCTGTTCGCCCAGCAGCTTGCTGCGACCGTACACATTCAGGGGCGCCGGGCACTCCGTCACCGGATGGGGCGCCGTGCCGCTGCCGTCAAACACATAATCCGTAGACGGGTACAGCAGCCCGCAGCCTGCTGCCGCGCAGGCGTGAGCCACATACTCCGTGCCCGCTGCATTAACAGCCATACACATTTTTTCTTCCGTCTCTGCCAGATCCACCGCCGTGTAGGCCGCGCAGTGCACCACCCAGTCCGGGCGATAGTCGCCGATGGCAGACTCCACCTGCGCCGGGTGGGTAATATCCAGTTCTGTATGATCGGGGGCCCATACCTGCCAACCCTTGGCCGCGGCTGCCTGTGCCACATCCGTACCCAGCTGGCCGCTGCCCCCTGTTACTAAAATTCGCATTTATTCGCCTAACCGCTCTCTGTACATGGCCTGAAAATAATTTTGATATTCGCCGCTGAGAATGTGGCTCCACCACTCTCGGTGGGTCAGATACCACTCCACCGTGCGGCGCAGCCCGGTGTCAAAATCCGTCTCCGGCTGCCAGCCCAGCTCTCGGTGAATTTTCGTAGGATCAATGGCATAACGCCGATCGTGACCCGGCCGGTCGGTGACGAAAGTGATCAGACTTTCCGGCTTGCCCAAAGCGGCCAGCACCGCCTGCACCACCTGCAAGTTGGTGCGTTCATTATGCCCGCCGATGTTATACACTTCTCCCGCCGTGCCTCGGCGCAGAATCAGGTCAATGGCGGCGCAGTGATCCTCCACATACAGCCAGTCTCGCACATTCTCGCCGGTGCCGTACACCGGCAGGCTTTGATCTGCCAGCGCCCGGGTGATCATTAAGGGAATCAACTTCTCCGGGAAGTGGTAGGGGCCGTAGTTGTTGGAGCACCGGCTTACCGTGACCGGCAACCCGTAGGTGCGAGCGTAGGCCAGCACCAGCAGATCCGCCCCCGCCTTGGAAGCAGAATAGGGGCTGGAGGTGTGTATGGGCGTTTCTTCCGTAAAGAACAGATCCGGCCGATCCAGGGGCAGATCGCCGTACACCTCGTCGGTGGACACCTGGTGATACCGGGTGACCCCGTGACGGCGGCAGGCGTCCAGCAATACCCCGGTACCCAGCACATTGGTCTTTAAGAACAGATCCGGCTGGGTAATGGAGCGGTCCACATGGCTCTCTGCCGCAAAGTTTACTACATAATCCGGTTTCTCCTGCAAAAACAGGCGCTCCACCGCCTGCGCATCGGCAATATCCCCCTGCACAAAGCGGAAGTTGGGGTTCTCCATCACATCCGCCAGGGTTTCCAAATTGCCCGCATAGGTCAGCTTGTCCAGGCAGACCACCCGATCCTCCGGGTGGTGGGTCAGTTGGTAAAATATAAAGTTGGCGCCGATAAATCCGGCACCGCCGGTCACAAGTACAGTCATCCTCGCACCTCAGTATTGTATTTCGCCCCGCACCACCGCCTGCAAGTAGGCGCCGTATGCGGATTTGCCGTAGGCCTTGGCCGCTGCCGCCAAATCATCGGCGGTGATCCAGCCGTTAATATAGGCCACTTCCTCCGGGGAGGAGATCTCCACCCCCTGCTGGTGCTGAATCGTACGCACAAAGTTGCCGGCCTCTAAGAGGCTGTCCGTGGTGCCGGTATCCAGCCAGGCGTAGCCCCGCCCCAGCAGTTTTACATCCAGATCCCCCGCCTGTAAGTACAGCCGGTTCAGATCGGTGATCTCCAGCTCGCCCCGGGCGGAGGGGGTCAGTCCTTCGGCGTAGTCCACGCACCGATTGTCGTAGAAATACAGCCCGGTGACCGCATAATTGCTCTTGGGCACCGCCGGCTTTTCCTCCAGCGACACCACCCGGTTCTCCCGGTCAAACTCCACAATGCCAAAGCGCCCCGGGTCCTCTACATGATAGCCGAACACGGTGGCGCGATGATTTTGCTCTGCGTTCTCCACCGCGCTTTGCAGCAGCCGCCGCAGCCCGGCGCCGTAAAAGATATTGTCCCCCAGCACCATGCAGCAGCAGTCGTCGCCAATAAAGTCCGTACCCAGGATAAAGGCCTGGGCCAGCCCGTCCGGGGAGGGCTGCTCCTTGTAGCTGAGATGCAGACCAAACCGCGCGCCGTCCCCCAAGAGAGACTGGAATCGGGGCAGATCCCGGGGCGTGCTGATAATGAGAATATCCCGCACCCCCGCCAGCATCAGCGTGGTCAGCGGATAGTAGATCATAGGCTTATCATACACCGGCAGCAGCTGCTTGGAGGTGATCTGGGTCAGCGGATACAACCGGGTGCCGCTGCCCCCTGCCAAAATTATACCTTTCATACCATTCCCCTTCCCGGCCTGCGCCGTCTGTCTATTTTATATACCTATTATAACTCTACCATACCCCGGCTGAAAATGCAATAAAAAGCGGCTACTGCCACCGGCCTTCAAACAGCGCTTCATAGGTAGTGCCCAAAATCTGCCTAATGTGGCGGATTTCGTCCGGATAAATATGCCGCTGCCCCACCTCGATCTTGGCAACGGCGCTGCGAGTAATGTCGCACCCGACCAGCTGCAGCTTGGCAGAGAGTAACTCTTGGGTCATGCCTTTTTCTTCCCGGATATGGCGGATATTCCGCCCCATTTGCTTTTCAAATTCAATATTCATCGTCAACCTCTTGCACCTATTTAAGAACAATTTCCGTTGACTTTATTGTATCTGCGTGCTATCCTTAAAATGCACTTATATAGGTGCAATTATACAAAAATCGGAAAAGGAGAATGCACAATGAAAAAAGGACTATTGATTTTGCTTTGCGGCTGTCTGCTCTTTGGTTTGTGCGCTTGTACCGGCCAAAATGGGACGAAAAGCAAAGAGACCACCACGGTCACCACAACTACCTCGACGACCAAAAAACGCAAGACGGATTTTAGGAATGTATGCTGGGGTGACAGCGCAGCCAAAGTGAAAAAAGAAGAAAAAGCGGAACTGATAGAAAGCTTTGAAAAAGTTACCGAAACGGCTAAAGGTTAAAATGCTCTTGTCTGATTTTCTTTAACTTCCAGAAAATCG
>ENA-UEYG01000612-UEYG01000612.1-human-gut-metagenome-genome-assembly--contig:-NODE-612-length-27739-cov-76.828465_pt1 | contig 27739 bp, 18 predicted proteins | sample MGYA00242933_ERZ507934 | MGnify/ENA primary metagenome ERZ507934 (study PRJEB26167, sample SAMN06115527) | human gut metagenome | host: Homo sapiens | place: China:Zejiang | collected 2015-11-10... | reverse complement strand
CTATCGAAGCCATGGATTTCGTAAAGAGTCGTTTGGAAAATACCAAAGACAACGAAGAATTCCTGATGAGCATGAACTCATAAAAAATAAATCTCTTTTATTAAATGACGCAGGCTATACCTTTTCATTAAGGTATGGCCTGTTTTTTATTATACTTCAATCAATATATCAATGCATCAATTTGCTAATATGCCCATGACCACGCAGAGTAGAATGCAGCAAATTGACACATTGGCAAATTATCCAATGGGTACAAAACCTGATTCCTTCCGTCTGATTAAAAAGACCTTTAAATCCGGAGAACCCATGAAAACAAAAATAATCTGCTTTATCGCATTTGTCAGTTATACCTTTTATTTAACCGCAGGAGATATTTATGTTTCTCCCTACGGTAACGACAATGCTGCCGGTACACGCCAATCTCCCCTCCAGACTCTGGAACAAGCCATCAAGCAAGCGCGCGAATGGAGAAGATTGCAATCACCCGAAACAACCGGAGGCATAAATATCCTATTGGAGGAAGGAATATACCCACAATATAAAAGCCTGTTCATCCGCCCCGAAGATAGCGGGACAACAGACTCTCCCACCCGTATCACCGCTGTTCCCAATGCCCGTGTAGTCTTAAGTGGCGGAGTTCCTGTGACAGATTGGGAACAAGGATGCAAAGATACCAGAATACCAAAAACACTTAGAAATAAAATATGGGTAGCGGAAGCGCCCCGTATGGGAAACAGGATATTGGAAACCCGGCAAATGTGGGTCAACGGAACAAAAGCACAGCGGGCCGCACAGTTTCCCGACGGAGTAATGGAACGCATGATTGATTTTAACCCTGAGGAAGAGACGATCACCATTCCCACTCCACAAACAGCAGGGTTGAATGCCGCTTCACAAGTAGAGATGATCGTTCACCAACGTTGGGCCATCGCCATACTGAGAGTGAAGGAAATGATTACTGAAGGGGCAAATACAATCGTCCGTTTTCATGATCCCGAAAGCCGGTTGGAGTTTGCCCATCCCTGGCCTCAACCTGTCATTGACGGAGAAAAAGGAAACTCCACCTTTTGTCTGGTCAATGCTCTGGAACTATTGGACCAGCCCGGAGAATGGTATCAGGATTACCCTTCCGGACGCATCTATTATTACCCGCGTCCTCACGAAGACATGACGAAGGCGCAAGTCATTATTCCGGCTTTAGAGACTTTACTGACTATAAGCGGAACTTTGGAACGCCCGGTAAGGAATATACATTTTCAAAATATATCTTTCGAACATACTTCATGGATGCGCCCCTCTTATCAAGGGCACGTTACATTGCAAGGAGGCTTCCATCTGCTGGATGCTTACAAGCTACCCATACCGGGGCTGCCCGAAAAAGCGGAACTGGAAAACCAGGCATGGATAGGCAGACCCGAAGCTGCAATACAGATAAAATGCGGCAATAACATAAACTTCAACCACTGCACATTCCAGCATTTAGCAGCCACCGGAGTAGATTATGAACGCGCCGTATCGACTTCCATTGTCGAGAATTGCCATTTCACCGATATTGGTGGCACAGCCTTACTGGTGGGCACCTTTCCCGATGAAGGATTTGAAACCCATGTGCCTTATACACCTTTTCATGAACAGGAATTATGTACGGGAATCACCATACGGAACAACCTGATTGAGGAAGTGACCAATGAAGATTGGGGAGGTGTAGGCATCGGAGCCGGATATGTAAAGAATATCCATATCGTACATAATGAAGTCTGCCACGTCAATTACTCAGGTATCTGTGTGGGCTGGGGATGGACCCTGCAGGAAAGCGGAATGAGCGGCAATCGGATTGAAGCCAATTACGTCCACCACTTTGCCCGGAGGCTGTATGATGCAGGAGGACTTTATACCCTCTCCAACCAACCGGGCTCCGTGATGCGCAATAACCGGATTGAACATTTAATTGACGCGCCCTACGCTACCAACGACCGTGCGTTTTACATCTACTTTGATGAAGCGACGGATGGCTATACCGTAGAAAACAACTGGTGTCCGTCCGAACGTTTCGACTCCAACCGTCCGGGACCTCATAATGTGTGGAAGAAGAATGGTCCGCAAGTAGATGAAAGTATAAAGCAAAAGGCAGGGAGGGTCGCTGTAGGTGGGGTGTCACAACCAAGAATCATTATAAAAACAAAATAACAAAAAGAGAATGAAACCAACCAATTACCACTTATTCGATTTTCTGGACTTTGATCCCGATCTGTCAAGAGACGAATCATTATGGAAAGCATACAAGCCCACCTCTGTCTATGAAAAAGACGGGGATATCTGTATAAACGTCCCTTTTCAAAAGCAAGTGCTCTCTAACGATATGGCACCCGATACGGCATCGCCCCGTGAAGAATATACGCTGGTCATCCGTCAGTACACCTCAGGTATCACCCGACTCTTTATCGGATTCGGTGAAGAAAGCATGACGGATCAGTCGGAAATGCTCCAATTCAGTGACCGGGTAAAGAAACTCCCTTTGCAAGTGACACAAACAGAAGGGGAATGGTTGATCACGACCCAAGACGGAATCCAACGGGCACTTATCCATGTAAAGCCCCCGGTACTGGACCGTTGGAGCGAACTGCTGCCCGATCCTCAAGAGACCTTGGATCTTCGCCTTTACCCCGACGGCAAACGTGAAATCCGACTGGCTGCCTACGACCACTTCTCCCCTCCCCGTTACGATGCGCTGCCACTGGCATTCTGCAAACGAAACGGAGTGAAGGAACGTGCCACCCTTTCCTTTGAATCAAAACCCGATGAATGTTTTGCCGGAACAGGGGAACGCTTTGCCAAAATGGACTTAAGCGGACAAACGTTCTTCTTAAAGAACCAGGACGGACAAGGTGTGAACAACCGCCGTACCTATAAGAATATTCCTTTCTACCTCTCCAGCCGGATGTATGGAACATTCTATCACACCTGTGCCCACAGCAAACTGTCACTGGCCGGGCAGTCCACCCGCTCGGTACAGTTCCTGAGCGACCAGGCCATGCTGGATGTCTTCGTCATAGCAGGCGACACCATGGAAGAAATCCTCCGGGGTTATCGGGATCTGACCGGATATCCTTCCATGCCTCCCCTCTGGAGTTTCGGCATCTGGATGAGCCGCATGACTTATTTCAGTGCTGATGAAGTAAATGAGATATGCGACCGGATGCGTGCCGAACATTACCCCTGTGATGTCATCCATCTGGATACCGGCTGGTTCAAGACCGACTGGCTGTGCGAATGGAAATTCAACGAAGAACGCTTTCCCGATCCCAAAGGGTTCATCCAAGGACTGAAGAAAAAAGGATATCGCGTGTCCTTATGGCAACTCCCCTACGTGGCGGAGAACGCCGAACAGATAGACGAAGCACGCAAAAACGATTATATAGCTCCGCTGACAAAGAAACAAGATTCGGAAGGTTCCAATTTCTCCGCTTTGGACTATGCCGGAACCATTGACTTCACTTATCCCAAAGCAACCGAATGGTATAAAAGACTGCTGAAGAATCTGCTGGATATGGGCGTGACCTGCATCAAAACCGATTTTGGAGAAAACATCCACATGGATGCCCTCTATAAAGGCATGAAACCCGAATTGCTGAACAACCTGTATGCATTGCTTTATCAAAAAGCCGCCTACGAAATAACAAAAGACGTAACCGGTGACGGCATCGTATGGGCACGCTCGGCATGGGTGGGATGCCAGCGCTATCCGCTGCATTGGGGAGGCGACTCATGCAGTTCATGGGATGGAATGGCAGGCTCGCTGAAAGGCGGTTTGCATTTCGGGCTTTCCGGTTTCGCCTTCTGGAGTCATGATGTCCCCGGATTCCACACATTGCCCAACTTCATGAACTCTATAGTGGACGATGATGTATATATGCGCTGGACACAATTCGGTGTATTCTCCTCCCACATCCGTTATCACGGAACAAACAAACGCGAGCCGTGGCATTATCCCGCTATCGCACCCATGATAAAAAAGTGGTGGAAGTTGCGCTATACGCTTATACCTTATATTGTAGAACAAAGCCGTAAGGCCATCGCAAGCGGAGCACCTCTCTTGCAAGCTCTGATTTTTCATCACCCCGAAGACAAATTGTGCTGGCACATCGACGATGAATACTATTTTGGTAACGACTTCCTGGTAGCCCCGGTCATGAACAGCGAGAACCGCCGGGATGTCTATCTGCCCGAAGGAAAATGGGTGAATTTCTTCACAGGTGAACGCTTGGAAGGAGGACGCTGGCTGAAGAATCTGGATGTCCCTCTGGACGAAATGCCCGTATATGTACGTCAAGGAGCGACCATCCCCGTTTATCCGGATGAAGTGGAATGCACGGACGATATGGATTTAAGCAAAAGCATCGGTCTGCACATAGACCCTCATTTTAAAGGAATATTTAAAAACTGACGAATATGGAAACCTGGAAAACGAATTTAGACGAAACAAAGAAACGATATATAGATTGGTGGAACCATAAAGGAATCATACTGAACATGTGGGAACACTTTCAGGAAGGTGTGAAACCTCATGCGGATATCCCTGCACCCTCCCCGGCAAAAGACCTGAATCAGAAATGGTTCGATCCGCAATGGCGTGCAGAATACCTGGACTGGTACGTGGCACACAGCAGTCTGAAAGCAGATATCCTGCCGGTAGCCAATACCCAGTTAGGCCCCGGTTCATTGGCAGCCATCTTGGGCGGCGTGTTCGAAGGAGGGGAAGATACCATTTGGATTCATCCCGATCCCGATTTCAACGATGAGATTGTTTTCAATCCCGAGCATCCCAACTGGATCTTGCATAAAGAATTGCTGAAGGCATGCAAGGCGAAAGCAAACGGTCACTATTACGTAGGAATGCCCGATTTGATGGAAGGGCTGGACGTACTGGCCGCCTTGAAAGGTACAGACAAAGTTTTGCTGGATACCGTGATGCAGCCCGAAGTGCTGGAACAGCAAATGCAACAAATCAATGATATCTATTTCAAAGTCTTTGATGAACTTTACGACATCATCCGTGAAGGAGACGAAATGGCCTTCTGCTATTTCTCTTCATGGGCGCCGGGAAAGATGAGCAAGTTGCAAAGCGATATCTCCACCATGATCAGTGAGGATGATTATCGTCGTTTTGTACAACCCTTTATCCGCGAACAATGCCAAAAGATAGACTATACCTTGTATCATCTGGACGGCGTAGGCGCCATGCATCACCTGCCCGCCCTTCTTGAAATTGAGGAACTGAATGCCATTCAATGGACTCCGGGCGTAGGTGAGCCACAAGGAGGATCACCCAAATGGTACGACCTTTACAAGAAGATCCTTGCCGGAGGCAAGAGCATCATGGCTTGTTGGGTAACCTTGGACGAACTGAAACCCTTGCTGGACAATATCGGTGCGGACGGTGTGCATCTGGAAATGGATTTCCATAACGAGAGAGAAGTGGAACAAGCGATGCGCATTGTCGAAGAATACTCCTCTTCTTCCTCTGACGTATCCAAAGAAGACCTTTCGAAAGAAGAAGCCGCTGCAACAAAACAAGAAACAATCGTCGTCAAAGACTCTGCGGCAGCCGGGAATGAAGCCTTGAAACCTTTGTTCAATGCCATTGTGGACGGAAAGCTGGAACCGGCCGTAGAAGTAACCAAGAAAGCCATCGCCGAAGGAGTACAGCCCCAGGAAATTATCAACAACTACATGATAAAGGCTATGGGCGAAGTGGGACAACGCTTCCAGGACGGAAAAGCGTTCGTTCCCCAACTGCTGATGGCAGGACGCGCCATGAAGGGAGCTTTGGAACTTCTGAAGCCTTTACTGCAAGGGAGTGCCTCGACCACCATAGGCAAGGTAGTCATCGGGACCGTGAAAGGCGACTTGCATGATATCGGCAAGAACCTGGTGGCTTCCATGCTGGAAGGTTGCGGCTTTGAGGTAATCAACATAGGCATAGATGTATCTTGCGACAAATTTGTGGAAGAAGTCAAGAAAAACAAGGCAGACATCCTGTGCATGAGTGCCTTGCTGACAACAACCATGACTTATATGCAAGAGGTGATCAACGCTTTGGAAGCAGCCGGTATCCGTCATCAGGTAAAAGTAATGATAGGCGGCGCTCCGGTAAGCCAGGGATTTGCCGATGAAATAGGTGCGGACGGGTATAGCGACAATGCCAATACGGCCGTAGCGGTAGCCAAAGAACTGATGGGACTTCATCAATAAACGGAATATTCATCTTAATCTGATACATGAATTATGCACGCTAATTATTTAGATACGTTAGATTGGGGCATTCTTATTGCCTACTTTCTGATTCTTATAGGCATCGGTATATGGGCCAGCCTGAAACGCAAAAAAGGCAGCAGCCTTTTTCTTGCCGAGCGTTCCCTGAAGTGGCATCACATCGGTTTCTCCATGTGGGGAACCAATGTGGGCCCTTCCATGCTGATAGCCTCCGCCAGTGCCGGATTTACCACCGGTATCGTTTCAGGTAATTATGCCTGGTATGCGTTTGTTTTCATCTGCTTGCTGGCTTTTGTCTTTGCCCCTCGTTACTTAGGAGCACGTATCACCACCTTGCCGGAGTTCATGGGGCGGCGTTTCGGACAGTCCACCCGCAACATTCTTGCCTGGTACACCATTGTGACAATCCTTATCTCGTGGCTTGCCCTGACCTTATTCGCCGGAGGTATCCTTATCCGTCAGGTTTTCGATATTCCCATGTGGCAGTCAGCATTGATCCTGCTCGTTATCTCCGCATTCTTCACCATGGCCGGAGGGCTGAAAGCGGTAGCCTATACCAATGTATTCCAAATGCTTCTGCTTATTTTCGTATCGGCCACGCTTACTATAGCAGGTCTTTACAAAGTGGGTGGCGTCAGCGCATTGGCCGAAGCGGTTCCGGCCGATTACTGGAACCTGTTCCGCCCGAATGACGATCCCGCCTTCCCGTGGCTGCCCATTATTCTGGGGTATCCCATCATGGGAGTCTGGTTCTGGTGCACAGACCAATCCATGGTACAGCCTGTATTGGCTGCTAAGAATCTGAAAGAAGGCCAAATGGGTGCCAACTTCACCGGCTGGTTGAAGATACTGGATGTTCCTCTCTATATCCTTCCGGGTATCATCTGTCTGGCACTCTACCCGGGCTTGAAGAACCCCGATGAAGCCTACATGACTATGGTCACTAACTTATTTCCTGTAGGCATGGTGGGGTTGGTACTGGCCGTATTGACCGCCGCACTGATCAGCACTGTCGGCTCTGCCCTGAATGCGCTGAGTACCGTCTTCACGATGGATATTTATGTCAAGAAATTCAGGCCACTTGCCAGCCAGAAAGAGATCATCCGTACGGGACACGTGGTTACAGTGGCGGGAGCACTGATTTCGGTGATCATCACCATTGCCATAGACAGTATCAAAGGATTGAATCTGTTCAATGTATTCCAATCGGTACTGGGATTTATCGCACCGCCTATGGCGGCTGTTTTCCTGTTCGGCATCTTCTGGAAACGAACTACCACGATGGCTGCCAACATGGCATTGACGCTTGGCACGGCGTTCAGCATGGGAGTGGGCATTCTCTATTTATGGGTATTCCCTGCGGAAGAATATACGACATGGCCTCACTTCATGATGCTGTCTTTCTACCTGTTCGTTATCATCAGCGCAGGCATGATCTTGGTATCCTTATTGGATAAACATCGACAAGAATGTACATTAAATATGAAGAAAGTCATGGAGAAGCCGGCTAAATCCGTTATCCTTGCATGGGCGTTACTGGCTATTGTCATGGTCGGGCTTTATCTATTCTTCAATGGGCATTAAAAGAAGGTGCAGAAGGCTGAAAAGATTGTATTTTTATATGCCTGCGTTTGGTATCCCACTCGGGTGGTGAGGCAGTCCCACCCCGGTGAGATTGCAGCTTCACCCCGGTGGAACTGGAGTCTCACCGGGGTGGAATATCAGATGAAAGTGGTTGTTATAACAGATGGAAACGGCTGTTATACCCTGTCTGATAGGACAGGAGATTCATTAAGGTTGCAACAAATTGCAAAATCAATGAGATTAATAACAACATCTAGCCATTTGGGAACTCTGATTTTTGTAGTCATCCTATTATCCTCGCCGCTTCCGCCTGTAACATTTATCGTACGTACAGAGACCGCAAGTATATTCCAGTTTACGGACACCATCCCCCAGGCCTATTACTCCACTGACCGATTTTATAGGAAGCATCAAACTGGAATCTGTCAACCGGATGCCGCAAGGTTCCGCTGAAGGAAATAAAGGGAATAATTTCTTTTGCTCCGACACATGCCAGCCGCAATATCCGGGACTGAAACGGTTGGTATGCCTCCACCCTCTGTCGCGGATGTATTCATCCAACGCAATTTCCATACAATCCGCAGTCTTCTCGGCTATGACACTTCCTATGGCATCCGCTATATAAACCTTTACCATATCCCCCTCTTGCTGCAACGTATGCTGGAACCTTTCAAAACCGGTTCCGGCAGTCGCGGCAAAGAAAGCGAAGGATTCCGAACCACGCAGCTGCCGGGTGATTATTTTACCTATACTGAAACACGTATCGCCGACAGAAAGCGAGTCTTTCGATTCATCCAACTCTCCACCGGATATGAAAAAACAAAAACGGGGAGAAGTTACTGCCTCCACCCGTCCAAGCACCCCACGGACTTCTTTTTCTACCGCTTCGTCGGGCACAGCATCTGCATACCCCATTGCCTCATAGAGTTCGGACAATGAGATAGACAGATCAGCAAAAGAAAGTTCTTTTTCAAGCATTATTGAATTCATTTAATGCGGCAAAGAATGCATCAATATTTTCAGATGGCGTATGAGGCGGTGTATCACATCCGCTGGAGAGCACGAAGTTGGGATAGGACTTGGTAGCCTCCAACAGGTCGAGTGTGGCTTTCTTCATCACCTCCGGAGTAGCAGCCTTGAACAAGCTCACCGGATCAAGATTTCCCATTGCAAGGGCATCGGCAGGTACTTCTTTCAGAGCTTCGACCATATCTATTTTATTTCCAAAATGATAAGCGGCAGCTCCTGTAGCTACCATTGCCTTGGTACAATGACCGGTATTTCCACAATTATGCAGAATAACTGTGAAGTGATCGTCCTGCACTTTCTCTACTATCTCCTTAATGAAAACAGACGAGTATTGCGTGCAGTCCTCATCAGACAAGAGTCCGGCAGCCGGTTCGGCCATCACTACCCCATTCACTCCTGTGGCCTTCAATGCCATGCAGTAACGGAGAATGAAATCCGAACATTTCTTCAACAGCGAATTGGCCGCTTCCGGATTGATATAAATAAGCATCATGATTTCAGACATGTCATACAAACGTCCTGCCAAAGAATAAGGACCGATGCAACCGGCAAAGACAGGTCTGTCTGTAATGGTCTTGGCTGCCAGCATATTCGCTTTCAAGTACTGGGGAACTCTTCCTTTATTCAAGGCAGGAATTTCCAGTTTGTCAATAGCTTCTTCATCATTGAGAAGACGCCCCACCACACTGGGAACTTCATTTTCGGGGAAAACAATCTCCGCTCCGAAAGCCTCGGCTTCTACCGTCAAATCCATAATCACGGTTGCGGCGGCTGTGGGATATTTCTCACTCAATGCCTTGATGGCGTTGTAATGCACTTGTCCGTCAGTAACCGCATCGCGCACCGTTTTCCCTATCATCTCTATGCCCGGATGGGTCATGATGGGCATAGCCACCACCTCTTTCTTTTGGATAATTTCGTTTATCCACTCTTTCATATTCAGTTTACTCATGGTCTTTTTATTCTTTATTTATTCTGTTATTGCAAAAGTAAGTCTTTTCTTTGATAATCTGCTGTTCCCATTGCTCTTTCTCATTCAAAAAAACGGTATAAATCCCGTTACAATACTACAGGGATTTACACCGTTTTTCATCTTATAGACTTATGGTAATTTATGCAAAAGATGACGATAGTATGTTTCAACATCTTTCCAATGGTAAAAAGGAGCAATATCCGTTTCTATAGGGATGGTAACTTCTTTCTCGCAATGCATAAACTTCACCAGTATATCGTCAGAAGCTTTTTTTCTGAAGAAAACCAACTGGACGTTTGCCGCCATCGGAGTGACCTTGAAATTACACCATGCCCGATAGAATTTATCGGGATCCGTTTCGGCTTTCCACATATCACCCAATTGGAGCAACGCTACCAGAGGAATGATATTTCCATCGTGCCCAAAGCGTAATGTCGCCGTATGGGTCCCGGATCTGATCGCCTCATCGGCCGAATCCAATATATTTTCAAGCAATGACCGGGCACTGGCCGTCATTATTCCACCATTGGCAGGCGCAGGTCCGTCACATACATAATTATGATAATTGCAAACTTGCCAAAGATCAAATAATTCATCTTTCTGAAACAGATCATAAAAGCTCACATCTATTTCCACATTCTGCATATCCGAAGCAATCCAATAAAGTCCCCACATCAATTCGCCGGGATTCACATTCTTACGGATATAGTCAGGACTATTAAATAAGGAAGTAACCAGACGATCGGGACGGGTATGACTTTCTTTGAACTTTCTATATTCCTCATACCAAGGTCCCTGATGAGAAACAAACTTCACGGCTTCCGGCGTATGATAATTCATATATTTCATATACCTGGCACAAGCTTCGCGCCGGATCTGCAATGCCGGATTGAGTTCTTTCAACCGTTCACAAAAGGCATCCATACTCAATACACATCGCAACACCACGGTAGAGCGTGCAGACAGAGCAGGAGATCCCTTGAATACCTCGGGATAGTTCTGAAACATTCTTTCGGCTATCCCCCGGTGTTGCCTCACACCCAAAGGAGTCAAATCTCCCCCATGTCCCTCGGCATCTTCCCACACCAACGCCATTCTTTTGCGGACATCTTCTCCCAAAGCGGTCAAAGCTCCGGCTTGATGCGCTTTCTCGAAAATATCAACCACTGTCTTATAATCCTGTTCCGATTGAATCCATCTGGAACCGTGTCGTGCATAATGACTGATATAGAACGGTTTATACCCTTTAGGCGGAGGAGTCGCGATAGCTTCCTTTACAGGATAAGCATAGTACACTCCTCCCGTCCGGGCTATATCTTCCAATATAGCCTCACGGGTGGACTGAGCAAAACCATTCAGATGAATTCCACACAAACAGACAGACAGGACAATATATTTAAAAAGCGCCATCGTTTTCATGCTTATTAATTATATCCCTCGTTCTGACCAAATTCATCCGGATTCAAGATAGAGTCCAGAAACATCTGAGGAATAGGACGCCATGCATGATGCGGTTGGATCAAAGGAATATCCGGATTATGAGCTTTCACATATTCTACCAATTTTCCGGTTCTCTTCAAATCAAACCAGCGCATAAATTCGCCGCAATACTCACGTGCTCTTTCTTCCAAAATAAAGTCGATCGTCATCTTGTCCACTCCTACCTCCATTTCAGCTTCCTTGCCCGGTACAGCCGCACGTCTGCGTATGTCATTGATACGTGCTTTAGCTATCTCCTTATTTCCTCCGGACTTCATGATCTCACATTCGGCAACAATGAAATACATTTCGGGCAAACGCATGGTAATCACATCATTTGCACCTACCTGCGAATTGGTAGGCAATCCTTTGTTTTCAAAATTCGCATCTTCGTACTTCAGCAAGGTCGGGAAGTGAATGTTAAAGTTGGCACTCTTGCTGACACTTCCATCGGCTGCATAGGTATCATCGATATCGACGACAGCGTATGGCAAGTTACGTTTGTCGGCAATCTTCTTCTTGGTGAAAAGCAGCGCTGTTTCTCCCGGCTGAATAACCTGACCAATCATAGATGACGGTTTTTCAAAATAGTCCAACTGATCCTTAGTCCAGGCATAAGCTTTGGGTGTATTCAGTTTATACTCTTCACGGAACCAGGCATTGTAACGGGCATCTATATTCTCATTATACAATTCCAACAAATAACGGGTAGGCATCATCGCCATACTGCCCGACTTGGCATTCTTATCATTTCCATATTCATAATCCTGCACCATACCTGCTCTTGCCGAATAACTGGCATGGAAATACATATGCATACGGTTCGGGTTTTTAGCCTGCATATTCAATGAGGACTCGGTAGAGTGGGTCACAACGAACATAGCCTCCTTATTCGTTTTATTATTATCCGGATCAAAGACCTCGGCAGGTGTATTATACAAAGACACCTTCAATGCGCTCTGGTTATCAATCACATATTGAGCCGCATCCTCAGCGATTTTATAATATTTGTCTTTGTCTGCCTGACTGTCACAATAGGAAACCCGTGTCAGTGCGATGCGCGCTAATAAACCATAAGCCGCTTTTGAGGTCGCACGACCTACATCTTTAACAGGATAAGGATCAACGGGCAGATTATCCACCGCATTCTGTGCATCGGCCAGCATTAAATCATACAAATCTTCATAGCTGCTGCGATAACAGTTCATTGAAAGACTTTCGGCAGAAGTTTCTTTGGTTCTAAGATCCACGTTACCGTAAATTTCAACCAAATGCCAATAAGCGTAAGCACGCATGAAACTTAATTCACCAAAACGGATATCTCTCAGTTTCTTGTCTTTGAATTCCACTTGGTCAATCCGTTCCAAACCGGCATTACAGTCGTTTATAATTTCATACAGACGATTCCACGTATTCTTAATCTGACCAACCGAAGCTGTCAATTCTTCATATTTGGACATCTGACGGCCATAACCGCAATTGGCAATATTGATCCAAAGGTCGCCACCACCGTTCAGTAATAACACAAAATCTTCACGTCCATAAAACTGACCGCCCCAAAAAGCATAAGCCGAATTGACAAGGGCCTCAAAACCGGCCTGTTCTTTGTACACATTATCCGGGGTACTTCCGGCAGGATTGTATTCCTCCAAATCACATGATTGCATGCCCAACAACAGGGCGGCACATGCTGCAAATAGATATTTCTTATTGTATTTCATGATAGTTATTTCTTTTTTATCTGTTAGAAATCAAGATTCAAACCAAATATAAACTGACGCTGCAACGGAGCTTTAGCCGATCCTCCGCGTTCTGCATCGTAATCCTGAATCAAATGATTCTTGGCAAAAGAGAAGAGGTTATTGGCAGTGACATATGCACGAAGTTTGGACACACCCAATTTGGAAGTCAACGATTTGGGGAATGTATAACCCAGTGATACAGTCTTGATCTTCCAATAAGAACCGTCAATGTAATTCAAAGACTCGTATCCCAGATAGTTATAGAAATTGGTCTGAGCCGGACGCGGAAAATCATTTGACGGGTTTTCCGGTGTCCAATAGTTCAAATATGCGGGGAAGTTTCCTTTTCCCTGAGGATCGTAAGCACCTGCCAGTTCATAGTCAATCATCTGTCCCCAACGAGCTATAATATATACATTCAGATCGAAATTCTTATAACTAAAGTTATTATTGAGTCCTCCCGTCCATTTTGGAGACTGGCTGCCGAGATAAGTCCTGTCATTATCATCAATAATAAAGTTGCCATCCAAATCCTGCAATTTTATATCACCCGGCTTAAAAGACTGTGTCTTCTTTGCATCTTTAAAATATTTGGCAGCTTCCTCTGCTTCATTTTCCTGCCATATTCCCTGATTGATAAAATAATGATAGGAACGCAAAGGACGGCCAATCAGCAAACTACTGGTAATGGATGATTCGGCGCCAATGATATCCTTACCATCAATCAAATCGGTAATTTCCTCATGATTGGCAGCAAAGGTAAGGGTGGAGTTCCACTTAAAGTTTTTGTTATCCACATTGACGGTATTTACCGATACTTCAATACCACGGTTCATGGTTGCACCGATATTTTGATACATCTTGAACGGAGTTGCGTTACTACCACCCATGGAAGTAGGCAAAGTACGGGGCAACAGGATATCAGTAGTCTTTGTCTGGTATAAATCGACAACAGCCGAAATACGGTTATTGAACAAACCGATATCAAAACCTAGATCCCAGGTATTGGACATCTCCCAGCCTACATTCTCATTACCCACATATTCATTGTATATATAATAGGTATAGCCATTATCCTGGAAAGCAGAGTTTGTTTTCGGAGTCAAGCCCGACTGAGTTCCGTAAGCCATGATACCCGAGTTACCTGTCTTACCCCAACTTAAGCGCAACTTCAAGTTGCTAAGGGCTTCCACATTCTTCAAGAATGCTTCATCACTAATGCGCCATGCAGCAGCTACTGAAGGGAAACTTGCCCATTTATTGCCTTTAGACAAACGTGAGTCACCATCCCAACGATTGGAAACCGTCAACATATAGCGGCCTTTATAACTATAGTTGAAGCGCAAAGCATACGAGAAAGTCTGATGCTGTATATAATCCGATCCGATTACATAAGAGCTTTTATCATTGGCTCCCAGATTATGCCATAAATAAGAATCAACCAACTGGCCTTCACCTTGTGCATTCACCGATGTATATTTGGATTGTGTCCACGAAGTCAATGCAGTGGCACCAAAAGTATGATCTTTGACGGTTTTGTTATAACTGATAATATTATCCCAATTCACAAAACTCTTTTCGGAAGATTTGATTTTGGACAGTGACGTTGAATTCTGTCCCAAACGGTCAATAGAACCGGCCCCTTCAAAATCCTGCTTACGATAAAAAGCATAATTGGTTCCTAAATTAGAACGGAAAGTCAATCCTTCAATAGGGGTAAAATCCAGATACCCATTGGCTATCAAATTGGTTTTCAGCACATGATGTCTTGCAGCCACTTCAGATGCCTCATCCACCAACGGACTCACCTGTCCATTCTTTCCTAATGGATATTCCACCACTTTACCGTCTTCATCGTATGCTTTACCAAGAGGTGCATTAGTAGCAGCACGCCATAACACATTCTCGGCACGCTCATCCTGTGCATAATGAGTGATCTGTGTGGTCGCTCCTACTTTCACGGTCTTGCCCAACTTGTGCTCAATGTTCATACGCAAGTTGTACTTATCCATTTTATCATTTTTGAAAGAACCCTTTTCCTGATAATATCCGGCAGACAACATCGCGGTTGTCTTTTCCGTACCGCCCGAAGCTGTAACCTGATGGCTTTGAACAAGCCCTGTATGAAGCACCTCATCTATCCAGTCAGTCCACTCACCGTTCTGAATGGCCTGCCATTCCTCCACAGTGAAAAGTTTCTGGTCATCGGCGGTAGAATTCCACTGACCACCGGTACGAGCTGCTTCACGACGCACCTGCATATAGTCTTCACCACTCAGCATATCAGGATATTGCGCCCAACCGTTGACACCAAAATAACCGTTGTAAGAGAATTTGGTCTTACCTTGCGCACCTTTCTTGGTGGTGATAATGATTACCCCATTAGCACCTTGCGAACCATAAATTGCCGTAGAAGAAGCATCTTTCAGCACTTCGATAGATTCAATATCAGCCGGAGCAATATCCGAGAAATCACCTCCCTGCATACCATCAATGATAAACAGCGGAGCATTGGCAACATTGTTACCAAACTCATCTTTCACATCGGACAGTGAACGCTGTCCACGGATATTAATGGTTACACCCGAAGTAGCCTTACCTGAATTACGTACAATATCCAAACCCGGAACCTGCCCCTGCAATGCTTCCATGGCATTAGATGCCGGTGATTTTACAATATCAGCCGCCTTCACTGAAGCAATAGAACCTGTAAGGTCACGTTTCTTCATCACGCCATAACCCACAACGACCACTTCATCCAAAGCCTGCGTATCGGCCTCCATTTTAATGTTCAGCTGATTGCTTTTTCCTACCGTTATATCCTGCGTTTTATATCCTATATAAGATATGACGAGAATATGCTTACCTGAAGGAACTTCCAAAGAATAATTACCGTCAAAGTCGGTAATCGTACCCACCGTTGTACCTTTCACCAGTACGGATACACCAATTAACGGCTCCCCTGTGTCATCATCATGATCGGCGCAGTGTTCAATCTGTTGAACAGCATCCAGATTGACCCCTACCAGAGCTTCATCCAGGCGACAGGAATCGCAGCCTTCCTGAACGCCGTCTACAATGCCTGCATGAACTTCATGGGCGTGTTCATGGTGTTCAGTGTGGGCTACGCCGGGGCTAAGATTTTCGGCCACGATGAGATGGCCTTCAACAACGGCCTGATGTCCCTGATGTCCTACCTGATCATGGTGCCCGTGGCCACCAACGAGGTCGGCAGTACCGTCGTCGTCCTGGACTACCTGGGCAGCCACGGCGTATTCCTGGCCTTCATCCTGGGCATCATGGCCACCAAGATCAACATTGCCCTGGTGGAGCGGAACATCACCATCAAAATGCCTGCCGGCGTCCCTGAGAACGTCACCCAGTGCTTCACTTCCATCATCCCCGGCGCTGCCATCGCACTGGTGTCCAGCCTGCTGCGGGGCCTGTTCACCCTGACCCCCTGGGGCAACGTCATCGACGCCGTCTACGCCCTGCTCCAGACCCCTCTGGCCAACATCACCGGCAGCCTGGGTGGCTTCATCATTCTTCTGCTGCTGGCCCAGATCCTTTGGTTCTTCGGCGTCCACGGCTCCTACACCGTGCTGGCCATCCTCTACCCCCTGTGGTTTACCTACCTGCCTGAGAACACCGCTGCTGCTGCAGCCGGCCTGCCCATCCCCCACATGTGGAACACCTCCATGTACGACTTTGCCTGCAACGGTGGCTGCGGCTGCACCCTGGGTCTGGTGATCGTCATGTTCCTGTTTGCCAAGTCCAAGCGCTACAAAGAGTTCTCCAAGATCGTCCTGCCCTGCGGTATCTTCAATATCAACGAGCCCCTGGTCTACGGCATGCCCCTGATGCTGAACTTCACCATGCTGATCCCCTTCATCGTCACCCCCATCCTCTCCCTGGTCTTTGCATGGGCCGCCATCACCCTGGGCCTGATGCCCTGCCCCACCGGCCTGATCGGCATGAACACCATGCCCATCTTCATCTACGGTGTGATCCAGGGTTCCTGGAAGATCGGCATCTATCAGATCTTGATGACCATCATGAGCGCCGCCATCTGGTATCCCTTCTTCAAGGCCGCTGACAACCAGGCTGTGGCCGAGGAAAAGGCCGGCGCAGTCGCTGAGCAGTCCGAGGAATAAGAAACAAAAACAATAAATCCGAGCTTTGCATTGCTGATTGATACGGAGGTACCCAACTATGACGAAAATTGTTCTTTTGTGCGCTGCCGGTATGAGCACCAGCGCTCTGGTTCGCAAGATGAAAGACGCAGCCAAGGCCGAGGGCTACGAATGCGATATTTCGGCCCACTCGGTGTCGGAGGCCAAGAATTACCAGAGTGCTGACATGATCCTGCTGGGGCCCCAGGTCCGCTACCGCCTGAAAGAGGTCCAGGCTGAGCTGCCGAACAACAAGGTGGAAGTCATCGACATGAAGGACTACGGTATGATGAACGGCAAGGCCGTTCTGGACCACGTCCGCAAGGTGCTGGAGGGCTGAGCCATGGCAATTTCCGTGGAAGAAGCCCGGGCCATGACGGAAGAACAGCTTCAGGAAACGATCACCGAAATCGCATTTGAGATAATTGCGAATGTGGGCACCGCCCGGGGCATGTATATCGAAGCCATCCAAGAGGCCAAGGCCGGCCATTTTGACCAGGCCGAACAGCTGATGAAGGACGGCAAGGAAGCCTTTGTCCAGGGCCACCACGGCCACGCTGACTTGCTGGAATGGCAGGGCCAGGGCCTAACCTGGAAGACCAACATTTTCCTGATGCATGCCGAGGATCAGCTGATGGCTGCCGACGCCTTCGAGACCATCGCCAGCGAGTTCATAGAAGTACACCAGGAACTGCAGGAGCTGAAATCCCGTGACGGAAGAGGTTAAGACCATGAAATATCTGCTGATTCGCGCCGATGATCTCGGCTACTCGGAAGGGGTAAATTACGGTATTGCGGCTGCCGTAGCCGCCGGACTGGTGCGCTCTGTGGGCGTCATGACCAATATGCCCGCTGCTGTCCACGGCCTGGGGCTGCTGCATGGCCATTCCCTGTGCCTGGGCCAGCACACCAACATCTGTGTGGGCCGGCCCCTCACCGACCCTTCCCACATTCCCAGCTTGTGCACCCCCGAAGGGGAATTCAGGCCCAGCTGCACCTACCGGGAGGCCGCCAAAGCCGGCCGTGACTTTGTGGTTTTGGAGGAAGTCATCGAGGAAATCGAGGCCCAGTACCGTCAGTTCAAGGCCCTTACCGGACGGGAGCCGGATTACTTTGAGGGACACGCAGTGGCCAGCGCAAACTTCTTCAAGGGGCTGGAGATTGTTGCCCAGCACCACGGCCTGCCCTACTTTGCCATGGGCCGTCCCGGCGAGGCAGTAATCTTCCGGAATACCCGGGTCTATGCCTATATGCCCAGGGACTTCAAGGCCTATGAGGCCGACCCTTTCACCGGGGTCCAGGATGCAGTGGCCCACGCCCATGAGGGGGCCTGCGACCTGATGGTATTCCATCCGGGGTACATCGACGCTTACCTGCTGGATCATTCCACCATGACCACCCCCCGGGTGCGGGAGGCCGCCATGCTCTGCCGGCCCGAGGTCCGTGCCTGGCTGGAACAGCAGGACATTCGGCTTGTCACTTACAACGATCTGACTTGAAACAGGAGAACATAAAAATGACAGACAACAAAAAAATAGCCGAGCAGGTCCTGAGAGCGGTGGGCGGAGCGGCCAACCTGAAGGATGCCACCCACTGCATGACCCGTCTCCGCCTGTATCTAAAGGACGACAGCGTCCCCAAAGATGACGAAGTGAAGAAGATCTCTGGCGTGCTGGGGGTTGTCCGCGGCGGCCAGCAGTACCAGATCGTGATCGGCACCAATGTTCCGAAAGTGTATGAGGAACTGTGCAAGCTGGCAGGCATCAGCGCCAGCGCCGCCGTCAAGGATGATGCTGCTGCCGCCCAGGATGCCGCCATCACCAAACGGAAGCTGACCCCCAAGCAGGTGGGTAAGAATATCATGGGCTATCTGGCGGGCTGTATGACCCCCATGATCCCAGTGCTGCTGGCCGGAGGCTTGTTCCGTGCCGTTAATTCCATCTTTGGCCCCGACTTGTTGGGACTGTACACCCTGGAAAGCAACTTATATATCCTGTTTGATTTCTTGTACGATGCGGCGTTTTACTTTATGCCTATTCTGGTGGGTTACAATGCCGCCAAACAGCTGGGTGTCAATGGTATGCTGGGTTCTTTCATCGGCAGTGTTCTAATGGTGCCCGATTTCGCAGTTTTTGCCACCAACGGGCAGCTGTTCACAGTCTTTGGCATCCCTGCCACTGTGACCAATTACGCCCAGACTGTTTTGCCCATTATGCTGTCGGTGCCCCTGTTCTGCCTGGTCTATAAGATCGTCAAAAAGTTCATGCCCGATCTGCTGACCACCGTTTTCACTCCGTTCCTCAGCCTGCTCATTTCCATGCCCTTTATCCTCTGCCTGCTGGCGCCTTTGGGCACTATTGTGGGCAACGCCATCAGCGGCGGCCTTGCCTGGTTCGGTATGACCACCGGCTGGTTCGGTGTAGCTGTCATCGCCGCCCTGTGGGAGTTCCTGGTGATGAGCGGTATGCACCTGGCCCTGATGATGCCCATGATGGCCGATTTCTTTGAAACCGGTATTGGCAGCGGACCTATGAACGCCGGCAACTTTGCCACCTGGGCCTGCTTCGGTGTGGCTCTGGGCGCAGCGCTCCGCCTGAAAAACAAGGACGATCGCAGCACATCCTTTGCAGCCTTCGCTTCCGGCATTCTGGGCGGCGTCACCGAGCCCACTCTGTATGGCATCTGCTTCCGCTTTACCCGTTGCTTTGTAACGATGGCCGTTGGCGGCTTTGTGGGCGGCGCCATCGCCGGCATATTCGACCTCAAGGGATATGCAATGACCTCCGCCAACTTCCTGTCTCTGCTGTGCTATGTGGGTGGTACCAATGCCAACATTGTGGTTGGCGTGGTAGCCTCCTTTGCTTCTCTGATCGTGGCAGCTGTTCTGACTTATCTGTTTGGCTTTTCCCAAAAAGATTTGGAGAGCGTTTGACTGCGTGATACCATAAAATCAAAAAGGCTGGTGTTATCGACTTGACAAAACAAATGATTTTCCCCACCAATTTCCTCTGGGGCGCGTCTACCAGCGCCTTTCAGGTAGAGGGCGGTTACAACGAAGGCGGCAAGGGCGTTGCCACCACCGACCTGGGGGCACGCCGCCCCGGCATCGCCGACAACAAGGTGGCTGCCGATCATTACCACCACTGGAAAGAGGATGTGGACCTGATGGCCGAGCTGGGCTTGAAGGTTTACCGGATGGGCTTTTCCTGGAGCCGGATCATGCCGGACGCCTCGGGCCAGTCCAACCCCGAGGGCCTGGCCTTCTATGACAAGCTAATCGACTACCTGCTGGAAAAGGGGATTGAGCCCCTGGTGACGCTGTATCACTTTGAATGTCCCCAGGCCCTGGTGGACGCCTTTGGCGGCTGGCTCGACCGCAAGATGATCGACGCCTATCTGAAATATGCCGAGGTCTGCTTTACCCACTTCAAGGGCCGCGTCAAGCGGTGGGTCACAGTGAACGAACAGCTCATCGCCACCGCCGCCGGCATCATGAACGGCAACTTTGAGCAGGACAAGCAGAAGAATCTGCAGAACATCTACCAGATGAGCTATCATGTCTCGCTGGCCGAGCACCGGGCTATTTCGCTGCTGCGGCAGATCGACCCGGAAGCCCAAATCGGCCCGGTGTGTGCTATCCAGGTGGTCTATCCCCAGTCCAGCCGTAGCGAGGATATTCTGGCCGCCGAGAACGCCGAAGAACTGATGGAGTTCTACCTGCTCGATCTGAGTGTCCGGGGCGAATATCCACCCTATGTGGCCAGCTACTTAAAGAGTCATGGACTTTACCCCCAGACGCTGCCCGGAGATGCAGCCGTGCTGAAAGCCTCGACCCCCGACTTCATCGGCATCAACTACTATTTCAGCATTTGCGCCAAAGTCAAGGAGGGTCCCGTCAACTACGACCAGCCGCCCTTCTGGGTGTCGGACGCCTTCGACATCTGTGATAATCCCCACCTGCGCAAAACCGAGTGGATGGATAAGGGCATTGACCCGATGGGCCTGCATATTGGGATGCGCAAGGTCTATAATCGCTACCGTCTGCCCATGATCGTCACCGAAAACGGCATGGCCTATAGCGAAACACTGGGCCCGGACGGCCAGATCCATGATCCCTACCGCATCGAATACCTCAAAGAGCACATCGAACAGCTGGCCATTATGATTGACGAGGGACTGCCGGTGTTCGGCTATTGCCCCTGGAGCTTTGTAGACGTGGTGTCCAGCCACCAGGGCTTTGCCAAACGGTACGGCTTAGTCTACGTGGACCGCACCGAGACCGATCCCAAGCAGTGCGCCCGGGTGAAAAAGGACAGTTTCTACTGGTATCAAAAAGTGATCACCAACAACGGCCTGACAGAATAAGCCATCACCTATTTTCCCCGCAGCCGTGCGGGCAACGTCCTGCGCTGCCTGCATGGCTGTTTTGTTGTTTGAAAGGAGTTTTTGTATGCATATCGCATTCGTATCGCTGGGCGCCTTCGGGCACATCAATCCTACCCTGGCCCTCGTCACCGAACTGGTGAAGAAAGGCGTTCGAGTGACTTATTTCACCACTGAAGCCTTCCGCACTATCATTGAGCCCACCGGGGCAAAGTTCGTCGCCGTACCCTCCTGGATGGCGGAAAACGACAAGCATAATGAGGACGGCGAAAAGAAAGAGGATGACGGCGGAGTGGCCGCCGCGGTGCCCTTCCTGTTCTTAAACGAGGCAGGAGCCTACATCGACACTGTGCTGGACACCCTGAAAAACGACAAACCCGACGCTGTCGTCCACGACTTTGCGGGCATTGCCGGCACAATCGCGGCGGACAACCTCAAGGTTGCCAACGTCATGCTCTACACCAGCTACCCCTCCAACGACAGCTACTCGGTAGCCGCCGGGTTCGAGAACTGCCCGCCGGACCACCCTCTGCGCAAGGCCGCGGCGCAGTTGGCCCAGACCTATGCCGAAAAATATGGCTGCCGCCTGCTGACCGTCAAGGAGATCTTCGACGGCCACGGGGACTTCAACCTGGTCATGATGCAGAAAAAGTTGGTTCCCAATTACGAGACTTTCGATGACAGTTTCGTGTTCACCGGGGTACAGATCGGCAAGCGGACCGCCTTCGGCCGCTGGAAAGCCCCCGACAACGGCAAGCCTCTGCTGTATTCGTCCCTGGGCACCGCCTTCAACAACTGGCCCGAGTATTATCCCATCCTGTTCGACGCGGTACGAGACTTGGATATCAACGTCTTTGCGGCCCTGGGCTCCATCGACCCGGCCAGCCTGAAAGACATCCCCGCCAACGTGGAGGTGGGCCAGATGGTGCCCCAGCTGGACATCCTCTCCCAGGCGTCGGTGTTCATCACCCACGCCGGCATGGGCGGCACCGGCGAGGCTATCTACTACGGTGTCCCCATGATCGCCATCCCCCAGATGGAGGAACAGGCCATCACTGCCCGGCAGATTGAGAAGCTGGGGCTGGGCTGCGCCTTCCTGGACAAGAACGCCATCACCAGCGAAAGCCTGAAGGCTGCCATCGTCAAGCTGCTGACCCAGCCTTCCTACAAGGCCACTGCTGCGGAGTTCAGTGCAGATATGAAGAGCCTGGGCGGCGCCAAGGCTTCCGCCGAGGCCCTGCTGCACTTCCTAAAACATTAACAAGCTATCTTCCCTCTGTCCCAGTTTGCCGGGGCAGGTACTTCTTTTTCGCAATCCTCCGCCTGACCCCAGGCGGGGGATTCTTGAAATACAAGGAGGACAGATTATGACCACCTTCCCCAAAGATTTCCTGTGGAGCGCATCCACAGCGGCCACCCAGATCGAGGGCGGCTGGAACGCCGACGGCAAAGGGGAGTCCATCTGGGACACCCTGGTCCATGACGGCACCGGCAAGATCGCCCACGGCGAGAACGCCGACATCTCCATTGATTTTTACCACCGCTGGCGAGAGGATGTGGCCCTGATGAAGCAAATGGGCCTGAAGGCCTACCGGTTTTCCATCAGCTGGGCCAGGGTGCTGCCCGAGGGTATTGGCAAGGTCAACGAGGCGGGCATCCGATTTTACCAGGATTTCTGCGACGAGCTGCTGAAAAACGGCATCCAGCCACTGGTGACCCTCTACCACTGGGACCTGCCCACCGCCCTTTACCGGCAGGGGGGCTGGAAGAACCCTGTCAGCCCCGACTGGTTTGCCGAGTATGCGGAGGTCGTATCCAAAGCCCTGGCGGGCCGGGTGGGGTACTGGCTCACCTTCAACGAGCCCCAGATGTTCTGTGGCCTGGGGCTGGTGGCAGGAGTTCACGCACCCTTTGAGCACAACGACGACCAAACCATGATGGGCATCACCAAACACATCCTGCTGGCCCACGGCCGGGCGGTGCAGGTGCTGCGGCGCAACTGCCCCGGCACCAGGGTGGGCATGGCCCCCACCGGGGACTGCTGCCTGCCCAAGGACGACTCCCCGGAGGAAGTGGAGAAGGCCCGGCAGAAGTCTCTGAGCGACTACCCCGGCTACATCATGTCCAATACCTGGTGGGCCGACCCGGTATTCCTGGGGCAGTACCCCGCCTGGGCCAAGGAGAAGTTCGGGGACCAGTTGTACACCATGACCCCAGAGGAGTGGGCCCTGGTGTCCCAGCCCCTGGACTTTTACGCTTACAACTGCTACCAGGGCACGGTGGACTTGGTGCCCGACCCGTCAAAATACGACACCTACGCCTACCAGGGCAGCCCCCAGACCGCTGCCGCCTGGAACATCACCCCCAAGGTGCTCTACTACGCCAGCAAGTTCTGGTTCGAGCGGTACCACCTGCCCATCCTCATCACCGAAAGCGGCTATTCAGGGCTGGACTTCGTCATGCTGGACGGCAAGGTTCATGACCCCCAGCGGATTGACTTTCTCCACCGATATCTGCTGGAGGTGGCCCGCGCCATGGCCGATGGCATCCCGGTGATCGGCTATTCGGTGTGGAGCCTGTTCGACAACTTCGAGTGGGCGGCGGGCTACAGTTGCCGCTACGGCCTGATTTATGTGGATTACCCCACCCAGCAGCGGATCGTGAAGGATTCGGGCTGGTGGTACCGGGACGTGATTGCCTCGAACGGCGCGAACCTGTAAGGGCGCGGTGCCAAAACATACATAAAGAGGTCGCTCACTGTGCAGACAAGCACAGCGGGCGGCCTCTTTGTCTTTCTCAGACCCTGCCAGGGAACCGGTGGTTTATTTGTCCATATAGGCCCTCTGCACATTTTTGCACACCGGAACGGCTAGATAACGAATGCGAGAGTGGATAACAAGTGCAAAGGATACAGAAGACGCAAAACTTAAATTTGCGATAAAACAATAAAAAAGACCGATCTGCGCAATTTTGAAAATTGACAATTGTTGCATGCTGGTTTCTCTTAATCAGTGGGCCCAGGGTTCGAGTCCCTGGAGGTGCACCACAACAACAAAATCCGAACTTTTTTCCGATAGGAGAAGGGTTCGGATTTTTTGTGTTTTTCGGAAAACAGAATGAATCTATTGCTTCCATCGAAAAACGTCCCAGACCTTATCATAAGAAAGCACGACAGTCAGATGTAAGAGTGCCGTAAGGCAGAAGGGACATGATTATGAAGTATGATGCAAGAGCCTGTCAGTTTAACATGGACACCGGGTGCGTGGAGCTGCTGCTCAGGGATGGGAAAATGATCTCTATCGACTGTACCGGGGTCGAGGATGCGTTGGATGCTACCATAGCACAGAGGTCTGAACTAGATTATCTCATCTACAATGACCCGCTGGCGTATGCAGAACTAATTCTGAACGGTGAATCGAAAGAATATCTGAAGAACGTGGCTGGAAGCCACGGATTGGAAGATTGATGGCAAAACAAAAACAGGGTGCGCCCTGCCGGACGCACCCCGCAAAAATCCACATACGATAAGTAAGGCAGGGAGTTCCCCACCGGAGGGAACTTCCTGTTTTTCGTTGTTTGCATGATGAGCCTGTTCCGCCTGCCATGCAGCAAACTCCCGCTGGCCTTCCTCGCTGTTCCAGCAGGCAAGGATGGCCGGGTAGAACGCCCGTGCCAGACGTTCGATGGCTTCATCGGGGTAAGGGGAAGTGTTTGTGGACTTTTTCTTTTTGTTCAAACGCACGCTCCTTTGATCGTCCCACCGTGGCAAAGTCGGGCGAGAAAATCAAAGTTCCAATTTTTATCAGGCGCAAGGGCGCGGAAGTTTTCCACCCTGGACTTGCGGCTGGTGGCTTATTGATGGCTTACAGGTGTCTGCTGTTATGCGGTCTTTTCTTCTTCAAGGGCTTCTGCAAGAGCCTTTTCCAGATAGGTTTCGATTTCAGTCAGGTAGTTAGCAGGTCGCTGCATTGCGAAGCGGAGAACCTTTTGCTTTTCCGGGTCAGTGAAATAGCTGGGATTGTTTTTGAGCGTTTTCTTCCATGAGTTTTTCATCATTTCGGTCGCACGGCTCAAAGATTTGTAAACCTTCATAAACTCGTCCGGTACATGATAGCACCGGAATTCTTCTGTTTGTGGTGTGGGCATGGGAACGGGTTCCGCTTTTTCAGGTTCAAATTCTGCGCTGGCAGATTCCAACACTTCCAATGCCTCTGGATGCAGGATTTGAGCAAGGACATCTGAACGATGCTCGGCACTTGCCTGCACAAGCTTGGACATTTCTTCGTTGGTGAACTTCACTTCGCCGGAAAAGACTTTCTGCTTGATGCCGGGAGAGAGATTATCTGCGATGTCGATGCCTCGTGTATAGTGGCTGGCACGAAGAACGGAGGCACGGCTGACACCGTTTTCCTCTGCGATCCGGTCGCAGGTTTTCTTCCCGGAGTGGTGGTTATCACCGTGATCACCACCACTTTTCTTTGCTAAAGTGTACTGATTGCCCCGAAAGATTTTTGCAGCTTTCTTCTCGGCTTCGTACTGCTTCCCAAGCAGATAGCGTTTCTGTTCGGGGCTCAGGTTTCGCCGTCCCAACTGATTCCGGCAGATCCACGCAACGGCTTCTTCGCGGTTCTCAAATCGGAGCGGCATGGTGGAAAAATAAATCTCAGGATGCTTCTGGAGGATGGCATAACGGTTGTGACCATCAACAAGGGTGTTGTTCCAAACAATCAAAGGAGAGAGCAGCTTGCCCTCTTTCAGGATATTTTCTTCAAGCTGCTTAAATTCATCATCGGTCAGTGGAGGGATCTGAGACTGAAACTCCGGGTCGATTTTCAGATTGATCATACGCACACTCCTTTATCTCTCCTGCTGCGCCGGTTCTTCCTCCCGGAAAAAGGACGCAACATTCTGTTTTGCTGTTTTCAGTTTGAGCAGTTCTTCTCCTTTTTTGTTAAAATTTGTTTTATGCCGGTCATTATAGAACTTGATTGGATATATGAAAATAGCCAAAATAAATATTTATTATAAGACCAGAACGACAAAACAACGTTAAATGATATAAAATCACATGATGTAGTAATAAAAACCATATAATATAGTAGACATGCGATGACAAATGGTGTAATATGATGTGTGACATAAAAGGAGTAGAAAACGGAGGCGGGATGAAGCTGAAACAGCGCACGATTTATTATCAGGATGAACTGCATGACGAGTTTGCCGGAGATCATATTAAAGCAAAACATATTGGACAGGATTACCGGTATATCCGGGTGCGTCCGTTGGAACGTATGCTGCATGGATTCTGGTATGGCATAGTTGCAATTCCGCTTGCACGTCTTTACATGAAACTGCATTTTTCACATAAAATAATAAACAAAGAAGTGTTAAAGCAGGCCGGAAACAGTGGATTTTATCTGTATGGGAATCATACACATTTTCTGGCGGATGCGCTGATACCAACGCTGGTAAATCATCCGCGGGAAACGGCGGTGATCGTGCATCCGAACAATGTTTCCATGCCGGTGCTGGGGCGGATTACACCATATCTTGGGGCACTTCCGCTGCCGGATGACAGAGGTGCCATGAAACATTTTCTGGAGGCATTGACCTGGCATACCGATTGTGGAGATTGTATTATGATCTATCCGGAAGCACATATCTGGCCGTTTTATACCGGAATACGGCCGTTTCCTGATACATCATTCCGCTATCCGGTGCAGCAGAAACTTCCGGTTTTCTGTCTGACCAATACGTATCAGCGCAGGGGAAAGTCTCACATTCCGCAGATCGTAACGTATCTGGATGGGCCATTTTATCCGGATGCAGAATTGCCTGCAAAACTGCAAAAAACGCAGCTGAGGGATCAGCGGATGGACACACAGTGCGAACGCAGGAGTATCTGACGATGCGACACATACATGTCAGGTAACGTTTGCGGCAGACGGAGATTACACATTTACACTTGAGACGACAGACCTTGCAGGAAATGCATCAAGCTACAACCGTGTAGACGACTTTACGATCGACCTGACATTATCTCACAACAAAGGTACGTTCAACAAGATTCCGACAGCTAACCACCGCCAACAACAGGCCGGAAA
>ENA-UEYG01000608-UEYG01000608.1-human-gut-metagenome-genome-assembly--contig:-NODE-608-length-27819-cov-8.048951_pt1 | contig 27819 bp, 17 predicted proteins | sample MGYA00242933_ERZ507934 | MGnify/ENA primary metagenome ERZ507934 (study PRJEB26167, sample SAMN06115527) | human gut metagenome | host: Homo sapiens | place: China:Zejiang | collected 2015-11-10... | reverse complement strand
AAGAGTTTAGTACGGATAAGAACCTTAGACTTGAATCGGAGCGTTTCATTCAGGAACGTCAGAATAAGGATCGTAATAAGGCATCGGTTTCGATTGAAGGCTTCGAAAAGCAACAGGAAAAACCGAAGTCGGAAGATGTGATCAAGACAGTCGTACCTGAGGATGCACGTCCGAAGTTTAAACCTGTCGGTAAAATTGATTTGGATAAATTAAACGGTCGTAAAACTGATAAAGTAGAAAAGGAACCGGAACAGAAAAAGGAAACTGTGGTAGAACGTCCTGTGGTGGAACGTCCGATAGTAGCGGAACGCCCTGTCGTTGAACCGGAAGTGAAGAAAGAACCCGAAAAGAAAGAGCCTGAAGTAAAAAAGGAAGAGGTGGTGGCACCTGCTCCAACTCCGGCCGAACCTGTGGTGGTGAAACAACCGGAACCTGTAGCAGAACCGAAACCGGCAGAAGTTGAAAAAGTGGTAGTGGAAGAAGTGATTAAGGAAGAGCCGAAGAAGGTAGAAGCACCTGTGAAGGCAGAAGAACATAAAAAAGAAGAAAAGCCTGTGGAAGCAGTAGCATCGACAGAAGTCGTTTCGGAAGAAAAAGACGCTCCTAAGGAAGACGAGGTTTTCAAGATCCGTCAGCCGGAACTGGGAGCAAAGATTAATGTAATCGGTCAGATTGACCTTGCAGCATTGAATCAGTCAACTCGCCCTAAGAAGAAATCGAAGGAAGAGAAACGTCGTGAACGTGAAGAAAAAGAGAAAATCCGCCAGGATCAGAAGAAACTGATGAAGGAAGCGATTATCAAGGAAATCCGTAAAGATGATGCCAAACAGGCTAAGAGCGGACCGAAAGATAACGCGGATGCAGCCGGTAACAAGAAAAAACGGAATCGTATCAGCAAAGAGAAGGTGGATGTGAATAACGTTGCAACTTCCAACTTTGCAGCTCCGAGACCGAATGTGCAAGGCAAAGGCGGTAATAATAATGGTGGTAATAACCAAGGTAACAATAACAACAATAATAGAAGAAACAATAACAAGGATCGTTTCAAAAAGCCGGTTATCAAACAGGAGGTAAGTGAAGAAGATGTAGCAAAACAGGTAAAAGAAACCTTGGCTCGTCTGACCACTAAAGGTAAGAACAAGACTTCCAAATACCGTAAGGAGAAACGTGAAATGGCTTCCAACCGTATGCAGGAACTGGAAGATCAGGAAATGGCAGACAGCAAAGTATTGAAGCTGACCGAATTTGTTACAGCTAATGAATTAGCTACAATGATGGACGTTTCTGTCAACCAGGTTATTGCTACTTGTATGAGTATTGGCATTATGGTTTCTATCAACCAGCGTCTGGATGCGGAAACAATCAATCTGGTGGCCGAAGAATTTGGTTTCAAGACCGAATATGTAAGTGCGGAAGTGGCACAGGCTATCGTGGAAGAAGAAGATGCTCCGGAAGATTTGCAGCCGCGTGCTCCGATTGTTACTGTAATGGGACATGTTGACCATGGTAAGACTTCATTGCTTGACTATATCCGTAAGGCGAATGTGATTGCCGGTGAAGCCGGAGGTATCACACAACATATCGGTGCATACAATGTGAAGTTGGAAGACGGTCGCCGTATTACATTCCTTGATACTCCGGGACATGAGGCGTTTACCGCTATGCGTGCCCGTGGTGCGAAAGTAACGGATATTGCGATTATTATTGTAGCGGCGGATGATAACGTGATGCCGCAGACAAAGGAGGCCATCAACCATGCAATGGCGGCGGGTGTACCTATTGTGTTTGCTATCAATAAGGTGGATAAACCGACTGCAAATCCGGATAAGATTAAAGAAGAATTGGCTGCTATGAATTACCTTGTTGAAGAATGGGGTGGTAAGTATCAGTCACAAGATATCTCTGCCAAGAAAGGTATGGGAGTGGAAGATTTGTTGGAAAAGGTATTGCTGGAAGCCGAAATGCTCGACTTGAAGGCAAACCCGAACCGTAACGCTACGGGATCTATTATCGAGTCTTCACTTGACAAGGGACGTGGTTATGTAGCTACGGTATTGGTATCTAACGGTACTTTGAAAGTCGGAGATATCGTATTGGCCGGAACTAGCTATGGTCGTGTGAAGGCTATGTTCAATGAACGTAATCAACGTATCAAAGAAGCGGGTCCTGCTGAACCGGCATTGATTCTGGGATTGAACGGTGCTCCTGCTGCCGGTGACACTTTCCATGTGGTAGAAAGCGACCAGGAAGCTCGTGAAATCACCAACAAACGTGAACAGTTGGCTCGTGAACAAGGCTTGCGTACGCAGAAGATTCTTACTTTGGATGAATTGGGTCGTCGTATCGCTTTGGGTAACTTCCAGGAATTGAATATTATCGTTAAGGGTGACGTGGATGGTTCTGTGGAAGCATTGAGCGACTCGTTGATCAAGTTGTCTACGGAACAAATTCAGGTAAATGTCATCCATAAGGGTGTGGGAGCAATTTCCGAATCGGATGTTTCTCTGGCCGCTGCTTCGGATGCGATTATCGTGGGATTCCAGGTACGTCCTTCAGGTGCTGCCGCTAAGATGGCTGAACAGGAAGGTGTCGATATCCGTAAGTACTCTGTCATCTACGATGCAATTGAAGAGGTGAAGTCTGCTATGGAAGGTATGTTGGCGCCGGAAGTGAAGGAGCAGGTGACTGCTACTATCGAAATCCGCGAGGTGTTCAATATCACGAAAGTAGGTTTGGTAGCCGGTGCAATGGTGAAAACCGGAAAGGTGAAACGAAGCGACAAGGCTCGTCTGATTCGCGACGGTATCGTAATCTTTACCGGGAATATCAATGCGCTGAAACGCTTCAAGGACGATGTGAAGGAAGTAGGTACAAACTTTGAGTGTGGTATCAGCTTAGTGAACTGCAACGACATGAAGGTAGGCGATATGATCGAGGCATTCGAAGAAATAGAAGTGAAACAGACATTATAATTTGTACTGAATTAAGAATAAACGGAGGCACAGAGTGAATTATAACTCCGTGCCTCTTTTTTCTTTTTATAGAGAAATATGGCAACGATTGATATTATTATCCTTATTATAATAGGTGCAGGCGCAATAGTAGGCTTTATGAAAGGCTTTATTCGTCAGTTGGCTTCTATACTGGGATTAATAGTCGGTTTGCTGGCGGCGAAGGCTTTGTATACCACTTTAGCGGAAAAGCTTTGTCCAACGGTGACTGATTCGATGACTGTTGCACAGGTATTGGCTTTTATTATCATCTGGATAGCCGTTCCACTGATATTCTTATTGGTGGCTTCGTTGCTGACAAAGGCAATGAAAGCGGTTTCGCTGGATTGGTTGAACCGTTGGCTCGGTTGTGTGCTGGGAGCACTTAAATTTCTATTGTTAACAAGTCTGGTGATTTGTCTGATAGAGTTTATGGATGGCGATAATAAGTTAATTAGTGCAACAAAAAAGAGCGAATCTTTGTTATATTATCCGATAGAAACGTTTGCGGGAATCTTTTTCCCTGCTGCTAAGAGTATGACGCAACAATATATATTAGAGAATAAAGATGCAACAAGAAGAACCCAATAAATATGTAAAGGAACTAACGCAGGAGAAGTACAAATATGGCTTCACCACGGAGGTGCATACAGACATCATTGAGCGTGGACTTAATGAGGATGTGATTCGTTTGATTTCATCGAAAAAGGACGAACCGGAGTGGTTGCTGGAGTTCCGATTGAAAGCGTACCGCCACTGGCTGACGCTGGAAATGCCCACATGGGCACATCTCCGTATTCCGGAGATTGATTATCAGGCTATTTCTTACTATGCTGATCCTACTAAGAAAAAGGAAGGGCCGAAGAGCATGGATGAGGTTGATCCTGAACTAATAAAGACCTTCAATAAGTTGGGAATTCCTTTGGAAGAACAAATGGCCTTGAGTGGAATGGCGGTTGATGCCGTAATGGACTCGGTTTCAGTAAAGACTACCTTCAAGGAAACATTAATGGAAAAAGGAATTATTTTCTGTTCGTTCAGCGAAGCGGTGCGTGAACATCCGGACTTGGTGAAGAAGTACCTTGGTTCGGTAGTCGGTTACCGTGATAATTTCTTTGCCGCATTGAACTCAGCTGTATTCTCCGACGGTTCTTTTGTGTATATTCCGAAGGGGGTGCGTTGTCCTATGGAGCTTTCTACTTATTTCCGTATCAATGCCCGTAACACGGGACAATTTGAACGTACGCTGATTGTGGCGGATGATGATTCGTATGTATCTTATCTGGAAGGATGTACGGCTCCGATGCGGGATGAGAATCAACTGCACGCTGCTATTGTAGAGATTATCGTGCATGACCGTGCAGAAGTGAAATACAGTACGGTTCAGAATTGGTATCCGGGAGATGCCGAAGGTAAAGGCGGTGTATACAATTTTGTGACGAAGCGAGGTAACTGCAAAGGAGTGGATAGTAAACTTTCCTGGACACAAGTGGAAACCGGTTCGGCGATTACCTGGAAATATCCTTCCTGTATCCTGACAGGTGATAATTCGACAGCAGAATTTTATTCTGTGGCTGTGACTAATAACTATCAGCAGGCGGATACAGGTACGAAGATGATTCATCTCGGTAAGAATACACGTAGTACAATTGTCAGCAAAGGTATTTCTGCCGGTCACAGCGAGAATTCGTATCGCGGACTGGTCCGTGTAGCGGAGAAAGCGGATAACGCCCGTAATTACAGCCAGTGTGACTCTTTGTTGTTGGGAGATAAGTGTGGTGCACATACTTTCCCATATATGGATATTCATAATGAGACAGCGGTAGTGGAACATGAAGCTACGACAAGCAAGATCAGTGAAGACCAGATTTTCTATTGCAACCAGCGCGGTATTCCGACAGAGGACGCTATCGGACTGATTGTGAACGGATATGCGAAAGAAGTATTGAATAAACTTCCAATGGAATTTGCGGTAGAAGCACAGAAGTTGCTTACTATCTCCTTGGAAGGAAGTGTAGGATAAAAAATAAAAGTGATTATGTTAGAAATAAAAGACCTGCATGCCAGCATTAATGGCAAAGAGATATTGAAAGGCATTAACCTGACGGTGAAACCGGGCGAAGTACATGCAATTATGGGACCGAATGGTTCCGGTAAGAGTACTTTGTCGTCGGTACTGGTGGGGAATCCGGCTTTTGAGGTAACGAAAGGTTCAATCACTTTTTATGGAAAGAATCTGTTGGAGTTGAGTCCGGAAGATCGTAGCCATGAAGGTATTTTCCTTAGTTTCCAGTATCCGGTGGAGATTCCGGGAGTGAGTATGGTAAACTTTATGCGTGCTGCCGTAAACGAACAACGCAAATACAAAGGTCTGCCTGCACTGACTGCCAGCGAGTTCCTGAAACTGATGCGTGAGAAACGTGCGGTGGTTGAATTGGATAACAAATTGGCTAACCGTTCGGTAAACGAAGGTTTCTCCGGTGGTGAAAAGAAACGGAACGAGATTTTCCAAATGGCGATGTTGGAACCACGTTTAAGCATTCTTGACGAGACGGACTCCGGTCTGGATATAGATGCTCTTCGTATCGTTGCGGAAGGAGTGAACAAATTGAAAACTCCCGAAACAAGCACAATTGTTATCACTCACTATCAACGTCTGCTTGATTATATCAAACCGGATATCGTGCATGTTCTTTATAAAGGTCGTATCGTGAAAACTGCCGGACCGGAACTTGCTCTTGAACTGGAAGAAAAAGGATATGATTGGATAAAGAAAGAAGTAGGAGAATGACGATGAATGCGGAACAACAATATATAGAACTCTTCTCGCAGACGGAAGCTATGATCTGCAAACATAGCGCTGAAGTGCTGAATGCGCCTCGTGCTGCTGCCTTTGCCGATTTTGAGCGAATCGGATTCCCGACCCGCAAAATGGAGAAGTACAAATATACGGATGTAAGCAAGTATTTTGAACCGGACTTTGGTTTGAACCTGAATCGCCTGGCTATTCCGGTCAATCCGTATGAAGTGTTCAAGTGCGATGTGCCGAATATGAGCACTGCCCTGTATTTTGTGGTGAATGACGCTTTCTATGACAAGGCCCTTCCCAAAAGTCATTTGCCGGAAGGCGTGATATTTGGCAGCTTGAAAGAGGTGGCCAGGCAACATCCCGAATTGGTGAAGAAGTATTACGGCAAACTGGCGGATACTTCAAAAGATGGTGTGACCGCCTTTAATACGACTTTTGCGCAAGATGGCGTAATTTTCTATGTGCCGAAGAATGTAGTAGTGGAAAAAACTATCCAGTTGGTGAATATTCTTCGTGCAGATGTCAATTTCATGGTGAACCGCCGTGTGTTGATTATTCTGGAAGATGGTGCACAAGCCCGTCTGCTGATTTGTGATCATGCTATGGATAATGTGAACTTCCTTGCAACACAGGTAATAGAAGTCTTTGCAGGAGAGAATACGGTGTTTGATTTGTATGAGTTGGAAGAAACACATACAAGTACTGTCCGTATTAGTAATTTATATGTAAAGCAGGAAGCAAACAGTAACGTTTTGCTGAATGGTATGACTTTGCATAATGGCACTACCCGTAATACTACGGAGGTATTGCTGGCAGGAGAAGGTGCTGAAATTAATCTTTGCGGAATGGCGATTGCTGATAAGAACCAGCATATAGATAATAATACAAGTATTGATCACGCGGTTCCGAATTGTACAAGTAATGAATTATTCAAATATGTACTCGATGATCAGTCGATAGGTGCATTTGCCGGATTAGTGCTGGTACGTCCTGACGCCCAACATACAAATTCTCAACAGACAAACCGTAATCTTTGCGCTACACGTGATGCTAGAATGTACACGCAGCCGCAGTTGGAGATTTATGCGGACGATGTGAAATGTTCGCATGGAGCAACGGTGGGACAGCTTGATGAGAATGCATTGTTTTATATGCGTTCCCGTGGAATCAACGAGAAAGAAGCTCGTCTGCTTCTGATGTTTGCGTTTGTCAACGAAGTGATTGATACCATTCGTCTGGATGCGCTGAAAGATCGCTTGCATCTGTTGGTTGAGAAACGTTTCCGTGGTGAGTTGAACAGATGTCAGGGTTGTGCGATTTGTAAATGAGTAATAGCGAATAAACATGGATATTCAAAAGATACGTGAGGATTTCCCGATATTGAGCCGTACGGTTTACGGTAAGCCATTGGTTTATTTCGATAACGGTGCGACGACTCAGAAACCCCGTCTGGTGGTTGATGCATTGGTAGATGAGTATTATTCCGTCAATGCAAATGTGCATCGCGGAGTGCATTATCTTTCACAGCAGGCTACGGAACTGCACGAGGCATCTCGTGAATCGGTACGTCAGTTTATCAATGCCCGCAGCACGAGTGAAGTGGTGTTCACACGGGGAACAACGGAAAGCATAAACTTGCTTGTTTCCAGTTTTGGTGACGAGTTTATGCAAGAAGGGGATGAGGTGATCCTTTCTGTAATGGAACATCATAGTAATATTGTCCCCTGGCAACTTCTGGCTGCTCGTAAAGGTATTGCAATCAAAGTGATTTCGATGAACGACAAAGGCGAACTGTTGTTGGACGAATACGAAAAATTATTCTCCGAACGCACGAAGATTGTCAGTGTGGTGCATGTGTCGAACGTATTGGGTACGGTGAATCCGGTGAAGGAAATGATTGCAACAGCACATGCTCACGGTGTACCCTGTCTGATTGATGCAGCTCAGTCTATCCCTCACATGAAAGTGGACGTACAGGATTTGGATGCCGATTTTCTCGTGTTCTCCGCTCATAAAATATATGGTCCGACAGGTGTCGGCGTACTTTATGGAAAGGAAGAATGGCTGGACCGCCTTCCGCCTTACCAGGGAGGAGGAGAGATGATTCAGCATGTCTCTTTTGAAAAAACGACTTTCAATGAACTTCCTTTCAAGTTTGAAGCCGGTACACCTGACTATATCGGAACTACCGGACTGGCGAAAGCACTCGATTATGTGAATGGTATCGGTCTGGAGCAAATAGCCGCCCATGAGCATGAACTGACAACTTATGCTCTGCAACGTCTGAAAGAAATTCCTACTATGCGTATATTCGGTGAAGCTGCTGACCGTGGAGCGGTGATATCCTTCCTTGTCGGTGACATTCATCATTTCGATCTCGGAACTTTACTCGACCGCTTAGGTATTGCCGTCCGTACAGGACATCATTGTGCCCAACCTTTGATGCAACGCCTTGGCATAGAGGGGACAGTGCGGGCTTCGTTTGCCATGTACAATACGAAATCGGAAATTGATATATTGGTGGCCGGGATTGAACGTGTCAGCAAGATGTTTTAAAGATATGAATCGCTATTTCTGTGGAATAGCGATTTTTTTATTCTTTAACTAAAAAAAGAATACCCAAAGTGCAGTGATTTGAGTTTTCTTGCGTCTAATGAGTAAAGAAACAAATATTCATGGAATATCTGGAGGGTCGTGAGACCATGCTTATATTATAAATTCTCTCTCTTTAACATTAATGGCAGCTATATCGTAAATAAATTACGGTATAGCTGCAACTTTTTTAGGACGGCTTACGTCTAATATATAGAATTGCAAATAACTTAAAGAGAAAAAGACAATGTTAATAACAACAACTCCCATTATTGAGGGAAAACGAATAGTGAAATATTATGGAATCGTTTCCGGAGAAACAATCATAGGTGCCAATGTGTTTCGTGACTTGTTTGCAAGTATCCGCGATATTGTAGGAGGGCGTTCCGGAGCGTACGAAGAAGTATTGCGCAAAGCTAAAGATACCGCTTTGCAGGAAATGCAGGCACAAGCTGCTCAGTTAGGAGCAAATGCTGTGATAGGTGTTGATTTGGATTACGAGACAGTAGGAGGTAGTGGCAGTATGCTAATGGTGACTGCTAACGGTACAGCCGTAAAGATTGAGGATGACTGAGATAGTTGGCATTGAAATTATAAATCATTATTCATTCCGAATAAGCAGAATGAATAATGATTTATTTAAGGCTCTAATGAGGCATTTTGAATGAAGCTAGTTCCGGTTCGATATGTTCCTGCTTCATAATATCCTCCATTCTTTTCACGATTTCCGGGTGGTATCTGGCAACATCTGTCTGTTCTCTGGGATCAGAATCCAGATCATATAATTGAATTTTCCTGTTTCCTTTAAAAATATTCAATACAATACCCTTCCATTTGCCCATTCGGATAGCTTTTTGGCCTCCGCTATCGGGAAATTCCCAATATAAGAAATCATGTTTATTCTGTTTTTTGCCTAGTAATTCCGGCAAAAAGCTGATTCCGTCCGTAGTCGGGCATTCTACTTTTGCAATCTCACAGAAAGTAGGCATAATGTCCCAAAAGGCACAGATGAGATCACTTTTACTACCGGCTTTTATCTTTTTAGGCCAACTGGCAATCATCGGAACACGAATGCCTCCTTCGCGGAGCGATGCTTTGCCCCAGCCCCATTCACTTTTGAATGGTTTAGCACTATCGAAAAAGAAAGAATCGCTTCCGCCATTGAAAGTCGGCCCGTTGTCACTGGTAAAAATGATGATGGTATTGTCATAGATTCCCAGTTCTTTAAGTTTATTAATAAGTCCCCCGATCTGTTCATCCCAGTAGCTGATCATGGCAGCATAGGTTGCGCGAGGATAACGGCAGGGAAAATAATCTTTATTGCCTGTGTATGGTTTTTCATCTCCAAACTTGTTCACATAATGCTTTACCCATTTTTCCGGTGCTTGTAAGGGAACATGGGGAAGGGGCGTCGTCCAGAATAAGACGAAAGGGTTATCTTTAGTAAGGTCGATAAAGTTGAGTATTTCTTTGTACATCAGGTCCGGTGCATACTCATTGAGAGTATATTTCGCATAGCTTTTTTCTTCGTATGGGTCTGCACCTTTATCCAGTTTGGTGTGGGGGACTACCAATGGATTATTCAGATATTCCCGATGTTCGTTTCTATATAAAAATGGAGGGTAGTAGGTATGAGCTTCTCTTTGGCAATTATATCCGTAGAAAAAGTCAAATCCCATTTTGTTTGGGGTACTGGCAGAACCGGGATACCCCAATCCCCATTTTCCGATACAGGCCGTTGTGTAGCCGGCTTGCTTCATGACTGCCGGAATCATTACCGTTTCTGCCGGAACGGGGCGTTGGCCTTCCAGGGTCGAATCAGCTAATACAGCTTTATGATTCCAAACATCTCCACGTGAAGCCATTTCGTCATTCCCCCGTATATAGGCGTGCCCGGTATGTAATCCGGTAAAGAGGACACAGCGCGATGGAGCTGACACTGCTGTCCCGGAGTAATGGTTGCTGAATGTCATTCCTTCTTGTGATAACCGGTCGATATTAGGAGTTTCAATTAACTGCTGGCCATAACAACCTAATTCCGATATACCCAGATCATCTGCAAGAATATAGATAATATTGGGCTTTTTCTTATTAGCTCCATTCTCTTCCGCAAAGGAAGAGAGTGGAGCTAATAGAGCAAGTCCAATCATAAGTTGATTGTTCTTCATGGTGAATATTAATAGAATGGATTTTGAATGATTTGCGGAGTCTTTTCCAGTTCACTGGCACTGATTGGCAACAGATATTGTGATTTATAGAAATGATTCGTTAATGTCATGTTGGGTTGTGGAGCTTTAAAGAATTCCTCTACACTGGCTCCTTCAATATTCCAGCACAAGAAAGGTTCATCCAGTTTTTCCGCTATTTTCCAACGTCTCAAATCCCAAAAACGTTGTCCTTCCAGATAGAATTCTATTTGTCGTTCCTGGCGGACAAATTGGCGTAAAGTTTCCTGTTCATTTTCTTTTCCTTTCCATTCATCATTTGCATATTTCTGAATAGACTCATCTACTCCTGGGATGCCTGCGCGTTTCCTTACTTTATCCATATATTTTTTAGCGATCTTGAGATTATTGCTTCCCCCAATCTCGATCAAGGCTTCGGCATAATTCAAGTACAGTTCCGCCAGCCGGAATGTGGGGAATGGATATTTGATAATGGTATTAGTGAATCCGGGATGTGTGAACTTCTTGTTAAGATATCCTGTTACCGAATAATGCACCGTCATATCTTTTTTGAAACCATGTGCTCCGTTGAACAACATTCTTAATCCGCCGGGTACATAAGATTTGTTTAAAGGAAGTGCTGCTGCATTATATCGTGCTATTTCGTAGTTGCCGTTATGGAATCCTATCCATGAATAAAAGCGTGGTTCACGATTAAAATGTAGTTTGATAGAGCGATCATTCGGCCTGTCTTCATAATTATTCCCGTCAAAGTTTGCAGGCAGATAAGCTATTTGATAACGGTTAGCATAGTCATAGGTCTTGTCTTTATCGATAGGTAATCCATGCTCTGTATAAAAGAGTTCAACCATTTGCAGGGTCGGTGCAGTGGAGTTGGTTTGCGTGTACGGGATCTGTTTCGTCTGTCTCACCGACGAACGAATTTGTACACCGTATGTTGATTCGCCTCGATTATCTCCCCAGATGATTTCACATAGGTTCTGGTTGTCAATCGTACAATATCTGACTCTGCGCTGAGCTTTTCCGCTTTCGGTCTGGTCTGTGAATCCCGGTTTCTCTTGGGTTGGAGCTCCGGCTTCAACATCTCCGTATAGTTTGTAGCCTGCTTTTTCCGCGTTCTGAATAGCATCCAATGTCACTTCCGCACACTTCTCCCATTTCTTGACGTCGTATGTCTGTGAAATTAGATGTTTCCCATTTTCGTCAACGAAATTACTGTAAAACTCACTGTTTCCGTTGAATAAAGGTGAGGCAGCGTATAAGTGTACACGGGAGCGGAGAGCGCGTGCAACATGTTTGGTAGCTCGTCCGAAATACATAGGATTGTGTGCCTCGACCAGTCCGGGCATTGCTTCGTCCAGCATTTCATCAATAAAAGCTACTACTTCATCGTAAGAACTTCGTGCCGGTAATTCGGATAATTTGGCGTCCAAATCATATTTTTTCCTGATGATGAGAGTGGGACCGAATGCCTGTAAAGAACAGAAGTGATAATAAGCAATTAGAAACTTAGCTTCTGCTCTATATATTTCCCTATCGGCTTCAGTATAAACTTGGGCTTTATCCAGAATATCCAGAAATTCATAGCATTGGCGGACCCCTTTCCATGTCGGCCACCAACGGTGGGAAACGATTGAATTGTTAGTCGGGTTATAAAGCCCCATTGTGAACAACTGTTCCGGTTCGTTGGCTTTATAATAAGTAGTTACTTCTCCTCCGGTCAGTAATGCTGTCGGATACCAGCTTTGGTACGGCTGTGAATCTTGAGAAGTACGGTTCATCGGCATATAAGTATAACACGAATAGAGAAATCCTTCGGTTTTGGACGGAGTGTTGTAAGAGTCTTCCAGTTTGGCACGTTCATCCGGCATTATATCCAGATAATTGCATCCGCTTGTTAAGATGCATAATACAATGATGTAAATATATCTCAGTTTCATATTTTATTATATATTTATCAGTTAATAGTCATCTGAAAACCAACATTAAATGTTCTTTGAGTAGGATAGGACATACCGGAGCCACCTCCCATTTCTGGATCCCATAATTTGAATTTAGAGAATGTTAGCAGGTTGTTGCCGCTGACATAAATTCTCATATTCTTGAAACTATATCCTATTTCCGCATTCTTGAGCTTTAAAAAAGCGGCGTTTCTCAGCCAGAATGTTGAATTCTGGTTATTATTTGTGTTATATGCCGTCGTGAGTCTGGGGTATGATGCATTGGGATTAGGATTATCTGTTGTCCAGCATCCATCTGCTACGTAATCTAATATACCTCTTTTGGCGGTATTGTTATCGTTGGTGAAAGGATGGAATCCGCTCATCATTAATGATACGCGTCCGGTTCCCTGAAAGAATAAAGAGAAGTCCAGATTTTTGTATTTAATGGAAGGGCCGAAACCATATACAATTTCCGGTACACTGGGATAACCTAAGGCAACTTTGTCATATTCATTGATTGCATTGTCCGTACCTCCTAATGCATTCGGAATATCTTTGTACTTAATATCACCGGGCATTAACGGCAGATTGGCAAATTGTTGCGGCAAACTATTGTTAATCATATTTTCGTCGGTAAATAATCCGTCCGCTACATATCCGAAGATTGTATTGAGTGAATGGCCGACTTTCAGACGGTTAGGATATAAACTGAATTCCGGCTCATCCATTTCAAGTATTTTATTATGAGCAAAGGTGAACGTTCCCTTGAAAGAGACAAACAAGTCTTTGTTAATCTGGTTGTTGTAGTCTACACTGGTATCTATTCCCCAGTTACGCATCTTTCCGAGATTTCCTTGAACTGTAACATTACCAAGTCCCATGAGTGTCGGAATTGTTCCACGATCCATAAAGATTTCCTTTCTCACTTCTTTGAAAATGTCGGCAGAGAAACTGAATCCTTTCAATATTCTCACATCAATACCGGCATTCCATTTCTCACCAACCTCCCATGTCAGGTTCGGATTGGCATATCTTTTCCATACAGGACCGGAGTTGGTGTGTGTCTGGTTACCGGTCCCGGTTGTGAATCCGGCTCCGGAGTTAGTAAGGTTCTCAAGGAACGTAAAACGTCCGGCTCCTGTCTGGTCATTACCGACAAGCCCCCACGATGCTCTTATTTTAAATTGCGGGATGATGTTTCTGAGCGGTTCCCAGAATTTCTCTTCAGACAGATTGTATCCGATTGCTACTGAAGGGAAGAAACCGAACTTCTTATTCTTCGGGAAGTTTTCAGAACCATTGTAGCCAAAGTTGAGTTCGGCTAAGTACCTGCCGGCAAATCCGTAAGATAAACGTCCTGCTATACCTTGTTTCCTTCTAGGTAAGGATGTCAGCAAGTCCGAAGGGTTGTTAACGTCATTCTGTTCTTGATTATATAGGAACATGACATTGACTTTGTGCACGTCATTGAATGTTCTGTTATAATCCAGGCTGGCTTGTAGATATAATCTACGGTTACCGCTATTGGAACCTCCGGTTTTAAGCTCGGTACTTTGTTCGTTGCCGATGATGTTTAAGTCGTATGTATCTTCTTGTGGATTATACATGGAAGTCTCATATTGGTTGACGTTGCAATAACGATACACTTTAGAATATGAATAGTTGTAATATGAAACAATAGCATTCAGTTTCAGTCCTTTCATAATCATCTTCAAGTCCTGATTAAAACGCAGGTTGGCTGTTACACTTGTAGAGTACGTGGAACTATAACCGGATACAAAATCGGCGACAGGATTGACATAACTTCCGTTCGGAGCACCAGATCTTCCTCCCCAACGGATGTGAGTGTCATCTTCCTGGCCGGGGAAACGGATCGGAAAGTCTACCGGATTTGCATTGAGTGCACTTGAGAATACGCTTCCGGCGCTACTATAAGGCCCGCTCCAGTCTCGTACCGATACATTTAGTCCTAGCGATATTTTAGTTGTATTGGTTGCCTTGATATTCAGATTATTGACAAAATCATAGTTGTAGACATTGATATTGTTGTTGAAGGAGTAGAAGTCTTTACTGAGTGATTTAAGATTACCGTCGCTGTGCTTGACGCTTGCACTCATAAAATAATCTACCCGGCTGCTTCCGCCACGGATATTAAAGTTGAACCGTTCGGCAAAAGTGTTTTTCTTGAACATCTCGTTGTACCAGTCGATGTTGGGATACATATAAGGATTGACACCGTCTATTGTAGCATTAATCTTTTCGTCCGAATAGATATCGGTAGTCTCGGGAGTACGTGTCTGTGCCTCATTGTATAATCTCATATAAGTGATACCGTCTACCATTTTAGGAACATTTGTCAACTGTGATATAGCCCCTTCCACTCTAAAGTTAATGATCGGCTTTTTCAGATTTTCCCCATTCTTTGTCGTGACTACCATCACTCCGTTAGCTCCTCTTGTTCCATAGAGTGCTGTTGCCGTTGCATCTTTTAGTATTGAGAAGCTTTCAATTACTTCAGGATCGAGATTGTTCAGTTGGGTTGCGTCAATTTCCACACCGTCCAGGATGATGAGAGGATCAGTTGCGCCACTGAATGTAGAAGCACCACGAATCCAGAAACTGGCGCCGTCTGCTCCCGGTTCGCCACTTCGTTGTACGGCGATAACTCCTGATAAACGTCCCGCAAAAGAAGAAGATAAACGTGAGGAAGGTACTCTTAGCTGTTCCGGGCGTATCTGTTGGATAGCTCCGACAAGACTTTCCTTTTTCTGCCCGATACCAAAGGCTGTGACTACAACCTCATCCAATGCCTTAGTGTCTTCTTCCAGTTGGATGTTGAGTATACTCTTCTTCCCGACTTTCACTTCTTGGGTGATATATCCCATAAATGAGACTATCAGGACCGGATTTTCTTCCTCAAGTTCAAGCTTGTAGAAACCTTCAATGTCCGTCAGAGCACCTGTCGTGCTGTCTTTAATTTTAATAGTTGCCCCGGTGATCGGTTGTTCGTCCTTATCCAATACAAATCCTTGTATTGTTTTTCTTTTAGAACTTTGCGGTTGAACTTTCTTTTGAGCTACTTTTTTGAGTGTAATCTGCCTGTTGTCTATTGTATATTCTACCGACATACCTTTAAATAGTTTGTCGAGTACCGGACGAATTGGTTGGTTCGTTACTTTAATAGATACCTTGCGGTTGGGATTAATGGTTTCTCCGTAATAGACGAAGATAAATTCGCTATTTTTCTCAATATGGCTCAGTACTTGTTTTAGAGGTACATTCTCGAAACTGAATGTGAATGTTTTTTCCTCTACATAGTTAGAGACGTCTTCTGCATAGACAGATAAGAAAGATGATAAAAAAATTGCCAGTACAAACAGGAATTTGTATCTTTTAACACTCCTGCTTGTAGTAAATTTACAGTTTTCCATAATTTTGTAATTTTAAGAACGCTACTTAATGTTGATAGGTAATGTTTTTAGCTAATCCGAATAATACTACGAATATTATTCGGATTTTTCGTGTGTTTTCATATCATAGGCATATTCGATGTTTTTAAGATTAATAATTAGTTTTCTTTTCTCATGTGGACATAATATATATTATTCTTTTCTTCTATGGTAACAGGTGCCGTTATGGCAATAGTTGACAATACTTTCTGTAACCCTTCATTCAAATCAAGTTTCCCGTGCATCGGCATTGTTTCTATACCTGTATCATAAATAATTTCTTTTCCGTAATAGCGGTGTAACTGCTCTAATACTATACTTAGTGCCTGATTATTCAATGTCAGAATGCCGTCAATCCAGCTGATATAATCGAGCGCATTGACTTTTTTCTTGTCAGTATATGTTCCTTCATTCAGAGCAATCAGCTCATTAGGCATCAGCGTATAATTCTGTTCCTTTTTGTCTTTTACCTCCACCTTTCCCCGTACTAATACGACTTCGGCTTTAGTATCTTCTTTATAAGCTTTTACGTTGAAGGCAGTACCCAGCACATTTACAGTAAAGAGTGATGTCTTTACTATAAAGGGGATGTTACTTTCCTTATGAGTCACATCTATGAATATTTCTCCTTCGACGAATATTTCCCGATATTCCTTTTTGAACTTTTGGGGATAAACAACCTTCGTTCCGGAATTAATATCCAGTTGAGAGCCATCAGACAATTGTAATTTGATATGTTTCCCCATTGGTACAATAATCTGGTTCATGGGATGTTCTTCTTCTCCTTCCCCGGTACTCTGTCGGGTCGCGATTTTCTTCTCGTCGATTAATAAAGAACCGTCTTGTGCATAAGCCACGGTAGCTTTTTCATCTACTTTTATCTTTGTTCCGGTAGCCGTAATCAGCTCAATATGTTTCTCCGGAGTATTTGCAGCAGATACAAACTCTTGAACATCTGCCGAATGAATCGTATCATAAGCTTGATTATTCAGCCAGAATACAAACAGGAGAGAAGCAGCAGCAACAGCTGTCACCGGTATAAGCCAGCGATAGACGGGAATATGCTTCTTCTTGTCTATTTGCTCACTGATTTTGCTCCATACCTCGTCTTCTGCTTCTTGGGAAGCGGAACTTTCTCTCTTTCGAAGGTAGTGGAACAACCGTTCGCTCATTTGTTCAATATTTCCTTTTTCTTCTTTCATCATTCGACTGTTCTGTTATTATAATGGGAAAAACGAATTTACTCCTCACTTTTATGGAAAAAAATTATTTATTTTCAAATAAACGTCGTAATTTGACAATAGCTCTCCCTATCAGGTTCATGGATGAGTGCACTGTAATACCTAGTATTTCGGCAACTTCCTCCCATGTAAGTTCTTTGATATAGTACAAATAAACGGCATGACGCTGATTGGCGGATAATTTCCGGTAGGCCTCCTTTAGCAATTTGCTTCTTTCCAGATAAGTATCGTCGTGTGCAAAGAGTCCTTCCAGTTCATCATCTGTCAATGGAATCTCAAACTCTGCATTTTCTAACTGGTACGTCTCTTTCATCGAGGACATCTTATATACGAGATTGTTTCTAAGGGCTGTATATAAGTAAGATTTGACATGGTCTATGGGGCGGAATTTAGAGTTGTTGAATACGTTGACAAAGAGATCCTGAATACAATCTTTTATTAATTCTTCGTTTGTGGAGATTGTATGTCCATAATTCAACAGGTGCGGAAAGTAACGCCGGTACATTATTTCTAAAGCCAGCTTGTCTCCTTTGATTAGCAGAACCCATAATTCCGCATCCTCTTTAGTTTGATAATGCATTTTACTCTCCTTCATACACGTGTACTCTGTGTACTTTGTTATAATTGTACTAGAATGATTAACAACTGTTGTATTTTGTAGCAACATGTGGCAAAAGTATAAAAAATAAATTAAATTATATCGGAGAGCTAATGATGATTTCTGTTTACTATAAAAAGAAGACTAGTTTGAACGGATATTTATGTGATATGGATACTGCAAGAAAACATGGCCGGACTTTCTCCGCCTTGTGTGATTTGCAGTATCCATATTCTTTTTGTAATATAAGTAACTATTATAGTAATGGTCTTATTTGAAAACCGTCTTTACTGGACGTCCAATCCAAGATTGAGGCTGCTTCAGCCCTAGTATATAGGCAATCATTGCCGCAGTGTCATATTGCATCATACTTTCTTTGATTTCCATGCCTTTGCGGACATTCTTGCCGGAAATAATAAATGGAATCTCCATTTCCCTCAGTGTCTTGCCGCCATGCCCGGTTTCGATACCACCGTGGTCGGCCGTCATAATAATAATGGTGTCATCCCATATACCGGCTTTTTTAATAGCTTGCAGGATACGTTCCACATATCCATCCAGTTCTTTCAACATCTGATAGTAGGCCGGAGTGTCATGCCCTTTGGTATGTCCGGTGTGGTCGGGTTCTTCGAAGCAGATAGCCAGCAGTTCCGGTTTCTTTTCAATAATATACTTCTCTGCTGCTTCACATAAGGCAGTGGGAGCTTTGGCGTATCCCGGAGTCTGATATTGGTAACTCATGGCTAACGTATCTACCAGGTATTTGATTCCGGGCCATTCATACAAACAACCGATTTCGGCTTTAGGACGCTGTTCGCGCAAGACAGAAAAAATGGTAGGAGCGATCCCCCGTTCGTTGACCTCACGTGAAGGGATCTCCGGAGTTTTCGAGCCCCAGGTGGTGTATCCATGTAACTCTGTTCCCACTCCCATAAACATGGAAGCCCAGTTGATAGCACTCGAAGAAGGGAGTACGCTCCGGCTATGAAGTGTGTAACATCCGTTGGTCATCAGACTTTTGATAGCCGGGATATCCGCTTTAGGGACACTGTAAGCCCCCCAACCGTCCATACCGATTAAGATGACGTGCTTGGCTTTTTGTTTTGCAGCGTTTACGTTGACTGTCATTCCTGCCATTAACAGGCACACGAATAGTAAGACTTTTCTCATGGTGTTTTTTTTAGATTGTTATTGATTATAAATATATACTGTTGATTAATAGGGCCATACTAATCATTGATTTTATTTACGAGTCATTTCGATTCGTACACCGTCCGCTTGTACAGCGTATAATTTGACATGATCCGGTGAAATAGTATTGGGAACTTCAAACTGAAAAGAAGTACCGAAATATTTCAGGTTATCATTCTCTTTTATTTCAAAAGCTACTGCCTGTTCTCCGTTTTGAACATTCACCTGATGTCCGGATATAGTATAAGTAATTTGCTTGGTGATTTTCATGTCCTCTGCAAATTGAGTGAAGTAACCGACATCCGGTGGAGTCGTATCGAGTCCGGGGTCACCTTTCTTTCTGTCTTCCAGATAGTAGAAAGCGTGTTTGGGAGCCGGAAACTGCTTCATAAATTCTTTCGTTTCCTTAATCATGGCGTCCGTGACAATGTAATTGTACGTACCGTATTGGTTGACCTTCATAGAGATCGGGACAAAGAACCCCCACCTTTCAAAGAAATCTGTCAGGTTCTCGTTAGCAGCCCGGCAAGCCATTCTGGCATACATCATTTGATTTTCTCCCGGGTCTTGGGTTGATACACGGTTTTCGCGCATCAATTTGAAAAGAGTAGGGAAGAATTGGGGATTATATCCGCAGCGATGATAGTAATTCCATAATTGCCAGTTCATGCGTGCATGCATTTCCGGGTCCTCTCCCTGATAGTCGGTTCCAAAGTCGCACCAGGCTTTATTTTCTACACATCTTCTGAATACCAATGTGGCTTTCTTGACGTTAGCCGCATATTCCGGTACAGCCAGTTCTGTCCCTCGGGAGCAGTTCTGACCGAACTTATAAATCGTGTAATTGGAGAATAAATTGTTGGAGGACTCTGTTGTGCTGGCCCAGTTAATGGCACCTTGATGTACATGACCGATCTCGTGTGCCGGTCCCCAGGAATTTCTGGAGGCCATAAGATAAGATTTGCGCAGGATATCCCCCAGAACGGTATATACAAATCCTATCCTGCCTTCCGAAGCCCACATATATCCGCCTTCGGGAGATATGGCAAAAATATGATTATTCATTTGTTTGGGGTGTACGTCTTCAATGCCCATCAATTCTTGTTGCCATTGGATCATATTGTCCCAAAGTTCGATAGACGACAGAATATCATACGGCACTGCTGCTTTCAGTTGCTTATGATGAAAATAGAGGATGATGGCGTTGCCGATGACACAGAAATATTTATAGTCGGCTTTGTCTATTAACTCCTTGTATTTCTCATTGGTCTGATGCTCTTTTAAGGAAAAGAATCCGCATACTTTACCTCCGCCTAACGGGATATGGATTTTAATCGGTTGTGCATCGGGGTTTTGTATGTTCGTATTGTACATTACAAACAACATACCTGTTTGCTTGGCTGTCAGTTTGTTGACTCCTTCCTTCAGGGGATAGATATCACCGTTGACAGAAGTTTGTGCATAACCTTTGCTTGTTTCTTCCCCGATATTCTGGATTGAAATACTTTGCCCGTGAGTGTTTCCTACCAGTACGACTACCTCATCTCCTTCGTTCACATAGATTCCTGTAGGATTGTCGAGATCTCCGTATTTCCTCGTCATCAGCTTATCCGCCCATTCGTCGGCGGAGCTGTAAGGACAATATTCCCGTATCCGGAATTCCTTTTCCCATTTATTATAACTATCGTCTTTTAAAGCCGATGCCGTTTGTATGAAGAATTCGGGTAATGCTTCTATCTGCTCTTGCGTGACATCAGGTTTTATTTCGGAACAGGTAATATCTGTAAAGACAGTCAGCAACTGTTCTTCGAGAGTGTTTTTCTTGTTCTTTTTGAAGAACTGCATTTCATCACAACTGACATATCCGTTTTTCCCGCTATGAACCTCAAACTTTACTTTGGTGGCTTTTACCGGAGTTTTGAGTGAGGCAATGGAGGGAGAGTTGCGCATATTGAAGTCATAGCTTCCCTGATGCACGTATTCCGTGTTTTCTTTCGTCTGCGTATATACGTCAAATTTCCCGAATGTGCCGTTTCCTGAATTAGTGTGATAGATGAAATAATCAATATCCGTATTACCCTCGAAATAGTATTCCAGGATAACCGGGAAATCGGCCGATTGTCCCCATTTACTGTGGTAAGGTACTCCGCCGTCGGCAATAAATTTATCATCAAAGGAATGCTCGATGCTCCGGTCCGGGTCCGTTTCCTCTTCGCTCGCCTTACCGGCGTAGGGTTTTACCTGTATATCTTCTTCGATTACAATGTCACTGGCGGAATATTGGGTGACTGTAATGGTATAATGTTTAGTTGCAGAGGATACTTTAACGTTGGCGGTACGTCTGTTCGAACCGATATTGGCGTCTACTGATATTTTCAGACTGTTTTTGAATTGTGTGGCCCTGAGCCATTTATCAGTAACCTTCGCTTCCCAATTATCTACGTTTAAGTTTGTGGTGATAGAGATGCTGACGTTTGCTGCATCTTTACTGAAGTTCTGTATCAGATCCTCTGTCGCGATTTCAAAGATTTCCGTTATACTTTCTTCCGCGTTATCTTTACATCCGTATAGACACAACGATATAAAAAGGCAGATGAGGCTTAAACAATATCCGGAGTTTTTCATGGTAATGTTCTTTGGATTAAAATTAATATTACTGCTTATATTGTTGGCCCTATTTATCAAGCAGTGACATTACCATAATGGGAGAAGTCGGTTTTACTCCTCACTTTTTTAAAGAAATTTTTCGCAGGCAACCTGATTAACCTCTCGAGAAGGACAGGTTGCCTGCGAAATGGGAAGTTGTCTCTTATTCCGCAGTCAGCTCAATCACACGGCTGAAAGCCTGATTGGTAGTGAAGGCGTTGATACCTATTTTCATCAGATAGTCGCCGGAATAAGTTTTCTCGTTAGCGCCCAGATTCGACTTCTTATTCGGCATCAGGTTGATTTCTTTCACCTTATACCTCTTACTCGGATCCAATCCCTGAAGTTTCACCGGAAGCAGTTTCTCAGCATAGCGCGGATGAATGTCATAAGTATAAAGCACAGCCTTGTTCTTATCCGGTGCGGTGTACATCACGGACATGTGGTTGCCGTCATAAGGAGAGACCAGTCTGTATTGGTCGCCGTCCAGAATCACTTTCTTCAGACGTGTCCAGTTGGCAACTGCATTCTGGCAGTAAGTCAGTTCGTCCGCATTCAACTCTTTCAGTCCGAGGTCGAAGCCCAGTTTACACATACTGGCTACATCGGTACGGAATTTCACGCTTGTCTTCTTGTTCCAGCTAGTCACGTGTGCAGACATCGCTTTGGAAGGGAAGATTTGTGAGAATCCCCATTGGATAAACAGACGTTCTATCGGGTCGGTATTGTCACTGCACCAGAATTCTGTGAAATATTTCAGGGCCTCGTAGTCGCAACGTGCGCCGCCACCGGAGCAGAGCATCATCGGTGTATTGGGATATTTCTCTTTCACACGTTTGAGTACATTGTATATGCCGCGTACATGGTCGATATAAAGTTGTCCCTGTTTGTTTTTCAGGTAGGGAGAATAGACGTTGGTGATCGGTGAGTTGCAGTCCCACTTGAAATAGGCAACTTCCGGATTCTCAGTCAGGATGTTGTCGACTACGCCGAACACAAAGTCCTGCACTTTCGGGTTGCTGAGGTCGAGAACCAGTTGGTTACGATAGTAATAAGTCTTGCGGTTCGGCAGGGTGATAGCCCAGTCGGGGTGCTTTTCAAAGAGTTCGCTTTTCGGGTTGACCATTTCCGGCTCAATCCAGATGCCGAACTTCACTCCGGCTTCTTTAGCGGATTTCACAAGAGCAGGGATACCGCCGGGCAGTTTGGATTTCATTGCTTCCCAATCGCCTAGTCCGGCATTGTCGCTGTTGCGCGGATGCTTGTTGCCAAACCAGCCGTCATCGAGCAGGAACATATCTACCCCAAGATGTTTGGCCTCTTTCATTAGTTCGGAAAGGAGTTGTTCGTCGAATTTGAAGTAAGTGTTTTCCCAGTTGTTCAGTAGGGAGAGGCGGTCACCTTGTCCGTCTTTCAGCTGATAGTTGCGAGCCCAGGCGTGAAGGTTGCGGCTGGCCTCGCCCGTTCCGTTATTGCTGAAAGTGAACATAAATTCGGGAGTCGTGAATACTTCGTTCGCTTTCAATTCATAATCAGATGCATAAGGGTTGATGGCAGGGATTACGCGCAGGTTACCAACGTTGTCTACTTCGAATGTAAACTGGAAGTTACCGGTCCAGCCGATCGTACCCAGCATCACGCGGCCTTGTGTTTCCTGTGCCGATTGTCCGAATCCCAGTTCGAAGAACGGATGTGTATGCATGGCGGCACGGCTGCCCAACTTGGTGTCGATTACTTTCTTTCCGAACTGTAACTGCTGGCTGCTCATTTGAGCTTCTTTGGCCCAGTCGCTGCTGAACTCGGTTAGGAAATACTTGGAGTCGGAGAAATAGAGCATTGTGGAAGCATAGCGCCACAGGGTGACGGGTTTCTTCTCGTTGTGCTTGATTTCGCTCCATGTCTTGATGACGTTTTCTTTCGGATAAGCGATGTAGTGCAGAGTTACCTCTACCGGATATTGGTCGTCTTTGAGGTTGATAATTGTCTCTGTTCCCCCTGTCACGGCCTTCTGCTCGGAAGATACATAGCGGAGAATCGTACTTGGATTTCCGTCGCTGTGAGTGATAGCCACAGCCGGTTCGAAATAGTCTTCGGCACCGGAACCCGGATAGACTTCCCAGCCGCGTGTAGAAACACTGCCGTCACTGCCACCTTTTACATAAGGCGAAAAGTGCTTGATATCTTGCTCATTTAGTAGTTTGTCACCCAGATAAGCCTGATAAAGTCGGCCGTTAGGGGCTACTTGAAGGATTAGGTCTGTGTTGTCCGTTGAGATTTGGATAACACTCTTTTCCTGGGCTTTCACTTGTGCCAAGGTAAACAAAGCCATTAGTAGTAGAAATAGTTTCTTCATGTTGTTTTGAGTAATAATTATTGGGTATTAGTTAGTTTACAGGCATAAAAACGCTCAAAGATAATGATAATTTATGATGTACGGGCCAGATTTTGATGCTGATGCTAAATTCTACGGTAAATAAGTCACCGTTAAACATAGCTTATACACCCGCTATACATCTGTTATCCGGTAGGTATTGTTCTGTCGGAATACCGATATTGTTAATTTGCCACGGCCGTGGAGAGTATTCGTCACACCCGTGGTAATATCTCGTCACGTTTGTGGAAAGAACTCTCCACGGCCGTGGCAGACTAACTAAAGCGGTGCTCCAACCTAACTATACCGGTATTCCAATCGAACTATACCGGCTTCCCTTCCCATAAAGTCCCACTTAACAAACCCTCCGACAAGCTGCTTGCCGGAAAGAGGGGAATGACATGGCAATTAAAGTGAGTACATCTACTGTTCAAAAAATAATCTTACTTACTTGCTTTTTTCGTTTGATTTTCATACTTTTAGCCTCCGTAAACCCTTTAAAAATTAATCCTATGGATAGCATTCTTTTCTGGCTGGTTCCGGTCGCTTCCGTGTTAGCCCTCTGCTTTGCTTATTACTTCCATAAGCAAATGATGAAGGAGAGTGAAGGTACTCCCCAAATGATAAAAATTGCCGCTGCTGTGCGCAAAGGCGCTATGTCTTACCTGAAACAGCAATACAAGATTGTAGGCTGGGTGTTTCTGGGGCTGGTCATTTTGTTTTCAACCATGGCCTACGGTTTCCACGTTCAGAATGCTTGGGTGCCTATCGCTTTCCTGACGGGTGGTTTCTTTTCCGGCCTTTCCGGTTTTCTGGGGATGAAAACGGCAACTTATGCATCAGCCCGTACAGCCAATGCGGCACGCGGTTCGCTGAATGCCGGATTGAGGATTGCCTTTCGGAGCGGTGCGGTAATGGGACTTGTCGTAGTCGGTCTCTGCCTGCTCGACATTTCTTTCTGGTATTTGTTGCTGAACGAAGTGATTCCTGCTGACGCACTGACACCGACTCATAAACTCTGTGTAATCACTACCACCATGCTTACTTTCGGTATGGGGGCCTCCACTCAGGCACTCTTCGCCCGTGTCGGCGGTGGTATCTATACGAAAGCTGCCGATGTGGGGGCCGACCTTGTAGGTAAGGTAGAGGCCGGAATCCCCGAAGACGACCCGCGCAACCCTGCCACTATTGCCGATAACGTAGGTGACAACGTGGGTGACGTGGCCGGCATGGGAGCCGACTTGTACGAATCTTATTGCGGTTCGATCCTGGCAACTGCCGCGCTTGGTGCTGCCGCCTTTATTCATTCTTCGGACACGGCTATGCAGTTCAAAGCGGTTATTGCTCCGATGTTGATCGCGGCTGTCGGGATTATCCTTTCTATTATAGGTATCTTCGCCGTCCGTACCAAAGAGAATGCGAAGATGAAAGATCTGCTTGGTTCGCTGGCGTTCGGTACAAACCTCAGTTCTGTACTTATCGTCGTTGCTACTTTCTTTATCCTGTGGCTTTTGCAGTTGCAGAACTGGGTTTGGATATCCTGTGCGGTGGTCGTCGGCCTGCTTGTCGGCATTGTGATAGGCCGTTCTACTGAATATTATACTTCCCAATCCTATCGTCCTACTCAGAAGTTGAGTGAAAGCGGGAAGACGGGACCTGCTACGGTCATCATTTCCGGCATCGGTCTGGGAATGATTTCTACGGCTATCCCCGTTATTGCAGTTGTGGTGGGTATCATTGCTTCTTATCTACTGGCTGCTGCCGGCGATTTTGCCAATATCGGTATGGGGTTGTACGGAATCGGCATTGCTGCCGTCGGTATGCTTTCTACGCTGGGAATCACTTTGGCAACGGACGCTTACGGCCCGATTGCGGATAACGCAGGCGGAAACGCGGAAATGTCCGGCTTGGGTGAAGAAGTCCGCAAACGTACCGATGCGCTCGATTCTCTCGGAAACACGACTGCCGCAACCGGAAAAGGTTTTGCGATTGGTTCTGCTGCCTTGACGGGATTGGCTTTGCTCGCTTCTTATATTGAAGAAATACGTATCGGACTGACTCGTCTCGGCAATATGGATCTGACTTTCTCGGACGGAAATACAATCAGTGTGGCAAATGCTACTTTCATTGACTTCATGAACTATTATGAAGTGAACCTGATGAATCCGAAGGTACTTTCGGGGATGTTCCTCGGCTCTATGATGGCTTTCCTGTTCTGCGGGCTGACCATGAATGCCGTGGGACGTGCGGCAGGACACATGGTGGACGAAGTGCGCCGCCAGTTCCGTGAAATAAAAGGTATCCTGACGGGAGAAGCCGAACCGGACTACGAACGTTGTGTGGAAATCTCTACGAAGGGGGCACAGCGCGAAATGGTGCTTCCTTCATTGATTGCTATCATTGCCCCGATCTTTACGGGACTTGTCTTCGGTGTTCCCGGTGTGCTTGGTTTGTTGATCGGTGGTTTGAGCAGCGGTTTCGTGCTCGCTATCTTTATGGCAAATGCCGGTGGTGCCTGGGATAATGCAAAGAAATATGTGGAAGAAGGCAATTTCGGAGGAAAAGGAAGTGAGGTTCATAAGGCAACGGTGGTGGGCGATACGGTGGGCGACCCGTTTAAAGATACCTCCGGTCCGAGCTTGAATATATTGATAAAGCTTATGAGCATGGTAGCCATTGTAATGGCAGGACTTACGGTTGCCTGGAGTCTGTTCTAAGGATTTTGTGTTAAAAAGATAAGAAAATGGAGACCGGAATCTAGGTCTCCTTTTTTATTTCATTTACCTTTGCAGAGATAAAAACGATAAAGATGCTATTACCTTATTTAAATGAGAATCTGATAGAAGCAGGATGCGATGAGGCAGGCCGCGGCTGTTTGGCGGGTTCTGTCTATGCTGCTGCCGTCATTCTTCCGAAAGATTTTAAGAATGAGTTACTGAATGACTCCAAGCAACTGACGGAGAAACAACGTTATGCCCTGCGTGAGGTAATAGAACGTGAAGCGATAGCATGGGCGGTGGGTATCGTTTCACCCGAAGAGATAGATGAGATAAATATCCTGCGTGCTTCTTTCCTGGCCATGCATCGTGCTGTCGATCAACTGTCCACCCGTCCCGAACACCTGCTCATTGACGGAAACCGGTTCAATAAATATCCCGGTATCCCGCATACCACGGTAATCAAAGGCGATGGAAAATACCTTTCGATAGCTGCTGCATCTATTCTGGCCAAAACGTATCGTGATGATTATATGAACCGTCTCCACGAAGAGTATCCCTATTATGACTGGAACCGTAATAAAGGGTATCCTACCAAAAAACACCGTGCCGCCATTGCCGAACATGGAACAACTCCTTATCATCGGATGACGTTCAATTTGTTGGGAGGTGAACAACTTTCTTTGGACTTTTAATTCCCGTTGTTCCTTTCTTAAATTATATTTTCTACATTTTTTTGCAGTATAAGCACGATTTTAGCCTGTTTAGTGCTTGAATTGTTCTGTTTAGGCTAAAAAAGTGTTGCTTCGTGCTTTTAATTGTTATTGAAATGCTATATATTTGCAAACAATAATAAGAATTAAAAAGTTTAAAATCATGGCAACGAACAAGCTACTAAGCTCTACTAAGCTCATTGGGGTATTTTTCATTATGTTAGTTTGTGCACTTCCTGCAAATGCACAGTTCTTGCGTACTTCTTATTTTATGGAAGGTACGCATTATCGTCAACAGCTTTCACTCTGGCACCGACTGTCAAACGACTATTAATCTGACGTGAGAGTCCTAAACCAATTTCAGTATAAGCAT
>ENA-UEYG01000605-UEYG01000605.1-human-gut-metagenome-genome-assembly--contig:-NODE-605-length-27964-cov-4.327787_pt1 | contig 27964 bp, 17 predicted proteins | sample MGYA00242933_ERZ507934 | MGnify/ENA primary metagenome ERZ507934 (study PRJEB26167, sample SAMN06115527) | human gut metagenome | host: Homo sapiens | place: China:Zejiang | collected 2015-11-10... | reverse complement strand
AAATACGAATAGGGAAATTCTGGTTACCTCCGGTCTTTATCAACAAATAAACCGAATAGAATACCACGTTCTGCAAAAGGCTGATTACCCAGACTAGACCAACGTTGTACGAGAGCAGTCACTTCTTTCGGTGCATGTTCCCGGTTGTTACGAACTGGGCCGGCACCTATCAGGATAGTTCCGATGCAATTACATTCTATATTATAATAGATCCCGTCGCCTGCAGGTATAGAAAAGAATTCCACACAAGAGTCAGTCCATACAGAACCGTTATCTTCTCCATACTTGGCACGTACACTCTCCTCTTTCACTTTAAAATGTAGCAAGATTGAGTTCTGCGTGTGAGCAATTCGAAAACTCACTTTAGGTTTGTAAGGATATTCAGCCCAATTGACACACTGGATCGGCTGAAAATCTATTTTTTCTTCATCGAATAGTTTAGGAAGCGAACAAGCCTCCACGTTAGCCGCACTAATTTTCTTTACTTTCATATATCTTTCGTTTGAATGATACAAATATAGTTACTTTCTTCTAATAAGGTTCACTGAAATCGAATAAAAACAATATATTTGCATAGATGTAAACACCTTAAAAAATAAATTAGTGAGAAAAGTAATTCTTTTATTTCTGCTATTTTTAAGCGTAGCTGGAGTCCGCACACAAGGTCAAAACATCACTTTTAGCCACTTGACCACGGACGACGGACTCTCCCAATTTTCTGTCAATAGCCTTTATATTGATGAACGGGGAATTATATGGATCGGCACGCGTGAAGGACTGAACCGGTATAACGGTAACGATATCAAAAGTTTCAAACTTAATAAAAACGATCCGAACAGCTTGTTCAGCAATACAGTGCTGCGCATCACCGGAAACAAAAACGGAAAGGTATACCTGCTCTGTACGGACGGGGTGGCAGAATTCGATCTGACCACACAAAGATTCAAAACGTTGCTGCAAGGCAATGTGGATGCTATTTATTTCAACGAGAAATTATATATCGGGAAAAGAGAAGAAGTATTTGTATATAATGAAAGTACGGGAAACTTCGATCTCTACTATCATCTTGCCGGAAAAGATATCACCCTCTCCTGCCTCCACCTGGACGAAAAGAAAAATCTGTGGATGGGAACTACCAGTAACGGACTTTACTGTTTATCGGGAGACAAAAAGATTTCCCAACCTGTCACAAGAGGTAATATCGCGAGTATTTACGAAGATTCGTCTAAAGAATTATGGATCTGTACCTGGGAAGAAGGACTCTACCGGATAAAAACAGACAGTACCATTGAGAACTTCCGTCATGATCCCAAAAATCCAAACAGTATTTGCGCCGACTTCGTAAGGAGTTGCTGTGAAGATAATGCAGGAAATCTATGGATAGGAACCTTTCACGGATTAAATCGCTATGAAAAAAGCACAGGTAAATTCCAACTTTACACTGCCAACGCGAACAAACCCGACGGACTCACCCACTCCTCCATCTGGTGCATCGTCAAAGATGAACAAGGAACAATTTGGCTGGGTACTTATTTCGGAGGTGTCAACTATTTCAATCCGGAATATGAAATCTATACACGCTACAAGACAGGAGATACAGAAAAAGAAGGTTTAAGTAGCCCGATTGTCGGCAGAATGACTGAAGATAAAGACGGAAACTTATGGATTTGTACTGAAGGCGGTGGCGTGAATGTGTACGACCGGAAAAATAACACCTATCGGTGGTATCGCCACGAAGAGGGCAAAAATAGTATTTCCCATAACAACGTCAAAGCAATCTATTACGACCGGACTAATGAAATTATGTGGATAGGTACACACTTGGGAGGATTGAACAAACTCGACCTGCGTACCAACCGTTTCACAGTCTACCGGATGAAAGCCGGAGACCCAACCTCACTACCTTCGGATATCGTCCGAGACATTGTACCTTATAAGGACAAGCTGGTTGTCGCCACACAAAACGGTGTTTGTCTTTTCAATCCGGCAACAGGCACTTGCCAACAACTCTTCAAAGAGACTAAAGAAGGAAGAGGTATTGGCATGGTAGCCAGTCTTTGCATTGATAAAGACGGTACATTGTGGATTGCGGCTACCGGAGAGGGTGTTTATTCTTACCGGTTCGACAGCGGTAAACTTACTAATTATCCGCACAATCCCGCTAATCCAAACAGTCTTAGCAACAATAATATCAACAGTATCATGCAGGACAGTAACGGCAATCTATGGTTCTGCACCTCCGGAAGCGGTCTCGACCGTTACCGTAAGGCAAGTGATGACTTTGAAAACTTCGATGTACAGACAGATGGTTTATCCAGCGACTGTATCTACGAAGTATGCGAATCGTCCATACAGAAAGGTGACTTATTGCTGATTACCAATCAAGGATTCTCACAGTTTGACTATCCAAGCAAGAAATTCTATAATTACGGTACGGAAAACGGATTCCCGTTGACTGCCGTCAATGAAAACGCACTATTTGTGACACATGACGGAGAAGTATTCCTTGGCGGTATTCAGGGAATGATTTCTTTCTGGGAGAAGAAGTTACATTTCACTCCCAAATCATATAATATCATTCTTTCCCGCCTGCTTGTCAACGGAAAAGAAGTAGTTCCGGGAGATGAAAGCGGCATCCTGGAACAGTCGATCTGTCATACTCCGGAAATCAGTCTGAAAGCGAATCAATCGATGTTTAGCATCGAATATGCCACTTCCAACTTCATCCCTGCCAACAGAGATGAAATTCTCTATCGCCTGGAGGGTTTCTCAGACGAATGGAACCATACTTACCGGAAGCAAACGCTGATTACTTATACAAACCTGAATCCGGGTAAATATACCCTTGTCATCAAATCACAGAGGGAAGGAATAAAAGAGGCCAGACTGCTGATTATCGTACTCCCTTCATGGTATGAGACATGGTGGGCTTACCTGATTTATACCATTGTCACTATCAGCCTGTTATGGTATCTTATTCAGAACTATAATTCGCGCATCAAACTCCGTGAGTCTTTGAAGTACGAAAAGAAGCATATTGAAGACCTCGAAGCATTGAACCAGTCGAAACTCCGTTTCTTCACTAACATCTCGCACGAATTCCGCACACCGTTAACGCTGATCGTGGGACAAGTGGAAACTTTGTTGCAGGTGCAGACATTTACGCCTAATATATATAATAAGGTGTTGGGAATCTACAAGAACAGTCTCCAATTACGGGAACTGATTACGGAACTACTTGATTTCCGTAAACAGGAACAGGGTCACATGAAGATCAAAGTTAGCCAGCACAATCTGGTTAACTTCCTGTATGAGAATTATCTGCTCTTCCTCGAATATGCGAGCAGTAAACAAATCAACTTCAAGTTCAACAAACAGAAGGATGACATTGAAGTATGGTATGACCAAAAACAGATGCAGAAAGTGATAAACAACCTGCTGTCTAATGCAGTGAAGCATACCAAGGCCGAAGATACGATTTCGATTAATGTATCGCAGGAGAAAGACCATGTCATCATTGAAATAAAAGATACCGGGACAGGTATCGCCGCTGCCGAAATTGATAAGATATTCGACCGTTTCTATCAGACCGAACATCTCAACTCGCTGAATACCGGAGCCGGTACAGGCATCGGACTGGCACTGACGAAAGGAATTGTGGAACTTCATCACGGCACAATCCGGGTAGAAAGCGAACCGGGCAAAGGAAGCAGTTTCATTATCACCCTCAAACTAGGCAAGGAACACTTCACAGAAGAGCAAATAGCGAAAGATGATACGGAAACCATCCAGCAAACAGAGACTATTGTTCCTTCAGTAGAAATAATCCCTGATTCGGAATGGAAAGAAGAAGATAACAAGCGCATCGAAGACGCCAAAATGCTGATAGTGGAAGACAATGAATCTATCAAGCAGATGTTAGTCGGTATTTTCGAAACATTCTATCAAGTCAGTACGGCTTCCGACGGAGTAGAAGCATTAGAAATGATACAGAAGGATATGCCGAGCATCATTTTAAGTGATGTCGTAATGCCACGCATGTCGGGTACGGAACTTTGCAAACAGATCAAGACGGACTTTAACACTTGCCATATTCCGGTGGTATTATTAACTGCACGTACTGCTATAGAGCACAATATCGAAGGTTTGAAGATTGGTGCGGATGATTATATCACGAAACCGTTTAATACCAATCTTCTGATTTCCCGCTGCAATAACCTGGTTAACTCCCGCCGGCTATTGCAAGAGAAGTTCAGCAAACAACCACAGGCTTTTGCCCAAATGTTGGCTACCAACCCGATGGATAAGGAGATGCTCGACCGCGCGATGGCCATTATCGAACGCCATCTGGACAATACGGATTTCAACGTTAATATCTTCGCCCGCGAAATGGGTATGGCACGTACGAACCTATTCACTAAACTGAAAGCAGTTACAGGCCAGACCCCGAATGATTTCATCCTAAGCATACGTCTCAAAAAAGGCGCTGTCATGTTAAGGAATAACCCGGAGCTGAATATCACGGAGATCTCTGACCGGATTGGGTTCTCCTCCTCCCGCTATTTCAGTAAATGTTTCAAGGAGATTTATCACGTCAGTCCGCTGGCTTATCGTAAAGGAGAAGAGAGCGAAGAAGAAGGAGACGGAGAAGAAACAGATTAGCAGGTAACTATACAAGCACTCTTGCAAAATAATCTTATATTATTAGGCACGGATTACACGGATTTCACGGATTAAAAAACGATGAGTATGAAAACAACAGCGTTAATCCGTGTAATCCGTGCCTAAATTTATGATATAAACGGTTTCTTAGTCCGGACATCTTCGCCCGAATAAAGAAGGTAACTTCTTAAGTGTACTATTTTGTACTTCACTTGTACATTCCTACTCATTCTTTTTCTTCCAATCGCTTATCTTTGTGTTCATTACATTATTTCCTAAAACATTCAGCATTATGAAAAACGTTTCGCGTCTACTTCCCCTATTGTCCGGCATCGTCACGCTGTCAGGATGCAATCATGCACCCCAAAAGAACAATGGGCAGAATAGCCAAAAGCCTAACATTATTTATATATTTGCAGATGATCTCGGCATTGGTGATTTAAGCTGTTATGGAGCAACGAAAGTGAGTACTCCCAACATCGACCGGTTGGCAGGACAAGGAGTACAATTCACCAATGCTTATGCAACTTCTGCCACCAGCACTCCTTCCCGTTTCGGACTCCTGACAGGTATGTACCCCTGGAGACAAGAAAACACAGGAATCGCTCCCGGCAACTCTGAACTCATTATCGACACTACCTGCGTCACCATGGCAGATATGCTGAAAGATGCAGGATACGCAACCGGTGCAGTAGGCAAATGGCATCTGGGACTCGGTCCGAAAGGTGGAACCGACTTTAACAACCGGATTACCCCTAATGCACAAAGCATCGGTTTTGACTACGAATTTATTATTCCGGCTACCGTAGACCGTGTACCTTGTGTATTTGTAGAAAACGGACATGTCGTAGGACTTGACCCCAATGATCCTATCACCGTAAGTTACGACCACAAAGTCGGCGACTGGCCTACGGGAGAAGAGAACCCGGAGCTCGTCACTTTAAAACCCAGCCAGGGACACAACAATACAATTATCAACGGCATTCCCCGTATCGGCTGGATGACCGGAGGAAAATCCGCCCTTTGGAAAGATGAAGACATAGCCGATATCATCACCCATAAGGCTAAGAATTTCATTGCATCCCATCAGGAAGAACCCTTCTTCTTATATATGGGTACGCAAGACGTACATGTACCGCGCATCCCCCACCCACGTTTCGCAGGCAAAAGCGGACTCGGCACTCGTGGCGACGTCATCCTGCAACTGGACTGGACTATCGGTGAAATCATGCACACACTGGACAGCCTCCACATCGCAGACAACACTATCCTGATCTTTACCAGCGATAACGGTCCTGTTATCGACGACGGCTATCAAGACCAAGCTTACGAACTTCTCAACGGACATACTCCGATGGGTATCTACCGTGGTGGGAAATACAGTGCTTACGAAGCGGGTACACGCGTTCCATTTATTGTCCGTTGGCCTGCCCGGGTGAAGCCGAACAAGCAACAAGCTCTTTTCTCTCAAATAGATGTGTATGCATCGCTCGCCTCACTTTTGGACCAACCTTTACGCAAAGGAGCTGCCCCCGACAGTCAGGAACATCTGAACGTTCTCCTCGGCAAAAATAATACAAACCGTGAGTATGTCGTTCAACAGAATCTCAATAACACACTTGCCATCATAAAAGGTCAATGGAAATACATCGAACCGAGCGACGGCCCCGCCATCGAACATTGGACGAAAATGGAGTTAGGCAACGACAAACAGCCTCAACTTTACGATTTATCCTCCGATCCATCGGAGAAAACGAATGTATCAAAACAACATCCCGACATAGTGAAAGAGTTATCCGAATTACTAGAATCCATAAAAGAGAAATAGTTTATGAGAACAGAAAAATTGTATGATTTTGCACCAATCTTGAATAATTCTATCCATATTAGAATATTCAATCCGTCTATCTTTGCAAGCGTAGATTCAATAAAATCACTTAATTTTTAATATATGAAAAAACATTTATCCACTCAAACTAGAAAAAGGATGCTCTCCTCCATCGGACTGATCTTATTTTCTGTTTCTTTTGTACTTGCACAGGTACTTGTTAAAGGTACAGTGAAGGACAACTTAGGAGAAGGAGTGCCGGGAGCCAGTGTTCAGGTACAAGGTACTTCACAAGGAACAATCACTGACCTTGATGGTAAATTTGCTTTTAACGTACCCAATAAGAATTCAATATTGGTTATTTCTTTCATTGGTTATGTCACTGTAGAAATAAAGGCGGACACTCAAAAGCCAATGGTTATCACATTGAAGGAAGATACAAAGACATTGGACGAAGTGGTAGTAGTCGGCTATCAGGAAATACGCAAGAGAGACCTGACGGGTTCTGTTGCCAAAGCCAGCATGGCAGAACTGCTTAGCACTCCGACTGCTTCTTTCGGCGAGACATTAGGCGGACGTATTGCCGGTGTCAACGTAAGTTCGGGCGAAGGTATGCCGGGCGGACAGATGAACATCGTCATCCGTGGTAACAACTCTTTGACACAGGACAACTCTCCTCTTTATGTCATTGACGGTTTCCCGGTGGAAGATCCTTCCATAGCCGCAGCCATCAATCAGAACGATATCGAGTCACTCGATTTCCTGAAGGATGCCTCTGCTACCGCTATCTACGGTGCCCGTGGTGCCAACGGTGTCGTGATGATTACAACCAAGAAAGGCACAATCGGTCAGCCTAAAATTAAATATGACGGAAGTTTCGGTATTCAGCATATCACCAAAACGATTCCGATGATGGATGCATACGAGTTCGTCAAACTACAGGCAGAACGTAGTCCCAAAGATATGGAAACTACCTACTTCATGAATTATGACGGTAAGAAATGGGGACTGGAAGATTATAGGAATATCCCGCAATATAACTGGCAGGATGAAATCTTCCGCAGCGCATGGATGCAAAGCCACAATGTCAGCCTGACCGGTGGTTCGGAAGGAGTTCGCTACAATGCTTCTTTATCTTATTATGACCAGGACGGTATCTTATTGGAATCAAACTACAAACGTGTACAAGGCCGTATGGGTACTACCATCCAAAAGAAGAAACTGAAAATCTATCTGACAACCAACTATTCAAGCACTACAACCACTGGTGGTTCTCCTTCCCAGAACTCATACAGTGGTATGAATAACCTGTTCTATAGTGTATGGGGATATCGCCCCGTGACCGAACCGGACAGACCATTAAACTCATTGATGGATAACATCATGGACGACGCGATAAACAATACCAACGATTATCGTTTCAATCCTATCATGTCCTTGAAAAACGAATATCGCAAGACGTATGCGAACTACATTCAGTTCAACGGATTTGCAGAATATGAATTTATCAAAGGATTGAAGTTGAAAGTTTCAGGCGGTTACACATTCGATACCCGCAAAGGGGAAACATTCAACAACTCGAAGACCCGCTATGGTAATCCGAAATCATCCGATAAGGTAAATGCAGAAATCTACCATTCTCAACGTGCAACATGGTTGAATGAAAATATTCTGACCTATCAGAGCAATATCAAACGGAAGCATTTCTTCAATAGCATGGTAGGTGTAACCCTGCAGAATTCCGACTATGAATACTATTCATACAAAACGGTACAGATTCCGAACGAAGCACTCGGCATGGCGGGAATGAGTGAAGGAACTCCCAGTACGACTAAATCATTAAAGAGTTCCTGGTCTATGCTTTCTTTCCTGGGACGTTTGAACTATAACTATAAATCATTGTATTATGCAACGGTTTCTTTCCGTTCCGACGGTTCTTCCAAGTTCCGTGGTGATAACCGTTTCGGCTACTTCCCTTCCGGTTCATTGGCATGGGGATTCATGGAGGAAGATTTTATGAAACCATTGAAGTCTGTTGTTTCTTCAGGTAAATTAAGAGCAAGCTGGGGATTGACCGGTAACAACCGTGTAGGCGAGTATGATACGTATGCTTTATATCAGATATTGAAGGATAAAGTCGGAGACTTTATTTCGATCGGTAGCCTCCCCAGTGGTGTATATCCGTTCGAAAACAGCCTGACAAGTGTAGGTACAGTGCCCACTTCCTTAAGAAACAGAAAACTGAAATGGGAGACTACCGAACAGTGGAACCTAGGCCTGGACTTAGGCTTCCTGGACGAACGCATCGGATTAACCGTAGACTGGTATCGTAAAACGACTCGTGATTTGTTGCTGAATACTGCACTTCCCACCTCTTCCGGTTATTTCAGTGCCATGAAGAATGTAGGAAAGGTACGCAACCAAGGTATCGAGCTCACATTGAACACAACCAATATCAAGAACCGTCATTTCTCATGGACTACTAACTTTAATATCGCATTCAACAAGAACAAAGTATTAGAATTGGCCGAAAACCAATCTTCTCTGTTGAGTGCAGCCAAATTTGACCAGAACTATAACTCTCAATACAGCTACATTGCCAAAGTGGGTTATCCGATGGGAATGATGTACGGATTCATCTACGAAGGTACATACAAATACGAAGATTTCGACAAAGTAGGTGATACATATACACTGAAACGCAATGTTCCGTATTTCTCTTCCGAAAGTAATACACAACCGGGTATGCCGAAATACGCAGACCTGAATGGTGACGGTATCATCGACGATAACGACCGCACTATGATCGGTAACGGTATGCCGAAACATACGGGCGGATTTACCAACAATTTCGAATACAAAGGATTTGACTTGAGCATCTTCTTCCAATGGTCGTATGGAAACGATGTATTGAATGCCAACCGCCTGTTCTTCGAGAACAGCAATAAAACACGTGACTTGAACCAATACGCAAGTTACGCAGACCGCTGGACACCGGAAAATCCGGAAAGTAATATTCCGAGAGCTACCGACTCCGGTTCTAACAAAGTGTTCTCTACACGTATTATCGAAGATGGTTCGTTCCTTCGTCTGAAGACCGTGTCTTTAGGATATACACTGCCGAAACAACTGACCAAGAAATGGAAGATAGACAATGCACGCGTATTCGTTGCCGGTCAGAATCTATGGACATGTACAGGGTATTCCGGTTACGACCCGGAAGTATCTATCCGTGAAGGCGCACTGACTCCGGGACTGGACTTCTCCGCTTATCCGAGAGCCTACTCTATCAGTTTTGGTATAAACTTAGGTTTCTAATCAATCATCCTTCAAACAATTACGTATATGAAAACAATAAAAATAATCATCATATCACTTCTTGTCGGACTTAACCTGACTTCCTGCGATTTCTTGGAAAAAGACCCGACATACACCACTCCTGAAAACTTCTTCAAAAATGAAGCGGACGCTACCTCTTGGCTGACAGGAACCTATGCCATTCTGGGACAAAGTTCCTTCTACGGAAATGAGTTCTTATACCTTGTAGGAGGTGACGATCTGGGACACTATGGTGGTGCCAACCGCGGACCTAACAAAAGTGGGTTGATCTGTAACAATGCCAACACAAGTGATCCGGCCGTTGCAGCATTGTGGTACACATTATACTCCGGCATCAACAGAGCCAATATTTTCCTGGAAAATATTGATGCAGTGCCCGATATGAACGACGATACCCGCAAGCAGTACAAAGCCGAAGCCCGTTTCTTACGCGCATTCTATTATTTTACTTTGGTAGAATGTTGGGGAGATGTACCTTTCAAGACTACTTCTACAGAAGATGCCTATAACCTCTCCATTCCACGTACGGACAAACAGACGATTTATGATTTTATCATCAAAGAGATGTATGGTTCTGCCGAGGATCTCAAATCTGCTCAAGATTTGAACTATTTACCGGGACGTGTTTCCAAATCGGCTGCTTGGGGAATGTTGGCGCGTGTATATATGTTCCGGGCCGGTGAACCTAAACGTGACAAGGAAGTGGGTTTGGCTAACAACACGACTAGTGCCGAGATTACAGAATATTTCAAAAAAGCAAGTTACTATGCACAGTTAGTCAAGAATGAGGGTCATTCACTAACTGCCAAATATTGGGACTTCTTTATCGACATTTGTTCTGATAAGTATAACACTGCTCTCAATAAGGATGGTGCCAAGGCTAATGAAAGTATTTGGGAAGTAGAATTTGCAGGTAACCGTTCGACGGATGTACGTGCAGAAGGTAGAATCGGTAATATTATCGGCATTCAGGGTAAGGACCTTTCTTCCAAAGCATCCATCACTGGTAAAGGTGATCCGGGCTATGCATACGCTTTTATCTGGAATACTCCTAAACTGCTGGAATTGTATGAAGCAAACGATGACATTGACCGTTGCAACTGGAATATTGCTCCATTCACTTACACCCAGTCAGCAGGAGAAGGTACTCCGGTGGACGGTCGTGAATTTGTAAAGGGAAAAAGAGATGAAGTGGAACAACAATACTGGGATAAATCCTTCAGCTATGGTAAAACAGAGCCGGGGTCTACTTACGGTGATCGTGAATCGAAGAACGATGCCAATAAGAACCGCAACAGGGCTGCCGCCAAATATCGTAGAGAATATGAAGCAGACAAGAAGAGTAAAAACGATACTTCCATCAACTTCCCTCTTCTCCGTTACTCTGACATTCTGCTAATGATTGCAGAGGCAGAAAATGAAGTCAACCATGGCCCTAATGATTTGGCGTATGAATGTATCAATGCAGTAAGAGAACGTGCAGGAATCAAAAAACTTGCAGCAAATCTGGATGAAGAGAGCTTCCGCAAAGCTATCAAAGACGAACGTGCAATGGAACTCTGTTTCGAGTACACACGCCGTTTCGACCTGATCCGTTGGGGAGACTATTACAAACTGATGCAGGAACAAGTGGACAAGGCACAGGCTGACGAATCCTGGAAATTCGGAATCAATGTATATACTTACTTCAATATTCCGAAGTCTTACAATTATTTCCCGATTCCTGCCAATGAAATAGGATCAAACGGTGCTATCAAGACGAATAATCCGGGTTGGTAATTCTCTTAATAACTTTAAAAAGAAAAGGACATGAAAATAATATATAAAAGTTTGATGACTATCGCTTTTGCCGGACTATCCCTGGCTTCATGCGACAAGGAATTAAAAGAAGAAACAGCAATGGAAGTGGGTGTGGTGACAGACAGCAATGTCAGCTTCGATGGCAAAACTGTGACTGTAAAGAAAGGAAACCCTGTAACGTTCAGCTTCGATGGTGACCCTGATTTTATCAGTTTCTTCAGCGGTGAGATAGGGCACGAATACAAACACCGGAACAGAATTGAAATGCAACCGGAAGACGTAGAAAAATGTGAAATCAACTTCTCCGTAGTATATGACTATGGTAGTGCGAAAACCATCGAAGGTTCTACTCACATATTAAGATCCGACCAATTCGAAGGAATTAGTGGCAACAATGTGGAAAAAGACAAAGAAGCAGTTACTAATTGCGAATGGACAGAACTTGTCAGCCAAGATGAGCTTCCTAAAGCAACCAAAGATACTAAAGACTATTCTTGTCCTTTAATATCTTACTTGGGTAAAGAAATCAGCATTGCTTTCCGCCTCAACCCTCTTGATAATAGCAGCACAATGCCTGTAATACATATTAAAGGCTTACAGCTTAATCTGGAGTTCAACAATGGAAAATCAACCACAATTAATGCAAAGAACTTCGAATTCTCGGCTTTAAATGTAACCTACAATTTAGATGATCTTTCAAAAAACAACACTCATCTTACCAAATTGAAGGAAGCATTAGGAAATAAAAACCTCACACTTGAAGAGATGAAAAGCGCAGAATATGCAGATAAAATAGCATATGCTACTGTAGACGGTAATATTCCTTATTTCTGGAGAATTAGCCAGCCAAGCGATTTCGTAACCAGTGGCGGAGCAGCAGGGTATACAAAAGGAGATACTTGGCTTATCTCCAATTCCATCCTCCTTAACGGTTCCTGCGATCCTGACGCTGGTGTAGCTATCAAGAATATCTCGCAATCGTTGGAGATATACTCACATACCTATGAAGAGGCCGGTACATATACCGCTACTTTCGTAGCCAACAATGCAAACTACGTCCATCAAGGTGGTCAAGTAGTACGTGAACTGACTATAAACGTTGTAGAATAAAAATATATCCCCCAATTTTTCTAACCTTCAATCATAGAAAACGTTTATAAAAATCAGACTTTAATCAATTTAACATCAGAAAGAGAGGGACCGCGAGGTTCCTCTCTTTTACTTTTTCTGTATCTTTGCACAAAAATAAAAATAATGCCAAAGACTCTTCCTATTCATTTTGCCCCATTACAAGGTTACACCGAAGTGTTTTACCGTAATGCTCATGCTGCCTGCTTCGGAGGTATAGATACTTATTATACCCCATTTGTACGACTCGAAAAAGGCGGATTCCGCCATAGAGATGTCCGCGGAATCGAACCCGGGAATAATCAGGTAGCCCATCTGATTCCCCAACTGATAGCCCCTTCTTTTGAGAAAGCAGAAAAAATCTTATCCCTATTCATTGAAAAGGGATATAAGGAAGTCGACATCAATATAGGATGTCCTTTTCCCATGCTGGCTAAACGCCACAATGGTTCCGGCATTCTTCCTTATCCCGAAGAAGTTCAGGCGTTACTTAGCCTGATTACAGAATATCCGCAAATAAGTTTCTCCATCAAAATGAGGTTGGGCTGGGAAGATCCGGAAGAATGTCTGAAACTGGCTCCGATTATCAATGAGCTACCCTTGCGACAAGTGGTTATGCACCCCCGCTTGGGAAAACAGCAATACAAAGGAGAAGTTGACCTTAAAGCGTTTGAGGCTTTTCAGAATGCCTGCAAGCATCCGCTCATCTATAATGGAGATATCAATAGTGTAGAAGATATTCACCGCATTCAGGAACAGTTTCCCGGACTAGCCGGAATGATGATAGGACGGGGATTACTTGCCAACCCGGCATTAGCTTTGGAGTATAGACAAAACCGTGCACTCGAGTTCGATGAAATGAGAGAAAAATTGCAATCTATGCACAAATGCGTATACAATCAATATGCAGAACAGTTGGAAGGAGGAGACGAACAACTTCTGAACAAAATGAAAACTTTCTGGGAATATTTAATGCCGCAAGCAGACAGAAAATTACTGAAAGCAATTCATAAAAGCACAAGTCTCAACAAATATAATCAGGCAATCCTTGCCTTTTTTAATCAACGATGAACTGATAACCAGTAATTTTACGTAATTTTGCGCCCGTTTACAAACATGCACATTATGAAAAAATACATTCTAATCTTTCTTTGTCTGATAACCGTATCAGGCAGTTTCGCACAAATGCAGGATTTCAAGTTCAAATTCTATGGACAGATTCGTACTGACTTCTATTATAATAGTCGTGCTAACGAAGAAACCGTAGACGGATTGTTTTATATGTATCCAAAAGACAAAGTGCGTGATCCGGAGGGGAACGATTTGAACTCAACACCCAACAGTAACTTCTATACTTTATATTCGCGCCTTGGAGTAGACGTTGCCGGTCCAAAACTGGGAACAGCCAAGACATCTGCCAAAGTAGAAGTCGACTTCCGCGGCACAGGCACTTCTTATTCGGTCATTCGCCTTCGTCATGCTTATTTGAATCTGGATTGGGGAAAATCAGCTTTATTACTCGGACAGAACTGGCATCCCTTATTCGGAGATGTGTCTCCGCAGATTCTTAATCTCTCCGTAGGAGCACCGTTTCAGCCCTTCAGCCGTGCGCCACAAATTCGTTATCGCTATACAAACAAGAATTTCCAACTTACCGGAGCCGCAGTGTGGCAATCACAATATACTTCACAAGGACCGGAAGGGAAAACACATAAGTATCTGAAGCAAAGCTGTATTCCCGAATTTTATGTCGGAGCTGATTATAAGAATGGCGGTTTGCTGGCCGGCGTAGGCATTGAGTTGTTATCATTGAAACCACGTACGGAGTCTATAGTAAATACAGATAAATACAAGGTAGACGAACGCATCACAACTCTTTCATACGAAGCTCATGTGAAATACACCAACAAAGACTGGTTCATCGCTGCGAAGAGTGTATTAGGATCCAATCTGACACAAGCTTCCGGTTTGGGTGGATTCGGGATCAAGTCTGTCAACGAACAAACGGGAGAACAAGAATATACTCCGATACGTTTCTCCAGCTCTTGGTTCAACGTTGTCTACGGACAGAAATGGAAGCCGGGAATCTTCGTAGGCTATGCCAAGAATCTGGGAACAAGTGATGCGCTATATGCTCCCAAAGGAAATGATGCAAAACTTTATGGAACAGGAACAGACCTTAACCAATTAGTTACGGCAGGAGCAGAACTGACCTACAATGTCCCCCACTGGAAATTCGGGTTGGAATATACATTAAGCTCTGCATGGTATGGTTCGCTCAATACGTCCAATGGGAAAATTCAAGATACCCATGCCGTATGTAACAACCGTATTGTTGCCGTTGCCATGTTTATGTTCTAACCTCTCTATACAATTATTTTAATTATATCTCTGTCACCTGTCACCGATTGCTGCTTAACGGTTTGATTATTAACAATTAACACCGTGACAGCAATAGGTGACAGCAGTGTCACAACAATAATGCTGTCACCAGAAAAAGATAAACTAAATTTCACAACGCGGAGGTATTCACTCTGGAAGCTCCAGGCAATCCTATTTATTTCATGAATGCATTACCTTTGTTTCTCGTGGGGAAACTTTTAGTTTCAAGGCTTGAAACCAAAGGTTTCGTACCGGGAAACTAAAGTTTCAGCATTGGGAAACTGTAGTTTCAGCACCGAGAAACAATAGTTTCAACGACATGGAAACTATGGTTTCTCCAAGAGAAACTAGTGTTCCCTTATCAGGAAAAGCAAATGATCTCCTATTGTCTGACTTTTATCTCCTTAACTCCACTTCAAAGCTAGCACCATCTTTACAACTGAACTGCAAAACTGTTTGCTTCTTATCAGAAGAAATCACCTTGCAAAACGGAGTTTCTTCTACATTCCATTGCCCTTTTATCGTTACAGTCACAGGTATTTCACTACTGGCATTTTCAATCCATGGTCGTGAATAGATACTACGTTCGATGCGTTTCCCATCTTTATCAAACGCTTCATCGCTTGGACCGCGATACAAAGCTAAATCCGGTTGTGCCACCGTCAACTTAATCTTATCAGCAGATCCTTTATGAATCATAACCAGACAGGAAGTATCCACACGTTGTAATAAACCACCCGGCAATGTCGTTTCAGGAGTTTCAAACAACACATAAGAAATGATCTGTTCGGAAACGGACTCTACAATATGTGCATTCCGGTCTTGCTGTAATACCTTATAAGTGGGCTTCTTTGCAAATTTCTTCATCAGAGTTTCATTCGTCTGAGGCAGAACAGCGTATTCATAACTTCCGTTTTTCGGTGCCTTTCCATGATCTACAACCAAAGAAACCCAATCACCCTTTGTTTCCTTTCCTGTATTTTGCATTCGCGAGTATTGAGGAAAGTTCTTCTCAAACCGGATGGGAGTTGGAACATAATAACCCGTTCCCAAATGGTCCACCCATACTTTCTTATCTCCTTGATAATTTTTCCAATAATCATGCCCTGCTTTATCAGTAACTGCCAATTGGAAGATAGTCGTTTCTGTCGGGAACTCCGTATTTGTATTTTCAATATCCGAACCAAGACAGACAATCATTCCATCGATGAAATGGTAAGATTTACGTGCCCGATGTGATCCGTTATACTTATCATGCTCATGTAACTTCATTCCGAAATTACCATTCATCTTCTGTTGAGACAAACCACCGGCAAAAGCCTCGTCGGAGTAAAGCATCTCTTCCATTCCAGAGTAACTATCCACATTGAGCACCTTAGCCTGCAATTGCTCCAATGGCAAATGAATAGATGTCACTCCCGGAATACGGTTCCAGTCAAAACCTTCCTGCTGCCAGCCGCTAGTGGCGGGAGTTACTGTCTGTCCCGGTGCAGCAGTCAATATTTGCAAACTGCCGTGTGCCAGGTAGCGACCGTATAGATTTGCTCCCAGATAATGTTCTGCCGCCCATAGATAACGGGAATGTCCACGTGCCACAGCCGACCAATTGCTACGACGTTGAACAGAGACGCAACCATATCCCATCGCTATATTTCCCTGCGGGTCCGGTTCCAGACGGAAACCTTTCTCTATAAGAAGTTTTGCCACCTTACGTTCTTCAGCATTTGAAACCTTAGGCATATATTCGGGAGAGTCATTTGCAATACTTGGGTCTGAAATCAGACGGAGGTAAGAAGAAGCCATTTCACTATCATATTCCTCCTTTCCATCGGGAGAACCAGCTAGAGCCATCATAGCAAAATGCATAGGAACCAGTTTACCTTTTCCATCCGGATGACGACCGGACATGGAAAGAGGGAAGTTCAGCTTATTGCAATAGAAACGCATGGTCAACAGTACATTTTTCACTGTTTCATGAGCTAACTCGGAAACAGCAAATTCCGTCCGGCTGAAAAGATAAATCATATTGGTTGCTCCATCGAGTCCGCCCACAGCATAAGCCGGATAGTTATTTCGATGATGGAAAGCACCTCCGTCTACTTTAAACGAACCGGATAATCCCAATGCAGGACGGCAACCAAAATCAATCCAACGGGAGAAAGACCGGAGATATTGTAGTTTTTCCGGTGTATCTTCCATCATTAAAATGCTGGCAATGCGTCCGGTGGTCTGTGTATTGAAAGAGTCCATATCAATTCCATTGACTTCCGGTTTAGGGTATACTTCGTTAGTAATCGCATACCAGCGTAATGTCCGTTCGGCTTCCTGAAGTTTCCCGGTTTCCCTAAGCACATCTTTCATCAGAAAATATGCCAGGTACAGACCGCGAACACTATAGCCATAATGATGGATGTTTCCCCAACAACTACCATAAGCTACTCCCTGATCGGTTATATGATCGTACATTGCTAAGAACTTCTTCTTCATTTCTTCCCGAATCACCGGATTTGCCGCATTATTATATGCAACGGCAATTCTTTTCATCAGGTCGAAATAAGCACGCATTTCCACTCCCATTTTAGTCAGCATATCTTTATCCCAGTTTGGTATGATCCGTTCATAAGCTTCTGAAGCACGTACCATGTAAATAGGTACTCCCGATACTTGGCCGTTCTTGTAAGTTATCTGATAGAAATCATATTTCTTGCGGATGGTTTCTACTTCTTTATCAGTCGTTTTTCCTTTCGTGTAGATCATATCACGAAAACGCTTTTCCAACAGTTGCATTTCTGCTCTTTGCTTATCGTCTACAGGAGTCAATTCAATATCCGGTTTCAAAAGCGAGTGTTGATAGACAACCAGCCAATGGTTGGTGGTCCCGGCATTGACAAAAGGAACTTGCAGATCGGCCGTCTGTTGACGTGCATCAACTTTAGTAGCCGTAATCAAATGATCGATGAAAAGGCTTCCTTTTGAATTTGGAGCAATAATCCGGAGTTCATTCATGCCTTCTTCCGGTGTGCCTTGCATATCACGTTCATAGCAAACCCATGCGGCACGCCAACCACTGAAATTAATACCAAAAGGGAAAGATGTGCATCGTTTGCCGTCTTTCAGAAACTGAAACTCAATGGTCGCATCTTGGGGAACTTCATTATAAACCCACACAATAAAAGCCGAAAGATATAAATCCTTGCCGGTCGGATCTTTCTTCTCAAACTTCAGGTCTTTCTTGAGTTCCAATATACCACCCGGTTCAAATGTCCATTCCAACGAATGTTTTCCATATTTATAATGCAGATCCGATACCGCGACAGGCGGGAATGGGTAGCGGTGATGCAATCCGGTATTTGCGGTTCTTCAAAAGAAAACATCCGTTCATCTGTTACAACTTGTGCATGAAGGAATGCTGAACACAAAAGAGAAAACAGAGTTGTCACTCCAAATTTAGTAAAAGGTTGTTTCATCATGGAAATATAGTCTTATTAGGTTTTCAGTATATAAGTCAAAGTATAGTCGCTTTAAAATCTGTAAAGAGTACGTGATTCTGTAAAAGACGTAAACCGAAGTGTCCGTCACCTTCACCACCCGCAAGGGTATAGCGGAACAACTCTTCATCATTCACAGAATAAGTTGTGATTCCCTTTTCCACTCGAATCCGAATCTCATACCACTGATTGGGGACGAGTAAATGAGAGGCATCGGTATATTCTTTCAATAAAGGTTTCACCTTGTCATCTGCCACTCCATAATATTCTCCTTTGTTGCGAAAGACGGCTGCGGGCACGCCCTTCTTTTTATATATAGTATACTTCATTGTTTATATTTGCAATGAATGTCTGTGTCTGTTTTTTAAAGTAAATACAGACATATTTTATATACTATACCATAAAATCAGGGGAATGGCAAAATAATGATAATTTTATAACATGTGAATCATATCCGAAACATTCCTTGACAACCATCTGGAAAAAAGATACAATGTCCATGTTAGTGATTTGATTACTAATTACGATAGGAAAAGCAATGATGGAGACAGTAGCGCCGCACGGAAAGCGGGAGCGAGGCAGGGACGGTGAGAGCCTGCTGTGAGTAAAGCGGATGCGAAGATCACTCCGGAGCTTCGGACTGAACCATTTTTGGAAGTCTGAGCGCCGTTTCTGACAGCGCCCGGAAGGAAAATTCAGTAAGTACCGACGGTTTCCTCCGTTATAGGGAGCGCATATAAAGGTATGCAGTAATAGGTGGTTAAAAGCAAGTGGGCCCTTGTCCTGTTACAGGATGGGTCCATTTTTATTTCATATTTTTAGGAGGAATTTATCATGTACAACAAAGTTCCGGCAAACATGAATTTCGTGGAACGTGAAAAGAACATTGAGAAGTTCTGGGAAGATGAGCAGATTTTTAAGAAGAGTATCGACAGCCGTAAGCAGGGACCGACCTATACATTCTATGACGGACCGCCTACCGCAAACGGCAAGCCGCACATCGGACACGTGCTGACCCGTGTTATCAAGGATATGATTCCGAGATACCGCGCGATGAAGGGCTACATGGTTCCGAGAAAGGCTGGATGGGATACCCACGGTCTTCCGGTTGAGCTGGAAGTAGAGAAGATGCTGGGACTGGACGGCAAGGAGCAGATTGAGCAGTATGGTCTGGAGCCGTTCATCGAGCACTGTAAAGAGAGTGTCTGGAAATACAAAGGAATGTGGGAAAAATTCTCCAACACCGTTGGTTTCTGGGCAGACATGGAGCATCCGTATGTTACCTACCACAACAGCTTCATTGAGTCTGAGTGGTGGGCATTAAAAGAAATCTGGAACAAGGGACTTCTTTATAAGGGCTTCAAGATCGTACCGTACTGCCCGCGCTGCGGCACCCCGCTGTCCAGCCATGAGGTGGCACAGGGATATAAGGACGTCAAAGAGCGTTCTGCGATTGCTAAATTCCCGGTAAAGGGCGAAGATGCATACATTCTTGCATGGACGACCACCCCGTGGACACTTCCGTCCAACGTGGCGCTCTGTGTAAATCCGGACGAGACATATGTAAAGGTAAAAATGAAAGAGGATGGCACGGTTTATTATATGGCGCAGGCGCTGTGTGATACCGTTCTGGGCGAGGGCACTTACGATGTCCTGGAAACCTTTGTCGGAAAAGATCTGGAATATAAAGAGTATGAGCCATTATTTGACTATGCCGTAGCAACCTGTGAAAAACAGCATAAGAAAGCATTCTACATTGTCTGCGATAATTATGTAACACTGACCGATGGTACCGGTGTCGTACACATTGCGCCGGCATTTGGTGAGGATGACTCTAAGGTCGGCAGAAAATATGACCTTCCGTTCGTACAGTTGGTAGACGGCAAGGGCGAGATGACGAAGGAGACTCCGTGGGCTGGTATGTTCTGCAAGAAAGCCGATCCGGAGGTTCTGAAAGCATTAAGAGAAAGCGGACTTCTGTTCTCTGCACCGGTATTTGAGCATAGCTACCCGCACTGCTGGCGCTGCGATACACCACTTATCTACTATGCACGTGAATCCTGGTTCATCAAGATGACCGCAGTCAAGGATGACCTGATCCGCAACAACAACACGATCAACTGGATTCCGGAGAGCATCGGTAAAGGGCGTTTCGGCGACTGGCTGGAGAATGTCCAGGACTGGGGCGTGAGCCGTAACCGTTACTGGGGAACTCCATTAAATATCTGGGAGTGCGAGTGCGGCTGCCAGCACGCGATCGGAAGCCAGGCAGAATTAAAATCTATGAGCCCGAACTACACGGAGGTTGTGAAAAAATATGCAAAAGAGATGGATCAGGAGGCAAATGGAGAGGTTGAGCTTCACCGCCCATTCATCGATGATGTGACGATCACCTGCCCGAAGTGCGGCAAACAGATGCACCGTGTACCGGAGGTTATCGACTGCTGGTTTGATTCCGGTTCCATGCCATTTGCACAGCATCATTATCCATTTGAAAATAAAGAACTGTTTGAGCAGCAGTTCCCGGCAGATTTCATCTCCGAGGCGGTTGATCAGACGCGTGGATGGTTCTACTCCCTGTTAGCTATCTCGACCCTGATCTTTAACAAGGCGCCGTACAAGAATGTTATCGTTCTGGGGCATGTCCAGGATGAGAACGGACAGAAGATGAGTAAGTCCAAGGGCAACGCGGTTGACCCGTTCGATGCACTGCAGACTTACGGCGCTGACGCGATCCGCTGGTATTTCTACATTAACAGTGCACCGTGGCTGCCGAACCGTTTCCACGGAAAAGCCGTTATCGAGGGACAGAGACGTTTCATGGGTACTCTCTGGAATACCTATGCATTCTTTGTACTCTATGCGAATATTGATAATTTTGACGCAACCAAATATACACTGGAATACGATAAACTTCCGGTTATGGACAAATGGCTGCTGTCTAAGTTAAACAGCCTCATCAAAGAGGTGGACGACGATCTGGGCAACTACCGCATTCCGGAGGCTGCAAGAGCGCTCCAGGATTTCGTCGATGATATGAGTAACTGGTATGTCAGAAGAAGCCGTGAGCGTTTCTGGGCGAAGGGCATGGAGCAGGATAAGATCAATGCGTACATGACACTCTACACCGCACTGGTAACTGTAGCGAAGGTAGCGGCTCCGATGATTCCGTTCATGACCGAAGACATTTACCAGAATCTGGTTCGCAGTCTGGATAAAGAGGCACCGGAGAGCATCCATCTGTGCGATTTCCCGGTTGCAAATGAGGCGCACATCGACAAGGACCTGGAAGCGAAAATGGAAGAAGTCCTGAAGGTTGTCGTTCTGGGTCGTGCAGCAAGAAATACTGCTAACATCAAGAACCGTCAGCCGATCGGACGTATGTTCGTGAAGGCAGAGACCGCTCTGCCGGAGTTCTATCAGGAAATCATCCAGGATGAGCTGAATGTGAAGAAGGTAGAGTTCACGGATGATGTCCGCGCATTTACCTCCTACAGCTTCAAGCCGCAGCTTCGTACCGTTGGACGCAAGTATGGCAAGTATGTAAACGAGATCAAAGAGATTCTTGCAGGTCTGGACGGAAATCAGGCGATGGATACCTTAAATGAAACCGACCTTTTAAGCTTTGAGACGCAGGACGGTACAAAGGTAGAGCTGGCAAAAGAAGATCTTCTGATTGACATGGCACAGGTACCGGGCTTTGTATCTGAGGGTGACAATTTCGTTACCGTTGTTCTGGATACTAATCTGACACCGGAACTCATCGAAGAGGGCTTTGTCCGTGAGATCATCAGTAAGATTCAGACGATGCGTAAGGAAGCCGGTTTTGAGGTAATGAACCATATCAACGTCTTCCAGGACGGAAATGATAAACTTGCAGAAATTTTAAAGAACCATACAGAGGAAATCAAGAAAGAGGTTCTGGCTGATAATATCCTGATTGGCACCATGGGCGGACACACAAAAGAGTGGGATATCAATGGCGAAAAAGGTATGTTTGGTGTTGAGAAAACGACTGACTGATGTGCCTGGCGGGAAACCGTGATACTACGAATATTAGGAGGACAGGATGCGCGAGATCAGCAAAGAAGAGTTTAAAAAGAGTATTATCGAAAATGTAAAGAACCAGTACCGCAGAACGATCGACGAGGCGACACCGCAGCAGATATTCCAGGCTGTGTCCTATGCGATCAAGGATGTGATTATCGACGACTGGATTGCAACTCAGAAGCAGTTTGACGAGACAGGCGCAAAGAAGGTATATTACCTTTCTATGGAGTTTCTGATGGGACGTGCGCTTGGTAACAATATCATCAACCTGGGTGCGAAAAAAGCAGTGAAGGAAGCACTGGAAGAGCTGGGTTTTGACCTCAATGCGATTGAGGATCAGGAGCCGGATCCGGCACTTGGAAACGGCGGTTTGGGGCGTCTGGCAGCATGTTTTCTGGATTCACTGGCAACGCTTGGTTATCCGGCTTACGGCTGCGGCATCCGTTACCATTATGGTATGTTCAAGCAGAAAATTAAAGACGGCTACCAGGTGGAGGTGCCGGATGAGTGGCTGAAAAACGGTTATCCGTTCGAGCTTCGCCGCCCGGAGTATGCGACCGAGGTTAAATTTGGCGGTTATGTCAAGACCGAGTGGGACGGTGAGCGCAACCATTTTGTACAGGAAGGTTATCAGTCTGTTCTGGCAGTTCCGTATGATATGCCGATTGTCGGCTACGGCAACAACGTAGTCAACACCCTGCGTATTTGGGATGCACAGCCGATCGACACGTTCAGCCTTTCTGCATTTGACAAGGGTGATTACCAGAAGGCGGTCGAGCAGGAGAATCTGGCGAAGAACCTGGTTGAGGTCCTTTATCCGAACGACAACCACTATGCGGGTAAAGAGCTGCGTCTTAAACAGCAGTATTTCTTCATTTCTGCCAGCTTACAGGTTGCTCTGAAGAAATTCAAAGAGACAAACGATGATATTCACAAACTGCCGGAGAAGATCGTATTCCAGATGAACGATACGCATCCGACCGTGGCAGTTGCTGAGCTGATGCGCCTGCTGCTGGATCAGGAAGGCTTAAACTGGGATGAGGCGTGGGGTATCACAACAAAATGTTGTGCATACACCAACCACACTATCATGGCAGAGGCGCTGGAAAAATGGCCGATCGAGCTGTTCTCCCGCCTGCTTCCGCGTGTATACCAGATTGTGGAAGAGATCAACCGCCGTTTTCTGATCGAGGTACAGAATAAGTACCCGAATAACTACGAGAAAGTTAAAAAGATGGCGATCATCTTTGACGGTCAGGTCAAGATGGCGCATCTGGCGATCGTAGCCGGATATTCCGTCAACGGTGTGGCAAAACTTCACACCGAGATTCTGAAAAATCAGGAACTGAAAGATTTCTACGAGATGATGCCGGAGAAATTTAACAATAAGACAAACGGTATCACCCAGCGTCGTTTCCTGCTGCATGGCAACCCGCTTCTGGCAGACTGGATCACGGAGCAGATTGGCGACGAGTGGATTACCGATCTTCCGCACCTGGCAAAATTAAAAGTATACGTCGATGATCCGAAATTCCAGCAGGAATTTATGAACATCAAGTACCAGAATAAACTGCGCCTGGCAAAATACATCAAGGAGCACAACGGCATCGACATTGATCCGCGTTCCATTTTCGATGTACAGGTAAAACGTCTCCATGAGTACAAGAGACAGCTTTTAAATATCCTTCATGTAATGTACCTGTATAACCAGCTCAAAGACAATCCAAACATGGATATGGTTCCGAGAACCTTTATCTTTGGTGCGAAAGCAGCGGCAGGTTACCAGATTGCCAAGAAGACGATCAAACTGATTAACTCCGTAGCAGATGTTATCAACAATGATAAATCCATCAATGGTAAGCTGAAAGTTGTGTTTATCGAAGATTACCGCGTTTCCAACGCAGAATTGATTTTTGCGGCAGCGGATGTTAGCGAGCAGATTTCCACCGCCAGCAAGGAGGCGTCCGGTACCGGCAACATGAAGTTCATGCTGAACGGTGCGCTGACGCTGGGCACGATGGATGGTGCGAACGTGGAGATCGTCGAGGAGGTAGGCAAGGAGAACGCATTTATCTTCGGTCTGAGCGCTGACGAGGTTATCAATTATGAGAACAACGGCGGTTACAACCCGGAGGAGATCTTCAACACCGACCAGGATATCCGCCGCGTGCTGATGCAGCTCATCAACGGCTACTATTCACCGCAGGATCCGGAGCTGTTCCGCGATATTTACAATTCTCTGTTAAATACAAAGAACAGTGCCAAGGCAGATACCTACTTCATCCTGAAAGATTTCCGTTCCTATGCGGAAGCACAGAAACGCGTCGAGGCAGCTTACCGTGACGAGAACTGGTGGGCGAGAGCAGCCATGCTCAACACAGCAAGCGCTGGTAAATTCTCCTCTGACCGTACCATCGAGGAGTATGTGCGCGACATCTGGCATCTGGAGAAGATCCATGTGGACGACGATGATGTAAAGGCACTGTAAAAGGAGTAAAAAGAGGGAGGACGCACTATGAGAGGATACAGAAAAAGACCGGGGACACAAGGATTTTCGGTTCCTCTTGTGGGTGCTTCCCTCTTTTTTATCATTTCGCTGTTTTTGTTTGCTTCTTATAAAAACAGCGCCTATCAGCAGGCGAAAAAGGAAATCTATTCGCTTTATACGGCGAACCGGGCGTTTGATCTGGATGAGGTGTATCAGGACGGTCTTACGGCGATCTACGCGAAAGAGTATGGAAAGACGGCAACCGAGGCTGGATGCGAGGCGCTGGAGCAGACGGGGCTTCCGTATGTTCTTTTATTATCGCAGTTTTCCGCACCGGTGGAACGCGTGTATGTGACGAACTGCCAGCTGACCGAGACGGGACGGGAGAAGAAGGCACGGACGTATGACTACACGGTTTCGGTGCGTTTCTGCCTGGAAAAAGGCGATGAGGTGCTGGCACCGGAGAAGACGATGGACTTTCATGGAACTGTGGTGATGAAGAAAAAGGGATGGTTCCGCTGGCTGCTGGATGGTGTGACGCTGGGGGAGTAAAAGAATGATAGAGGGGAAACTGGAAGAGACTGCAAAGGGCGGCGGAGGAAAAGCCGGAGCGTAGACTTGTGATATTTTTTGAGTGCCTGTCATAAGATAAGGAAGGCAGAGAAAAGAAGCAGGTTTGTAAGGCATTGAAACCATAAGTTTACTGGTATGGCAAAACAGAAAATGCGTGAAACCGTACTGGAACAGTCAAAACAGGAGAACCGAAATGAAGAAGAGAACTGCCGCCGTACTGGCGGCTTTTTTGATCCCATATATCACAACACTGGCAGTTTCCGGGCGTGTGCAGGGGGCGGATGGAGGAAAAATCGGAGGAAATTCAGATAGAACATCTGGAGGGGGAAGTCAGACGGATGGTCGGCAGATCCTTCTGGATCGGGAGGATGGCGTCCGCAACAACGGAACCGGGTATGCTGTCCCGCTGGAAGAATATCTGATCGGTCTGACTGCAGTGCAGATTCCGGACGGCTATCCGAAGGAGGCAGTCAAGGCGCAGGCAATTCTGGCGCGGACGGCGCTGTACCGGGAGATGGACGGGGCGGATTCGATCGAGGAATCGGCGTTAGATATGGATTATCTGGAGCCGGAGCAGATCGAGAGCCGGTTTGAGGCGGCTGGAATGCCGGAATATTACCAGACGATCTGTGGGGCGGTGCGGGAGAGCGCAGGACAGACGGCGATCTGGGCTGGGGATTATATTGAGCCGCTGTTTCATGCAGTGAGCGCGGGGCGGACGCGCGAAGGGGATGAGGCGCATCCGTATCTGGCGTCGGTTGCGGCAAAGGAGGATGAGGGCGCTGGCGGCTACCTGACGCGGCAGGGCATGACACGGGAAGAACTGAAAAAACGTCTGGAAGAAGGACTGAATGCATTGGGAGAACACCCGGATCTGGAAAATCTGGAAGAAGATCGGATTCTGGAGGAGATTCAGATCGTGAAACGGGACAGCGCCGGTTATGTGGAAACAGTGCAGATTGGGGCGGAGACGTACAGCGGGGACGCGGTGCGCTATGCGTTAGGCGTGCCGTCGCCAGCTTTTTCCCTCGAGGAAGACGGGGACGAAATCCGCTGTGTTACTTATGGGCGCGGGCATGGTTACGGGTTGTCGCAGTACGGGGCGGGACTCATGGCGGAGAATGGGAGCAGCGCGGAAGAAATTTTAAAGCATTATTTTAAAAATATTCAAATCGTTTCTGAATAAAACGATTCACTTCGGCAAGACTAATACCGAGGTGATAAACGTGAAAAATAAAGTAAGACAGTTATTCAGGGACAAACTTGTTCTGGTAATGACAGTGCTTGGTCTGCTGACAATCGTAGCCGCAGCAGGAACCGTAAAAATTCGAAAAGATAATGCGCAGGATGGAAGAAATCCGTATCTGGATGTGCCGCAGACGGAGGGAATCCTGGCGGAAGAGAGGCCGCAGAACCGTTTAGAAGAAAACGACGGACAGGCGGAAACACGCGCACAGGTGGCAGGAAGTTCGGATGCCTCGTATTCGGTCAATAACCGGGATGAAGCCGATCAGAAGCCGATGGAGGAGGAAAAAGAGAGCAGTCTGGGAGCCGGAGCAGCTGCCGCACGCGCACTTTCCTACAATGGAACCGATCGCTTAAGCTGGCCGGTCCAGGGCAATGTAATTCTCGATTACAGCATGGATTCGACCATCTATTTTCCGACGCTCGATCAATACAAATGCAATCCGGCGCTCATTATCCAGGGCGATGTGAGTGAACCGGTCGCCGCACCCGCCGAGGCGCAGGTAACCGAAGTCGGTTCTAATGAGGAGATCGGCAATTATGTTGTGCTGGATCTGGGAAGCGGCTACACGGCGGTCTGTGGACAGCTCAAGGACGTTCAGGTGGCGCAGAAGCAGTATGTGGCAAAAGATACGATACTCGGATATGTGGCAGAGCCGACCAAATACTATTCGATTGAGGGAAATAACGTATATTTCGAGCTGATGCACGACGGAGAACCGGTGGATGCGCTGGACTATCTGGAATGACAGGCTGAAATGCTGTTTATGATACGCCTTGCAGTCTGGTTCTGGCTGTGGCAGAAATTGGAAATGAAGGGATAAGTTTGTGTTTTGTGACAGGTGGTTTTGAAACAGAAAGCTGCTGTATGAAAACATGAAGACAGGGAATTTTGTTGACTTGATACTGTTTACGGGTAGGCACTTTTGGAACCGAAAGTGCCGTAAGAAAACGTGGTGGCAGCAGGAATTTGCCGTATTT
>ENA-UEYG01000593-UEYG01000593.1-human-gut-metagenome-genome-assembly--contig:-NODE-593-length-28267-cov-4.867081_pt1 | contig 28267 bp, 28 predicted proteins | sample MGYA00242933_ERZ507934 | MGnify/ENA primary metagenome ERZ507934 (study PRJEB26167, sample SAMN06115527) | human gut metagenome | host: Homo sapiens | place: China:Zejiang | collected 2015-11-10... | reverse complement strand
TTTTCATATTTTTTTAAAATTAAAATTTTTTGTTATTCAGACAGATTGCAAAGCATCCCTAATCGCTTCATCCGGATAGACGATACTATTCATGACACGCATGCAAACGGGCTGCGGAGTCTCCATGACCCCGCAATCATACCGGCTGCCGCGCTTGTCCCGGGCAGGAGCGACGGCGATTGCGCTTCGAGAATTTTTTGAAGGTTCAGCCGCAAGGAGGCCGCATGAAGATGGGATTGATGCAAAAGATGCTGATTGTTGTCCTGCTGCCAGCCATTATCGGCCTGTTGCTTGTGGCCGGCCTGAGCTACCGCATGTCTGAAAACACTCTGCGCCAACAGATCAGGCAGGACGTCCTTACCCTGCTGGACAACCAGGAAATCAGCCTGCACGCCGTGTTTGAAGGCCTGCAGGAAACCCTGAGCCTGCTGGCGGAAAACAACCGCATCAACGCCTTTCTGGACGCCCACAACACGGGCCTGCCCCAGGAGGAGCTGCAGCCCCTCTTCCAGCGGACGGATACGGCTCTCAAAGCCTTTACCGAGCGCAATTCCAAGGTGGCCTTCTGCGGGGTGATGGACGCCGCCGGTCTGACCATCGCCCATCATGTGACGGGCGAAAAAAATCCCAGCGCATCCGTGGGCAAGGACTTTTCCAGTCGGGAATATTATAAGCGCGGCATCGCGGGTAAAACCACAGTCATGAGTCTGGTCAGCGCCACCACCGGCAAGGTGACCACAGTCATAGCCATGCCCCTGACGGACAACGGCAAGGTCAAAGGCGTGATCTGGACCGGGGTGGACAACTTCAATCTGGCCAAGGTCACCACCAACAAGGTGCGCTTTGGCGAACACGGCAGCATGTACGCCTACGACCTCAAAGGACGGGTCACCCTGCACCGCGACGCCAGCCGCATGGGCAACGATGAAAGTAAAAATCCTGTAGTGCGGCAGATGCTGGCTGCAGATGACGGCCGGGCAAGCTATACCGATGCGCAGGGCAAAGAAAAAATCGTCTACTACACGCGCATGCCCGAAGAAGGCTGGGTGCTCTGCCTGGAATTTGACAGGGAGGAACTGTACGCCCCCATCATGACCATGCTGCGCAACAACATCTTCCTGGCCCTGGCCTGCGCCCTGGTGGTGGGGGCCATCATCATCCTGGCCTCGCGCGCCATTGCGCGCCTGCTGGGCGGCATTTCGGGCATGACCGAAGCCGTGGCCGGCGGCCGTTTGGAGCTTAATGCACAGGAACGCGCCTTGCTGACCGACGCCGCCAAGCGGCGGGACGAATTTACCGTGCTGGGCCAGGGTGTGGAGCATATGGTGGACAACATCAAAAAGCTGCTGGAGGAAGGCGAGGAGAAAAACCGCGCCGCCCAGCAGGCCGCCACAGAAGCCCAGGAGGCCAAAACCAGGGCTGAAGGCGCGGCCCGCCAGGCCGAAACCGCCAAACGGGACGGCATGCTTGCCGCCGCCGCCCAATTGGAAAACGTGGTCCGGGCCATTGGCGCGGCTTCAGACCAGCTTGCCGCCCAGATAGAACAATCCAACCACAGTGCCGACGAATCCGCCCGCCGCCTGGACGAAGCCGCCACTGCCATGAACGAAATGAACGCCACAGTGCAGGAGGTAGCCCGCAACGCCTCCGCAGCTTCGTCCGTTTCCTCCGAAACGCGCTCCAATGCCGAAGGCGGCGCGCGCATCGTACAGCAGGCCCTGCAGAGCATTGACCAGGTGCAGCGCGTTTCACAGGCCCTCAAGGAGGATATGAACCAGCTCAACGAGCACGCCCAGGCCATCACCAGAATCATGAACGTCATTTCGGACATTGCCGACCAGACCAACCTGCTGGCCCTCAACGCCGCCATTGAGGCCGCCCGCGCCGGCGAGGCCGGGCGCGGCTTTGCCGTGGTGGCGGACGAGGTGCGCAAGCTGGCCGAAAAGACCATGGCCTCCACCAACGATGTGGGCAACGCCATCAGCGCCATCCAGACCAGCACCTCCCAGAGCGTGGAAGCCATGGACAAGGCCCTGCGCGAAGTGGAAACCGCTGCGGACTTCGCCGGGCAATCCGGCAAGGCCCTGGAAGAAATAGTGGGCAATGTGGAAGCAACAGCAGACCAGGTGGGCGCCATTGCCACGGCCAGCGAAGAGCAGTCCGCCGCCAGTGAAGAAATCAACCAGTCCATTGTGCACGTCAACGAACTCTCGGCCCAGACGGCTCAGGCCATGCGCGCCGCCACTGCGGCTGTGGGGGATCTGACCGCGCAGTCCCAGCGTCTGAGCGGCCTTATTGCCGAACTGCAGCACAGCTAACGCCTCGGCTGCCGGGGCAGCGTGCTTGCCGTACCCCAAACGGCCTGGGTTTACGTATTCCCAGGCCGTTTTTGCGCCGGACAGCCCGCAAACACTGCCCCGTACAAAGGCGCACACGCCGCAGGCATGTACCGGCATACGCCCAAGCGGCGCATACCGTGCTATTGCCGTGCAATGCAGCGGTCATACATTCCAACATTGCGTCCACAAAGAATATACAACTGTTATAGTGATTGCATAAAATAATTCTAGACTTTTTTTAAAATATAAAGGCCAACAAAAAATGGGGAACATGACGCATGTTCCCCATTTTAGCTATTGTTGTTGACAATTTTTTTGTGTACTGTCAGCGACAGCACATTGGCGCGCTTTTTGCTATATCAGTTTTGCGCAGGCAAAAAAGTGTCGCAGCCACTGTGCCGCGCGGCAGTAAGCCCCAGCAGGATGGCCCCGGCCTGCGCCACATTGAGCGAATCAAAGGGCCGGGCCTGCGGAATGCGCAGCACAGCCCCACAGCGCTTGAGCACGCCGGGCCGCAGGCCTTTGTCCTCATTGCCCAGCACCAGCACGGCGGGCAGGCGCAAGGGCACGGCAAAAGCGTCCATTGTTCCGGGCCCGCCGCCCGCGCCGTAAATGTTCAGGCCCGCTTCTTCGGCGCTGTCCAGGGCGTGGCCCAGGTTGGTCACTTTGGCCACGGGCAGGCGCTCCAGAGCGCCTGCGGCGGCCCGCTGGGCGGCCGGGCCCAGATACGCGCTATTATGGCGCGGCAGCAACAGCCCCGCCCCGCCCAGGGCATAGAGCGTGCGGCACAAGGTGCCCACATTGCCGGGGTCCTGCACCTGGTCCAGGGCCACAATGAGCGGCAAGGGAGCGTTGTTCACGGCGGCCAGCAGGTCAGTCAGCTCACAGAAGCCGGCGGCGGCCAGCCGGGCCACCACCCCCTGATGGGCCACGGGCGGCCGCCCGCCCCCGCTGCGGGCTCCGGCCTGGCCAGGACGGCAAAGCCGGTCCAGGGCGGCCTGCTCCACCAGGGTAAAACGCACGCCACGCTCCCGGCAAAGGACCTGTATTGCCTGGGCTTCGGGGCCGCGCAGGCCTTTTTTGCAGAATATGCAGTCAATACGCTGCGGATCGCTGGACAAAAGCTCCAGCACGGGTTTGAGGCCGGGCAGCAGCGGGGCTGCTTCGTCAGAATGGGACATGGACGTCTCCGCGCGGGCACAGGCCGCCGGGGGCGGCCGAAAAAAGGTGAAAGGCGGCCTTACGGCCGCGTAACATACAGAAGAAGGTCTACGGCATCCCCCCGGCTCCTGGCAAGCCGACGATGCCCACGGAGAACGTCATGCACTGCCTTGGAAGCCGGCGGCGGCCGGCAACGGTTCGAGGATTGTTCCTTTTTGTCTGCTGCTGCCTCATGCTGGCCGGGGGCTGCGCCTCGCGGCAGAGCTCGGGCGACAAGGGCGACATGCCTTCGCTGCTGGTGCCCGAAGACAATTCCCCACCCCTTTCCACTGCAGAGCTGGCCGCCCTCAAATCCACCGGCCAGATCGACAAAAACGTTCCCGAAGCGGCCATGCCCGATGTGGCCCGCCAGTACAAATACTTTTTGCGCCAGGGCCGCCCCACCATGAACGTCTTTTCCAAAAGGGCGGAGCGCTACCTAGCCTATGCCCGCAAGGTTTTTCGTTCACGCGGCATGCCGGAGGAACTGGCCTACCTGGCCATTGTGGAAAGCGGCTACCGCCCTGACGCCAAATCGCCCGCCGGCGCTGCCGGGGCCTGGCAGTTCATGCCCTCCACCGGACGTAACTACGGCCTGAACCAGGACTGGTGGACGGACGAGCGCCTGGACCCCTACCAGGCGACTGAAGCGGCGGCGGACTACCTGCAGAAGCTCTATGGCGACTTCGGCGACTGGCCCACGGCCATCGCCGCCTACAACGCGGGCGAGGGCAAGATGGGCCGCGCCAAACAGGGCACAGGCGGCAAGGACTTTTTTGAGGTCAAGGCCCGCAACCACCTGCTGGACGACAAAGCCCGTCTGCGGGAAGAAACCAAGCAATACGTGCCGCGCTTTCTGGCCGTCACCAAGATCATGCGCAACCTGCCCCAGCTGGGCTTTGCCCCGGTGACTCCGGAAAACGCGCCGGAGGTGCGACGCCTCACAGCCCGTCCGGGCACGGACCTCATGGCCCTGGCCGCGGCCTGCCGTCTGGACTGGGAAGACTTCCGCGCCTACAACCCCCACCACAAACAGCCCATTTCCGATACAGGGCGCAACACCTTTGTCTACCTGCCCGCCCAGCGCGAGCGTGAGGCCCTGGCATTTTTGCACTCCCCCCAGGGCGCGCCCTACGCGGGCTGGACCGTAGCGCGCGTGGGCAGCAATGCCGATTCCTGGTCCAAAATCAGCCGCCGCTGCGGCGTGCCTGAGGCCCGCCTGCGGGCCCTGAACCCCGGCAACGCCAGCCTGCGCACCGGAGAAACCGTACTGGTGCCCCGCTCGGTGGATATGTCCCCCAGAGCCGTGGCCGCACTGGACGCCCGCTCCGCCCCAAGGCAAAGAGAAAAAGCCCCCCGCGCCGTAGCCCGGAACGAAAGGACCGTACAGAGCCGCGGCAACGACGCCCGTCACACCCTGCGGGCGGACGAAACTCTCTACGCCGTGGCCCGCCGCTATGGCGTGAGCGTCAAAGACCTGCAGGAATACAATGGCATAGCCAACCCCAATGTCATCCACGCCGGGGCGGAGCTGCGCATTCCGGGTCGCGACGCGCCAGCGCCCGCACCCCGTGCCGCCGCGGCCAAAACCGGCGGCAGCCGCGAGACCTACACCGTGCAGAGCAACGACAACCTCTAGAAAATCGCCCGCGCCCATAACGTGAGCGTGGAAGACCTGCAGCGTTGGAATAAGGTGGACCCCAAATCCCTGCGCGCGGGCGCGACCCTGGTGGTGCGCCAATAAACCGGCGTTGCGGCAGCAACAGCCTGGTCAAACTACCGGCGACGGAGCTTGTTGAAAATTTTATTTAATAAATCATTATAATTATACGTTTGGCAACTTTTTTGCAAAAAAACGGGAGCGGATATTCAGATCCCGTTTTTTACCATACAGAGGTTGCTATGACGCCCGTCATCTGGCTGCTGGGCCTTTCCGGCAGCGGCAAAACTACCCTCGGCTCCCTACTGCGGCTCTATCTGGAAGGCCAGGGGCAGACCGTGACCCTGCTGGACGGCGATCGATTCCGCCGCGCCCACGGCTTTTGCGGCTTCACTCCCGAGGATCGCCGCCGTCATATCGACGCCCTGCGCGACGCGGCCCTGCAGGAACAGGCCCTGGGCCGGGTCTGCATTGTGGCTGCCATCACGCCCTATGCGGACATGCGGCGCAAAAACCGCGAGCTGCTGCCCCGCTACCGTGAAGTCTGGGTGCGCTGCGGCCTCACCACCCTGCTGCAGCGCGACACCAAGGGGCTCTACAGTGCCGCCGCCAAGGGGCTGGTCACCCGGCTTTCCGGCGTTTCGGACGCGTTTGATACCCCGCGTGAGGCCCATGCCGTCATTGACACGGACCGGCGCACCCTGGCGGAAAGTTACGAGATCCTGCGCGACCTGACTCTGAACGCCCTTGACTGGCAGAACGACGCCCTGCGGGCCCTGCCGCCCGCAGCCCAGGCGCTGCGGCCCTGCATTGCCCTGTAGGGCAAAGGTCTGTCCCCCGTTGGCCCGTCAGTGGTCCCTGCCGCCGGCAGTGCCGGAAAACTGACGGGAAACAAAGGTGGCGTAGTCGTCGGTCATGCCTGAAACAAAATCCACCACCCGCAGGCAGGCGGTATACAGGTTGTCGTCCACGCCCGGCGCGTTGGCCCCCATAAGGGTCAGGGCGCGGGTTTCGCGATAGCTCATGGGCACGTTGCCGCACGAATTGCAGCAGGCCGGAATAAATACGTCCAGCAGCCGTCGGTACAGGGTATAGGTGCCTATTTCCAGTGCGGTTTTCTGGGGGTCGTTCATGATCTTGCCGTTAAATATCTCTTTGGCGGCGTCCATAAAGTCGCGCACCTGGGGCTGCGCGTGGCGCAGCAGATCGCCTTCCAGCGCGCCGTGCATAATGTCTTCATAGCGCTCCATAAAAGTCCGGGCCACGGAAGGAATAATGGTTCCCATAGCCAGGGTGCGCAGCATGCCGGAGCGCCGCCGGTCTGAATCCATACGCTCCAGACGGTCCGCCCCGCCCGGCACCAGCAGCGGCTTCATGACCGCGAAGAGGTCAGCGTAACCGATGATGCGCAGTTCTCGCGCGTCCTCCATGTCGATAATGCGGTAGCAGATGTCGTCCGCCGCCTCCAGCAGGTAAGAGAGCGGATGCCGTTGCCAGGGGCCGTCCCCCAGCCCCAGGGTCTGAAAAATCTCGGCGAAAAGCTCCCTCTCCGCCGTGTAAAAATTGAATTTGCGACTGTGGCGGTCCAGGGCCTCACGGGCGGACCGCGGATATTTAACCAGGCTGGCGACGACCGGAAAGGTCAGACGCAGACCGCCGCGGTCCTTGTTGTTCTCCAGCGCGTTGACGACGCGAAAGCCCTGCGCGTTGCCGTCAAAGGCCATAAAATCGGCCCGCTCCTCTTCACGCAACGGGCCAAAACAGCCGTTTTTCCCCGCCTGGTCGCAAAACCAGTCACGGATGGCCTCCTCCCCGGCGTGACCAAAGGGCGGATTGCCGATGTCGTGGGCCAGGCAGGCGGCCTGGACAATCTGCCCCAGGTGCTCCGGCCCGTAGGGTGCGGGCAGGTCGCCGCGCTCCTGCAGGGCGGCCCCGACCGTCATGACCAGGGAGCGGCCCACGCAGCCCACTTCCAACGAATGGGTCAGGCGGTTGTGGATGTGGTCGTTGCGCACCAGGGGGTGGACCTGGGTTTTGCGGGCCAGCCGCCGGAACGAACTGGCAAAGATCAGCCTGTCGTAATCCACCAAAAAAGGATTGCGCACCGCGTTCAGCGTATCCTCACGCCGCGCGTCGCTGGTTTTGCGCCATGGAGCCAGAAGTTTCTTCCATTGTTGGGCATACGCGGCCATAGTCCCTCCGTAACGCACAGAATAGGGGCAAGCCCGCCGGGCCGCAAGCGTGGCGCGGGCTTTTCTTTCCTTTCCGGACCTGTTAGCTTATCAGGAAAACATCTCATCACTTCGGAGGCGCGCATGGCTGCACAGAACGTCGCTCAACTGCTGGTGGAATGCCTGCGGGCAGAGGGCGTCCGCTACGTTTTCGGCATTCCCGGCGAAGAAAACATCCATTTTGTGCGCGCCGTGGCCGATTCCGGCGACATCCGCTTCATCCTGGCCCGGCACGAGCAGGGTGCGGCCTTTATGGCCGACATCTATGGCCGGCTCACGGGCAAGGCGGGCGTCTGCGCCGCCACGCTGGGGCCTGGGGCCATTAATCTTTTGCAGGGCGTGGCCGACGCCCAGACCAATTCCAGCCCGCTGCTGGCCCTTTCCGCCCAAGTGGGCCTCAAACGCATTTACAAAGAGTCCCACCAAATTGTTGACCTGGTGGGCATGTTCCGCCCCGTGACCAAGTGGGCGGACACGGTGCTGACCCCGCAATCCCTGCCGGAAATGGCGCGCAAGGCCTTTCAGACCGCGCAGGAGGAGCGCCCCGGCGCGGCCTACCTGGCCCTGCCCGAAGACGTGGAGGCCGCCCCGGCCCCGGAAGGGGCCCGCCCCCTGCGCACGGCGGAAAACGCCAAAGCCATCCCTTCGCCGTCGGCGGTGGCCGAAGCCGCGCGTCTGTTGCGCGCTGCGCGCAAGCCCGTAATCCTGGCCGGGCACGGCGTGGCCCGCACGGGCAATGCCCCGGTGCTGGCGGCCTTTGCCGAACGCTACCAGACGCCCGTGGCCACCACCTTCATGGGCAAGGGCGTCATCAGCGACCGCAGCCCGCAGTCCCTGGGCGTCATCGGCTTCATGCGCCACGATTATGAAAACTGCGCTTTTGACCAGGCGGACGTGATCCTTTCCGTGGGCTACGAGCTGCAGGAGTTCACCCCGGAACGCATCAATCCGGGGGGCGACAAAACCATCATCCACATCAACACGTTTTTGCCGGACACGGACGCCCACTACGCCACCACGGTCAACATCACGGCGGATGTGGGCCTGGCCCTGGCGGCGCTTTCCAAGGCTCTGGGTGAAGGGCCCCTGCTTTCGGCCGGGCGCGGGGCTACCATCCGCCAGCTGGTGGAGGCGGAGCTGGACAAAGGCCGCACAAGCGACGCCTTCCCGCTCAAGCCCCAGCGCCTGGTGGCCGATATCCGCGCCGTCATGGGCGACGAGGATATCGTCCTGGCCGACACCGGGGCCATCAAAATGTGGATGGCTCGCCTCTACCCCACCTACGCCCCGCTGACCTGCCTGATCTCCAACGGACTTTCCACCATGGGCTTTTCTCTGCCCGGAGCCATAGGCGCGCACCTGGCCCACCCGGACCGCAAGGTTCTGGCCGTCATGGGCGACGGCAGCTTTCTCATGAATTCGCAGGAAATGGAAACAGCCGTGCGGGAGAATATTCCCCTCAAAATCCTGGTCTGGGTGGACGACAGCTACGGCCTCATCAAGTGGAAAATGGACATGGCCTCAGGCTCACACGCCTGCGTGGACTTTGCCAACCCGGATTTCGTGACCTATGCGGCCAGCTTTGGCGCCAAAGGCTACCAGGTGGCCAGCGCGGCGGAGCTGCGCCCCACCCTGCACCGGGCTCTGGACGAACCGGGCGTTTCTCTGGTGGCCTGCCCCGTGGACTACAGCGAGAACATGGCCCTTATCGACACGTTGGGCGAACTGACCCCGGCCCTCTGCCTTATGGATTCGCTGTAGACAGGACGACGCCCTGCGGCGACGCCCCCTGTTGACGCTCAGCATACCCCGGCTTCAGGGTCTGCTATTCAACGCTGGCAGTGCGGGCAACAGACCGTGGAGCGACCGGCCACGCGCAGCTTTTGCAGGGGGCGACCACAGCGCACGCAGGCCTCCCCGCCCCGACCATAAACGGCAAAGCTATTCTGAAACGCGCCCACGTCGCCGTTGGCGTCGCGGTAATCGCGGATGGAGCTGCCGCACTGGGCAATGGAGCGCAGCAGCACGTCTTGAAGGCAGTGCAGCAGGCGGGCGCTCTGGGCCGGGCGCAACGTGTCCGCCTTGCGGCGGGGGTCCAGCCCGGCGGCAAAAAGGCTCTCATCCGCATAGATGTTGCCCACGCCCGCAAGGACTTTCTGGTCCAGCAGCACAGCCTTGAGGGCAGACCCGCGCCCCCGCAGCAGGGCCGCAAAATCCGCAGCCTTCAGGTCCAGCGGCTCTGGCCCCAGATCTCGCCAGAATGACCAGCGGGCCAGAATATCCGGCGTGGCGGCCAGCACCAGGCCAAAGGCCCGCACGTCGTCAAAAAAGAGCTGCCGCGCCTCGCCCACCGGCGTGCGCAGGGCGAAAACACAACGGGTGTAGGGCCCTGGCGGGCAGGCGGCTTCCACCGTGCGCACGCGGCCCGTCATGCGCAAATGGATAGCCAGGCGCAGGCCTGTGGCCGCGCGCAGGGCTGTATCCACAGCAGCCGAAGGGTCCAGGTCCAGCAAAAGCAGCTTGCCGCGACGTCCCACCGCCGCCACCCGCGCGCCCGCCAGCCGTTCCAGGGGCAAACTCAGAGGATGCAGGCTGCTGGACCGCAGCACCTGCGCCGCGCCCAGGCGGCAGTCCTGCACCTGCGGACGCAGGGTGCGGGCCACGGTTTCCACTTCCGGCAATTCCGGCATGACCGCTTCCTTTTGCCGGGGCGCACAAGCGCACAGTTGCGCCCCGGCTCCCGGTTGCGTACCATATATTCATGCTCCATCCAACCAAGGAGGCCGACTATGAGCACCCCAAAAACGCAAAAAAATGACGACTACACTACCTGCCCCGCTTGCCGGGGCACAGGCAAGAACAGCGACGGCACGGCCTGCTACGAATGCCACGGCACGGGCAAACGTCAGCAGGCCTGTGAAGTTCCAGAAGGCCCGGAACACGAAGGCGTCTGCGACTGACCCCTCTGCAGCTGCCCTGTTTGCGGCTGCCCGCTGCCGTCGCTGGACATATGCCTGTTCAGCGGCGGCACGGCGCCGTCTTTGCCGGCTCGGACGCGGCTTTGCGCGCCCGGTCCGCCGCACCCGCCGTGGCCTCTGCGTCCGCCCTTTGCGGCGCTTCCGGAGCGTACACCGGCAGGCTCAGGGAAATATAACGCTCGGCCAGCGCCGTTGCTGGCAGGTGCAGGGCAATATGCTCCAGATCCTTAAGCGGAAAGCCCTGCAGCCAGCGGGCCGCCTGCCGTCCCAGGTCCGCCAGCTCGCTGAGCGGCGTAAACAGGGCGGCCGGGCAGGTCTTGTACACATACATGCCGCCCGCATTGAGCACTAGGGGGAAGAGCCCGCAGGCCACAGGCCGTTGCGGCCGGGGCAGGCGACAGCCGTGGGCCGTGCAGGCCCGGCAGCCCCTGGCGTCCATATAGGCCGTGTCCGCGTTGAGCAGATAAAAATCCTCGGCCATACCGGGCCGCAACTGCCCCGGCAAAAGGGCCATGGGAAAGGGCTCGTCAGAATCCTGCGGACCGCAGCAGTAGCAGCAGTCCTCACAGTAGCCGTTCTGCAGCCAGCCGTCGTGCCAGCTCAGTTCTCTGCGCCGGGGAAAGCGCTGCCGCCATTGTTCCAGATAGTCCCAAAACCGCGTTTCCATCCTGCATTCCTGAATCTTGCACCGCCGTTTGCCGGCGGTTTCTCAAAATAGATCGCCTTTGAAGGCATATGCCCAACGAGTGCCGGGACGTGCCCCTGCGCTTACCCGCCAGGCGGCATCCGCGCCCCTGTGGCAGGCAGCGCCACAGGCAAAAAGCTGTGCGCTGGCAACAAAGATAAGGCCGCTTTGAAAAGTGTATACTCCCGGCGATGACGAAAAGCGTCCTGCTTCCGCACGGCCGGGGCGCAACAACATGCGCCCCTAACTCAACCGCAGTAGAACCATGCCGCAAACCAGGAGCCCCATACCCGCAAAAGCGCTGGGCGCAAGCCGCTGCCGCAGCAGCAGCCAGCCGCCGAGGGAGGTGCCCAGCAAGCCCAGCGCCCCCCACAAGGCATAGGCTACGGAAAGATCCAGCTGCCGCACGGCCAGCGAAAGACAATAAAAAGCCAGTCCTACCAGCATCAGGGCCAGCAGCCCCGGCCCCCGGCGGCGGAAACCGTCTGAGCGGGCCAGCAGCATGTTGGCCAGCACGTCCAGCGCCGCCGCCAACACTACCAGCACCAGAGAAAAATTAAAAAAAGTCGCGTCCGGCATCACAGACTCCCCACATCCGGTTCCGCCAGATCATCCGCAAGAGCCGCGCCGTTCAAGCGCTCACGGGCAACGCCAGGTTCGCCGTTTCCTGTGCCGTGGTGCACCAGCAAAGCGCCCGCCAGTACGCAGAGCAAGCCCAAAGCCCGCCGCAGGGTGAAGGCTTCATCCAGCAACAGCACGCCGCAAAGGGTGATGCAGGTAAGACCCAGCCCTTCCCAGAAAGCAAAACTCACCCCCACAGGCAGGCCAGTGACGGCCTTGGCCAACAAATAATAGGATAGGGCCACGGCCCCCCACATGCAACCCAGGCCCAGCGCTGCAGCGTGGACGAACTGCCAGCCCTGGGAAAGTTTCATAACGGTGGTTCCCGCCACCTCCAGTAAAATTGCGCCCGCAAGGCACAGCCAATGATAAGGTTTTGTCGCGCACATGATATATAACTCACAGAGAAAGAAAACAGAAAGAGCCCCGTCAAGGACGGGGTCCGCACCAGGGCCGAAACCGAAACATGCGCGCGAGGCTACAAGAGAGAACGCCAGTAGCGTTCTTCGGGAAAGCCGCAGGGGATGCGGCTCCGCAGAGAGGATCTGGAGGGACTGAAGAACAACATAGAGAAACTATACCCGCTGCAACGAGGTCTGGCAAGGGAAGGCACGAAAAAGATAACGTGCAGGGGAAAAGCTGGAACGGGCGTGCTGTAAATTTTGAGAATACATATTCTCAAGCAGGGAATCTGCTCTGAAATGCCCCGCCTCTATGCCTGGACGGGAATAGTACGCCTTGGTACAGACCCGGTCCGCCCCGGCCTTTTAACCCAGGCAGGGGGCAAAAGACGCTTCCTGCAAAATGCGCGGGACGGATTTTGCTCCCTGCCAAGAAAAAAAACGGGGCGGGACGGGGATAGTACGCCTTGGTACAGGCCCGGTCCGCCCCGGCCTTTTAACCCAAGCAGGGAGCAAAAGACGCTTCCTGCAAAAATGCGCGGGACGGATTTTACTCCCTGCCAAGGAAAAAAACGGGGCGGGACGGGGATAGTACGCCTTGGTACAGGCCCGGTCCGCCCCGGCCTTTTGACGCAGGCAGGGAGCAAAAGACGCCCGCGCTAGCGGATGAAGTTGGTGGGCTCCCATGCTTCCGGCGCAGGCGTGGCCACGCCTGCGGCCTTGCCGGCGGCGATGCACTTGATGAGCCAGGCCATGTTGTCGCCCAGGGTGCGCATGATCTGCAGGCCTTCCTTGTCCTGCAGCACTTCTTCCGGTGTATTGCCGTGCACGGAATTCCAGTACTGGGAAGAAACCACGGGCATGCGCGCGATGGTGAAGTATTTGTTCAGGCGGTCAAAAGAAGCGCTGGCCCCGCCGCGCCGACAGCTCACCACGGCGGCGGCGGGCTTGAAGGCATAAGGCTGGGATTTGCAGAAAAACATACGGTCCAGGAAGGAACAGACGCCGCCGTTGGGTCCGGCGTAGTACACGGGCGAGCCCACCACAAAGCCGTCGGCGGCGCGCAGCAGGTCGATGGCCTCATTGACGTGGTCGGCGTTGAACACGCAGTGGCCCGTGTCCTTGCACTTGCCGCAGGCAATACAGCACTGAATGGGCTTCACGCCCAACTGCAACATTTGGGTTTCAATGCCGTTTTTTTCCAGTTGTGCGGCCACGACGGACAGGGCCGTGTAGGTACAGCCCTTAGGGTGCGGGCTGCCGTTGAGCAAAAGTACGGACATGCTATTCTCCTTTGTTTTACCTGCATTTTCACCATGAAACGCGTGTTGGGGGCACGTGGGACATAAGCACGGGTGCGCCCCTGGCAAGTCCTCTTCAGAAGCGGCCAGCGCGCAGGGCAGCCAGCCCGCTGGGCGACAAATCCCGCAAAAAAACGAGCAAGTCTGCCCCGCCGCCGGTGCGGCAGGCCAGGTAGCAGGCCGTGTACTCCCTGTGCGTCAGCTCTTTTCCATAGATGGGGTACCGCCGCGCGCCGTGGGCAAAGGGCAGGCGCAGGCGTTCTCCCACCACCGGGTGGATGGGCAGCCAAAAGTCCTCCAGGGGGTGGACATAAGCGCGACGCACGGAAGGCGGCAGACCGCCCAGGCCCAGCAGGCGCAGCAGGCTATCCGCCACATGGCACATGAGCGTGCGGCCCGGATGATTAATGGTTACAAAAAGCTGCTCGTCGCGCCAACGCTCCCGCACAAGCGGCACGCAACGGATGGGCGCTTCGGCCTCTTTGGCTTCCTCGCGGGCCAGACTGGCTGCGGCCACAGCCTCCAGGGCCGCGCTGTCGCCCAGCAGTTCCGGCGCGCCCCGCAGGTAAAGGGCCAGGGCCTCGGCTGGGGCCAGGCCCTGCGCCAGCAGACGCTCCAGCAGGCTGTCGCCGAAGTCGATGGGGGCTTCCCGCGTCCAGCAGGGCCAGTAGCCCTTAAAAAACAGGTTGGGGATGGCCAGCGTGCGGCAGACCGCGGGCAGGCGCGGCAGCAGCTGCTCCGTAGAAAGCGCGCCCCACTTGGGGGCCAGCCACTGGTACAGAAAAAGCGCGCACTGGCGCAGATCCACAACCCCAATATCTTCCCGCGTGTAATTGACGTACTGGCGGATGCGGAACAGACGGGCAAAGGCCGGAGTGTTTTCCAGCAGCGGGCGCAAGGCGTCGCCCTGACAGTTGGTATGGAGCAGACACAGGGCCTGGGGCATGGGGACTCCGCGGCAAAAGGCTTGACGGCGACCTACCCGGCCCGCCCGCCCACTTCGGAGGGCAGCTCCATATAGGTGGCGCTCTGCGCGCCCTTTTCCGCCACGGTCACGCTGTGGAGCCGCACGGCCCGCGCCTGCGGGGCGGGGTGCGCCTCCAGCCAGGCGGCCATGCTCCGCCAGATGTGGCGGGACAAATTTTCTGAAGAGGGATTCAGACGGTCAAAGGGGGGGGTTTCGTTGAGCAGGCGGTGGTCCAGAGTTTCCAGCACGCGTTTGAGCCCGGTTTTGAGCACCTTGAAGTCCAGCAGCATTTCTGTGTCCGGGGTCAGGTTCTGCCCTTCCACGGTGAGCTCTACGGCAAAATTGTGGCCGTGCAGGCGTTCGCATTTGCCTTCGTAGTGCCGCAGGGCGTGGGCCGCAGCAAAATCGTCCCGCACGGTCAAACGCCAGAGATGAGTATTCATGAGAGTATCCAGGAGACCACAAGGGCCGAAAGAATGACCACCACAACGGCCAGCACAATGCGGGCGTTCTGATTCCACTGAAACGTGGGCGCTTCGGCGTCCAGTTCCGGATCGCCCGTGGAGGGCGGCGTAAACAGCCGCTGCAGCCAGGAAAGAAAGGACATGCGGTACTGTGGGGTTGCGGTTTGCCGCGGCGCCTTGCCAAGCCGTGCGTCCGCGCCGACGAACTGTGGAAGGCATTAATCTAGCCCGCGCCGGCCCTCTTGTCAAAAGCGCGCTCCCTGGTTGACCTTTACCCCACAGGCGGAGACACTGGGGCATGGCCTGGAGCACCACCACCATCGCCACGGCCCACGGGCCGGAAAGGGGCGTCGCACCCGTGCTTGTGGCCGCCAGCCGCGCCACGGACATTCCCGCCTTTTACGCCCCGTGGTTTGTCAATCGGCTGCGGGCGGGACACGTGCTCTGGCGCAACCCCTTCAATGGTCACGGCCAGTACGTTTCTCTGACGCGAATGCGCTGCGTGGTGTTCTGGAGCAAAAATCCCGCGCCCCTGCTGCCCTTTTTGCCGGAACTGGACGCGCGCGGCCTGGCCTACTACCTGCACTACACCCTTAACGATTATGAAGCCGAAGGCTTTGAACCGGGTCTGCCGCCCTTGGCCCGCAGGGTGGAAACCTTTTGCCGCTGGGCCGACGCCCTGGGTCCGGAACGGGTTGTCTGGCGCTTTGATCCCCTGCTGCTGGCCGGGCCCCTGGCGGCCCCCGGTGGCGAAGGCTGCGCCCGCCTGCTGGGCAAGGTGGAAGGCCTGGCCCGCCAGCTGGCCGGCTATACCCGCAAGCTGGTGTTCAGCTTTGCGGACATTGCGCCCTACCGCAAGGTGTGGACCAGCCTGCGCCGCGCGGGCCTGCCCTGGCGGGACTGCACAAGACAGGAAATGCAGACTCTGGCCCTGGGGATAGCGCAGATCTGCACGGCCTACGGCCTTACACCGGCCACCTGCGGCGAAACGGCGGACCTGCGCGCCTGGGGTGTGGCCCACAACCGCTGCATTGACCCGGAGCTTGTCCTCAGGCTCACCCGCAATCACCCGGACGTGCTGCGCCTGCTGGGCCGGGAAGGGCAGCAAACGCTTCTGCCCGGCGCGCCGCCGCCCCGCTGGCCCCGCGATCCAGGCCAGCGCCCGGCCTGCGCCTGCGTGCCCTGCAAGGACATCGGCCAGTACAATACCTGCCCCCACGGCTGCGTTTACTGCTACGCCAACACCTCGCCCGCCGCCGCACGGCGCGGACGCGCGGCCCACGACCCGCAGGGGGAGGCCATTGCGCTCTGAAGGGGCCCCGCCCTCCGGGCGGGCTTGCGTCCGCCTTCTCCATACCGTAGAACTAAGAAAATGAGCTTTTGTCAAAAAAGCTCTCCTCCGTAATTTCTAACCGCACAAGGAGACGGAACATGAATGAAACAGTGGCGCTTATGGGCGCTTCGGGCCGTGTGGGTTCGCGCATTCTGGCGGAGCTTTCCCGCCGCGGGCACAACGTGACGGCCATTGCCCGGCACCCGGAAAACATTCCCACCCTGCCCGGCGTGCGGGCCGTGGCGGGCGACGCCAACGACAAAACCGCTCTGGCAGGCCTGCTGCGCGGGCACGATGTGGCGGCCAGCGCCGTGCCCTTTGCCGTCAGCGACCCCCATATCCTTATTGACGCCGTGCGCACGGCGGGCGTCAAACGGTACTTAGTGGTAGGCGGCGCGGGCAGCCTGGAGGTGGCTCCGGGCCAGATTCTGCTGGACCAGCCGGACTTTCCCGCTGCCTACAAACCGGAAGCCGCCGCAGGCGCGGCCTTTCTGAACCTGCTGCGCCGCACGGACGACCTGGACTGGACCTTCCTTTCACCCTCGGCCCTGTTTGAACCGGGCGAACGCACGGGAAAATTCCGCTTGGGCACGGACCAGCTGCTGACTACCCCCCAGGGCTCCAGCATCTCCTTTGAGGACTACGCCATCGCCTTTGTGGATGAGCTGGAAAACCCCCGGCATGTGCGGCAACGCTTCACCGTAGGCTATTAGCGCTGTCAGCGGCACGGCCGCTGCCACGCCCCTCCATCCCCTCCCGCCCCGTCCGGCTTGCAATTCCGACGGGGCGGGGACAGGGCCTTTGCAAATGCTGCGGTTTGTGGCATACCTTGTGCATAGTTTGTGACGCAGATTGCCGTTGTCACTCTATTGACGTACCCCAAGGGGCAAAGGAAGCATCGTGGCCCGCAAAAACAAGAACCTCCGGCGCACTGAGAAGACGTCCCGCAAGGCCGTTCTCACCCGGCTGCTGCCGCCTCTGGTCTTTTTGCTGGCCCTCTGCCTGCTGGTGGTCTGCTTCTACGATTCGGGCTACACCTCCCTGCCGCCCACGGCCCAGCGCTACGATACGGCCAAGGCCGACATACAGGCCCTGCTGCAGGACAGCCGCCGGGTCAACCAGCGTGAACCGTGGGAAAAACTGGCGGCGGAATTTCAGGATATCTACAAGGCCGACCCGGCCTGGCCCAACCGGCCCGCCGCCCTGTTCCGCGCGGCGGAGTGCCTGGAGGATCTGGCCCGCCGCTCCTTTGCCCGCAGCGATGCCCAAAAGGCCGTAACGGTCTACACCGCTGTGGCTGACCGCCATGCGGCCAGCCGCCTGGCCGACGACGCCCTGTTCCGCGCGGCCAGACTCAGCGCGGCCTGGCTCAAGGACGACGCGGGCGCACTGACCCTTCTGGCCCGACTCAAAAGTCAGTACCCGCGCGGGGACATGCTGCCGCAGGCCCTGGCGCTGGAAAAAGCCCTGCGGGCCTCGGCCGAGGGACGTACCGCGCCTGAGGCCCGGCAGGCGGCCGCCGCGAACGCCGCACCGGACGTGGACGCCGCAGCCGCTCCGGCCGAGTCCCGGAGCACGCCCCCCGCGGCGCAATCCGCTACGCCGTCGGCCCCGGCCACACCGCCAGATCCCGCCCCGCAGGCGTTTGCCCAACAGGATTCCGAACAGGCGGCCACGGCCGCATTGGCGCAGACTACGGCCAAACTCAAGCCCTGGCCGCAGAAAGGCCTGCAGGGGCGCTATGCCGCCGCCAAGGCGGCCATGACCCGACTCAAGGCCGACAAAACGCGCTCCTGCTGGCGGCAGCCGTGGGAGGACCTGCGCGACGACTTTCTGCGCGTTTACCTCAGCCGCAAAACCTGGGCCGTGGCTCCCGGCGCGCTGTTCCGCGCGGCGCAGAGCCAGGAGGCCCTGGCCGGCTGCTCCCATTTGAGCGCCGAATACCGTCTGGCCCGCGATCTGTATCTGGCCCTGGCCAAAGAATTTCCGCGCAGCGCCCTGGCCGACGACGCTCTGCTGAGCGCGGCTGCCCTGGCGGCCGGTCCCCTGGACGACACCGCCGCGGCCCTGGCTCTGCTGGACCGGCTGGACACGTCCTACGCCCGGGGCGATATGCGCCCTGCTGCCGCCAGCCTGCGCGCCAGACTTACCACACCGGCCGCAGACGTGGCCCAGACCCCGCAAAACAATGGCCCGACCCCCGCCGCCACCGCCGTGGCTTCCGCTTCCCGGCCCCGGCACGTCAACGACATGGCCCGACAGCTGGGGCTGACCGTGCGCCGGGTATTCATCGACGCCGGACACGGGGGCCGCGACCCCGGCACCAGCCACAACGGCGTGCTGGAGCGCGTCATTACGCTGGACGTGGCCAAGACTCTGGGCCGATTGCTGGAAGCCAATGGCCTTGAGGTGGTCTACAGCCGCACGGAGGATAAGGGCCTCAGCCTGCGGCAGCGCACAGACATGGCCAATGCCGCGCGGGCGGATCTGTTTATTTCCATCCACGTCAACGCCAATACGGACGCCCGGGTCTGCGGCTTTGAAACCTATTATCTGGACTTGGCCGCCGACCCCGAAGCGGCGCGTGTGGCCGCGCTGGAAAATGCCCAGAGCGATCACAGCCTGGGCGATATGCAAAAGGTGCTGGCCGATGTTATGCTCAACGCCAGGGTGCAGGAATCGCGCAAGCTGGCCCGGCAGGTGCAGCAGATGGCGCTTTTTCGCCTGCAGAAACGGACGTTCCGCGTACGGGACAACGGCGTCAAATCCGCTCCGTTCCATGTGCTGCTGGGCGCGCAGATGCCCGCCGTGCTGGTGGAGCTTGGCTACTGCACCCACGCGGACGAGGCGCGCAACCTCAAAAACCCCAAATACCGTCTGGCCCTGGCCGAAGGCCTGGCCGAAGGCGTGCTGGCCTATCGCGACCAACTGCTGCGGCGACGTACGGCAGAGAATTTCTTGACGCCGCAAGGGGCCAGTGCTATGTGAGGCAGGTCTTTCCATCGTGCGCCCTCGCGCGGGAAAACAGTCCGATTTTTCTTTGCCGCCAAGGCTCACGTGCAACCATACCGGGCTTCACAATAAAATCAGTTTCGGGGGAAGGAGAAATTCATGCGCAAGGTGTTCTCACTGGCTGTTATGGCCTGCCTGTTCCTGATGGGAACGGCCCATGCGGCTGACAGCTCAGCCGTGCCCGCGGTGAAGATCGGCGTCGTCGACATGCAGACCGTGGCCACCCAGAGCGAACCCGCCCAGGCGGCCAAAAAACAAATGGAAAGCAAATTCGGCAAAGAGCGTGCCGCCCTGGAAAAGCAGGGCGAAGCCCTCAAGAAAAAGGCCGAAGCCCTCAAAAATCCTAAAGCCAGTGAAGAAAAAAAGCTGGACTTTATTCGCGCAAAGCAGGATCTGGACCAGAAGACCCGCAACTTTCTGCGCAAAGTGGAGCAGGAAGAAGTCAAGCTGCGTCAGGACATGGTCACCCTGGTCTTCAGCGCCACCTATGAAGTGGCCCGCGCCAAGGGCTTTAACTTTGTGGTGGACGTGACCGCCGGCGGCGTGCTCTATGCCGACCAGTCCATGGATCTGACCAAGGACGTGCTGACGGAAGTAAACAAGCTGTACAAAGAAAAAAGCGACGGCAAGGACGCCAAAAAGTAGCCCCCGCCTATCTGGATTTTTTCGGCCTCTCGACCCTGACGGGCCGGGAGGCTTTTTTGTGCCCGCGCCCAGGCTGCAGCCGTTCCGGCACGGGCAAGCCCCCGTCGCGCAGGTGCCTTCCGCGACGTTTGCGGCCCCGTTCGCGGCAACGCTCGCCGGCGCAACTGCGCAACGCTTATGCCGTTGCCGGAGCACGCGCAAAGTGAAATCGCTCCGGCCCCCCCGCAACACCTTCACAAGGAGCCCCATATGCCAGACCAGACGCCCCAGCAGATGGACATTCAGCGCATTCTGCAATTGCTGCCCCACCGCTACCCCTTCCTGCTGGTGGACAGGGTGGTGGAATGCGTGCCCGGCTCACATATCCGCGCCTACAAAAACGTAAGCATCAACGAGCCGTTCTTTCAGGGGCATTTTCCCGGCGCGCCCATCATGCCCGGCGTACTCATTCTGGAGGCGCTGGCGCAGACCGGCGGGCTGCTGGCAGCCGCCGGCCTGGAGGGGCTGGAAAACAAACTCTTTCTGTTCACCGGGCTGGACGGCGTCAAGTTTCGCCGCCAGGTGCTGCCCGGCGACCGTCTGGATCTGGAATGCGCCAACCTGCGCATGAAGCTCAACCTTTGCAAGATGGACGCCCGCGCCCTGGTGGACGGCAAGCTGGCCGCCGAAGCCAGGATTACGGCCGCGCTGGGCGACAGGCCGTAGCGGCCGCGGCAGGCACGCCGCTCCCGCCTGCCATCTTTTCCGGCCGGGGTACGCCCGCCGCGCCGCCTGGGCGAGAAAATTTACACCTTTTATTCCTGCACAGCACTACTTTCGGCGTTCAGGCGGCGGATCAGGGCTTCCATATTAGCCACGCCGGTCAGGCGTGGGCCTGCAGAACTTTGGGTAACCCGCCCCAGCACGTCATAGGACAGGCCGTTGCCGTGGTCGTACACCGTAAAGGGCACAAGCCAGCCCTGGCCGTCGCGACGGGCCTGGCCCACCTGGCGCACTTCCTTGCGTCCGGTGGAAGCATCGGCAAAAAGCGGAGCCAGCAGGCCCTGGGCTTCCGCGCCCGTAACTTTGCGCCCGGCAAACGCGCCGGAAGCTACGCCATTGAGCACAAAGGCGCGCGACTCACTGAGCAGCAGGTTGCGCACATTGCCGCTCGCGCCGTCTTTGGAAGCCGCCTGAGAAAAAAGCAGGGCCAGCATGGGGGGAAGATCCTTGGCCCCTTGGGGGGCGCGGGCCTGGCGCACAAAGATATCCAGGGCCTGTTCCAGAATGCTGTCCACGTCCACAAGTCGCTCAAAGGCGGCCGTATCCGCCGCATCCACGGCCCTGCCCGCTTCCAGCACGCACTGGCGCGGGTCAGTAACGGCAGCTTGTGCGGCCGGGCAGGCGAACAGGCCCCAGACGGCCAGGCAAACTGCGGTCAAACAAACTGCGGTGCGGCACAGGCCCGCCAGCCTGGACGGGCTGCGACGGGCCGCGCCACAGGCGCAACCAACGTTGCCGTGGGCGGGATGGGCAAGGCTATGGACGGGACGGAACGTAGCTGGGACGGGCCTCAGAGATTGGCGCATAATTCCTCCGGCACGCGGCCCTTAAGGGCCAGGGGCAGGCCGCAGTGCACCAGCAGCACAGTGCCGCAGACGGCCGCCAGGCGCTGATTGGCCAGGCCCAGCAGATCGCAGAAGGTCCGGGCAAGGGGCGAAAGCGGGGTAAGGCCCTGGCCTGTTTCTGCGCTGACCACGGCCAAGGGGCAAGGGGGCGCGGCCGCCAGGGCCGCCAGGGCGTCCACCCGCTGCAGGATGGCGGCGGCGTCCAGATGTAGAGCCATAAGGTTGGAGATCCAAAGGCTTACGCAGTCCAGCAGCAGCACCTGGGGCTGCGCATGCGCACCGGCGCCCGCCAGGTGGGCGGTCAGCGCGCCCACGGGGTCCAGGCTCGCCTCCAGGCACTGCCAGCCGGGGCCGCGGGCGGCCTGATGGCGCGCCACCCGCGCGGTCATTTCCGCATCCTCGGCCCTGCAGGTGGCCACGTACAGCCGACGGCGCGCGCGGGCCTCGGCCCAGCGCTGGGCCAAAGCACTTTTGCCGCTGCGCACGCCGCCCACCAGAAGCAGGCTTGGGGCCGTCAACGGGCCTGCCCCCCCAGAGGCGCGGCAAGGGGTTGCTGGCCGACGGCCGACGCCGCAGGCGCGGCGGGCCGGGACGCGGCCGTGCCCACCTGGGCGCAGCGGCGAGCCAGATCCCGCAAAATGCCGGCGGAGCTCTGCACCGCGGCCCGGGCCTGGGCATCCTGACGCAGGCGGCGGTTCACCCACTGGGCTACAAAAAGCAGCGTATCGTCATCCAGGGCCTGGGCGCCCGCCTGGCGCATTGCGCCCACCAAGGAGCGCTGCACGGCTGCCCGCTCTTCCAGGGCACGACGATAACGGGCGCTCAGACCGTCCACCCGCAACTGAGCTGTGGCTATTTCCGTTTCACCGGCCTTATTTTCGCGCAGCTCGTCCAGGGTAAAGACGGCTTCGGCCATCTGGCTGTTGACGTCCACCACGGCCTGAGAGGCCTGATCCAACTGACGCAGGCGTTTGTCCAGATCAGGCTGGGCGGCCGCAGCCTCCAGAGCGCCGGCCAGAATCACGGCGCGGCCGGCCACGGCCATGTGCAGCTGACGCGTCTGCTCAGGCGTAAAGTTCCTGGCCAGGGATTCGCGGTCCAGACTTTCCAGAAAGCGGTCCACATAGAGGGCGTAAAGGCCCTGCAGCATGGTGGGGTGGAAGGCGTAGCGCAGCAAGGCCGCGCGCCCGCCGCCGGCGCTGACGGCAATGCCGGGCAGCCGCGTGCCGTAGCGCTGGTTCAAGCCCTGCACGCTCACCTGCAGCGTGCCGCCGCGCGGACCAGGCTTGAAGTGCCCGGCCAGATAGGCGGCCAGATCCTGCACAAATTCGGGGCGCACCCGGCTGTCTTCAGTTACTTTGGGAGAAACAGCCTCCGGGGCCTGTGGCCCTGGTTCTGTTGCAGCGGTCTGCGCGCCGGGATCCCCCTCCACAGCGCCCTGCACGGTCTGTCCGGCCAAGGTGCCGGGGGCCGTTACCGGGCTCAGGACTGAAGGGGGCGGTGGCGGCGGCGCGTCGCGCAGCACATTGCCCATCCCGGCCAGGGGGGTGCCGCTGGTGGCGTTGTCAATGACGGCCGCGGCCTCATCCCGCCAATGGTCGCGGGTAGTTTTGTCGCGCGTGAGCCAAAAGGCCGCGCCGCCCACGGCCACAGCGGCCAGCACGGCCAGGGTCACGGCCTTGCGCGCACCGGCCCCGGCGGGCTTGGGCTTGGGCAGGTTGGTGATGTCCGCCGCGGGCGCCTTTTTTTCCAACTTCATGCGGTGCCTCCTAAATCTCTCCGCGCCGCACGGGCGGGCGGGCCGGGACGTTCCGGCCCCGGACTGTGCGCACGTTAACATTGCGACAGGCCCATTGTGAAGACATTTTCCCGACACTTTCCGGAAAGCCGCGGCCGCACGGCCGCGCGTTGCGCCGCAAGAGCGGAGGGCGTATAGTATTCCCTGAAAAAAACGGCAGTCCTTTTATCCTCAGACTTTTATCCTCAGGGGGTATATCCCGTGCTCACCCCGCCCAACATTTTGACCATTGCGGGTTCCGACTCCGGCGGCGGCGCCGGCATCCAGGCGGACCTGAAAACCATCATGGCTCTCGGCGGCTACGGCATGAGCGTGATCACCGCACTCACAGCCCAGAACGGCTGCGGGGTCACGGGCATCCACGCGCCGGATCCGGACTTTGTACTGCTGCAGCTCCAGACCGTGCTGGAGGGCTTTCCCGTGGCGGCGGCCAAGACGGGCATGCTTTTTTCCGCGCCCATCATCCGTGCCCTGGGGACGGCGTTGCGCAAGCGCAGTTTTCCACTGGTGGTGGACCCGGTGAGCGTGAGCCAGAGCGGCAGCCCGTTGCTGCAGGAGGACGCCGTTGCCGCCCTGGTGGAGGAGATGCTCCCCGGCTGCGACCTGCTCACGCCCAACCGACCCGAAGCCGAAATGCTCACGGGCCTGCAGATCAGAAATCTGGATGACGCGGCCAGAGCCGGAGAAAAACTGCTGAACATGGGCCCCAGGGCCGTCCTCATCAAAGGCGGACACATGGACAGCAGCGTACTGGTCACGGACTGCCTCTGCCTGCCCGGTGAGCCCCCCAAACACCTGCCTCAGGCCAAGGTGGAAACCAGCAATAACCACGGCACGGGCTGCACCCTTTCGGCGGCCATCGCCACAGGTCTGGGCAAGGGGCTGCCCCTGCAGGCGGCCGTGGCCCGCGCGCAGGACTTTCTCAATCTGGCTTTGCGCAAAAGCTACGCTCCGGGCAAGGGCTGCGGGCCGGTCAATCACGCGGCCAGGCTCTGCACGCCCTGACAGCCCTGAGCACATCGCAGGGATATATTGATAGTTTGGCCCGCTGTTTGCAATGTTGAAAACGGTCAATGCCGGGCGTCAAAATCAAGGCGGTGTACGCGTGCCCTTTCGTTTCAGCATGCAAAAAGTGCTCGAATACCGTGAGCAACTGGAAGAAGAAGCCCGCGTGCAGCTGGCCCGGCACGAACAAAGCCTGCGCCGGACCCGTGAGGCGCAGGCGCGCTGCGAAGCCGCTCTGCGGACCGCCGAAGCCCGCCTCTGTGACCCGGCCTGCATGGATACGGCAGAGCGCTGGCTGCAGGAACAGTACGCCAAAGGCCTGCGACGCGACGCGGCCGACCTGGCCCGCCAGGCGCGTCTGCAGGAGAGCCTGGTGGAAGAGGCGCGGCAGGTTCTGGCCGCCCGCGCCGTAGACAAAAAACTGCTGGAAAAACTCCGCCAACGCCGTCAGCAGCAATACGCCCGCGAGGAATATCTGAAGGAGCAGCGCGTCAATGACGAAACAGCCACACTGCGCTACAAAGCGCCCTCTCTCTAGACTGTTCCGCTGGCTGGCGGCGCTCTGTTGCTTCAAGCTCGCCCTGCTGGGCGTGTTCCTGCTGGATATTCCCCTGCCGGACCTCTTCCCCGCGGACGCGCCGCCCCGCAACGCCACGCCTGTGGCCAGCGCTCTCCCGCCCGCTTCTTCGGAAAAAACCGCCCCCCTGGCGGCGCAGCCCCCCCTTGCCGCGCACGCCCCCGGCCCGGAGCAAAACCGGACGCTGTCCTCCACTCTGCCGCCGCGCCAGGCTGACCGCAAGCCTCTGCCCCCGGCCACGGCCGCCGCCGTCATAACGGAAACGCATTTACCTCAGGGCGCGGCCGCCGCGCGTCTGGCGGCCACAGTGCAAGCCCGCGCGCCCCGACCGGCAACGCTGTCTGAAGCGGATATGCCAGCGCCCCAGGTCAGGCCCGCGCCCACGGCGGCGGCCCAGCCGGAAACGGGCCAGGCCATTGCCGCCGCACAGCCCGCCCTGCCCGCACCGCTGCCCGCGCCGCGCGTGGCCCCGGGTACGGCCCTGCCCCCGCCCGCGCCCCTGCTGACCGCCGCGCCCGCGCCCGCGCAGGAATCCGGCGGCTGGCTGGACTCCCTGGGCCTGCGCAACCTGCCCATCCCCGGTCTTGGCAGCGTACGGGCCGCCCAGGCCGCTTCTCTGGACATGCCCGTGCCGCAAACGCCCAACGCCGCCGCGTCCTCGCCCTTTACTCCTGCGGCGCAGACCGCGCCCCTGAGCCTGCCCGGCGCGCCGGCCATTCCGGACAACATTCCTCGTGGTCAGAGCGCTGACGGCAGCCCCCTGCCGCCGCGTGGAAGCGCGGACGTGCCGTCCCTGCCGCAAAGCTCTTCGTCCACAGGGCTCGCCCCTGCCCCGGCGCCGGCAGTGCGCCCCGCGCCTGCGCCCGTGGACCCCAACCTCAAAGCCCAGGAGCTGGCCCGGCAGCAGCAAGATATTATTACCCTGCGGCGACAGATGGACCAACGCCTTAAAGACCTGCAGGACGCCGAAAAAAAAGTGCAGGACATGATCCGCGAGGCTCGTGGGCTGGAAGACGAAAAAATCCGCAAGTTGGTGCTCACCTACGGGCAGATGAAGCCCAAGGCCGCCGCCAAGGCTTTGGAAAATATGGATGAACGTGTGGCAGTACGCATCCTTACGGGCATGACGCCCAAACAGTCCGGCGAAATCATGACCTATATGAATCCCAAACAGACGGCCAAGCTCACGGAGCTCATCACCCGCATGAGGCTGCCCGAATAATGCGCCTCAGACTGCTTCTGGCCTATGTGGGCACACGCTACAGCGGCTGGCAGATTCAGGAAAAAGTCGACCCGCCGCCCACTATCCAGGGCGCGCTTGAGGCCGCCTTGCGCCAAATCACGGGCGTGGCCGTGCGCGTGCACGGGGCGGGCCGCACTGATGCGGGCGTACACGCCCACGCTCAGGTGGCCCACTGCGACGTGCCCGAAAACCGCGCCCCCCGCGACTGGCGGCACAGCTGCAACGCTGTGCTGCCCAAAGATATCCGCGTACTGGCCGCCGCGCCCGCGAGGCCGGATTTTCACGCCCGCAAAGACGCCCTGCACAAGACCTACGTCTACCAATTCTGGCAGGAGCGCGCCTTTGTGCCCCCGGCCCTGACGCCCTTTGTCTGGAACTGCGGCCCGCTGGACCTTGCGGCCCTGCACGCGGCCTTGCCCCACCTGCTGGGCCGCCGCGACTTCGCCGGTCTGCGCAATGCGGGCACGGATGTGGAAGGCACAGTGCGCACGGTGCTGGACGCCCGCCTGGAGCCTGCCCCGCCCTGCCCCTGGTACCCGCCGCACAGCCCCATGTTGCTTTTCCGCGTCACCGCCGACGGTTTTTTGAAGCAGATGGTGCGCAATATGGCAGGCCTGCTGGCCGCTTGCGGCCAGGGAAAAGTGGACCCGACGCGCATCCCAGAGCTCCTGGCCGCCCGCGACCGCAGGGCCGTGCCCTCGGTCACGGCCCCGGCCGCCGGTCTGGCCCTGGCGCAGGTGAGCTATGAAACAGGGACGCTTGCGGAAGGCCAGCCCCAGGCCTGAGCGCCGCCGCCTCTCAAATGTTCCGCGCCATACCTATGCGCACGGATATAAGAAACGGAGAGCCCGGCGACATGACCGCCAGAACTCCCCGTCCGCTTTCACCGTATGCGGCCGCCCGCTCAGATCACTTCATTGACCCCGGTCTGTTCCTGCGCCCGAAACTTCTGCTGCAGCAGCAAGGGCAAGGCGTCCGGATCTTCCGGATCGTACGCAAACATAACAGCCGTGCCGAAGCAGGAAAAATATTTGCTGCCGTCCGGGTGAAAAGCCACGTTCTCATTATAGCCCACAATGGCTTGCGCGCCTTTGTTCATGGCCCTGGCGGCCATGCCGAAAAAGGCCTCCTCAGAATCGAAACCCCGGCAGCAGACCAGCCCCAGAACCTTGGCAATGCAACGGCCCTCCACCTGATGCGTGGTCACCACCGGAAAACGCCCGGCCAGAAAAACCTCACGCACATGGCCGGCCGCACCAGACAGACGGCCCTTTTTCTCGGTCTTGCGGGCCTTTTTATCCTGGCCTCCCAGCAAAAAAAACATGGTATACCTCCAGATGCTGCACGGGCGCAGGTCGCCCGCATTGCTCTAGCAAGAGGTCTGCCAAAATAATATTATTCAACAATATCAAGAGATAAAAATAGATAAGTCAAGAACCTGACAGTCCTGCCAAAGCGCCGCCCCTTACTGTTGCCTGGGGTGAATTTTGAGCTTGCGCATCTTGGACCAGAGGGTGGTGGGCGGCAACCCCAGCAGCGCGGCCGCGCCGTTCTTGCCGCTGATCCGCCCGTTGGTGTGGCGGATGACCGCGCGGATATACTCCGCCGTCCACTCGTTCAGCGTCTTAAATGAAGAGCCATAAGGGGCGGCGCTTTCCTGCAGCACCGGGCACACGGGCTGCCGCATCTCCAGTCCCGCCTGGGCGCACTCCCTGCGCTGCAACGCATCTGTGAGCGCATTGCGCAGAGGAAGGCGCAGGGTCTCGCACAGGCGACGCTGCTCTGCAGTATAAACGCCGGCTTGGTCCGCATAGAGATTAATAAAACGAAAGCCGCCAAGCAGATCTCCATAATCCAGCGGCAAATGCAGGCAACAGCCAGAACGCTCGCGCAACAGGGCCAGTATGGCGGCTTCCGGCCCTGGTTTATCACTTTCACAAAACAATACCTTGTGCAATTGCCCAGATTCAGAGAGTTTTACATATATCTCACGCAGAAGTGCTGTGGTGACAGGAATAATTTTTTGTGTCTGTTCACTATCGGCAAACGGTTCATACTTGAAAAGCTGTGTTATAGTGCTGTCAAAAAAGCTGTATACCCCAACACAAGATATATCCATATACATACGCAAGAATGAATAAAGATTATTACAAAAGTCAAATAATGAAAGTCTCTTAAATGAAATATAAATAATGTCATT
>ENA-UEYG01000591-UEYG01000591.1-human-gut-metagenome-genome-assembly--contig:-NODE-591-length-28305-cov-8.037197_pt1 | contig 28305 bp, 24 predicted proteins | sample MGYA00242933_ERZ507934 | MGnify/ENA primary metagenome ERZ507934 (study PRJEB26167, sample SAMN06115527) | human gut metagenome | host: Homo sapiens | place: China:Zejiang | collected 2015-11-10... | reverse complement strand
GTTGGGGGTGCCGATGTTGTGAAGCCGTTCCTGTGAATGGCTTTTTTGTTTGGAAAAGAGGAGGCAACAACTGGGTAACGTCATGCAACGGTACTTCCGTTGCGCAACCTCCCCACCAGTCGAAGTTTTTGCGGGAGGGGGTCCGGGGGAGGGCGCTTTTTTCAAAAAGCGTCCTCCCCCGGTGTGTATCCCCCATCCCTCAATGATAATCACAGCGCTCTCAGACGGACCCAAGTAGTTTATCCGGAATCAACAAAGTAAGGAGTGTTGCCATGCAGAGCCTCATTGCTGTGATTTTCAGGGAAGACATGGATCGGGCGGAAGCGTACCGGGTGGAGCTGCGGGGCCGGGAAGAGCTCGCCGGGCTGGTGGATTGCTCCAAAATGGTAGCCGCGGTCTGCGATAAGGAAGGAAAGGTACATCTCCAATATACGCACGCCCTCGCCAAGGACGGCGCTCTGATCGGCGGCGTGTGGGGCGCGCTGATCGGATTCCTGTTCCTCAACCCGCTGCTCGGCATTGTCGCGGGGGCCGGGCTCGGCGCGGCGACCGGCGAGGTGGGCGATTTCGGCATCAGCCACCGCTTTATGAACGAACTGGCGACGCACCTGAAACCCGGCAGCTCGGCGCTGTTCATCCCTCTGAAGAAGGAAGCCGTCGACGAAACGTTGCGTGCGCTCGGCAATTCCGACGGCGTCGTCCTGAGTACCGACCTCAAGCTGGAGGACGAGTACCAGATGGAAAAGCTCTTTGAGGAAATGACCGCGGAACGTGCCAAGAAAACGTCCTGAGCCCTGCCTATCTTTCGAAACCTGATGCTGTTACTGTGGGGGCCCTTCCAACAGTCAACACATCAGGTTTTTTTCATGCTGCACAGGATCATTGTCTGTTGTCTGGTTGTGGTTGCGCTGGCTTTTCCGGCACGGGCGTCGTCGTTGTGGCATCCCGAACCCGGTTTTCTGCCTGAGGACGCCCGGCACGCCGTTCCCAACAATCCCGCTCCGCCGGAACGCACGGTTCCCGAACAGGTTCTTCCGCCTCTTCCGGTTCAAGATGAAGGCACCATACGCCGCGTGGCCACCAAGGAAAAAGTGGCGGCCTTGACGTTTGATCTGTGCGAACTGTCTACCATGATCACCGGATACGATGCCGATATCATCGATTTCCTGCGTGAGAAGCGGATCCCGGCCACCCTGTTCATGGGCGGCAAGTGGATGCGGTCCCACAGCGAGCGGGCCATGCAGCTTATGGCCGATCCTCTTTTTGAGATCGGCAATCACGGGTGGTCGCATGGCAATTTCGGCATTATGAGCGAAAAGGCCATGTTGGAGCAGATCCGCTGGACGCAGGCGGAATATGAGCTGTTACGTGAGGAGATCCTCAAAAGGGCTCAGGCGGAAGGGCGCAGCGTCGAGCTGCCGGAGGCCGTAACGTTGTTCCGCTTGCCTTACGGCAGATGTACGGACAAGGCGCTTGCGTTGCTTGCGCGTGAGGGACTGCAGGTGATCCAGTGGAGCGTTGTTGCGGAAACGCCGCAGGACAACGCGGTCCACGGTATGGGTGCGCGGGTGGCCGGACAGGTGCGGCCCGGCGCGATTATCCTGTTCCATGCCAACCGGGTGCCCAAGGGTTCGGCGTTCATGCTCAAGGAAACCGTTGGAGAGCTCCAGCGGAAAGGGTATCGTTTCGTGACCGTCGGAGAACTGCTCAAGCTCGGGGAACCGCAGCGCACGCGGGACGGCTATTTCAACAAACCCGGCGACAACCTGAGCCTCGATACGCATTTCGGAATCGACGGTACGGGGCGCAGGAAGTAAGCCCTTCCATAGCGATGAAAGGGCGGCAGGCACGGCGTTTCCGATACAACGGGGCTCCCTTCACATGTCATTCCAGTCAGCTATCGGAAACTCACGGCAGGCATCGGTACCGTTCTGCTCAATCAAGGAAAGCTGTGCAAATCCGCCAAGAAGCTCTGTATCCGGCCGTGTCGATGCACTACATCTCTACTAAAGTGATGCACCGTATTGCGGTGAGGACGGATTGCATGAGGCTAACCATAACGAAGTTGAAGACAATAGCATACCATAAGTAAAGATAAGATGTTTTCTCTTGGGAGAAAATGCTCATTGATCAGCGTAAATCTGAACTTTATCCTTACTTGAGAAAGCTCGCCGAAACGTCTCTTTATCCAGCAAGAGAGGATGGTTGAGCATTCTGTTATGCTTTTTGTCGACATGCGGCGTTATAAAAAGAACCATCCGTTTTTCAGCAACAGTCCGCATTATCAGGAAAAAGGCTTTCAGTAAGGATGGCTGTCGAAAATCCACGCTCCGGCAAGCTTGAATAAACATTCTCCAACCATTTGTCTCTATTCCTCATTGTGAAAAACAGCAAAAGAGGATGGAACGCTTGTCATGAAAAGGCCTCCGTGCTATTATTCTCACAATACCGGGTATCCGCAGTGGCAATATCGCTTCCAGAGTGGAAGAGGGAATGCAGCGCGCGAGTGTTGTGCCGTCACGGACACCCCCGTCACAATGAAGCTTTTCGTATCGGAAGACGTATGACTCTCTTGGAAAGACAGCGCCGTGAATCCTTCATGAAGGGAATGTTCATTCCTTTCATGTTGCTGGCGCTTGTCTGCTCCCTGTTTGGCGATACGAATATCCTTCACGCGGATGTGCAGAAGGTCGTCGTGTACGATTCGGGCAGTGCCCTTACCGACATGCAGAAGCAGTCTCCGGTCATCCTGGAATCCTTTGAGGAATGCATGGAGACGGTTGCTTCGAAGGCCCCTCTGAGGCATCTCGTCCCGTTGATGGTCCTCTTCATGCTCCAGCTTGGGCTTGCCGTCTCTTCTGTAGTGCGGCTGTTCGTGCGGCATTATGTGCCCACGCTCCGAAAGTCCGACTCTTGGGGCCTGCTTCCTTTCTCTCTCGCTCCCCCCTGCTTCGCGTAGCCGTCAGCGGATCGTCTGATCCGTCATGACGCGCGTCCTCACGGCTTCCTTTCTTTTGGAAGCTGCGTTCGTTTGCGCCCGTTCCGTATCGGGCAGGTTCTTCCCAAGCAATTCTTTATAAAAGCTGTTCCTTTTTCAGAGGGATGGTCTTTCACAACGGTTTCCTGTCAGGTTGCGGTTCGGCTAGGGATCGCGTCGCCTGCTCGGATACAGATGGACGCTTTCGCCATGGTGGCGAAGTCAGCCGTCCGGTACAGTTTTACAAGAGGATATGGCTATGGCAAAGACCAATCTGAACGAAGATAAGATAGCCCTGTTGACGGGTTGTTTCATCTTCCTTTTGGCCGCGTTGAATCTGGCGCATCTCGACGTGTTGGGCTGGGTAGTCAGCACTAATATGTGGACCAGCATGGACAAGGCCTTCTCTGCCACCACCGGCGCATACAAGGGAACGATCTCTGGTGTCGTTTCTCTGCTGTGCACGTATGTGGCTCTGACGGCGATCCTGTCGTTCGGCATCAAGCTGCTCGGCGGCAATGTCGCTCGGTTCGTCAAGTCGTTTACGGTCGTCTTTTTCATCAGCGAAATCTGCTACATGTTCGGCGCGAACGCCCATATCGCGGCTACGCCCGACGCGCAGGCCAAGTTCGGTATCGACTGGTCGATCGGCCTGACTACGGAAGCGGGTTTCATTGTGGCGCTTGTCGCCGGTATTTTCATCAGCAACGCGTTCCCGCGCATTGCCGAAAGCTTGCATGACGCCTGCCGTCCCGAATTGTTCGTCAAGATCGCCATCGTGGTCCTCGGCGCCGAACTCGGCGTGAAGGCCGCCGCAGCTTCCGGCATGGCCGGGACGATCATTTTCCGAGGCCTGTGCGCCATCGTGGAAGCCTATCTTCTGTACTGGGCCTTCGTGTATTACGTAGCCCGCAAGTACTTCAAGTTCAGCCGTGAATGGGCTGTCCCGCTGGCTTCCGGTATCTCCATCTGCGGCGTGTCCGCCGCCATCGCTACGGGGAGTTCCATCCGCGCCCGGCCTGTGGTGCCCATCATGGTGTCCTCGCTGATCGTGGTGTTCACCTGCATCGAAATGCTGATCCTGCCCTTCATCGCTTCCCACTTCCTGTACAGCGAGCCCATGGTGGCCGGCGGCTGGATGGGCCTCGCGGTGAAGTCCGACGGCGGCGCCATCGCTTCCGGCGCCATCGCCGACTCCCTGATCCGCGCCCGTGCGCTCGAACTCCTCGGCGTCCACTGGGAAGCCGGGTGGGTCACCATGGTCACCACGACCGTGAAGATCTTCATCGACGTGTTCATCGGCGTGTGGTCCCTGGTTCTCGCCTGGGTGTGGACCGCGAAGTTCGACAAGACCAACAGCGGCCGTACCATGAACTTCGGCGACGTGCTCGCCCGTTTCCCCCGCTTCGTGCTCGGGTATCTGCTGACCTTCGTGATCATGCTGTTCATCTGCGTGAACGTGGAATGGCAGCCCCTCGGCAAGAGCGTGATCAGCACCCTCGGACCCCTGCGCACCATTTTCTTCACCCTGACCTTCTTCACCATCGGTATGGTGTCCAACTTCCATAAGCTTATGGAAGAAGGCATCGGCAGGCTCGCCATTGTGTACGTCGTATGTCTCTTCGGCTTCATCATTTGGCTCGGCCTGTTCATCTCGTGGCTGTTCTTCCACGGCATGACGCCTCCGGTTATCGCTGGCTAACCTCTTCCATTTTCAGCTATAAAGGAGACTGACATGGCAGAAGATACTAAGAACGTGAAGTTTCACGAAGAAGTGCAGAAGATGGAGTATGAGCCGCTGGACGCTACCGAACTGAAGCTCATCCATTGGAGCTGGGCTCTCGGCGTGTTCCTGCTCGTGGCTCTCTATTTCCTCAGCGACTTCATTGCTCCCGGCGCCCACGGCTAAGCCGTCGGCGTAGGGAAGGGCGGACGGAACTTTTTACGGGGGTTCCGAAGGATTCACGGGGCGCGCACACGCCTTTGCGCCTCGCCGTCGCCGCCCATGCAAGGGTAAGCCACTCGGAACGCCTTCCCGGAGACTCCTCCTTCGGGAAGGCGCAAAGAGAACCCGGCCCCCTCCGGGTTCTCCGAATTTCGCCTCACAGGATATATGGAACGCATCATGAGCCGCTACAGAGTCCATTACATCGAGGGTTCCGGCGAGAATCTCAGGATTCGCAAAGAGCAGACTGTCGAAGCCCCTTCGTTTCAGGACGCGCTGGAACGGTTCACGCATTGGCCTGCAGCCGAGGCCTGCGAGCAGAGCCCGGCCTGTGCCCAACATCCCGGCGCCAACCTTTGCCATATGGAGGCGTGGGAAGTTTTTCCTGTTGGGGAGAGTTGATTTTGGGGAAGGAGGGCTTCACTGCTGTTTACTGTGCCCCTTTTTTCCCAATACCCCGTATCTCCTGACGCCAACGCTGTGCGTATCCGCCGCCCCTTTTTAACCAAACGGAAGCGGCTGGACCGGTGTTGCATAAGGAGAGAGGGGCGTGTCATGTGGATTGTGGAAAAAAACCGGAAAAGAGCCCGGATGCGTTGTGCATCCGGGCTCTTTTCTTTTTGCGGAGAGGAGGGCGGGTTTGGGCAATGGCGTTTCGGAACTGCCGTCGCGCCGCCTCTCCATCAGTCAAAAGTCTTTGGGGAGGGGGGCCGGGGGAGGACCTTTTTGAAGAAAGGTCCTCCCCCGGTATTCACGCACGCTCTTAATACAGGCCCTGCTCGATCATGGAGTCGGCCACCTTGCGGAAGCCGGCAATGTTGCCGCCGAGGACATAGTTGCCGGGCACGCCGAATTCCTCGGCGGTTTCATGGGCGGCCTTGAAGATGTTGGCCATGATGTTCTTGAGCTTGGCGTCGACTTCTTCAAAGGTCCAGGACTGCATACTGGCGTTTTGAGCCATTTCGAGCTGGCTGGTGGACACGCCGCCCGCGTTGGCGCACTTGCCGGGTCCGAAGGCGAGCCCGGCCTGAAGGAAGGCTTCCACCGCTTCGGGGGTGGAGGGCATGTTGGCGCCTTCGCATACGAGGACACAGCCGTTCTTGATGAGGTTGGCCGCGTCGGCGCCGCTGACTTCGTTCTGGGTGGCGCTCGGGAAAGCGAGCTTGCAGGGCACGTTCCACACGGGATGCTGATCTTTGGGGTATTCCTTCGCGGGGATATACTTGGCGTCTTTGCAGAGCTCGGCGTAGCGGGCGAGGGACGCGCGCTCGACTTCCTTGACCTGCTTGAGGGCGTCGAGGTTGATGCCGGCGGGGTGGTAGATGCAGCCGCGCGAGTCGCTGGCGGTCACGGGTTTGGCGCCGAGCTGGTACAGCTTTTCGATGGTGTAGATAGCCACGTTGCCGGAGCCGGACACGGCGCAGGTGGCGCCTTCCAGATCCATGTTGCGGGCCTTGAGCATGTTGGAGGCAAAGTAGACGCTGCCGTACCCGGTGGCTTCCTTGCGGGCCAGCGAGCCGCCCCATTTGAGGCCCTTGCCGGTAAGCACGCCTTCAAAGCTGGAGGTCAGGCGCTTGTACTGGCCGAACATGTAGCCGATTTCGCGGGCTCCCACGCCGATGTCCCCGGCGGGCACGTCGATGGTGCTGCCGATGTAGCGGGAGGCTTCCGTCATGAAGGCCTGGCAGAAGCGCATGACTTCGGCGTCGGACTTGCCCTTGGGATCGAAATCGCTGCCGCCCTTGGCGCCGCCGATGGAGAGGCCGCTCAGGCTGTTCTTGAAGATCTGCTCAAAACCGAGGAATTTCAAGATGCTCAGGTTGACGCTGGGGTGGAAGCGGAAGCCGCCCTTGTAGGGGCCGAGGGCGGAGTTGAACTGGACGCGGTAGCCGCGGTTCACCTGCACGCGGCCCTTGTCGTCCGTCCATGCCACGCGGAACATGATCTGGCGTTCGGGTTCGACGATGCGTTCGAGGATGCCGTTCTGCTGGTACTTGGGGTCCTTCAGAAAAAGCGGTTCCAGCGAGTGGAGGACTTCTTCCAGCGCCTGAATGAACTCCGGCTGGTGGGGGTTGCTCTTCTTCACACTGCGGATAACTTTCTGCACGTAGCTCGAAGCCATGACGTAAGCTCCTTGGCGGGGACCCCTCCCTTTCTCAGAGGGAGAGAACTCCTGTTTTGACAATTTGAGAAACATACAATCCCGTGGCACGCCCTGAAACAGGATTTCAAGGAAAATGTGTGCCGTTTTTATGCCTTTTTAGTCCTTCTGGCAAGGCGTTTTTGCCATTTTTCGCATAAATGTGCCTATCTCAAAGGGAATATTGTTATTTACAAAAATGTTAACTACGATTTTGTAATCTCCCCTTCACAGTGAGCTGGAGGCCTTTGCCCAAATCCGCGGAGGCCGCACGCGGGACGTGTCGAGGGCGGCCGCTCGGAGCATGATTTTGACAAACCCTCGGCCTCGGCATAAGGTCTTCCAATTTATTTGGCCTGTTGGATGGGGTTGGCTTCCCGCTTCGGCGGCCCCATGCGTTTTGGAAGCGTTTCGGGAATCCTTTTATTCAGAGGAGAATGGGTATGGCGGTTCATGTAGTTGATCATCCTCTCGTGCGGCACAAACTGGGTATCCTTAGAAAGGAATCCACCTCCACCAGCGAATTCCGTATGCTGGCCAAGGAAATCGCCCGGTTGCTCATGTATGAAGCCACCAAGCAGTTCAAGACCGAAAAGCGGACCATCAAAGGCTGGGCCGGGCCCGTGGAAGTGGAATCCATTTCCGGCAAGATGGTGACCATCGTTCCCATTCTCCGGGCCGGGCTCGGCCTGATGGACGGCGTGCTGGACATGGTCCCGGGCGCGAAGATCAGCGTCGTCGGCCTGTACCGGAACGAAGAGACGCTGGAGCCCGTAGAGTACTACGTGAAGCTCGCCAAGGAGATCGACCAGCGCATCGCCATTATCCTTGATCCCATGCTGGCGACCGGCGGCTCGCTCATCGCCACGATCGATCTCCTCAAGAAGCGGGGCTGCAAGCGCATCCTCAGCCTCAATCTCGTGTGCGCTCCCGAAGGCATCAAGCGCGTCGAGGAAGCGCATCCCGACGTGGACATTTATACGGCCGCCGTCGACTCCCATCTCGACGAGCACGGCTACATCATCCCCGGCCTCGGCGACGCCGGGGACCGCATCTTCGGCACGCGGTAGCGGGCAGGCGGCGAGGCGCTGCCGCCGATCCGTCTGGGGGGAGCCGTTCCCCTCAAGCCCGGTATGCGGGAGCCGCCAGAGGACAGGGAACATACATTTTTTTCTGAGGAGTGGAGATGGAGTCGGATACGACGTATTCTTTTCGGTTGAAAGATTCCCTGCTCGGTGCGCAGATGCTTTTTGTGGCATTCGGCGCGCTGGTGCTGGTGCCGATCCTGACGGGCATGAGCACCAACGTGGCCCTGTTTACGGCCGGCGTGGGCACGCTGATTTTTCAGATTTGCACACGCGGCAAGGTGCCCATTTTCCTCGCGTCGTCCTTCGCGTTCATTGCGCCGATCATCTATGGCGTGCAGACTTGGGGGCTTCCCGCGACGCTGGGCGGCATGGTCGTGGCCGGTGCCGTCTATGTGGTGCTGAGCTTCATCATCCGTTGGCGCGGCACGGAGATCATCATGCGCCTGCTGCCGCCCATCGTGACCGGGCCGGTGATCATCGTCATCGGCCTTGTGCTGGCTCCTGTCGGGGTGAACATGGCCCTCGGCAAGGCCGGGGACGGCAGCGCGGTGCTTGTCCCCGAGAACACGGCGCTGATCATTTCGATGGCGGCGCTGGCGACGACGGTGCTCGTTTCCCTGCTCGGGCGCGGCATGATACGCCTTATCCCCATCATGTCGGGCATCGCCGTAGGCTACCTGTGCGCCATCGGGCTCGGCGTCCACGATTTCAGCAAGGTGGCCGCCGCGCCGTGGTTCGGCGTTCCGGATTTCGTATTCCCCGAGTTCCGCTGGGAAGCCATCCTGTTCATCATCCCCATTACCCTCGCCCCGGCCATTGAGCATTTCGGGGATATCATCGCCATCAGCTCAGTGACGGGGAAGGACTTCCTCAAGGACCCCGGCATCAAAAGCACCATGCTCGGCGACGGCATCGCCACGATGCTGGCGAGCTTCATCGGCGGGCCGCCGAACACGACCTATTCGGAAGTGACCGGGGCGGTGGCCCTGACCCGGGCGTTCAACCCCGGCGTCATGACGTGGGCCGCCATTTGGGCCATCGTGCTCTCGTGCGTCAACAAGCTCGGCGCGTTCTTGAGTTCCATCCCCGTCCCGGTCATGGGCGGGATCATGATTCTGCTGTTCGGGGCCATCATGGTGGTGGGCCTGAACACGCTGGTCCGCGCTGGCGAAGACTTGATGGAGCCCCGCAACCTCGCCGTCGTCGCGCTGATCATCATCTTCGGCGTGGGCGGCATGACCTTTAATATCGGCTCGTTCCGCCTCGGCGGCATCGGGCTTGCCGCCGTCACCGGGGTGCTGTTGAATCTCTTCCTTCCCAGAGCGGTTCATGTCCACAAGAAAGTGAAGTCCGAATAGCAAGGATGAAGACTGGGGAGGGATGTCCGGCAACAACATTCCTCCCTGTTTTCCTCCACAACCCTTTCGAGCGGGGGAATGCTTGCCAATTGGCCCCTCCTTTCCGATATCCCCCCGGAAACTTTTGTTGTAACCGTGAAGGAAAAGTTTTAGGGGGGATGGGGTGGCGCGAGCCGCGCTGGCAGGTTTTGGAAGGGTTTTCTTCCAAAGGGGGCCTTCCCCCAAAAAGTCATTTCCGCTCATCTCCGCAACCGAGTTTGCCATGAATGCTGAAATCATTTCGGTAGGGACCGAGCTCTTGCTCGGGCATACGATCAACACGGACGCGGCGTTTGTCGCGCGCGAGCTCTCCGCCATCGGGGTCAACCTGCTTTTTGCCTGCACCGTGGGCGATAATCCGGGGAGGTTGCGGGACGCGCTGGAAGAAGCGCTGGGCCGCAGCGATGTGGTCATTACGACGGGCGGCTTGGGCCCCACGGACGACGATCTGACCAAGGAAACCATCGCCAGTGTGGCGGGCGCTCCGCTGAAGATCCATGAGGACAGCCTGCGCCGTCTGGAAAGCTACTTCAAGGGACGCCCGGCGATGGGCGAGAACCAGCGCAAGCAGGCCATGCTGCCCGAGGGCGCGACCGTCTTCCCCAACGACATCGGGACCGCGCCGGGCTGCGGCGTGCGGACGGCGTCCGGCAAGGTGATCGTCATGCTGCCGGGGCCGCCTTCCGAACTGGTCCCCATGTTGCAGCATTATGTCGTCCCGTTCCTGAAAGAAGGGAGCCACGCCGTCATCCACTCGTGCATGATCCGCACATTCGGTCTCGGCGAGGGGGCGGGCGCGTTGAAGATTGCCGATCTGACCGATGCGGCGAACCCGACGGCGGCGACCTATGCGAAGGAAAACGAGATGTTCGTGCGGGTGACGGCACGGGCTGAGAGCGAAGAAGCCGCCGAGGCGCTGTGCCGTCCGGTGGTCGAAGAGATTTGCCGCCGGTACGGGGATGTGGTCTACGGCGTGGATGTGGACAATCTGGAAAGCGTGGTCGTCCGGCTGCTCAGTGAAAAGGGGCTGCATCTGGCCACCGCAGAATCCTGCACGGGCGGTCTGGTGGCGAAGCTCATCACGGACGTTTCCGGCGCGTCGGAAGTCTTCGGCATGGGCCTTGTGACCTACGCCAACGAAGCCAAGATGAAGCTGCTCGGCGTGCCTGCCGCCATGCTTGAGGAACACGGGGCCGTAAGCGAACCTGTGGCCCGGGCTATGGCCGAAGGCGTGCGCGAAGTATCGGGCAGCGAGCTCGGCATCGGCATCACCGGGGTTGCCGGGCCGACCGGAGGGACGCCGGAAAAGCCCGTGGGGCTCATCTATATTGCGCTCAGTGACGGCACGCGGACGTGGGTCCGCAGGATGACGCCTCCCGGCCGGGTTCATGGCCGCGGCTGGCTTCGGGATCGCGCCGCGGGCACCGCGCTCGATATGGTGCGGCGGTATTTGTCCGACCTGCCGCTGGAACCGGTTCAGAGTGCCGGATCGGCGACAACGCTGTAGCTGCGGGGCCGATGTGAAGCACGATTACGAAGCTTGCCTCAATGACATAACCCGGATCGTCAAAGACATCGTCTGGGGGGATGCCGAACAGGTGCGCGCCTTGTTCCGTTATACGAACGACCCGTCCGTCCCTGCGTCCGTGGGGCGGCTGGCTGAGCAGATCGGCACGCTCATTGTGCAGAAAGAGGTCCGGGAATTCCAGTTGGAAAACCTGATTGAAGACCTGTTTTCAACCAGAACCGCTCTGGCTCAGGCACGCCATGATCCCCTGACCGGGCTGCCGAACCGGGCCATGTTTGAGGAGATGCTCCACAAAGCCTGTGGGAGCGCACTGGAATGCGGCTCGGGGCTGGCCTTGCTGTTGGTCGACTTTGATCGGTTCAAGGAAGTCAACGACTCGCTTGGACATGCCGCGGGCGACGAACTGCTCGTACAGGGTGCGGCCCGGTTGCAGGGATGCGTCGGCGATCGGGGGCTCATCGGGCGCATGGGCGGGGATGAATTTGCCGTGCTGCTCATTGAACAGGCGGAAGGGGATGTGCTCCGGACGGGCGAATGCATTCTTGAGGCGATCCGTGCCCCATTTCCGCTGCAAGAGGGAGAGGCCCGCATCAGCTCGTCCGTGGGGGTCGCGTTTCATTCGCTGGAGGCCGCTACCCCCGCTCGCCTGCTCAAGAACGCCGATGTCGCCATGTATCGCGCTAAGGGTGAAGGGCGGGATCGGCTGTGGCGCTATCGCCCGTCAACGTTCACCGATAGCGGATATGGCCGAGTGTTTTAGCGGGTAGGCGGTGCCCCTGTCGGTAAAGTCCTTTTTTGATGTCCGGCTATGCTGAAAAAGCCCCGGAGTGACGGCTCCGGGGCTTTTTTCGATTAGGGGCGGCAGCGCTATCGGGAGTAGGCAGCATTGCTTGGCGTCATCCTTCCTTATAGAAGGAGGGCGTCGTTTCTCCATTCCGGCACATCATCCCGGCAGGGAATGGCTTCCCCGCAAAGAGAGAACAGGCTTGTCGTTGCGGCCTGCCTCCTTTGTGCGCACTGAGGTCCCGCCCCGATTGGGGAGGGGCTGTTCGACACTCCGTTCCGGGCGTTATTTCGCGGCGGACGCGGCGGCCTCGCCAAGGCGGGCGAGGATATAGTCACGCATGGCGGGATCATCTTCCTCAAGGTTGAGGCAGCAGGCATCCTTCCCCATGAGCCCGGACGGGACGAAGTCGCCCAATTCATCGGGATCGTTGACCATATCCGCGTAAAAGCAGACGGAAAGCCAGCGGGCTTCGGGTTCGTCGTCCACCACGTCCACGAGCACGAACAGCGGGCGTTCGTCGTTCTTGGCATTGGCGGCACGCAGGGAATAGCTCACGCCGGGGCGGGCCTTGAAATCAAAGCGCACGTCCGGGGTGGCGAGCAGGAAATCCTTGAAGCGGACGAAGGCGTCCTTCGCGTTGTTGGGGTCGGTCGTCCAATTTTCGAGGAAGGTTGCCAATTCGTTGGGGAGCTGTGCTTGCGACATTGAAAGCATCCTTGTTGCGATCTGAAGGAAAGGGCCGTTTTGTGTGGCAGTGTCGCACAATCCGCCGATAGAATCCAGCGGAACGCCGTTTCCGGTTTGGGATTACGGAAGGGGGGCTGGAAGGAGCGCCGGATGAAGGCTTCGCGTGCCTCCTCATATTGTCCGTACCGGTCAGTTGAGGAACATACGGATCATCTGCGGGGGCAGATCCGCTTCCCAGTGGCCGGTGAAAACGGCGGCTGCGTAGCCGATCAGGAGGATGAGCAGCGTCCCGGCGGCGATACCCCATGCCGGAAAGCGGAGCGCTCCGGTCCCGTAGCCGAACCGTACGTCGAGGCAGCGGGAGGGGCAGGCGCTTACGCATTCCGTACAGCCCACGCACTCGGGGCCGGAGAGTCGTTTGCGCTCGTCGACGGGAATCCGCGACGGGCAGGCCGCGGCGCAGCTCCCGCAGCCGGAGCAGGAGGCGGGGTTACGGTTGACCGCCATCGGTGAGAGCAGCGATAGGAGGCCGAGCAGGGCGCCGTAGGGGCAGAAGCCCCGGCACCAGAAGCCCGGCAGGAAGATCGAGCCCAGAACCATGACGACGATCACTCCGAGGGTCAGCGTCCCGGGGGCAAGGAAATACTGGAGCATCTTGATGTCGGCGACGAGGTTGTAGGGCGACTTGAGGAACCATTCGATGCTGGGGAGGTCCATGCTGACCACGAAGCTGTACAGGATGGCGGCAAGAAGCACGTATTTGGGTGCGGAGAGGAGCCATTCGAGCCGCCTTCCGGGGCGGCAGCTCACGCCAAGCCGTGTCCCCAGACGGGCGAGGAGGCCGGAGAGCCAGCCGACGGGGCAAAGGTAGCCGCAGAAACCCCGGCGGCACAGGATGGCCGTACACAAGGCGATAAGCAGGATAGTCAATCCCGCTGGATGGATGGGATCGTATTGCCCGGTGAGCAGGAAACGCTTGAGGCCGAGCAGGGCGCTCAGGGGGAGGAACGCTTCCGCGGCGGCGGGGCGGGGGACGAATGCGCCGTTTCCGGATACCCCTTGGGTATACTCATAGAGCCGCCACGCGACCCAGGAGAGAAAGAGGACGAAACCAAGCTGGATAAGGCGGTGCAGGCGCGCCGAAGAGAAAGGATGCATGAAAATACTCCAAAAAAGGGAACGGTCCGAAAGAGTGCCGGAATTCCTGTCGATCTTGCGGGACGCTTTGTCAACAGTCGAAACGTCCGGCTGGAGGGGGAATTCGAGGTCTCGCGGGGCAACATCCCCAAAGATTTTTTCTTTTTTATTATCCACTGAATTATTAAGAAAAATCTCGGAAAGAGCGCGAATGTTACAAAAGAATGACAAAGAAGAGGCCCGTTCCTCTATTCCCAACAAAAAGATTTCAGATTAGTATAATTCTCGCTATCGAACGGGGCTTGCCTTTCGCTTCCTGATAGTTTTTATCCTCTTTCGGCTGAGGAATGACGTAAGAGAGACATGGGGGTGTCCGTCAATCCCGGCCGAACTCCGTTTATGCCGCTACGCCGTTTTCACAGGGGTGAAACGGAATGAAAATGAACCGGTTCCCAGCATTGCTGCTTGTTTCCGGTTCTCAGAGCGAAGCTGCGGAGGAGGGCGTACAGGCGCGAAAGGCAGGAGATCTCCCCACGCGGCACGTCAGGAATGTTTTTCCTCACGAAAACGCAGCCGGGGAGAAATGTTCACATTCGAACCGTAAAAAGGTGGAGAAACATGAAACGTGCATTGGCCTTGCTCATCGCTTGCGGTCTGTTGCTCGGCGTTACCGCGACTTCCAGCTTCGCGGCCGACAAAGTTGTCATCAAAATGGCCGGTATGAAGCCCGACGGGGAACCTGAAACCCTCGGTATGCGTAAATTCGGTGAAATCCTGAAGGAACTGTCCGGCGGCAAATACGACGTGCAGGTGTTCCCGAACAGCCAGCTTGGCAAGGAAGACGCCTACATCGCCAGCACCCGTAAGGGCATCATCCAGATGTGCGCCACCGGAACCCAGACGTCCGCCATCCAGCCTTCCATGGCCATGCTCGAAACGCCCATGCTGTTCGACGACTACGCCCACGCCCGCCGTGCCATGAACGGCGGCAAGACGTTCGAACTGATCACCAACGGCTTCACCGAAAAGTCCGGTATGCGCGTGCTGAACGCCTTCCCCCTGGGCTTCCGCCATTTCTACACCAAAAAGCCGGTGGCGACCATCGACGATATGAAGCACCTGCGTATGCGCGTGCCGAACATCCCCTTGTACATCAACTTTGCCAAGGAATGCGGCATCAGCGGCCAGCCCATGCCTTTCGCCGAAGTGACCGGCGCGCTTGATCAGGGCGTCATCGACGGCGGCGACAGCCCCCTGTCCGATATCGTGAGCATCAAGATGTACGAGACCACGCCTGAGATCACCCTCACCGGCCACCTGCTCGTCATCCACTCTCTGTACATCAACGAAAAGTTCTACCAGTCCCTGCCCGAACAGGACAAGAAGTGGATCGACGAAGCCGCCAAGCGTTCCGCCGACTACGTGTGGGATCTCGTGGAAAAGGTTGATGCGGACGCCGTGAAGACCATCACCGAAGCCGGCGGCCATGTCAGCGAACCTTCCCCCGAACTGCACAAGTTCATGCAGGACGCTGGCAAGCGCAGCTGGAAGCTTTTCTATGACACCGTCCCGAATGCCAAGGAAATCCTTGACAGCGCGGACTCTTATCGTCAGGCGAAGTAACGTTTGCGTTCTCAACAGGGCTTCCGGCGCAGGCCGGAGGCCCTTTTTTTCCCTCAAGCCCATGTCTGTCGCATGGGCCCGACCATCACGCCCAGGGGTACATCATGAGCAGTGAAAACAAACCGGTCATGCCGCCGGAACGTATAGAGGAAACCGAAACCGAGGAGGAGATCCGCCAGGAAGAAGCCGCGAAAGGCAAAGGCGAACGGGCCTTTGAAGTCTTTTGCGCCGCCATTTTCTTGGGGATGATCGGCCTCGTGTTTTTCAATGCCTTCCTGCGGTACGTGTTCCGCTCGAGCTTTGCGCCGAGTGAGGAATGGGCCCGGTTCCTTTTCATCTACATTACGTTCATCGGCGGCATCGAAGCTTTTTACCGGCACAAGCACATCGCGGTGGACATGTTCGTCAACATGATCAGCGGGACATCGCGCAAGGCCGTGGACATCGTCGCCTCCCTGTTCATGCTTGCGGCTCTGGTGCTGCTGCTTTTCGGCGGCATTTCCGTGGTGCTTCAGACGCTGGACACCTATTCCGTCGCTACCGACGTGAACATGGCCTTCATCAACGGGACGCTTCCCGTCATGGCCTTTGCCGCGATCATCATCCACTTGCGGGATATCGTGCGGCTGATCCGCACGCCCGCCAGCGAGTTCAACACCGCGCCTAAAACGGAATAGGGGAGAGAACATGGAACTTATCGTTTTTCTGGTCAGCCTGTTCGGCTTCCTTGCGTTGGGCATTCCGATCGCCATTGTGCTTGTTCTGTGCTCTATGGTTTTGATGTATTACGGCGGCATGTGGGACAGCATGTTCGTCATGACCATCCCGCAGTCCATGCTGGACGGCGCGAACAACTACCCGCTGATGGCCATTCCTTTCTTCGTGTTCGCCGGTGAAATCATGACCGAAGGCGGCCTGTCGAAGCGGGTGGTCAAGCTGGCGCAGCTCATCATCGGCCGCGTCCGCGGCGGCCTAGGCTATGCCGCCATCGTGTCCAGCGTGATCTTCGCGGGTTTGATGGGCAGCTCCGTGGGCGAAGCCGCGGCCCTCGGCAGCCTGCTCCTGCCCATGATGGCGCAGGCTGGCTATAAGCCCGGCCGCGCGGGCGGCGTCATCGCGTCCGGTGCCATTCTCGGGCCCATCATTCCCCCGAGCACGAACTTTATCCTGCTCGGCGCGACCGTGGGCCTGTCCATCACCAAGCTGTTCATGATCGGTCTTGTCCCCGGCCTGATCATCGGCATCTGCCTGATGGTCACGTGGTTCTTCATTGTCCGCATTGACGGGTACAAGGAAAAGATCGAATTCAAGAAGGGCGAAGCCTCGAAGATCATCCGGGACGCCATGCCCGCCTTCATGATGCCCGTGCTGCTGCTCGGCGGCATCCGGTTCGGCGTCTTCACGCCCACGGAAGGCGGCGCGTTTGCCTGCATGTATGCCATTGCCGTATGTACCCTGTATTACCGTGAACTGACCTTTAAGGGCCTGCTCGCCGTGAGCGCCCGCGCGGCCCGTACCACCTCCGTCGTCATGCTGATCGTGGCCACGGCCACGGCTGTGGGCTGGTTCATCACCTCGGCGCAAATCCCCATGCAGGTGGCGGAACTCTTCCAGCCGCTGGTGGATTCCCCGATCCTTCTGCTGCTTTCGATCAACGTCTTCCTGTTCCTTGCGGGCATGGTGATGGACCTGACGCCGAACGTGCTGATTTTCGCGCCGGTGTTCTACCCCCTGATCCAGCAGGCGGGCATCGATCCGTACTTCTTCGGGCTGCTGTTCATCCTGAACCTCGGCATCGGCGTCATCACGCCGCCCGTGGGCACGGTGCTCTATGTGGTCTGCGGCATCGGGAACATCAAGATCGGCAATCTGGTGCGGAACATGGCTCCCTTCCTTATCGTGGAAATACTGGTGCTGTTCCTGCTCCTGTTCTTCCCCTCGCTGTCCATCGAACCCATGAAGTTCCTCATGAAGTAGCGCCGGGAAACCGGGTAGTTGAAAGGGCGGGCTTGCGGGCCTGCCCTTTTTTTGTGCGTGGGGGGGGGGAGCGGAAGAGCGGGGGAGGGAAGGCAGGCAAGTTTTTCTTCAAGGGTGTTTTCCCTTCTCAGAATTTTACTATGTCTTTTCAAGAGTTATATATTCTAGCCGAGGCAACGTCGCCCGTATGGGAGAGCAGGAGAAAGCCCGTTGCGGAGAAGCGGGAAATACGGCAAGGAAAAAGATATGATTTTCAGCGCGAGCCGTCGTACGGATATTCCTACCTATTACTCTGAGTGGCTTTGCAATCGGCTGGAGGCGGGCAACGTATGCGTGCGCCATGATGCGCGCCGCGTCACCCGGTATGTGTTCTCCCGCGAAGCCGTGGACTGCCTTGTTTTGTGGACGAAGAACCCGCTGCCTTTGCTGGATTGGTTGGGGTTGCTGCGTGGCTGGCCTTGTGTGTTCCAATTTACGCTGACGGGGTATGGGCGGGATGTGGAGCCGGGGCTTCCGGACAAGCTGGAATTGGTCGAAGCTATGAAGCGGTTGTCGGAAGCTTTTGGGAGCGAACGGGTGATCTGGCGGTATGATCCCGTCTTTTTCAGCGGGGCCTATTCCCTTTCGTGGCATGTGCGCTGTTTTGATGCGCTGACGGAACGGCTTGAAGGCGTTACGCGCACGTGTGTCGTCAGTTTTCTGGATATGTACCCGAAGCTCCGCCGCCGGATACCGGCTCTTGGGCTCTGCGGGGACAGCGGGCAGGCTCGGAAGGAGTTGCTTGCCGCGTTTGCGGCGATGGCGGAGCGCAGGGGGATACGGCTTTCCCTGTGTGCGGAGGACGTGGACGCCCCCGGTGTCGTCCACGCGGGTTGCCTCAGCCGTGAGCTTGTCGAGCGGGTGGTCGGATGCCGCCTTGATGTCCGTCCCTCGCAACAGAGGGAAGGGTGCAAGTGTGTGGCGAGTGTGGATGTCGGCGTGTACGGCACCTGCGGGAACGGATGCCTCTATTGTTACGCCAACCAGGACGGCGTCCCCGTGGGACGGGGCTCGGCGCTGCACGATCCCGCTTCGCCGCTGCTTGTAGGGAGGCTTTCCGCTGACGATGACGTGACGGATCAACGTTGCGCCAGCCTGAAGAGCCGCCAGTTCTCCCTGCTGTGATAGAAAGGAAGACAACGGTGGAGACGGGTCTGCCGCTTTTGTTTGTGTTTCGCCAATCCGCTTTTAGTGCGGACGGAGCCATTGGTTTTTGCCGGATGCCGACGGATTGAGGAAAGGCTGGATATGGGGGAACCGGCGGTATGGCACTGGATGAAGCCGTCATTTTTGATAAAAAGGCTTTGAGGAGAGGAGCAAGACAAAGCAATCCATGCTATGCGGAAGTCATAAGGGAGCTTGTATGTTGTGTTTTCGGGAAACCGCCTTTGGGCGGGTGGGCATAGAGGACAAAGGGGGTTCCATCACGCGTCTTTATTTGCCGGGCCGGAGTGATGCCGCTTCGGAAGGTCCAGAAACGGCGTTGCTGGGCGAGGCGTTTGCGCAGTTGGAGGCGTATTTCGCCGGTCGGCGCAAAACGTTTGACCTGCCGTTGCGGTTTGATGAGGGAACGCCTTTCATGAAGCAGGTTTGGCAGGCCCTGTGCACGGTTCCCTATGCCCATACGGCAAGTTATAAAGATATCGCCGAAGCCGTCGGCAATTCGAAGGCCTGCCGGGCCGTGGGCATGGCGAACAACAGGAACCCCATTGCGATCATTGTCCCTTGCCATCGTATCATAGGCAGCACCGGTGCGCTTGTCGGCTACGGCGGCGGATTGGGTATGAAGGAACGTTTGCTTGAGCTGGAGCGTAGATATGGCCCCGCTGACTGAGCCGGCGTTCGCCCGGTTGCGTTCAGTGGACCCGGTGCTGGCCGAAGCCGCTGGTGATGCCGCTTTCGAGTTGGAAACGGATCTGTTCGCGGCGCTGGCAAAGGGGATCATGGAAAAGGGGGCATCCGATGCGTTCCCGTTCGCGTGGGCATCGTTGGCCGCACAGATTGGGGAGGTTTCCCCCGAGCGCGTGCTTGAGGCAGGATCGGCGTTGGAGGCCTTCGGGAAGAAAACGGCGAATGCATTGCTCGGCGCGGCGAAGGCGGTTCGCTCGGGAAAGATCGGCATGGAGCGCCTTGCCGCCCTGCCCGACGACGAGGCGGTGGGTGCCTTGTGTTCGCTGCGGTGCGTGGATGTGCGCCTTGCCGTGCGCGTATTGATCGGAGTGTTGCGGCGTCCCGACGTCCTGCGGTTCGACGACGAGGTTGTGCGGAGTGGCCTGATGCGGGTACATGGGCCGCGAAGCTGCACGCAGGAAGGTTTTGAGGCGTTTCGGGCCCGCCACGCGCCGTTCGGCTCGGCGGCGACGCTGTGCCTTTGGGAGAGCGAGGAGCGGCTGCGTCCCGTGTTCCCATGCGGCGGGGAGGCGCTCGACGCGCTGAAGCGCCGGGACAAACGGCTTGGGCGGGTGATCGAGCGGCTTGGACCGATACGGCGCGGGGTGGAGCCGGATCTGTTTACTGCTCTCGTCGACAGCGTGATTGCACAGCAGATTTCCGGAAGGGCCGCGCAGACGATTTCCGACCGGCTGCACGTTTTGGTGGGGAACTTTACGCCGCAAGGCCTTGCGGAGGCTGACCCCTCACAGATCCAGCAGTGTGGCCTCAGTCAGCGTAAAGTTGGATATATACAGGGGATCGCCCGTGAAGTCGCCTCCGGTGCTCTGGATCTGGAGGCCCTGCGCCATGCCCCCGATGAAGAATTGATCCGGAAGCTTTCGGCCCTCAACGGCATCGGCGTGTGGACGGCGGAAATGCTCATGATTTTTTCGTTGTGCCGTCCGGACGTGCTCAGTTGGGGCGATCTGGGCATCCGGCGGGGCATGGCGTTGCTCTACGGGGACAGGGAGTTGACGCGGGAGCGCTTTGAGCGCCGCCGCAAGCGTTATTCCCCGTACGGGTCGGTCGTTTCGCTGTATCTCTGGTCGATTGCGGGCATGGAGGAAGCCTTGGCGGTAAAGCTCCCCAGAGGCTGATGCGTTGCGCTTTACGGAGAACGGGCACGGGATTGGCGTGGGGAACGTGTCTGGAGTTGTTCCGCTTTTCCTCTCCGCGTCCTGTTGTTTGAGCGCGCGGCCCCGTTGCGCCGTATGAGGTTGGCCGTAGCCACGGAGTCGCTGGGGACGGGTATGAGAGGGGCTCCATTATCTGGCTCGGGCCGCCTCTCCTTGTTCCGTACTTGGATTACCGGATCATTTTTCCGATGAGTTCATGCATGGCCTTGTTTCCGGCGAGGATCGACCAGCGCAGATCAAAGGGCGAGCCGTCCAGATTGGAAATGCTGCCCCCGGCCTCGGTGACGAGCAGCGCGCCTGCGGCCATGTCCCACGGTTTGAGTTCGTCTTCATAAAAAGCGTCGAAGCGCCCGCAGGCCGTCCATGCGAGATCCAGTGCTGCGGCCCCGCAACGCCGTACCCCTTGGCAAGAAGACAGCACAGGACGCATTCGCTCCAGAATTTCATCCACGCGGCTGGCGATTTCATAAGGAAAACCGGTGGCTACAAGGGCATTCTCGCAGGCCGTCACGGATGAGACGCTGATGCGTTCCCCGTTGCGCCATGCCCCTTTCCCCTTTTCCGCAATAAAGCATTCGCGGAGCAGCGGCGCGTTGACGATGCCGAGCACAATTTCCCCGTTCAGGCGGTAGGCCACGGACGTGACGGTCAGGGGCAGGCCGTGGGCAAAATTGGTTGTGCCGTCCACGGGATCGATGATCCAGCAGGTATCCGGCAGGCTCAGAGCTTCCGCGCTCTCTTCAGCGAGGAATCCGGCCTGGGGCACCAGGGTTGCAAGGCGTTCTTTCAGGAATGCCTCCACAGCGATATCGGTTTCCGTTACGAGATCGATGCGCCCCTTATGGCGGATAGTGTGGGGATGGGCATGATTGGCGCTGATGATGGCGCCGCTTTCCTCGACGACGGCAAGGGCCTGCAAGGCCAATGGTGAAAGCTGTTCTGTCATGATGCTGAACGATCCGAAAAAAGTTGAAGAGACAGGAAGGAAGGTACGCCGGAACCTTCCGGATCGGAAGGGCCTAGAGAGGGGTGGCGGCTCTCAGTGACGGTTTTCCTCAAAGAAACAGGCCGCTGAGGAGAGAGCCCCGCGCCGGGCGGGCACGTGGGGGACTTTTCCTATCCGGAGAGAGGTGCGGAGGGGTATTTCCGCTTTGAAATGTCGTATCCAAAGGCAAGCTGCGCCGGAAAAGGCCGCGAACAGGGCGATACGCATGAAAGGCTTTGCAGGGAGGGCCCGCGCTGGCAGGTTTGGGGAAGAGGAGAAACGTGGTCTGCCCTTATCTGGAGCCTCCTCCCCAGCACCCCTGCGAACTTTCAAAGCTCATTTGCCCTCGCGGGCCAAACAGCGTTTGCAGGGCTTGTATCCGTTGCTGCGGGCCTCTTCTGCGGATTTGAAACGCACCGTGCAGGCCTTGCAGTTGAAGTAACGACAGCCGGATGCGTGAAAGACCCGCGTCTTGGCGTTGCCGCTGTAGGAAGACGTGGCGGCGGTTTGGGCGGGGACAGCCGCTTCCTCTACGGGTTGGGTCGGAGCGGCGAAGGCCGGAACCGTGAGCAGGAGTGCGGCGGCCAAAGAAGGAATGATTGCGGATAAGCAGGATCGCATGGAGCCTCCCTGTGTTTGACGATGGCATGTGTGTTCTTTTGTCAGAAAAATAAGAGACAGGGAAGAAGGATTGTGCTTAGTCTCTCACCGGAGTGGCGTGTGGCCGTGAAAGCGCTGGAAGCGTGCCGGAAAACGAGACTCGAAAACGTGTTATTCCACGGATATTGTTATGAAAAAACGCATATTGACAAGTATTGAAAAATTTTCTAGCCTCGCCCAATGAACATACCTAGTATCAAAATACGCGCTGGCCTGTGGCTTTTGTTGTTGACGGGCCTTATTCTCGCGGGGTGTGCTCCCAAACAGCGGGCGGTCGACGATTCGTTTGCCTTTGGGAACGACTACGAGAATCTGACTGGGCCCGATCGTTCGACCATGACCCCGGAAGAGCGTTTTGCCTACGATTACCGTTCGGCGGCGGTGGCGCGTATGAGGGACGAGGGCGTTCCTCTCTCGAACGTGCACCTTGTCGAGCGCGCCAAGACGGCTATCGGTACGCCGTATGTTCGCGGCGGGACCAGCATGTCGGGGTTCGACTGCTCGGGTTTCGTGCAATGGGCCTATAAAAGCGTCGGGGTTTCGCTCCCGCGTACCGCGCGGGAACAGTCCGTGCTGGGTACGCCTATTGATTCCGATGAAATGGAAGCCGGAGATATCGTGGCTTTCAGGCATCCCCGGCGTGGGTATCATACGGGTATATACGTTGGGGACGGCAAGTTCATCCACAGCCCCCGGCGCGGCAAGAGCGTGGAGATCACCTCGCTTAGCGATCCTTATTTCAGTTCGACGTTCCTCGGCGCCCGCCGTGTGAGCATTTCGGAATCCGATGCCGAAGCCGCGCAGAAACTGATGGCGCTGTATGAATCCCGCTCTTCCCGGCTTCACCGGACGGCTTCCGACGCGGCGCTTTCGCAGAGCAAGGCCAAGCACGTCGTTTCCAAATCGCAGAAAAAGGGCAAGCAGACGCTTTCGTCCAGCCGGTCCAGCTCGAAACACAAGGCTGTTTCCAGCAAAAAGCGGACGACGGTAGCCTCAAAGAAAGCGGCGAGTAAGACTTCCGTGGCAAGCAGCAAGAAGCCTTCCTCAAAAAAACAGGTTGCCCAGAAGCGTTCTTCACAGAAGAAAAGCACTTCTGTAGCGCAAAAGAAATCTACCTCCAAGGCAAAGTCCAAATAGTGTTTTGCTGTTGCTGAAGCGATATGTTGAGAAAGCCCCGATTCGTTCGGGGCTTTTTTGCTGGCGGGCATGGGGGGCCCCCGCTGTGGGAACCTGTTGAAGAACAGGAAAAAACACGATAGAGCAGGATAAAGCTGAGATACGTTTAGAGTGCCGGAGAAAGCCTCCCGCAAGGGGCCTGAGAAGGCGCTGAGGCTGCTTTGGCGATGCGGAAAGGGGTACTGGGGCGGCGCGGAGGTGCGTTGTCCACATGGTATTCATATTGAGGAGGGCATATATGAAACGCTTTTTGAAGATGCTGGGGGCATTTGCCCTTTGTATGGGGTTGTTGGTCAGTCCTGTGCAGGCTGAAAAATTTGTGGTGGGATTTCAGCCGTATGATACGATTTCCTATCAAGCGATCATCAACGCCGAACTGGGGCTTTGGAAGAAATATACGCCCGAGGGGACGGAAATCGAGTTTCACCCCGCTGTGCAGGGGACGGTCGTCGCCAGCAACATGCTGGCTGACAGGGCGCAGATTGGCTATATGAGCATCATGCCGGCCGCCGTGCTGTGCGTGCGCGCCAAGGGCAAGGTCAAGATGGTGTCCACGACGGACATGTCGGAAGGGACCCGCTGCTCGCTCATCTTAGTGCGCAAAGACGCACCGGACTTCAAGGACAACGAAGCGTTGGCCCGCTGGCTTGACGGGAAGGTCATTGCCGCTCCCAAGGGCAGCGCCTCGGACCAGTATATGCGCCGTTTTTTTGAGAAGTATAACGTGAAGCCCGCCGAATACCTGAACCAGACCATTGAAGTCATTTCCACGAATTTCCGTGCGGGCAAGCTTGATGCGGCGTCGCTTTGGGAACCTACGCTTTCCGGGCTGGCTTCCGAAGTCGGCGAAGGCGTGGGGAAGATTGTCGCCGATGGGTCCGCCTGTGACAACGAGGACCTCGGCATAGTGGTCATGCGTTCTGATTTCATGGAGAAACATCCCAAGGTCGCCGAAGGGTATTTGCGTTCGGATCTGGAAGCCCAGTTGTTCATGCTGAACCCCGACAACTGGGAACAGGTCATCAATATGGTTTCCCAGTACGCCACCGGCGTTCCCAAGCGGGTGCTGTGGTATTCCGTGTTCGGCAAGGTTCCGGCCAACTCTCCCAATCTTGTCCGCGAGTGGATGAACTTCTATTTTGGGGAGCGCGAGAAGGCGAACATCGATGAAGTGGTGGCTTTCCTTCACCAAGAAGGGATCATCAGTGTCGACAAGCTTCCCGAAGGGACCGTGGACGACAGCCTGACCCGGAAAGTATTCAAGGCCTCAGGCCATAAGCCTGTCGCTCCGGGCGCGGCTCTTGGCGTCATTGAGGGAAGAAGCGCGGCGGATTGTCCTTTCAAGGATTAGTTGCCTGCTGAGCTCACGAACACTGAAGGCCCATTGGCATTCGCTATGCCGATGGGCCTTTTATTTCGTTCTTATAGGATCTTACAGGGGAAAAATGTTTTTTGTGATGCGCCTTTTGTTCTTTTTGTTGCAATCATGGCATGATTTTCCCCCTCAAAAAATGAGGGTATCCATGGGGGCGCGGAGCCCATGAAGCCCTGATGAAGACCGTATTATTTATATCATACTGAAATAAAATAGATAATGCGTTGCTGGAACAGTAAGGGCAGAAAAAGGGGATGCCGAGAAATGTGGAAAAATGCCGTTTCGGGGCGTTTATGGTAGAGAAAAAGCATAATTTCACAATTTTTTGAAAAAATTTTTTTTAATCGCATAATATATTGGAATCATAATTTTTTTTAGCAAGTATACTCCCTAAGAGTATAAACTCGACATTCATTTTTTGAGTACGCATATGAAGTATTTTAATGTTTTCAATATGTTCCGGAATGGTCAGGCAATGTACCAAAATCACTTATAAACTGTGGAAAGTAGACATTTGAGGTACACCGTAAAAAACTGATCACGTACTCAACTCTGGTACATTTTTTGATAAATGAGGGGGGCTTCCCTTTTTTTCTGTGGCTGGTGTACAACAAGCATCATACCCGTTGGCGGGAATACTTTTTTTCACGTAAGGAGACGTGTGATGAAAAAAGTACTGTACACCGTAGCTGCCCTTTTGGCTTCCTCGTGCATGGTCCTCGGCATGGTCAATAATGCACGAGCTGAAAAACCGCTTACCCTGCGTCTTGGCCACCCTATGGCTCCGGGCAACAACGTGACTGTCGGCTATGAGAAGTTCAAGGAACTCGTCGAAAAGAAGAGCAACAAGAAGATCCGCATCCAGCTCTTCCCCAACTGCCAGCTCGGCAGCGACCGCGTGACCACGGAAGCCGCTCAGGCCGGGACGCTGGATATGTCCTCCAGCTCCACGCCGAACCTCGCGAGTTTCTCGAAATCCTACATGGCTATCGACCTTCCCTATGTGACCTCTCCCGCCAATCAGGAAAAGCTTTACAAGGCTCTTGACGACGGCGAACTTGGCAAGGCCCTCGACAAGGTTTCCGAAAGCATCGGCCTGAAGACCATCATGTTCAGCGAATTCGGTTACCGCAACTTCGTGTCCGCCAAGAAGCCCCTCAAGGAAGTCAAGGACCTTATGAACCTGAAGGTTCGTACGACCGACTCGCCCGTAGAAGTGGCCGTGGCCACCGAGCTGGGCATGAACCCCGCTCCCGTGGCGTGGGGTGAAACCTACACCGCCATCCAGCAGGGCACCGTCGACGCCGAAGGCAACACCTTCTCGCTGCTGAACGACGCCAAGCACACCGAAGTCCTCAAGTACGCCATGGACTCCGAGCACAACTATTCCATGCACATCCTGCTGATGAACAAGAAAAAGTGGGACAGCCTGACCCCCGAACAGCAGCAGATCATCACTGAAGCGGCGAAGGAAGCCACCGTATGGCAGCGCGCCGAATCCGTGAAGCTCGAAAAGAAGGCCTGGGACGCGTTCAAGGCCAAGGGCATCGAAATCACGATGCTGACGCCCGAACAGCGCAAGGAACTGTATGACAAGACCGCTCCCGTGCGTGAACAGTTCGCCAAGGAAATCCCGGCCGAATTGCTGCAGCTGATCGCCGATACCCAGAAGTAAGTCCTTTGATGCTCGGCCTGCGGCATGTTCTTGCCGCAGGCCGGCTCTTTTTCTCTTACACCACAGGAATCTCGCATGGAAAAGACCAACGCTTCCAAGCAGGGCGTACTGCACTGGCTCGACGAAAACTTTGAGAAGATGTTCCTCGTCACCGGCCTGCTGTCCATTACCCTGTTCATCACATGGCAGGTTATTTACCGTTACATCATCACGCAGTTCATCGAGCGCGCCGGTGCCGCCGTTTGGACTGAAGAGCTTTCCCGCTACATCTTTATTTGGATTTCCTACCTCGCCCTGAGCGTCGCCATCAAAAAGCGTTCGTCCATCCGGGTGGACATGCTCTATGATCATCTGCCCCCGCGCTTGCAGCAGATCAGCTGGATCGTGGTCGAGGTGCTGTTCTTCATCCTGACGGCCACCATCGCCTACTACGGCTGGGGCCAGATCGAACGGCTGCAGGAATACCCGCAGCATACCACGGCCCTGCGTATCCCCTTCCTCATCCCTTATCTGATCCTGCCTTTCGGCTTCGGGCTCATGTGTTTCCGCCTGCTCCAGTCTCTCTACAAGCAGGTCAAGGTTTGTGGGTTGGTGGATACCCTGATCGGCCTCATAGCGGTTTTCGTCATCGCTTCGCCGGTCATTTTCTGTGACTACATCGAACCGCTGCCCGCGTTGTTCGGTTATTTCATCGTACTGTGCGCCATCGGCGTGCCCGTGGCTATCAGCCTCGGCCTGTCCACGCTGGCGACCATCATCTGCGCGGACACCCTCCCTATCGAATACATGGCTCAGGTGGCCTTTACGTCCATCGACAGCTTCCCCATTATGGCTATCCCGTTCTTTATCGCGGCGGGTGTATTCATGGGCGCGGGCGGGCTTTCCCACCGTCTGCTGTCCCTTGCTGACGAAATCGTCGGCGGCACCTATGGCGGTATCGGCCTCACCGCCATTGTGACCTGCATGTTCTTCGGCGCGATCTCCGGTTCCGGCCCCGCCACCGTGGCGGCCATCGGCGCGCTCACCATCCCCGCGATGGTGGAGCGCGGTTACGACAAGTATTTTTCCGCCGCCCTCGTCGCGGCCGCCGGTTGCGTGGGCGTCATGATCCCCCCGAGCAACCCCTTTGTGGTGTACGGCATCTCCGCGCAGGTCTCCATCGGCGACCTGTTCATGAGCGGTATCGTGCCCGGCATCATGGTGGGCATCGTGCTTATGACCTACTGTTATTGGTATTCCCGCAAGAAGGGGTGGCGCGGTCAGGAAAAGGTCCGCAACGCACGGACCCTCATGCACGCGGCCTGGGACGCCAAGTGGGCGCTCATGGTTCCGGTCATCGTGCTCGGCGGCATCTACGGCGGCATCATGACCCCGACCGAAGCCGCGGCCATCGCCGCCTTCTACGGTCTGATCGTGGGCCTGTTCCTGTATAAGGAAATGGATTTCAAGTGCCTTATCAACTCGTGCATTGAGTCCTGCGAGACTTCCGCCGTCATTATCGTGCTGATGGCCATGGCGACCCTGTTCGGGAACATCATGACCATCGAAGACGTGCCCGGCACTGTGGCCCGGGCCATCCTGAGCTTCTCCGAGAACAAGATCGTCATCCTGATGCTCATCAACGTGCTCCTGCTCATCGTCGGCACGTTCATGGAAGCGTTGGCGGCCATCGTTATCCTCGTGCCCATCCTGCTGCCCATCGTGACGGGCGTGGGCGTATCGCCGCTGCACTTCGGCGTCATCATCGTGGTCAACCTTGCCATCGGCTTCATCACGCCGCCCGTGGGTGTAAACCTCTTCGTGGCCAGCGGCGTCGCCAAGGCGAAGCTCGAGAACATCGCCGGTCAGGCTCTGCCCATGATCGCCCTGATGCTTATCGTCCTGCTCATTTGTACCTATATCCCTGAAGTTCCGCTGATTCTGGTGGGCGGCCCCCACTAAGCGTTTCTCTGGCAGTTTTACCTGTGGAAAAAGGGAGTCCCCTGCGGGCTCCCTTTTTTTGTGCGCGGAGGGGGGAGGAGAGGGAGAGCGGGGGAGGGAA
>ENA-UEYG01000589-UEYG01000589.1-human-gut-metagenome-genome-assembly--contig:-NODE-589-length-28353-cov-5.167669_pt1 | contig 28353 bp, 19 predicted proteins | sample MGYA00242933_ERZ507934 | MGnify/ENA primary metagenome ERZ507934 (study PRJEB26167, sample SAMN06115527) | human gut metagenome | host: Homo sapiens | place: China:Zejiang | collected 2015-11-10... | reverse complement strand
CCGGCCCCGGCCCCGTTCCCGGCCCCGCCCCATTCCCAGCACGGACCGGGGACGTCGTTTCCGGCGCGGCTGCAGGCGCGCAAAAGCCTGCGGCTCCGCTGCCTTGCAGGTGCAGGCAGGTCGTATGCAGGCGGCGTAAGCAACCGCCCGTCACACAGGTGTAAGCGCGCGTTTTTTGCGCTGGCAAGCACCGAAGTGAGCGTAGTAAAATCTTTGAGAATGGATACTCTCAAAGTTGCAATGCTTTCCTTTAAAGGTATAGTGCCACGTGGAGCGGCGCATGGAACAATCCCAGCAGCAATCCCCCCAGCAGGACCCCCAGCAGGTCCGGCAGCCCGATCCGGCAACGGACGTCACAGACGCGGCCCCGCGCCCCTGGTACGCCCGGCCGCTGCTCTGGTCCCTGCTTCTGCTGCTGGCCCTGGCCCTGCTGGCCGCCTGGCTGTTCTGGCAGGAGCGACAGGCCGCTCTTGCCGCGCAGGCCCGCCTGGATCAGGAAACCGCCGCAGCCCGTGAGCACAACGCCGAGCTGGCGGCTTTTCTGCAGCGGCTGCGGGCTCTGCTCACCCAAGACCCCTGCGAAGTGCAGCGGCAGCTGCCCCTGCTCACGCCCCCCGTCGGCATCACCTGGCCGCCCTTGGGCGTGACCGCGCCCGGACAAAGCCCGACGCCGAAGGCGGCCGCAGAGGCCGAAACCCCGGCCACCGCAGCGGCCACGCCCCACACAACGCCCGCCCCGACCGCGCAGGCCGCCCAGCCCGGCAGCGTGGCGGCGCTGCTGGAACAGGCCACCGTGCTGGTCCTGGCCCTGCGGCCTGAAGGGCTGGTGCTGGGTTCGGGCTTTTTTGTGGCCCAGGGGGCCGTAGCCACCAACGCACATGTGGTGGCGCAAGCCAGTCAGGTCGTGGTGGTCAACAAGGCTCTGGGCAAGCCTCTGGCCGCCACTGTCAAAGCCCTGAGCGTGAACAACAACGAAGATTTCGCCCTGCTGGCCGTGCCGGACGCGCCCGCCATCACGCCCCTGGCCTTCACCGATACGGTAAGCCGCACCCAAAGGGTCAGCGCTTGGGGCTTTCCCGGCGCGGTCACCACGGACGATCCCAAATTTGCAGCCCTTTTGCGCGGCCAAAGCGCCCAGGCCCCGGAAGTGGTCTATACCGACGGCGTGGTGAGCGTGGTGCTGGACCGCACGCCGCCCCTTATCGTGCACACGGCCACGGTTTCCCAGGGCAACAGCGGCGGCCCCCTGGTGGACGAGCAGGGCCGGGTGGTGGGCATCAATACCGCCATCAAACTGGACGACGCCTCCTACCGGCAGTCCAGTCTGGCCATTGTCAGTGCGCGCCTGGCGGACTTTTTACGCAAGGCCGGCCTGACCGTGCGCCGTGACGCGCCCGCCGCCGCAGGAGGCCGGTCATGAGCGTGCGCATCGCCACCAGCCTGCGCGGGCGCATGCGCGCCCTGGCCAGTCAGGGGATATTTGCCACGGACTGTTACGAGCAGCTGCACACGCTGGTGCTCAACCATCTGGGGCAGGAGCACGCCGCCCTGCTGGCCGAACCCCAGCACAACAGCCAGAACGACAGCGTGGACTGGTACGCCGCAGGCCAGGGCCCGGCCGTGCCCCTGACCGATCTGCCGCCGCAGGAAGCGGACACCTTGCGCGCCAAAGCCGGAGGTCTGGCCAGAGACATCCGGGGGCTTTCCGAAAGCCTCACGGCAGACGCCCAGGCCCGCCAGGCCCTGGCCGGACAGATGCTGCGCCTGGCCCTGCAGCACCCCGCGCCCGAAGACCTCTGGAGCGTGGACGGCAGGCCCGTGCTTGTCAACTGGGGTTTTGGGCCCAGCAGCGGCAGCGCCCAGCCGCAGGACCTGGCCCGTCTGGGCCCGGCCGCCCCCCCGCCGCCTCCGGCAATGCCCGCAGCCGTGGCCCCTGCAGCCAGGCCGGGCTGCCTGCCCTGGCTGCTGCCTCTGCTTCTGCTGCTTTTGCTGCTTTGGCTTCTGGGCGCGGCTCTGGGGCTTTTACCCCCGCCCCTGCCCACGGGCTGCACGCCGGTGGACCGCACGGCCCTTACGGCAGAAGAACAGAAAACCGCCGCCCAGGAGGACGAACTCGCCCTGCTCTGGCGGCAGCTGCAGGAGCGCGCGGCCCAGTGCAAGCCAGCAACGCCCCCCGTGGCGGAAAAGAAGCCGGCGCCGGTCGCGCCGGAGCCGGAAGTGGTTACGCCCTTCTTTGGCGAAACGCCGGCAACGCCGCCGGAACCCGTCAAACCCAAAGAACAGCCCAAGCCGCAGCCCAAACCCAAGGTCGAGCCCAAGCCCGTGGAACAGCCCAAACCGCAGCCGCAGAAAAAAAAGAATGAGGATCTGAACATTCCCAAAGACGCTGCCAAAAAGAACGACCTGAGCTTTCTGGAAGGCTGCTGGACCAGCGAAACGGGCCTCTATTCCCATCCGTCCAACGAACCCATCGTGGCGGAATACTGCTTTGATAAAAGCGGCAAAGGTCGCCGTTTCGTGCGCGAACGCAACGGCCAGGTCTGCAGCGGCACGGCCACGGCGCGCTTCCAGGGCGGCAACCTGCAGTTTGAGTCCAACCAGGCCCGCTGCCCACGCGGCGGCACCTATGTGCCGCAGAAGGTGGAGTGCACGGGCAGTGAAAACACCACCCAGTGCAAGGGCAGAGAATTGGGCGGGGCCAACCACAAGTGGGACGCCCGCTTCAGAAGGAAGTAGCATGGACGCCATTCCCCGGTATCTTTCCCCGGTCAGCATCATCCCTGGCGGCTGCCCGCAGTTTCTGGATTTTGAACTGCCGACGTCCGACCTCGCGTCGTTGAAGCGCTATTTTTATGAAGAGGTGCGACAGCCGGAAGCCAACGCCCCGGATATGCCGGATGCGACGGAAAACCGTTACAAACACCTGCTGCACTGCCTGCGGGAAGAAAAAACGGACACCAGCCAGAGCGGAACCTATGTGGACATGATCACCGGGCAGCCCTGTGGAACCCCTGACGACGGCGAACTCAAGATATATGCCAAATCCGCCCTGACGGAACGGGACCTCTGGCAGGGGCAGTGGCTGCCCGTACCCTTTCTGCGCACCCTGGACCAGTTCTGGCCCGATGGAGGCAAGCGCTTTGAGTACGGCCCCTCCAACTGGGTGCGGGCCAGGGTCACCCCCTCGGATCGGCATCCCGGCATGACGCGCGTGGTCCTGCTGTTTGACACCACCGTGGAAAATCGGCCGGAACAGGGCGAACGCTACTATGCCCTCTCGCCCCAGGACGTGACGGACCACGGGCACTTTATGCTGGCCCACCATGTGCGCGACAACGCCTGGTTTCTCAACGCGCCCTGGGTGGACGAGTGGCTGGCCGGGCTCTACGACACCCTGAAGCAGGCCGAATCTTCCGAACGCGGTCGGCGCGGCTCCTGGCGGGACCACACCGCCAACGTGCTGGAGCACCTGGCCTCCTACCTCACCTGGCTGGAAATCCTGCAGAAAGCCTGCGGACACCTGGCCGTACAGGTCATCAATCCGGACCGGGACACCCCCGTGGACGTGGACCTGGTGCTGGACATCGGCAATTCGCGCACCACGGGCATTCTGGTGGAAACCCTGCCCCAGCGCGTCACCAACCTCAACGACAGTTATCTGCTGGAACTGCGTGACCTGAGCGAGCCCGAAAACGTCTACGCCGAACCTTTTGAAACTCGCGTGGAATTTGTGGACGCCCAGTTCGGCAACGACGCCCTTTCCCGCCGCTCCGGCCGACAGACGCCCGCCTTTGCCTGGCCCTCGGCCGTGCGCATCGGGCCGGAGGCCGCCCGCCTGGCCACCCAGGCCGTGTGCGCCGAAGGCACCACGGGCATGTCCAGCCCCAAACGCTACCTTTGGGACGAACGCCCCTGGCTGCAAAGCTGGCGCTACAACACGGGCGGCAGGGCAGAGCCCATGGTCAGCCGCGGGCTCTTCCCCCGGCAGCTCAACCCCCTGGGCACGCCCCTGGCCTGCTTCGGCGACCCCCTGTTCAAAAAAAGCCCGGCCCTGCGCAAGCAGCAGGCCGAACCCATCTTTGAATCCCTGTTCACCCGCTCTTCACTCATGCTTTTTATGCTGGGGGAAATCCTCACCCAGGCCCTGGTCACCATTAATTCCCCGGCCACCCGCGCCCGCCGGGAGCAACCCAATCTGCCCCGCCGCCTGCGGCGGCTCATCTTTACCGTGCCCACGGCCATGCCCGTGGCGGAAAAACGCATCTTCCGCCGCTGGGTCACCTGGGCCGTGCGGGTAGTCTGGCAGGCCCTGGGTTGGAGCCAGTGGTACGCGCCCGCGCCTGCGGTCCAGACCGGGGGCGACTACCGCCAAAGCCCGCTGGTGCGCTGCGACTGGGACGAAGCCAGCTGCTCCCAACTGGTGCTCCTCTATAACGAACTGGCCGTCAAACAGCACGGTGACGCCCACCACCTCTTCCGTCTCATGGGCAAACCCCGCGCGGCCTGCGGCAACCGGCCCTGCGTGCGCATGGCTTCCATAGACATCGGCGGCGGCACTACTGACCTTTCCATTACCACATTTGAGCTGGCCAGCGGCGAAGGCGATACCCCCCGCATTGTGCCCCATACCGCATTTCGCGATGGTTTTAACATCGCCGGAGATGAAGTGCTGCGCGAAGTGGTGGCCAACCACGTCATCCCAGCTATCGGCAAGGCGTTGGAAGCCCAGGGCCTGGCCGAACCCCGCGCCCTGCTGGGCCAGCTTTTCGGCCGGGACGCCATCGGCATGTCGCAGGAAGAACGCAATACCCGCGTACGCCTGGTGCGGCAGATCGCCGTGCCCGTGGCCCTGGGCCTGCTGGCCGCCTGCGAGAATCCGGATCTGGACGGCCTCAACCAGACCTGCCCGCTGGAGCGTTTTTTTGAAGCCGACCCCCGGCGCAACCTTGCGGCCGGGGCCGACGACCCGCCCGCTCCGGGACAAAACGGCACAGATGCCAACGCCAAAAACGCTGTCAATGACGGCAGGAGCCGCCCCCTGTCCGCCGACCTGCCGCAGGACGCCGCCGCCCAGCCCGGCCAGGACAACGTCCGCGAAGGGGACGCCGCCGATGCGCCCTTCTTTGCCGCACCCGCGCCCCGTCCCCAGCAGGACACCTTGCGGGCCGTGGAAGAGCTGGTGCGCCGCGCCGCACCCGCCATCCAGCGCTTCAATATTCTGGACGTGCCCATCCAGGTCTGCCCGGCCGCTGTGGGGGCCACCATCCGCGCCACCCTGGGCGGTCCGCTTTCTGCCCTCTGCGAGCTGGTGCACATGTACGACTGCGACGTGCTGCTGCTCACCGGCCGCCCCAGCGCCTGGTCGGCTGTGGTGGATTCGGTGCTGGCCCGGCTGCCCGTGCCGCCGGACAGGATCATCCCCATGCGGCGCTACCGCGCGGGGGCCTGGTACCCCTTTGCCGACGCTCTGGGCCGCATCAGCGACCCCAAAACTACCGTAGTGGTGGGGGCCATTCTCTGCGCTCTGGCCGACGGACACCTGGAAGGTTTTTCCTTTGATTCCGCATCGCTGCGCCTGACTTCCACAGCGCGCTACATTGGCGAAACAGACATCAACGGCCAGCTGCGCCGGGCCAAGGTCTGGTTTACCGTGGACGTGGACAGCAATGAGGGCAGCGAACAAAGCCGCAGAGTAGCCTTCAGCGGTCCCCTTTCCATCGGCTACCGCCAACTGGACGCCGAGCGCTGGCCTACCACCCGCTACCACCTGCTGACGTTTGCGGATGAGGCGGCGCGCTCCCGCGCTGCGGGACGCCTGCCCTATACCGTGGAAGTGCGTCTGAGCGTAGCGGACGTCTGGGACGACGCCCCCCGCACTGTCGACGGGGACGAAAACCGCAGCGAAGGCGAGTTCCACATTGACGCCATTGAGGACAACCAGGGTCGCAACGTGGACCGGCGCGATCTGGAAATCCGCCTGCAAACCCTCAAACTGGACGAAGGCTACTGGCTGGACACGGGCATCGTGACCGACGCCGGCTGATATGGGGAACGTCATGCAACAGCAGGATAGCGAACTGGCGCGGCACTGCCGCCAACTGGCCGAAACCGCCCGTGAAGCCGGCGGCTGGCTTGCGGACAACGCCGCTCTGGTGGGCGGCGAACGCGCGGCCCTGCAAAAGGACATGCGCCAGGCGGCCCGTTTTTTCAGCAAATGCGAGCAGGCGGCCGTGCGCAAGATGTGCGTGGGCGTCTTTGGCCCCAGTCAATCGGGCAAGTCCTACCTTATCTCCGCCTTGGCCAGCAATGCGGCGGGCGTGCTGCTGGCCGACTTTTGCGGTGCAGAACACGATTTCATCAAAGAAATAAACCCGGAAGGCGGCAAGGAATCCACAGGCCTGGTCACCCGCTTCACCACTACCAGGCCCGAAGGCGTCAGCGCGGCCTATCCCATCCGCCTGCGCCTGCTGTCGGAAACGGACGTGGCCCGCGTGCTGGCCAACACCTACTATGCCGACTGCGACCACAAAGACGCCCCCGATGCCGACGCCCTGCGCGCCGCCCTGGAGGCCCTGGCCGCCCGCGCCGCCGCCGCGCCCCTGTCCGGCGGCCTGAGCGGCGACGATGTGGAAGAATTGCGGGATTATGTGCACAAAAACTTCGCCTCCCGCCCGCGCGTCCAACTGCTCCAAAACGGCTACTGGGCGCGGGCCGTGGAGCTGGCCCCCCGCCTGAATCTGGAAGACCGCGCCGCGCTGCTGGGCCTGATCTGGGACAGCGTGCCGCAGTTTCAGGCCGTCTATCTGGAACTCTGCGCGGCTCTGCGCGACCTGGGCAACCCCACGGAGGCCTTCTGCCCGCCCGAAGCGCTCATCCCGCGTGCCAACAGCATCATTGACGTGGCCCGTCTGCACGGTCTGGGCACGCCTGCCGGGGACGACACCTTGTCCGTCACCACCGACGCGGGCCGCACAACACGCCTGCCCCGGGCCGTCGTCACGGCCCTCACGGCCGAGATTACCATCTACATGCGCGAAAAACCTGATGATTTCTTTGACTACACCGACCTGCTGGACTTTCCCGGCTACCGGGCGCGCTACAAATTCACCAATCTGCGTGAGGCCTTGGAAAGCAAAAAGGAAACCCTCAAGGAACTGTTCCTGCGCGGCAAGGTGGCCTATCTTTTTGAGCGCTATCGGGAGGAAAAAGAACTCACCAGCATGCTGCTCTGCATCGGCCCCAGCACCCAGGAGGTGCAGGATCTGCCCCAGGCCGTTTACGAGTGGATCTGCTCCACCCACGGCGAACAACCGCAGATGCGCGCGGGCAAGCCCCCGGCCCTGTTCTTTGTGCTCACCAAGATGGACATGGAATTTGAAAAAAAGGCCGGCTCCCCCTCAGTGGAAACCCGCTGGACCACCAGACTGGAATCCTCTCTGGTCAACTTTTTTGGCCAGATGCACGACTGGCCGCAAAACTGGGACGGCGTGCACCCCTTCAACAACGTCTTTTTGCTGCGCAATCCCAATTTTCTCTGCGAGGCCATCTTCACCTACGACCAGCGGCGAGAAACCGGCATTCGCCCGGAGCAACGCGCATTTGTGGAAGAAGTGCGCCAAGCCTTCCTCCAGTCCCCCCTGGTGCGGCGGCATGTGGCCGACCCGGAAACTGTCTGGCAGGCGGCCATGACCCTCAACGACGGCGGCGTTTCCCTGCTGCGCGAACGCCTGCGGCCCCTGTGCAACCCGGAGCTCAAACGCCGACAGATCAGCGTGAGCCTGACGGAACGCAACGCCCGTCTGCGCACGGCCCTGGCCCCCTTCTATCGCAGCGACGACAGGGAAGAACTGCGCCGCCAAAAAGAACAGCTCGCCCGCACCCTGGCCGCGCTGCTGGCCGGCGTGGCGGAAAAACAGCTCTTCGGCGCGCTGCTGCGCCGTCTGCAGGTGCGGGACGAAGACCTTTACGAACTGTGCTGCAACGCCTGGCAAAACCCGACCTTTGGCGAGGCCCCGACCGCGCAGGTGGTGGGTACCCGTGTGGCTGCCAGTGACATCCTGAGCGATATTTTCGGCGACGCTGCTCCGGCCGCACCGGTACAGGAAACCGCCGCCACAGCCAGGGACACGGCGGGCGCGTTCGCCACTATGGTACTGGACCACTGGATCGAACGCCTGCGCCAGTTCGGCGGCAGCACAGAAGTGCGCACACTGTTCGGCCTGCCCGCGCGGGAGGTAGACCAGCTCTGCCACGAACTGGTCCAGGCCGCCGCCCGCTGCCGGCTGCGGGAAAACCTGGAGGCTGAATTGCGCGGCAACACGGCCTACGGCAACCTGGCCCGCGAGCGACAGGTCTGGAAGCAGGTCAGTCTGGCGGCGGACGCCATTAATGCCTTTGTGGACTGGCTGGACTTTGACCCCCGCAACAAAAGCCGGGCCGAGCGCACCCTCACCCAGGGAGGCAAGGCCGTAAGCCTGTTCGATCCGCCTCCGGATATAGTGGGCGAACCCCACATTGGCGAGCAGGAAGCCCCCTACGACCGCCTCTGGTATACGGACTGGCTGCGCGCCCTGGTGGCCAACATCATGACGAACGTGGATTTTGACGGCCAGCAGAACGTGAATCCGGAACAAAATAATCGCCTGCGCGACATCCTGCAGGTTTTCAAGGACTAGCCATGCGCGCCACCATCACTGCGGACGCCGGGCGCGGCCCCGGCTGTGCCGTTATTGTCATTGCGGACGCCCCGGAAACGGCCGGGCCGGCATTTCTTCTCCGCCGGGCTTCGGACCAGAAAAGCCTCACCACCGCCGGCTGGCAGGAAAACGAAACCCGCCTCAGCCCCGACCACTGGGAACGCCAGGGCGCAGACCTGCGCCTGCTGGTGGGACCCGCCGTGGTGGACGCGCTGGACGATCTGGACGCCTACCGCCTGACCTTGGTCAATGCCGCGCCCTGCGTGCTGCAGGTAGGACCGCTGGTCTATTCGCCCATGCGCGGCGGGCACGGCCTGGCGGACGCCGCGCCCACGCCGGCCCCGGATCCCGAACCGGAACCGGCCCCATCGCCCACCCCGGAGCCCGCAGCGCCGCCGGAAGAAGCCGCTCCGGCAGAACCAACGGCGGAAGGCCTCAACGCGTCCGACGCGCCACCCCTGGCCCTGGAGCCAGAAGCGCCCGCCCCCAGGCGCAATCTGCCCTTGCTCCTGATCCTGGGTCTGTTGCTCCTGGCCATTCTGGCTTTTGCCCTGTGGTGGTTTGCCCTGCGCGGGCCGGTCGCGCCGTCGGCCCCCGCCGCAACGGCAGACACGCCCGCCGCAAGGGGAAGTACAGACGCGGCCGCTCCGGCACAGCAGCAAGCTGAACAGGCGCAGAGCACACCGGCGCAGCAGTCCCCCCTGCGCATGGCCAGAGAAATGCTGCGCGGTCAGGCCCAGCCGGAACAGAGTCTGAGCGCGGCCGGTCCCCTGCGTACGCCGCAGGCGAGCCCGGAACAGAGCGACGCGGCCTTTCTGCTGCTGGAAGACGCGGCGCAAAAGGGCAATGCCGCGGCCATGTACATGGTGGCCCAGTTTTATGACCCACAAAGCAGGCTGCCGCGCGGCAGCCTGCCTGTGGACCTGACCCAGGCCAGACGCTGGTATGAAGCAGCCCTACAAAAGGGCCACGCTGAAGCCCGCCCGGCCCTGGACGCCCTGCGCGCCTACGCCAAAACCCAGGCGGACAAGGGCGACGCCGAAGCCGCCGCCCTGCTGCAGGACTGGAAATAAGCGAGGAAAAACCATGCTCTCCCTTCTCCGCCCCGTACGGCGCGTGTGTTGTTGCCTGTTGCTGGCCCTGACCGCCCTGCAGCTGAGCGCGTTGTGGGCCGAGGCCGCCCCCCTGCTGCAAGAGGGCAAAAAAAGCCTCTACCAACGGGTGGTCAGCCACCCCGGCGCGGCCCTGCTGGCCGAACCCAAGGCCGACGCCGCCGTGCTGACCCAGGCGGTGACGCCCTTCACCGTATTCTATGTCTACGCCCGGCAGGAGGGCTGGCTTCAGGTGGGCGTTTCCACCAGTCAGCCCCAGGGCTGGCTGGAAGCGGCCAAGACCACGGCCTGGAACCAGTCCCTCACCCTGCTTTTCTCACCCCGCACCGGCCGCGACCCCGTGCTCTTTTTCCGCACCCGGCAGGCCCTGGACGACCTTTGCGCCGCGCCGGACATGGAAACGCGCCTGACCGCGCTGGAAGCGCAGGCCGCCGCCCTGCGCGCCCAAAGCGCCCCCGCACCGGAAAGCCTGCCCATTGTGGCCGCGGAACCGGCGGACGCCGCCGGGGCCGTTTCTGAAAAGCGCTTCTACCTCATGCCCATTCTGGACATGAAAGACCCTTACGCGGGCGTCAAGTTCCTGCAGGTGGCCTCCATTGATCCCGGCAACTACGGCAAGAACAAAAACGCGCCTTCAGGCCCGCCCAAAACCGGCATTGCCCTGGTGCTCGACACCAGCATTTCCATGAAGCCCTATATTGACCAGAGCCTCAACGTGGTGCGCCAGATCTACGACAGCATTGAAAAAAGCAACCTGGCCGACAAGGTGGGCTTTGCCGTAGTGGCCTTCCGCAGCAGCACCAAGGCCCGGCCCGGCCTGGAGTACACCACAAAAGTGGTCAGCGACTTTGCCACGGCCAAGGACCGCAAAAGTCTGGAAAACAACCTCGCCAAGGTACAAGAGGCCACAGTTTCCAGCCACGACTTCAATGAAGACTCCCTGGCGGGCGTGCAGGCCGCCGTGCAGGACCTCAACTGGGGACCCTACGCCTCCCGGCTCATCCTGCTTATTTCCGACGCCGGGCCGCTCAGGAGCACGGATCCCTACGCCTCCGTGCGCATGGGCCCCAGCGAAGTCAACGACCTGGCCCGGCAAAAGGGCATCTGGATCACCGCGCTGCACGTCAAAAGCCCCGCAGGACGGGCCAACCACGCCTATGCGGAACAGAGCTACCGCGCCCTGAGCCGCCTTTCCGGCGAAAAGTCCAACTACCAGGCCGTGGCCGCGCCCACGCCGCAGGCCGGGGCCGCCCAATTCGCCGCCGTGACCAAAACCCTGGCTTCGGGCATGCTGGACATGGTCCGCAACACGGCGGCGGGCAAGATCATGACCAAACCCAAGGACGAAAAACCGCAGAAGGAAACGCCGGAAACTGAAGCCGCCCGTCTGGCTGCCACGCTGGGCTACGCCATGCAGTTGGAATACCTGGGCCGCGCGCGGGAAAATCAGGCCCCCAGCGTGGTCAACTCCTGGATAGCGGATATGGATCTGGCCCGCCTGGCCCGCAAGGAGCAGGTCCCCAGCGTGGAGGTGGCCGTACTCCTGACCAAAAATCAGCTCAGCGACCTGAGCAGCCAGCTTAAAACCATTATCGACAATGCCGAACGCACCAAAAAAACCGACGCGCGCGACTTTTTCCAGGGGGTGCTTTCCGCCTCCACCCGCATGGCCCGCGACCCCAACTTGCCCACCCAGGGCAAAACCCTGGCCGAACTGGGCGTGCTGGCGGAATTTCTGGACGGCCTGCCCTATAAGAGCGACGTCATGCTGCTGCGCGAGGAAGACTGGTACCGCATGAGCGTGGGCGAACAGACAACCTTCATCAACCGGCTCAAGTCCCGCCTGGCCCGCTATGAAGAATACGACCGCGACCGCGCCAACTGGGAAAACTTCGGCCAGACTGACGCCGGGGAGTGGGTCTACCGTGTGCCCTTGCGCATGCTGCCCTGAGGCAGCCGCGCCCGCGCAGCCGCTTGCGCCCACCGCCGCCCCTGCGGCGGACCCGGTGTTCCGGCTGCGTCGGGTGCGCAAGACCCGCCCCGGCGACGCGGGCTTTTGCCTGCGCATAGACCGGCTTGACGTGCCGCGCGGCTCCCTGCTGGCCCTGGTGGGCCCCAGCGGCTGCGGCAAAAGCACGGCCCTGGACCTGCTGGCCTGCGCCTTGCGGCCCGACGCGCCCGCGTCCGCCCCTTCAAAAACGGAACAAGCCGCACCGGAAAAAACCGCCTTTACCTTCGCGCCCACGCCGGACACGCACACGGACGTGCTGGCCGCCTGGGAGCACGGCGGCACGGACGCTCTGGCCCGGCTGCGCCTGCGCCACCTGGGCTATGTGCTGCAGACCGGCGGTCTGCTGCCATTTCTCACTGCGCAGGAAAATATTCTGCTGCGCTGCCGCGCCCTGGGCCTTACGCCCGCGCGGCCCACGGCTGTCCCCCACGTTTTGGGCAAGGCTTCCGCCACGGCTCCCGCCAAGGATCTTGGGGGCGCCGCCGATGAAGTGGCCGCACGTCTGGGCATCACAAAACTGCTGCACCAGTACCCGGCCACCCTGTCCGTGGGCGAACGCCAGCGCGTGGCCATTGCCGCGGCCCTGGCCCACAGCCCTGCGGTGGTGCTGGCGGACGAGCCCACCGCCGCCCTGGACCCTCTGCACGCGGACGCCGTGCTGCGCCTGCTGGCCCAGCTGACGCGCGAAGGCGGCATCACCGTCATCATGGTCACCCACAACAGGCAAGCGGCCCAGGACGCTGGTTTCACCCCCGTGCCCGTACGCCTGACTGCCACGGGGGACGCGACCCTGGCCCGCATCGCCTGGCCGGACGCGGAAGAGCCGGACGCCACGACGCCGGACCAGAGCCGCCCGCCCCACAGGGCCGACGAGGAGGTCCGGTCCTGATGGCCGCCCGTACCCACCGCGTCATGTGCCGGCTGGCCTGCCGGGACTATCTGCGCGAAGCGCTGCTCTCAGCCTGCGCCGTGCTGGGCTTGGCCGCCGTGCTCACGCCCCTGCTGGTGCTCTACGGCGTCAAATTCGGCGTGGTGCAGACCCTCACGGACAGACTGCAGCACGACCCCCGCAACCTGGAAGTAAGCCCCGTCAGCAGTGGGCGTTTTACCCTGCAGGATGTGGAAAAATTCGCCGCACGGCCTGACGTGGCCTTTGCTCTGCCCCGCACCCGCGCCATCGCCGCGACCATGGACCTGCGCAACGGCAAGGAAGGCGCGCGCAAAACCGTGACGGCTTCCCTGGAGCCCAGCGCCGCGGGCGACCCCCTGCTTGCCCGCTATGGCGTCCCCGCACCCGTCATGCCCGCCCAGCCTTTGGCCGCGCCCGTGGAGGTGACGCTTTCCGCCCCGGCGGCGGAAAAACTGGGCTGCAGCCTGGGGGACACGCTTACGGGCACGCTGGAGCGTCGCTATCAGGGGCAGGTGCAGCGGGCGCGCGTGACTCTGCGCGTGGCGGGCGTCCTGCCTTTGGCCGCACAGCAGAAGGATGTGGCCTTTGTGCCCTTGCCCCTGGCCCAGGCAACGGAGGACTACCGCGACGGCCGCGCCGTGCCGGAGCTGGGGACGGCCCAGGGCTGGACCGGCGAACCGCGACCGGAAGGCCCACGCCTCTACCCCGGTTTCCGCCTGTACGCCTCCTCCCTGGAGGCCGTCACGGGTCTGCGGGAGTTTTTCGCCGGGCAGGGGTTGGAAGTCTACACCCATGCGGCGGAAATCGAACAGGTGACCAGCCTTTCCCGCGCCCTGAACACCGTTTTTGCACTCATCTGCGCGGCCGCCGCCGCCGGATTTCTGGCTTCCACAGCCAGCAGCGCCCTGGCCGGGGTCAAACGCAAGGAACGCATGCTGGGGCTGCTGCGTCTCACGGGCTTCGGCACCGGCGCATTGCTGCTCTTTCCTCTTGTGCAGGCCCTGCTCACCGCCCTGCTTGGCACGGCCACGGCCATGGGCGTCTACGCCGCGGCCGCTGCGGTCATCAACCATCTTTTCGCGGCCAGCCTCGGCGATATGGAGCAGGTCTGCCGCCTGCTGCCCAGGCATGTGCTGCTGGTCTTTGCCGCCGTAGCCGGCCTGGCCCTGACCGCGGCTCTGGGCCCGGCCTTGCGGGCTACCCGCATTGAGCCTTCGGAGGTCATCCGCGATGTCTGACATACGCCTGCGCTTCGGTTTGTTGCTTTGTCTGACCGTTCTGCTGTTTTCCCCGCCCGACGCCCACGCCGCCCTGGAACGCAAAACCGCCGTGAGCGCGGCCGCCGCCTGCAATCCCCAGCCAGAGGCAGAGGACATCGTGCTGCCCATGCCCTGCGGCCTGAGCATGGCCTTTCGCCTGGTGGCCGTGCCCGCCAAGGGCCTGCTCTGGGACATGCCCCTGCGTCCAGGCCTGGACGACAGCGCCCACCAGGACCGGGCCTTCTACGACCGCCGCTACAACGCCGCCCTTTCCGGCGCGCTGACCCTGGCGGACCTGCCCCCGTCCTGGCGCGCCCAGGCCCCCAAGGGTGAACACTTTTTCTACCTGATGGCCAAATACGAGGTTTCCAACCTCCAGTGGCGGGCGGTCATGGACAACGCCTGCCCCAACGTGCAGCAGCCCGATGCGGACGCCGCCCGCCCGGTGACGGACATCAGCTGGTACGACGCCGTGGACTTTACCCGCCGCTACACCACCTGGCTTTTGCAGGACGCCCCGGAGGCCCTGCCCCGCTTTGCCGGCGACAAACGCAACGTGGGCTTTGTGCGCCTGCCCACGGAAACCGAGTGGGAATACGCGGCGCGCGGCGGCCAGACCGCCGGGGCCCAGCAATTGCTGGATGAAGACTTCTTTGCCCTTCCGGCCGGGGCCCGCAAGGCGGACTACGCCGTGTACCGAGCCGCTGCAGGCCCGCAGGCCGAGGCCACGGCCAATATTGGTTCGCGCAGGCCCAATCCTCTGGGTCTTTATGACACGGCGGGCAATGCGGCGGAAATGGTCCTGGACACGTTCCGCTTTTCCGTGGCCGGGCGGCTGCACGGCTCCGCCGGAGGGTTTGTGCGCAAGGGCGGTTCCTTCCTTTCCGACGATGCGGGCATTTTACCCGGCCGCAGAGAAGAGGCAGCCTTTTTTCTGGCCGATGGCCCGGCCCACGCCCGCGATTTGGGCTTCCGGCCCGTGGTCAGCGGCATCAACACACCCGGCGGCGACCGCCCGGCAGAACTGCTGGCCGACTGGAACAAGGCCGGCGAGCAGCCCGTGACCGCTGACGCGGCCCGCAATCCGCTGGAGGAGCTGGACCGCCTGCTGGCCGCCGCGCCAGATAAGGCGGCCCGCGACAATTTGCTGCGCCTGCGCGCCACCATCAAAGAAAACAACATCATGCAGGAGCGGCAGAAACAGCTGGAGGCCCTCTCTCTGCTGCGCACAGGTGTATATATGACTGAAACTATTCGCAATTACGATATACGCCGCCGCAGCCTGCAATCCCAGATCACGAGCATGGGGCGCGAAATAGCCGCCGCCAAAGGCGCAACACTTGAAAAGCTGCGCGGGATATTGGATACTGCGCACAGAGGCCTGGCCATGCTGGATACCAGCTTTGCCCAGTCCCTGACCTTTTACCGCAGCAAGGTGGAAGAGACCGCCCGGCTCACGCCGGATGCGCTCGCCGCCGCCCGCCAGTCCCTGGAAAAGGACTTTACCGGCGACGACCCCTTTAACCAGAACATGCGCCGTAACCTGGACCTGTTCCGCCGCCATGTGGACCTGACGCGCCGGAACAAACCCCTCTCGCGAGAGGCCATGCAAAAAGAACTGTTGGAACGGCGTTTTCAGTAAAGCAGATTGCCTTTGAGAATATGTATTCTCAAGGTTTACAGCACGCGCGTTCCGGCGCTTACCCGCGCAAGCGCATAACGCTGCTGTCCTGGCCCGCAGCGTCCTTCGCCATAACGGGTCAAGCTCCGGCGTCGCAACAGCTGATGCTAGCCTTGCGCCTCCACGGCGGGCGACTGCTGACGCAACCGCCAGGAGGCATCAGAGCGTTGCAATGCCGCTCTGAAAGGCCCTGACGGACCGCCTGGGGCAGGGACGTCCCCTTGCTGCAACACCGCAATCCACGCGGCGAAGGGAAGCGGCGCAATCCGCCCCCACCACTGCCGCAGTGACCGCCGCTATGGCTCAAAGGAGTTTGGAACATGGCAGAAAAATTACGCATCGGCTGGATCGGCACCGGAGTCATGGGCCTCTGCATGGCTGGACATCTGCAGGCTCTTGGCCTGCCCCTCACCGTATACAACCGCACCAAAGCCAAGGCCGACCCCCTGCTGGCCAAGGGTGCGCGGTGGGCGGAGACCCCCCGCGCCGTGGCCGAAGCCTCGGATGTGGTCTTTACCATGGTCAGCTACCCCCGCGACGTGGAAAGCGTCATTCTGGGCGAAACCGGCGTGCTGCCCGGCCTGGCCAAGGGCGGCGTGGTCTGCGATATGAGCACTTCCAGCCCTGTCCTGGCCGAACGCATTGCCGCCGAAGCCCTGAAAAAGGGCTGCCTGAGCATGGATGCCCCAGTTACCGGCGGGGACGTGGGCGCGCGCGAAGGTACGCTCTGCATCTTTGTGGGCGGCGACAAGCAAGGCTACCAACGTCTACTGCCCTGCCTTGAAGCTATGGGCAAAAAAGTCCTGCACTGCGGCCCCGCCGGCATGGGCCAGCGGGCCAAGCTCGCCAACCAGATCGCCATTGCCGGCGTCATGTTCAGCATCTGCGAATCCTTCCTTTTCGCGCAGCAGGCCGGGCTGGACGTGCCCCAGTGGAAAGAACTGGTGGCCGCGGGTTCCGGCGGCAGCCTGGCCATGAACAACCTGGGCGACCGCATCCTCAAGGGCGATTTCGCCCCCGGCTTCTTTATCGACCACTTTATCAAAGACTTGGGCCTCTGCCTTGAAGAATGCCGCCGCATGAAGCTCGTCCTGCCCGGCACTGCCGCAGCGGAACAGGTCTACCGCATCATGCAGGCTAAGGGTCAGGGCAGCAAGGGTACGCAGGCCCTTATCCAGGGCCTGGCCGACATCTCCGGCGCCACTTGGACGCCCTGCTGCAAGTAAAACCGTTTTGTCGGATGGGGGGTAAGACCCCCACCCGGCATACCGCGTGTTATCGCTGCAGGCACAGGCCTCGGCCCCGCTGCCGAGGCTCGCAGCCGTCCGTTGGCAGTCAGAGTTACGCCTCCGCGCCCCGCTCTTCCGGGCGAACCTCTGCCCCGCAGCCGCCATGCCAACACCATTCCCCCGTCCTCTTGACACTCTCCCCCGCAATCCTTTTGAGGACCCCGCGCTGGAGCCCTACCGGCCATTTTTGCAGGCCCGCAGCCGACGCTTTGCCGCCGAGGCGGAACGCATCCGCAGCCGTTACGGTTCTCTGCGGGCCTATGCCAACCTGCACCGGGTGCTGGGGCCGCATCTGCTGCGCAGGCCGGGGGGCGGTCGCGTCTGGCGGTGGCGGGAATACCTGCCGCAGGCCGAAGCCGTCTGGCTGGTCACGGACAAAGGACGGTTTCAACGCCACGCCCGTTGTCGCTTTCAGCGGCTGGCCGGAGATATTTTTGAACTGGTTCTGCCCGAAGCCGCCCTGGGGCACGGCAGCTATGTGGAACTGCGCGTGCAGCCCCGGCCTCAGGACACGGACAATAACACCAGCGCCGCAGAAGCCGGCCTCCTCAAACGCGTGCCGGCCTTTGCCGTCTGGGTGGAACAGGACGCGCTAACGCCCACCCAGTGGTGCGCCCGCATTTGGCGGCCGGAACAGCCCTACCGCTTTCGCCGCCGTCGGCCGGCGCGCACGCCCTTTCCGCGCATTTACGAGGCCCATGTGGGCATGGCCCAGGCCGATACGGACCACCACGGCGAACGTGTAGGCAGCTATACGGATTTTATCCGGCAGGTGCTGCCCCGCATCAAGGCTGACGGCTACACAGCCGTGCAGCTCATGGGCATTCTGGAACATCCGCTCTACCGCTCCTTCGGCTATCAGGTCAGCAGCTACTTTGCGCCCACCTCCCGCTGCGGCACGCCGGACCAGTTCAAGGCTTTGGTAGACGCCGCCCACGGCCTGGGTCTGGCCGTGCTGCTGGACATTCCCCACGGCCACGCCTGCCCCAATACCGAGCAGGGCCTGGCCGCCTATGACGGCAGTCCGTATTTTTTCAAGCCCCAGTACAATCAGTGGGGCACGCCTTCTTTTGACTTCAACCAGGAGACGGCGCGGCGTTTTCTGCTCTCCAACTGCCGCTACTGGCTGGAAGAGTTTCGTGTGGACGGCTTCCGCTTTGACGCCGTGGGCAACATTCTGTATCTGGATCACGGCCTGGACGACGATTTTTCGCATGCGGGACGCTGCTTTTACGGCAAGGACAATCAGCCCCGCGCCGACGCGGACGGCGAACTGTACCTCTGCCTGGCCAACGCCCTGACGCACGAAATCCACCCCGCCGCCGTGACCATAGCCGAAGAATTTTCCGGCATGCCGGGCCTGACCTGTCCGCCCGAAGCGGGAGGGCTGGGCTTTGACTACCGCTTTGCCATGGGCATTCCCGACTACTGGGCCAAATGCGTGCAGAGCCCGCGCGATATGGGCAGCCTGTGGCACGAAATGACCAACCACCGCCCCTATGACCGCACCATCAGTTATGTGGAGTGCCACGACCAGTGCATTAACGGCGAAGACGCCATGATCTGGCGGCTGCTTGGCCCGGCCATGTATACCGGCATGGGCCTGGCTGCGGAAGACTGGAAGATCTCGCGCGGGCTGGCCTTTTACCGGCTCATGCGCTTTATCACCCTTGCCACCGCGGACGCGGGCTACCTCAACTTTATGGGCAATGAATTCGGCCATCCGGAATGGCTGGACGCCGAAGCCCACGCCCATAGGCTATGGCGGCTGGCCGAGCGGTCGGACCTCAAATACGCCGCCCTGGCCGCCTGGGACAAAGCACAACTGCTGGAGCTGGTGCGGCCTTTCCTGTGCAATTTTAGCACAGCCCCGCTGTTCCGGTACATCCATGAAGACAAACGCCTACTGGCCTTTGAACGGGGCAGACTGCTGCTGGCTTTTAACTTCCACGAGCTAACGCCCAACAGCGACGTGACTTTTGGCGTAACGCCGGGCCGCTATGTAGAGTTGCTTTCTTCAGACGAACCCCGCTTTGCCGGACACGGCAATCTGGACCCGCGCAGCCGCCCCACAGAACACTTTACCCGCCCCGGCGGCTTCACGCCCAAGACCGGGCTGGAAGACATCACCCTCTACCTGCCGCCCTTGGTGGGCCTGGCCCTGTACCGGACCTGAACATTATCTGCTCTTTTTTCTGAAATTTTCTTGACAGCAGGACGGTTGCCGCGTAAGAACATTTCTCGCGTCGGGATGTAGCGCAGTCTGGGAGCGCACTTGAATGGGGTTCAAGGGGTCGAAGGTTCAAATCCTTTCATCCCGACCAGAGATTTAAAGGGAATTCATGGAAACATGAATTCCCTTTTCTCGTTGGGGGATATGGGGACCACCTCTCTCTGCGAATCGCTGTCCCCGTTTTTGAGGTAGAGCCCCTATACCCCAAGCGGCGGCAAGGCCTCCTCAGAAAAAAGACGCAATTCTTTTTCCAGCAGTAAACGCGCCCACAGTCCCTGGCCGGACCGCAACACGCCGCTGAAAGAGCCGTCATAAACCTGCCCCGCACCGCAGGAAGGCGAACGACTCTTGAGGATGGCGGCTGTGCAGCCTTGCCGCAAGGCCAGGTCGGTCGCCCTTTGGGCTCCCAGCATAAAGGCTGCGGTCACATCCACACCGTCGCATGTGCACACGCGCTCGTGGTGAAGTTCACAAGGCGGGCGCGGCGTAGGCAGGCCGCCCAGCCATTCCGGACAGGCCGGCACAGCACAGCCTGAGGCCACCAGACGCACAACGGCGGAGCAGGTGTTGGCCCTGCCGTCATAGCGACAAGGGATGCCCGCCAGACAGGCGCTGACCACAAAGCGGATTCTCACGGTTGTGCCTCCGAAAACAGACGCCGCGCCCCTACCACTGACGACGCCCCATCATTTGCCGAACTTGCCCAACGACGCCCAAGGTAACGAGACTTTCCGGCGCACAAACGTCCTGTGGCGTCCTTAGGCCCTGTCCACGGCGTAAAAAGCCGTTATCCAGAGCGCCCAAAAGTGGGGCAAAGCCAGCAACGCCCACTCCAGGCAAAACGCAACGCCTGGCAAGCGTACGCGCATGCGCCGGAATGGGCGTCTTTCCAACCATTGAAAAGGCTTACAGGCAAAGGCCGCCACCCCGGAGCCGGACGACCTTAATGCGCCGCGGTACACGGCCGCACGCGACTTTCGTCCCACGAAATTCCTGGGGAAAAAACGACGATGTCCACAACTTTCAGGCGTCGGCATCCTCAGTGGCGGGCAGCAGGGCCGCTTCCCACAATTCCTGATAATACATGCTGGTGCCGGGATTCCAGGCCGTAGCCGTGGCGTGATCATAGCTTTCAGTAATGGGCCAGTCCGTATGCGGGGCCAGGGCGGCCTCAAAGGAAGGGGCTTCCACCACCGCCTCATATTCCAGGTTCAGCGTATAGTTGGGGCCCTTCAGATAACGCAGATGGTAGCGCGGCATAACATATCCTTATGATTATAAGAACACCGGAAGGGGGAACCCCCCTCCCGGTGCGTTACAAGTCTGATCTTTGCCCGGACTAGTGCGTGGTCATCACGAACTTGCTGATGAGAAAGAGCACCACCAGCAGAAAGATGCCCAGACCGATGCTCCAGCGCACGAGCTTCAGTTCAACAGGATCCAGGGGTTCATACTCCATCTTCTGGATTTCTTCATGGAGCTTCACTTCATTGTTATCCATAACTGTAACTCTCCCTTCGTTGGACTACGCACCCACCACAGGCGGGGTCATGCCGTGGAAGAAGGCATAGGAAATGAACAGACCAATCCAGATGATGAAGCCGAACAGGCACACGATGTACACCACGGCGAGCCGGCCGATGCCTTCTTCCTTCAGCTTGTGGAAGTTGGAAACCAGACCGATGCTGAAGAAGGTCAGCAGGAAGAAGAGCACGCGGAAGCCGTTCATGGCGCCGGACATGCCCTTACCGAGCTTGTGCAGCTCAGGCGAGGACAGGCAGATGGTCAGCAGGATCAGGAAGGTGCCCAGATACCCCAGCACGAAGCGGGGGAAGCGGTCCATCACGTCGCCCCAGGTCATGGTGCGCTCGCCGCGGGTCTTATCAAATTTGGCGGTCCAGATGTATGCCAGCACCAGAGCCCAGACGCCGATGAACATATCAATAAAGATTTTGACCGTCGTGGTCACCATCACGATCCAGCCGGGCTCCCACTGGGTGCCCAGACCGGCCATTTTGGCCAGAATCAGCGATTCTGTGATGGCGCCGCTGGCGATGGCGCCGCCGTCGGACTTGACCGCAAGGCCCATCCAGCCGCCGGCCACCATGGGCTCGCTGTACAGGAAGTACTGCGCCGCAAAGGGCAGAATCAGCATTTCAATGCAGGTGAACACAACCACCAGCGAGGAAACCATGATGGGCACCACAGGCCGGGCGCGGATGGCGCCGCCCGTGGCAATGGCCGCGGAAACGCCGCAGATGGAAATGCCCGAAGCCAGAGGCGCGGCCCATTCTTTATTGAACTTGAAGTATTTGCGCGAAATGTAGTACACGAGGGCCCAATAGAGCAGGTACGCTTCCACGATGGCGCAGAGGCCTCGGAAAATGATGTGACCGGCAAAACCGGCAGCATCAGCGGCCTTCACGCCCAATTCCGCACCCAGAATGACGATAGCGATTTTAACAAACAGCTCTGGCCGGCAGGCATCGTGCAACGATTCCGCAAAGTTGGGAGCGAAGTTGCCGATAAAGATGCCCATGAGCAGCGCCACAATCAGGCCCGCTTCCGTGCTCAGTCCCAAGGACCACGTGATGCCCATTTTGCTGAGCTGCGTGGGGTTGGCGGCCACGTAAGCGTTGGCGCCCACGGTGTAGCAGGCGATGCCAATGAAGAAAATGATAGTAAATCCATAAATGAACTTGCCCACATTGCCCTTCATGGCCTTAACGCCGATGGCGAGCAAAGCGGTAATGAACACATAGCTGGCAACCAGCGCACCCCAGCCGGGCAGCATGCCCTTGGTGGCCGAACGCCAGCTGTCCACGGGGTTATCAACCCACATGCCCATTTTGAGAACCCAACCCAACGGATCCAGGCCGACCATTTTGCCGAGGCCCAGAACGAAGATAAAGCAGCCAATCAGCAGGGCGACTTTATCCTCATTATAACCTGCCTTTGTTGATGCCATACCCAAACTCCTCCATGCAGATTATGCAAGTGAACCTAAAACACCATTCTGCCGTCACCTCCCGGCCGCAACAATCGATTTGTATCTGTTTGATACATACGACTGGGCCGACGGGATTTGCCGCGGTAACGACGGAAGAACCACTGAAACTCACTGGCCGCCCGCATTTGGGAACCGCAGTGACGTCTCCACGTCAACTTACCTGTATGCTCGATATTGTCAAGTATTCGTTCAAAGTTTAACAACCGCCGGCGAGGGCGACCGCCTTTCCCTACTTTCGTGCCATGTATGAAATTTTTTAAAAAAATGCCGACATTTTTATTGACAGGGGCACGCCTTTCACATACACCTATCTCTCGCGTTGGGCTGTCGTTCAATTGGCAGGACGGCGGATTCTGGCTCCGCTAATCAAGGTTCGAGTCCTTGCAGCCCAGCCACATATAGGGTGTCCCCATCGTCTAGCCGGCCCAGGACAACGGCCTTTCACGCCGTCGACAGGGGTTCAAATCCCCTTGGGGACGCCAATGAAAACAACGGGTTATATCGAAAGATGTAACCCTTTTTTCATGCGGAAACGGTTACAGAAACGGTTTGAAAAAACTGAAGTTTCTGAACTGCCGTTTCCGGCCTCAAACACTCTCTTCCTTTTCCCCTTCCACAACGCCTTCTATGGCAAGCACTTACGAACGCTACAAATCCCCAAGTGGGGTTAGGTGGGGTTAGTTTTTGTGTCCCTTCACGCTGTCCGTTTGCGGCGAACAACCACCGGTGCGGGAGACGCTGGCATTTTTTCCTGTGTACTGCCTTTGGCGGTGAAAGAAAGCACCTTACCGCAACCGTTTCCAGAACCGTTTCCGGCAGGCTCAGGCTCAAGGCCGTGGCCCGCAAAACGGGCCGCAAGACCTTCCAGAGCACCGCGTGTTTCTTCAAGCCCCAGCGTCCGCAAATAGATTGCCGTGGTATTGGGACTTTTGTGCCGCAAAATGGCCTGAATCACACTCACGGGCTGTCCCATCTTATAGAGGATGGAGGCCGTCAGGTGCCGGATGGCGTGAAAGCCAAAGGGTTTGACCTTGGCCCGCTCACAAAGCCGTCTCATGAGCTGCATGCGCTCCTTGAAAGGTTTGCCGTACTGCTCCCGACAGAATCCACCGTCCTGCTCGCAGATAAAGACATGGGTGCTGTCTTTGAATGTACGCTTGTCCCACCACCAGCTCAGGGCTTCAGTCAGTTCTCCGGTCATGGGCAGCCAGTCGTACTCCAGTGAACCATCGCGCCTTTTCTTGGTGTACAGCCGGATTCGACTGTTCCCGAAGTCAACATCTTCCCAACACAGCCGGAAGATTTCGCTGCGTCTGGCTCCCAGGTGGAGGTAACAGAGCAGCATGATCCTGTCCTGCCCTTGCGTCTGGGCAAAAACCTTCCAGAAGTCTTCCTCGGCAGGGACATAACGCGGATGCCGCTTTTCCGGGAACCTGTCCACCAGACAGGGATTGGGGGTGGGCAAGCCCAAATACTTGATGCCCCAATTCCAGGCCGCCACAAGGTTTTTGCGGTCTTTGTTGGCGGCATTGCCGCTGCGGGTCTCAAACTGTACCTGAAGCGCCGCAAGAACCTTACCCGGCGTCAGACTTGCCACCGGAGCCAACGGGTTCACAATCAGCTGCGCTGCCTTGCCTTTGCCGATTGTGGCGGCAAACAGCTTTCTCAGGGCCTGGCGCTTTTCGTTGAAGGTCTTCCTGTCGTACTTGGCTGCGTGGTCCAGATACCTTTCCGCCCAATGCTTCAGGGAGCAAGCCGTATCTGTCGTGACCTCCCAGCTTGCTTTCCGCTCCTGCGCCTCCCATTCCAGAGCTGCCGCCCTGGTGTCGAAAAGTTTCTGCCGAATCTGGCCCAGCTTCTGAACCCGCCCCTTCCAACGGATACGTCCGTCTTTCGTAATCTTTGATGCCATGATTGGAACCTCGCAAGGCGTCCACCACGTTGCGCTCAAAGAACAGAATCCTGCCACCAGGAATGGGCCGTATCCCACCGAATGCCTCATAGTGGCGGCGAACGGCATCAACGTCAAGATCAAGCCAGTGGGCAAGCTCTTTTGTGGGAATGCGGTGTCCCAGATGTTCTTCAAGAAATTTTGACATGGTGGCCCTTGTTGTGGACAATAAGGGCAAGTATACTGTTTGGACGAAAAACCGGAAGGTTTTCGCAACTATGGATGCTATCCATAGAAGGAGGTAAAGGTGTCACTTCCGCCTGTTTTTGAAGCATTTGAAAAACGCGTTATCCCCTTCCCTGAAGACCTACTGCAAGGCAGGAATGCTTTGCCGCTGCGTTGCAAGCTATATCTTGGCCTGACAGCTGCGGCCATGCTGTTTCCCCGAGACCGGGAGGGCTTCGCTGGTTATGTGGCACAGGAAATGACTTTCCTTATTTTACAGATGGAAATGATGGAAGTGGAGTTTCAAAAAAAAAGCCCCCTTGAATTTGTTGATATGCCACGTCACTTCTACGGTTCCAGGACAAATTTTTTGCAGTATTCCCGCTGGCAGGGATTTACTGAAAAAGGCAAAGGCTCACTTGAAGAGCGTTTTTTTCAAGGTAAAATCTGTGGCTTTATTTATATGCTTCAGTCATTTTCAGAAAAAACTCTCAAGGAATCCATTGAGTTTTTTGTTTCGAAATATGATGTGATATTTGACAAAGATGAGCGCACAGTCGGTCCCATGTGTACTGTCAGCAACATTCAAAACAACATCTGGCCACGTTTCAAAGACATAGCATGGCTGTGGGCACCAACTTGGTATACCACTATTCCGATGGACAGCCAGAGGATATATCTGGATGAGATCCAGCTAGCTTATAATTTTTTTGCCGACGTAGAACTGCGCGGCGGCTGGTATGGATTTATTGATGCTGCATTGCGCTTTTACAAAGTTGCTCGTGATAATGAAATACGGGCGGGAGAAAGCCCGCCCGCCGATGGTACTATCTGGAAATTTCACTTCATTCCGGCTGATGATGAGAAAAACCATACTGGAAATTACCTCACCTCATAGTCTATTCCTGTGATCCGGCTTCTGTGGGCTCCTGCTGCTTCTTCTTCCTTTTCAGTTTTACAAGTTCTTCTTCAGGAGGCATGAAGTCACTCCAGTAGTGGCCCATGCCGCGCCTGTTATTGATATTTTCCTTCAGGGATTTTGCCAGAAGCCTTTTTCTCAGATCCACATCCGCTGTCATAAGTTTATCAATCATGGCTCCCATGCATACGAAGGCACGGGTTCTCGCCTTGCGCGCCTGGTCGGCAAGCTTCTTCTCCAAAGCCTCTCTTCTGGCTGCAATATCCAGTTCCTGCTGCTTGAGCTGTTCCAATTTTTCCTCAAGGCTCATTCGCTTACTCTTGATGGCATTCATACTTCCCCAAAGCCTCCTTTTCCGAAGAAAATTTATTATTGTTGAAGAAATCCCGTGGGGGGCTTCGCCCCACGGCGCACTTAGAGCAGTCTTCGCTACGCTTCGACTGCACGTGCGCTCTGCGAGGCTAAGACATATCGCCGATGGCGATAGAAGAAAAAATACAACAGGCCATCCATATGCTGCAAGGTAATATCCATCTGAACATTAAACCTGTCCAACGAAATAAAGGACAGAGTATCGTGGCGCGTGTTGCATACCAGACCGCCAGCAGCATACGGGATCCACGCACAGGCGAATGGCACAACTATCGATACAAGAAAAGTGAGCTGGGCCAAACACGGCTCTTACTTCCCACGTCTGCAACTACCCACATTACCGATCATGAACAATTCTGGACTAACCTTGAGGCACATTACAAACGCGGCAATTCCGTACCGGCAAGAACAGCCAGTCTGGCTCTGCCCATTGAACTATCTGCCGATGAAAACCACGAACTCATGCTGCAATATGGCCAGTGGCTAAGCGATACTTATGGAGTTGCCGTACAGGTCACTTCACACAAACCGCATTCTTCAAATCCACATTTTCATCTGGCTATTACTGCTTGCACTGTTTTGCCTGATGGCTCTTTTGGTAAAAAAGCCATTGCCCTTGACCCTATTAGCGCACAGCGTGAGCTTAAGCAGAGTATCGCGCCCGTTGAAATTCTAAGATCTCAATGGGCAGATATGGTCAATGCCGCATTGGAAAAAGCAGGAATACTTGAACGCGTTGATCACCGTTCATATCTGCGGCGCGGCATACAAGAAATTCCACAAAAGCATGAGGGGGTCTGGCGGCATTCCAGTCAAATCCGTGTTCTTGGCTGTCCAAAGGCATACAACAAAGACATTGAAACCGTAAATGAGGTATTACGTCATGACAGAAGAGAATTTCAAAAAACTGCAATTCCGCGTAGCAGCTTTGGAAAAACTGCAACTGGAGGAATGGGCTATGATAAAAGAGGAGCAGATAGGGATCAGACAAGATCTGCTTCAAATGAATACGACCATCAACAGCCTGCTCGAAGAAGCAAGGATGCTCATGGGGACTATGGACGAGATAACCTCGGGCACGGTGGGCGAGGTCGATTTGTCCCCTCTGGAAAAACCCAACTTGAAAACGGTGGTCGATGCCATCATGAAAGTGAGCAACCAGCTGACCGCCATGAATTTGCGCATGACCAAACTGGAAGCCTTGATAGCACAGGAGGAAGAGGATTCTCCGACCTCATAATGCCTGCGCTGGTTGCAGCTACTTCTGCCCTTGAACTGGAGGCTTTGCGGCTCTCATGCAGCATTTTGAGACATGAGAGCCGCAGAGCAAAGGCACCACTTAAACTGCCTTCAGTTGGTTTTTCCGGCATCGTGGCCCAAAGGGTTATGCCGGTGGTAGCGGCACTGGAAACAGAAGCCTTGCTCCTGCAAAATAAAAATTGTGGCCTGTGGCTCCGTTCGTGCCCAAAAGTCGCAATGTCCAGAGCCAGCACAACAGATACGGCATCTGCCCCGATGGGTTTGTCTGACATCATCGTGCCCAAGCTGCTTGCGACCACTTCTGCCTTTGAAACGGAAACCCAGCGGCTTTCATACAGCATTTTAAGGCAAGAAGAACGCAGTGTTAAGACGCAGCTAAAACTGTTTTCAATAGTGCCAGCATCTGCCAGCTTTATGGGTACTGTTTTTTACCCTGTAGCCGCGCTGACAAAAAAACTTGCGCCGGTTGCAGCAGAAATGTCCTTCAGGACTGAAAACCTTTACAGACAGATACAGGAAGAAGAAGCAGGAAGGAGGCATGGGACAGCCCGCGTCCCTGAACGTCTGGAATCTGGAGCCATCACCACAGCTGACAACAATGAAATATGGCACAAAAAACTGTGGGAGCTTCTTGTCGCCATGGCCTTGCAGGAGTCGCATTCATTGGACTTGCTTACCCGGCTTCATAATGCATGTATCAAGGTCCAGCAGATATTCCCACGGATAACGGCTGTCGACTTTGCCTGTACGCTGAAGCGTCACAGCGTGAGAACACCAGAAGAACAGGCCAGAATCATTCAGGATTTGGCCAAAAGATGCCCAACGCAGCGCCTTGTACAGGTTGCAATCTCCCCCCAGGCCTCCAAGCTATCTGCTGCCCGCTACCCAAAGACGCGGCACGAGGAACCACGTGTGTCCCAAAAAACGCTGTGCACTCTTGGCAAACCTTTACAGCAAAAGACAAGATTGCAAGAACCGCCCACAGATCCTGCTCATGCCAGGCGTAACCTGTGGAAAGAAATCAAAAGCTATGCTGAAAAAGATGGCAGAGTATTTTTTGATACTGCGGAAGGAGTAGGAAAATTGCAGGATGCCATCAAGCATATCTGGACCAATGACCCCAATATTCCATTTGAGTTCATGCACAGGACAATTTTCAGGCGTATTGTATTTGACAAGGATAATTTGGAAAGATTCCTTCAGAAGACATATGAGGCTATCGCCATCCAGAAATCCTTGTCGACTGGATCAAGCATCCAGCAGCCTGCTACTCTGTCCCATGCGTCAGACCCGCAGCCTTCACAGGATTTTGAGGACAGTGAGGCCGATGGGAACAATATGTCATTTACGTAGCGGATGGCGTTATGCAGTGACTGTTCGCGTAACTTGAGCAAATGACATTGCGTTTCAATGTTGTCCGGTTAAGCACCCATAGCTAACAGGCTATAACTATAGGTGTTTATAGTTTTTCGTCTTCGCGGATTC
>ENA-UEYG01000584-UEYG01000584.1-human-gut-metagenome-genome-assembly--contig:-NODE-584-length-28488-cov-5.161452_pt1 | contig 28488 bp, 22 predicted proteins | sample MGYA00242933_ERZ507934 | MGnify/ENA primary metagenome ERZ507934 (study PRJEB26167, sample SAMN06115527) | human gut metagenome | host: Homo sapiens | place: China:Zejiang | collected 2015-11-10... | reverse complement strand
GGACAGATACCCGCAGCGCAGAAATAAGGGCAACGCATTGGCGTATTGCAACGCCGGTGCGGACGTGCCAGTATAGACATTGCGAGCGCCTGTTCACAAAGGTACGCTGTATTATTGGAATGCTGTATTCGGGGAACAGGCTGCTTTTTGCAAGGAGTTTTCCCATGTCTTTGTCGCGTGGTCCCTTGGTAGTCAGGACGTTGCCCGTGGTGGCGCTGCTGTTGCTGTATGCGGTGGCCGCGTCGGCCGTGGCGGAAAGATCGCCCGTGCAGGCCGCTTTGGAAGACGCTGCTGCGCAAAGAGTTGGGCCGCCCCAGGCCGACCAGGCTTCTCCGTCCGCTATCGTTGCGGGCGCGGCCCCTGAGGTGGGGAACACGCCCGCCGCACCCGCCGTTGCGGCCCCGCCGCCCGCAGCGGAGGAATCCGGCCCGGAGGCCCAGCGCGGACAGGATTCTCTTTTCAGCCCGGCCTACCAGAGCTGTATGGACGATGCCGCGGGCGTAACCACAGCAATGCAGACCTGCATGGAAACGGAGCAGACCCGATTGGAGCGGTACGTCGCCATTCTGCGCCAACGCCTGATGCAGGCTTTGCCGCAGGAGCGGGCCGCAGCCCTTGGCAAGGCGCTTGAAGCCTGGGAAAGTTTGCGGCAGAACGGCTCCGTAGCCATGTATGCGCCGGAAGGGGGCAGCCTTTCTCCTTTGATGGCCTCGCTTTGGTACCTGGAGCAGACCGCCCGCACGGCCCGTTGGCTGGAAGGACTGACGGAAAATCTTGATCAATGACACCAAAATATTGACTTCTATGACTCTGGAAGAACTGTGGCGGCGTATTTCCCATAGTTCTTGGGCAGTTCAACGTTGAACTGCCCTGGCGGTTGCGTACGCAGCTGCCCGCCGTGGAGGCGTAAGCGCAATTTATTCCGGCTTTTCTCATGCAAAGGCCTTGCTGCACCTGTGTGGCGGGCGTCTGCGTACGCAGATGCCAGGGCAATTTAAAAGTGAAACCATTTTCATTGTAGGCGCCCAACGGACAAAAAGGGGGTGCGCCGGGGGCCCTGCCCTCTGCGCCGCCGGAGCCGTTTATGGCGGCGTTTCTCGCCGGTTTGTGCGGTCAACATGGGGTCAGCACGGGGCGGCCGGGCACTGCGGGCGCAAATCCGGCAGAGGGGTGAAGGCCGTGGCTGTGAGCGTCGCAGTGGGCGCGGTGCGCAGGCTGCGGCCGTCGTCCATATGCGTCAGACCGTCCGGGGTAAAGGTCAGACGCAGGGGCACAACCACAGTGCGGCGCATGGTGAGTTGGTCCAGTTCCAGGCGCGGGGTCAGGGTGTGCGGGCCCTGAGCGTCGGTCCAGCGCAGGCGGGCGGTGGTGGTAAGTCCGCAGACCGTGCCCGGTTCGGTGAGACGCAGAGAGTTGACGTCGCCGCAGATGGCCGTCGCTGTGGGGTCAAAAGCCGTGATGAGCCCGGCCGGTGTAACCACGGGCAGGGGGCGGGCCGGTTCACAGCTGCGCAGTGCGCCGCTTTCGTAAAAGGCGCAGCCGTTGCGCACGGGCAGGGGCCCCAACACTGTAGGCAGGGTAAGGCGTTCGCCGGGCCAGAAGGTGACGCTTGCGCAACGCCCGGAGGGATAGAAGCGCAGGCCCTGCACCCTGGCCCGCACGGGCCCTGCAGGCAAGTCCAGGGCGCAGATGTGGGCCAGCCGTCCTTCGTCCTGCTCGGTCCAGTAGCCGCTGGTCTTCCCCTTGCGCAGCAAGACGCGCTTAAGCGTGCCGTTGGGGTGCCAGGCCAGCCATTCCACAGGCAGTTCGCCCATGGGCGTGGGCACGGGGCACTGGCTTTGCAGCTCCAGACTGCGCCACATGCCGTTGGGGTAGAGGCTGAAGCTCCTGTCGCTGGTGCGGCGCACATCGTCCGTGGTGTAGAGAGGCGGCAGCCAGCCCTGTGGGGTGGCCACGGTGTCCGGGCCCAGGCAGCGGCAGTCGCGCGGCGTGCCGTCGGGCCAGCGGGTGAGGATGTGGACGTGGCGGACCGCGCCGTAGGGAGTCAGAACCGTGGACTGGACGTCAAACGTGGACATGACGTGCCTCCTTTAAGAGTTCTGCGGAATTTCATTGCAGAGGGTGTGGGTGATACGCGCCCGCAGGTTTCCGTCAGGCAGATGGCTGCGCGCGCAGGTGAGCCGGTGTTGGCGCATATGTTCTTCCAGCCAGGGCGGCATGTGCCCACAGATGAGGTCCAGCTCCACAAAGGGCGTGGAAGCCAGAAAGGGCTGCAGGGCCTTTTTGGACGAGATTTCCGGATGCGCGGCCATGACTTCCATGAGGTTGATGCGGTAGACGCCGGGCGTTGCTGTAGCTACCGGTCCTGTGGGCACGGGGGCGTCCTCCTGCGCTTTGGCTTCTATTTCCGCTGCCAGAGGCTCCAGTACAGCGGGGGTAAAGGCGGCGAGTTCGCAGAGGCAGAAGCCAAGGCGGCTCAATTCATTGTAGGCCAGACCGGAAATGCCCGTGGCCACCAGGGCTGCGCCCTGGGGCAGCCGTCCCGCCAGTTGCCGCAGCCGCTCGCGCAGGGCGGCCATGCTGTCGCAGCCTGCCAGAGAGAATGGCAGGGGGGGGCCCTGTGTCCAGTCCCGACCTGCGGCAGCGCGGGTCCAGAGCACGATGGCGGCGCAGGTTTCCACCCCGGCCAGGGCCGCATCAGCGGTTTGCATGACGGCAATATGACTACAGCGCATGGCGTTCTCCTTTTGCACAACAAACATACAGTTCCGTCGGGGCAATGGCGTTGTGGTCTGGCGACTGCGAGAACAAACGCCCGCCACACAGGTGTAAGCGCAATATCTTTGCGCGGTTAAGCGCCGGAACGAGTGCGTCTCAAACTTTGATAATCCATATTCTCAAAGGTAATCTGCTCTAATGACTGAAGGGCCGACGCGGCCCGAACCCCCAGGCGTCCAAAGCGTGGGGCGGCAGCAGGGCGGCGGCTTCCTGCTCCAGATTTCGTGCGGCCTGGGGGGCCACGGCGCAGGCCGCGCCTCCAAGCCGGGCCACGGCATGGGTAAAGGCGGCCAGTCCACAGTTGCCGGCCCGTTCTCCTATGCCCCAGAGGGTTGTGTTTACGTAAGCCGCGCCCGCGCTGGCAGCCATGAGGGAATTGGCTACGGCCATGCCCAGATCGTTATGGGCGTGGATTTCCACATCCAGCCCCGCCTCACGCAGTACGCGCACAGCGCGCCAGACCTGGTCCGGCGTATAGGCCCCCACGGTGTCGCTGCAGCGCACGCGCCGCACGCCGGCCTGTCGTGCGGTCAGGGCCGCCTGACGCAACTGGTCCGGTGTGGCGTGGGAGGCGTCCTCAAACCCCACGGTCACTTCCGCGCCCCGACTGGCGGCCAGTGCCACGCAGCGGCGCAGCAGGTCCAGCACCAGCGGCCGGGTGGACTTGAGCTTTTCTTTGATTTGTCGGTCCGAAATGGGGCAGCACAGGTGGATGATGTGCGGGGCGCAGTCCAGGGAGTGGCGGATGTCCGCCTCCCGCAGGCGGTTCCAGGCGGAAACGCGGGCCTGGGCGCAGGCCGCGCGCACGCCGCGCACCACATCCCGTTCTGTGGTGCCCATGGCCGGAACGCCGGCTTCTATCTGCCCCACGCCCGCCGCGTCCAGAAGGCGGGCCAGACGAATTTTGAGTTGGGGGGCGAAGGCAAAGCCGGGGGCCTGTTCGCCGTCGCGCAGGGTGGTATCCACCAGAATGATTTCAGGCATGGTCCGCCTCCGCTGATGCGCCCGACGGCGTCCGGGGTTTGGCAATGGCGGGGGGAAGATGGGCACGGCACAAAGCTGCAAACTGGGCGTCGTTCAGGCTGCCCTGACGGTGTAGGGCCAGAGCCTGGACGGCCTCAAGCACCGGGCGCGCCGCCGCTTCGGGCAGGGCAAGGCCCAGTTGGCGGGCCTTGAGGCGCACGGCCCCCAGGCCCGAATGGCGGCCCATGACCACGCGGCGGGCAAGGCCCACGGTTTCCGGCTTGAAGGGTTCGTACAAATGCGGGGCCTTGGCGATGCCGTCCACATGGATGCCCGATTCCACAGTAAAGATATCCGCGCCCAGCACGGGCTTGTGGCGTGAAAGGGGCAGACCGGCCCGGCGCAGCAGCTTGGCGGCCTCGGGCAGCAGGTCCAGGCGGGTAAGGCCCGTATCCCGCCCTTGGGCGGCCAGACACAGGGCCACCTCCTCCAGGGCTGGACCGACGGCTGGACCGTGTACGGCGCTGCCGCCAATGGCGCCCGCCACGCGCATGCCGCCGTGGGCGAGCCAGAGCACGGCCAGGGCCGTGGCGCAGCCCGTGGTGTCGTCGGGGCAGAATTCGACGCGTTCTCTGAGCGGCGCGTAGCGCGCCAGAAAGGCCGGGGCGTCGCGCAGAGCGTCGCAGCAGCCCCCCAGCCGGGCGTACATACTGTGTGGCGCCGCTCCGGCCTTACGGGCACGCGGTCCGTGAGGGGCGGCGTGGCGCAGGTCTGCGGGCACCTCCACCACAAAGCCCATGCTGTGGAGCAAATCCAGCCATTCTCCGGCCCAGAGGGCAAAGGCGTCTCCTGTGCGGTTGTTGCCGTGGATAGCCAGGCCGGGCGGGGGAGAGGCCCGGAACAGGGTAAGCGTACTATCGACCAGATACGGCATGGCGGCCTCCAGCAGTGCCGGTCAGCGCCGGGAAAAGGCCCGGCCGGAAGGCGTGCTGCCCTCCGGGCCGGGGGGGACAAGGTCGGCCTCAGCCGCAGAGCGCCTTGGCAGCCTCGTTCACGGCCTTGTCCACAGTTTCGTACAGGGTAAACACGCGGATGCCTTTTTGTTGCAGCTTTTCCAGGGGGCTCTGGCCGATGCGCAGGGCCAGCACGCCTTTGCAGTCCTCCACGGCGGCCAGAATGCCGTCCATGCGTCCGGTTTTGCCGGATCCGCAGTTGTCCATGCCGTGGCAGTAGCGGGATACGCTGCGGGTTTCCAGGTAACGGGCGGCGGCGCCGTCGCTTTCATAGATGTAGAACTGGTCGGTCTGGCCAAAGTGCTGGTCCACCGTAGCGCCCGTTTTGGAGGCCACGGCAATGCGGATGCCTCGCGCCACCGGGGTGGCCGGAGCTTCCTGTGTCGGCTGCGCCGCTGCCGGCGGGCGGTAGTCTATGGAGCGGTCGTCGCCCAGAAGGCCCACGGCGTCGGCGCGGCACTGTTTGCAGTGGTACATCTGGCGTAGGGTTGGTTCGCAGCTTTTGCGCAGGTCCATGAGTTCCTTGTTGCTGACCAGGGGCAGATTTTCAAACACGCTGCCCTTGACCGGGATGAGCTGCATGATGTTGGTCAGCTCTGCGCCCAGGTCGCGCACGGTTTCCACCACTCGTGGAATATGGGCGTCGTTTATGCCTTTAAGCATGACAGTGTTGACTTTGCAGACAATGCCCGCGCGGGTCAGGGCACGCAGCCCGGCCATCTGGTTGGCCAGCAGCAGGGCGGCGGCGGTTTCGCCTGTGTAGCGCCCGCCCCGGTATTCCGCATAGCGGTAGATCTGCGCGCCAATGGCCGGGTCCACGGCATTGATGGTAACCGTGGCGTGGCTCACGCCCACGCGGCGCATGTCTTCCACAAATTCGGGCAGAGCCAGGCCGTTGGTGGACATGCAGAAGGTGATCTCCGGGTCTTCCCTGCGGATCAGTTCCAGGGTGCGGAAGGTGGCTTCGGGGTTGGCCAGGGAGTCACCGGGCCCGGCAATGCCCACCACGGTAAGGTTGGGCATGTCGCGTTTGACCTGGAGAAAGCGTTCCAGGGCCTGCTCCGGAGTGAGTACGGCGGTAGTGACGCCTGGGCGGCTTTCGTTGGGACAGTCGTACTTGCGCAGGCAGTAGTTGCAGCTCAGGTTGCAGCGCGGGGCTATGGGCAAATGCAGCCGGGCCGCGCTGGAACAGGCCCCGCAGGTAAAACAGGGGTGTGTTTTGGTGCGTGCGGCGTTGGATGCGGCGCTGGATGCGGCGCCGTCCTGGAGGTCTGCAGCCGGTGCGGCTGTCGCGGGCCGGTCGGCATGACTGACGGGAGCAATGCGGCGGGCGTCCAGGCCGGCGGGCGTATCTTTGTAGTATTTGTTGTAGAGTTCCTGCCGGAAGGCGCTTTCGGTCTGGCGCAGCATGGCGTTGGCCGTGGCTTCCATGAGGCTCAGAGAACCGTCGTAGAGCAGTAGGCGGGTGCGCTGGCCGCCCACCTGGTCGTGGATGGGGAAGCCGTAGCGCAGCAAGGGGATATGGCGGCGCTCCTCAATGCGGCGTCCGTCGGAGTTGCCCAGCATGAGGTTGGCCTTGCGCGCCAGCAGGGCGTTTTCAATAGCCGTAAAGTCCGCGAAGTCCAGGATGTCGAAGCCTGCGATGAACTGGGTTTCGGCCGCGGCGGTCATGGCCGGGCGCAGGGCCGCATCCAGGCCGGGGCAGCGGCTGCCCGTGGCGGCGACCACGGGCACGGCCCCGTGCTCACAGCAGGCCCGCGTCATGCCCAGCACGGCGTCCGGCTCGCCGAAGAGGACGGCGCGGCACTGGGCATTGTATTTGTGCGCATCGATCATGGCGTCCAGATAGCGGGCGCGTTCTTCGGCCAGAGAAGCGGGCAGGGTTGCGCCCAGGGCTTCCAGGGTGGCCGCAAAGGCGTCCGTATCTTCCAGGCCTATGGGCAGATTGAGGCGCAGGAGGGGGACGCCGTAGGTTTCGCGCAAATACGCGCCGGGGGAATATTCCTCCGGGCAGAGGGGGGCCAGCTCCAGGGTTATGCGCGCCCCGGCCATGAGGCTGATGCGGGGAAAGGGCGTGCCGTGCTGGGGCAGGCGGTTGTAGGTTTCTTCGTGGCCGCCGTCCAGATTCTGGGAGAGGTCGGGCAAGAGGATGTAGTCCAGGCCGCCGGCATCCAGCAGGGCCTTGAGGGCGCGGGTGTCCGCGGCGGAAAGGTGCCCGGTGATAATGTTGACGCAGCTGTTGGGCGCGGGGTTCATGGGCGCGTGGCGCACAATGGCGTGCAGCGCACGGAAAAAGCCTTCGTACTGCGATCCGCCGTAGCCCGGTGAGGCCACGGGGATGATGTGGGCCGTGACTTCCGGGTGGCTTTCCTTGAATTCCCTGATGATGGCGGGCACGTCTTCGCCGATGGTTTCGGCCAGGCAGGTGGTGGCTACGCCGATGACTTCGGGGTTGTAGAGTTTGATGAGGTTGCCCAGACCGGCGAGCAGGTTTTTGGCGCCGCCGAAGACCGTGCCTTCTTCTGTGAGGGAGGAGGAGGCGATGTCCACGGGTTCGTTATAGTGCGTGGCCATGTGGCGTCGTATGTAGGTGCTGCAGCCCTGCGAACCGTGCAGAATGGTCATGCCTTTGCGGATGCCGTAAAAGGCGCTGGCCGCGCCCAGGGGCATGCACATTTTGCAGGGATTGGTATTGAGGTTGACGAGATTGGCGCTCATGTGTCTTCTCCTTCGGGGGCGGGGCGCCCCAGGCGGGCTCAAAAATCCTTTTGTTTTGTGCTGCGGTTGCTCAGATCCCGGCTGCCAGGGCCTGGCGCACCTGTGCTGCCTGTCGGGCGGCTGTGGCCGCATAGCTGTTGCGGCCGCGAGTGAAGCGCCAGACCGGGCTGTTGAGGGAAAGGTTCACTTCACGGGTGAAGTTTTCCACTCCTTCAAAGCCGCCCAGGGCGTGTTTGCGTTCGTGGTTGTGGTCGCAGAAGGCCATGCCCAGCTTGTAGGCCAGGGGCCTTTCCTTGACGCCGCCCACCAGGATGTCCGCGCCTTTTTCGCGCATAAAGGTTTCCAGCTCCGCGGGGTTGGCGTCGTCCAGGATGACCGTGCCGGGGTTGACCAGGCTTTCAATGACTTCGTAGTCTTCGGGCTTGCCCGTCTGGGTGCCTACCACCACGGTTTCGATGCCCATTTCATTGAACTGCCGGATGAGGGAAATGGCCTTGAAGCCGCCGCCCACAAAGATGGCGGCTTTTTTCCCGACGAAGTGGGGTTTGTACCGCTCCAGAAAATCTGTAGCCCTGGCCGCGCGTTTCCTGATTATGGCTTCAGCCTTGGCTTTGGCTGTAGTGTCGCCCAGGCGTTCCGCCACCTGCCGCAAGGCGGTGGAGGTGTCTTCCACGCCGAAGAAGCTGGCGCGCATCCAGGGCACGCCCATTTCATCCTCCATGCGACGGGCCAGGTACATCATGGAGCCCGCGCACTGCACAATGTTGAGCTGGGCCGCCGGGGCGCGGGTAAGGGCCGCATACGAGGCGTCGCCGGTCATGGTGGCCACCACGGGGATGCCCATTTCTTTGAGGTAGTTTTTGATGATCCACATTTCGCCGGCCAGGTTGTAATCGCCCAGGATGTTCACGCCCTTGGCGCGGGGCTGGTCTGCATGGGGTTGCATGAGCTGTATGAGGGCGTTGCAGGCCATGCGGTAGCCCGTGGATTTGGTGCCGGAAAAGCCCGGCGCTTTGACCGCAATGACACGGATGCCGTGCCGCTCCTCGGCCCGGCGGCACACGGCCTCCACATCGTCGCCGATGACGCCCACAATGCAGGTGGCGTAGACAAAGATCAGCCTGGGCTTGTAGTGATCCACGGCTTCGTCGATGGCGCGGGTGAGTTTTTCCGCGCCGCCGAAGACAATGTCTTTTTCCTGCAGGTCTGTGGAAAAGCTGTTGCGATACAATTCCGAACCACTGGTGAGGCTGCCCCGGATATCCCAGGTGTAGCTGGCGCAGCCAATGGGTCCGTGCACGATGTGAAAGGCGTCCGTAATGGGGTTGAGCACCACGCGCGCGCCGCAGTAGACGCAGGCCCGCTGGCTTACGGCCCCGGCCACGCTGGCCGTATCGCAGCGCAGGCCGTCGCCGCTGCAGCAACTGCGGCCTTTTTCCTGTATGGAGGTGCGGCGTTCTTCCAGAATTTCCATGCTCATGACAACCCCCTTGGGGAGGGCGGGGGAGGATCCCCCCGACCCTTGTTTGTGTGCCGTATGGCGTGCGGCCTTGCGGCCTTACATAACCAGATCCATGTCTTCGTCGGCGCAGACGCGGTCGTATTCGTCCATGAGCGCGTCGGCAATGCGGGTGGCCAGCAGAAAGGCCCCCCGGTAGCCCACCAGGGGCAGGGAGGGGTGGCCGTACCTGTCCAGAATGGGAAAGCCCGCCCGCACCAGCGGAATGCCCTCGGCCTTGGCTATCTGTTTGCCGTGCGAATTGCCCAGCAAGAGGTCCACCGGCGCATTTTTGATGTGCTGGTGCAGGTCAACAAGGTCTTTGGCGGCAAAGGCTTTGCATTCTTCTTCCTTGCCGTATTCCTTGAACAGGGCCGTGGCGAGCTTGACAAAAGCCTCGCCGGGCGTGCCCGTGAGGACGTAGCTGGGCGTCATGCCCAGTTCCAGGCAGAAGCGGGCCAGGCCCAGCACCGTATCCGGGTCGCCGTACACGGCCACTTTTTTGCCGTAGTAGTAGGGGTTGGCGTCCAGCATGAGATCCAGCAGACGGCCGCGTTCTTCTTCCAGGGCGGCGTCCACCTCCCCACCGTTGAGGTTGGCCAGGGCCATGATGAAGGTGTCTGTATCGGCCAGGCCGATGGGCAGCGGCAGCAGGTCGTAGTCCACAGCACACTTGCGCTTGAGCTGGGCGGCGGGTTCGTCGCTGGTGAGGCGCCCCAGGGCCAGCACCTTGCGGCAGGAGCCCAGAGCTTTGATCTCCTCAATGGTGGTGCCGCCTTCGGGGTACATCTGGTACTTGCCGGTCATGGGCGCGTCCATGACGTTGCTGCAATCTGGAAACATGATGCTCTTGAGCTTCATGTGCCGGAGCAGGTGCTTGTATTCGCGCACGTCGCCGGGGTTGACGAAGCCGGGGAACACAGCCACGTTTTGCGTGGCCGTGCCTTTGGCGGCCAGGTATTTGATAAATCCCGCCATCATGTTGCCGAAGCCCGTGATGTGTGAGCCCACATAGCTTGGCGTGTTGCAGTGCACCACATATTTGCCGTCGGGGATGTCCATTTCCTCAATATAGGTATTGAGGTCGTCGCCGATGGTTTCGGAAAGGCAGGTGGTGTGCACGGCGATGATGTCCGGGTTGTAGACGTCAAAGGCGTTTTTGACGCCCTGCCGGATGTTGGGGCCGCCGCCGAACACGCAGGCGCCTTCGGTGAAGGAGCTGGTGCAGGCTATGGCCGGTTCTTTAAAGTGTCTGGTGAGGTAGGTGCGGTGGTAGGAAACGCAGCCCTGGGAACCGTGGCTGTAAGGCATGCAGTTGTGCACGCCCAAGGCCGCAAAAAGCGCGCCCACGGGCTGACAGGTCTTGCACGGGTTGATGAGGATGCCGGTGCGGTTCAGATGGGTTTTGGGGGTGAGGTCAAGCATTACTTTTCTCCCACAGAGCCTTGCAGGGTGGCGCGGGTCTTCCAGGGCGGGGTGACCATGTGCCACGCGGGGGTGAAGTAGCCCATGCAGACGTCGTGGCCGAACTGCACGGCGCCCTTGAAGCCCGCATAGGGCCCGCTGTAGTCATAGCAGTGCAGCTGGCGGGAAAGGGTTCCGGCCTTTTGCAGGGCGTATTTATCCTTAATGCCGGAGAAGAAGATGTCCGGCTTGAGCACTTCCACAAACTTATCGGCCTCGTACATGTTCAGGTCGTCCACCACATAGGATCCGGCGGCCATATCGCGGATCATGCCATCGTACTTTTCCAGCGGGATGGTTGCGGACAGCTTGTCGTACTGCTCCTGGGTGAGGAAGGCATGGTATTTTTGTTCGTCTTTGCTCACTTCCAGGTGTTCGATGTTTTTACTGTCCGCGTCTTCCTTGATATTGGGGAGGATTTCGCGGCCTTCGTAGTCGTCGCGGTGGCCGAATTCGTAGCCCGCCAGCACGGTGCTTACGCCCAGTTCCTTGAGCAGGCCCTGGTAATGGTGCGAGCGGCTGCCGCCCACAAAGAGCGCGGCGGTCTTGCCATTGAGGCGGGCTTTGTAGGCGGCCATCTGGTCCTGGATTTCGGCCAGTTCTTCGGCGATGACTTCTTCCGTGCGCTGGATAAGGGCCGGGTCGCCAAAGTAGGCGGCCATGTGCCGCAGGCTTTCAATGGTGCCTTCAAGGCCGATGAAGTTGACCTTAAGCCAGTCCACGCCGTACTTGGTTTTCATCATTTCGGCGATGTAGTTGATGGAGCGGTGGCACTGGACCAGGTTGAGGTTGGCCTTGTGGGAACTGGCGATGCGCTCTACCGAACCATCGCCGGTGAAGATGGAGACCACTTCATAGCCGATCTTCCTGAGGACGCGTTCCTGTTCCCAGCCGTCGCCGCCGATGTTGTATTCGCCAAGAATGTTGACGGTGTACTTGGTGGCCGGTTCGTAGCTGCCGGTGCCGATGACTTTTTTCATCAGGCCGTTGTTGGCGATATGGTGGCCGGCGGACTGGCTCACGCCTTTGTAGCCTTCACAGCTGTAGGCCACGCAGCGGATGCCGTATTCCTTTTCCGCTTCGGCGGCTACGGCCTGGATGTCGTCGCCGATGAGGCCCACGGGGCAGGTGGCGGCAATCATGATGGTCTTGGGGTGCATAAGCTCCATGACTTCATCAATGGCTTTCTTGAGCTTCTTGGTGCCGCCGAAGACGATGTCCGGCTCCTGCAGGTCGGTAGTGAAGCAGTACTGGATGAAGTTGGGGTCGTCCCCTTCGGCCTTGGCTTTGTTGCGACGGGTGCCCCAGCTGTAGAAGCCGCAGCCCACGGGGCCGTGGGTGATGAGAACCATATCCTTGATGGGGCCCAGCACCACGCCTTTGCAGCCCGCGTAACAGCAGCCGCGGTTGGTCATGATGCCGGGAATGGCGCGGGTGTTGGCGATGATTTGCTGTTCCGCCGCGGGATCAACCCGGAGCATATGCTCCTTGCGGTTTTTGAAAACTTTGGCGTTGTAGCGCTCCAGCACTACGGCGTTGGCGTCCATTGTCATACTCGTTACCTTCCTTATGCGTCGGTGCGCTCACCGGTGCGGACCACATAGGATTCCCCCACCGGCATGACGAAGATCTTTCCGTCGCCGGGATGGCCCGTGCTGTTGGCGGCGATGATGGCCTGCACCACGGCTGCCGCTTTTTCGTCGGGCACGCAGATGTTGAACAGGCGCTTGGGGATAAGGCGGCCCACTTCTGTAAGGGCTTCGCCGTCGGGGGTTCGGGGCAGTTCGCCGCTTTCCATGACCATGCGCAGGGTCGCGGGGTCCATGCCCTTTTTGCCCCGGCCCAGGCACTTCATGCACGTGAAGGAGGGGCAGCCCGCCTTGGCCAGGGCCTCCTTGGTGGGGGCCACCATATTGGCGCGGACCATTGCTACTATTTCCTGCATGACGGCCTCCTAAAGCCCGGACTTGCCGCTGCTGATGGTCCAGGATTCGTTTACGGGGGCCACAAAGATGCGGCCGTCGCCGTAGTGCCCGTCGCCGGTTTTGGCAGTGCGCAGAATCACGCGGACGGCGTCGTCCTTATCCTCGTCGCTGACCACCAGCATGAGCATCTGCTTGGGGATTTCGTCATACTGAATGTCGCCGACCATGATGCCCTTTTGTTTGCCCCGGCCCACCACATCGAGCTTGGTCACGGCGGGGAAGCCCGCGGCCAGCAGCTCGGAAAGCACTTCTGTGGTTTTTTCGGGGCGGATGATGGTGCGGATCATTTGCATGGGAGTTCTCCGTAATGGCTTGGGGGTGTTAGGCTTCCAGCAGACCGTGTTCCATAAGCAGCTCTTCCAGGCGTTCCTGGGAGAGGGGCTTGGGCACCACAAACATATCGTTGCCGTCTATCTTCTGGGCCAGGGTGCGGTACTGACCGGCCTGCGTGCAGGAGGGGTCGAACTGGATGACGGTCTGCTTGTTGATTTCCGCGCGCTGGACCATGTTGTCGCGCGGGACAAAGTGGATCATCTGCGTGCCGATCTCCTTGGCCACGGCGGAGACAAGGTCGGCCTCGCCGTCCACGTTGCGGCTGTTGCAGATGATGCCGCCCAGGCGCACGCCGCCGGTGTTGGCGTACTTTTTGATGCCCTTGCAGATGTTGTTGGCCGCGTAGAGGGCCATCATCTCGCCTGAGGCCACGATGTAGATTTCCTGGGCTTTGCCTTCGCGGATGGGCATGGCAAAACCACCGCAGACCACGTCGCCGAGGACGTCGTAGAAAACGTAGTCCAGATCGTCGGTGTACGCGCCCAGGCGCTCCAGCAGGCCGATGGAGGTAATGATGCCGCGCCCGGCGCAGCCCACGCCGGGTTCGGGCCCGCCTGATTCCACACAGCGGATGCCCTTGAAGCCTTCCTTCAGAACCAGATCAAGGTCGATGTCCTCGCCTTCCTCACGCAGGGTGTCCAGCACGCTCTGCTGGGCCAGGCCGCCCAGGATAAGGCGGGTGGAGTCGGCCTTGGGGTCGCAGCCCACGATCATGATGTTCTTGCCCATCTCGGCCAAGCCGGCGTTAAGGTTTTGTGTGGTGGTGGACTTGCCGATGCCGCCCTTGCCGTAAATAGCTACCTGTCGCATGTTGGTTCCTCGTGGTTTAACGTTGCGCGCCTGTGCGCTGTTCACGCTTTATGCAGAAAGTGTGCCGTAATTATAACTTACTTAAATATAACAATATTTTTATTATTTGTGCGCGCAATTAAAACAATTTTGTAAAAAATAACTTTAATGTTGAAAAAAGCTGTTTCATATAACATTCTGTAAAAACACAGTAAAAATTTTGAGTTCAGTCTCAGACATTTTACGCAAAACTATTTTGTACTGTCGAATTTCGTGATGTGTATGGTACTAAAGAAATTTTACGATATTACGAAAAGGTACGAGGGGGCGAGTGGTGTAGCCTGATTGCCGACATCTGCGGCATTTTGAGAGGGGGGTGTCCCTTGTCAAAAAGGATTCGCGGGAGTACGTCTGCCGACCGGAAATCGTGTATATTTTAAGGGGAGAGAAGGGCGTGAAAATCGGTTTGTTGAAAAAAATATTGTTGGGAATACTGCTGCCGGCCATTGCCGGGCTGCTTCTGGTGGCGGGGGTAAGCTACAAAATGGCGGAGCAAGCCCTGCGCGGGCAGATCCGTACGGATATGACCGCCCTTCTGGAAAGTCAGAGCATTGGTCTGAACGGCGTCTTCCTGGGGCTTACGGAATCGCTGAAGACGCTTTCAGAAAATCAGCGTATCAGCGATTACATCGACGCCTATGAGCGCGGCGACGATCCGGATCTTTTGCAGGGCAGGCTGGCCCAGCGCACGGATCAGGCCCTGCGCTCCTTTACGGACAACAACCGCAGCGTTTATTTTGCCGGGTTGCTGGCTCCGGATGGCACAGTGCTGGGGCACCATCTCAAAGGCGCGACCCAGGCCAGCAAAAAATTTGTCGGCACCAGCTTTGCCGACCGGAGCTACTATGCCAAGGCACGGCAGGGTGAGTCCTGTGTTGAAGGCATCATCAGCGCTGCTACGGGCAAGACGGCCACGGTAGTGGCTTTTCCCATCAAGCGCGACGGCAGGGTGGCGGCCATTGTGATGGCGGGCATTGCCAACGCCGACTTGGCTGCCGGCACCACCAATTTGATCAAGGTGGGCAGCAAAGGGCAGGTCTATGCCTATGATCTCAAAGGCCATATGGTGCTGCACTCCGACATCAAGCGCATGGGCAAGGACGAAAGCGCCAGCCCCCATGTGCAGGAACTGTTGCGGCAGGGGCAGGGCCGTACCCGTTTTGTCAACGCGCAAGGGGAGGAAAAGGGCCTTTATTACAAAACCATGCCCGTGGAAGGCTGGGTTTTGTGCGTGGAGTTTGACCGGGAAGAAATTTTCAGCCCCGTGCGCGATATGCTGGGCAACAGCGCATTGCTGACTCTGGGCTGCGCGTTGCTGGTGGGCTTTATTATTTTTTGGGTCGTGCGGGGCATCGTGCGGCTTTTGGGCGGCATTTCCTCCTTGGCCGAAGCCGTGGCCGGGGGCCGTCTGGAGTTGGACGCCAAGGAAAATGCCCTGCTGGATACGGCCCGGCGTCGCGGGGACGAATTCAGCGTGCTGGGGCAGGCCATGGGCCACATGGTGGGCAACATCAAACAATTGCTGGACGAAAGCGCAGCCAAGACCCAGGCGGCGGAGCAGGCCGGAGAAGAAGCCAGCCAGGCCACGGCCAGGGCCGAAGAAGCGGCCCGACAGGCCGAAAGCGCCAAGCAGGAAGGCATGCTTGCCGCCGCCGGCCAACTGGAAGAGGTGGTCAGCGTTATTTCCAGTGCATCCAGTCAGCTGGCGGCCCAGGTGGAGCAGGTCAACCGGGGGGCCTCCGCCTCGGCGCAACGCCTGGGCGAAGCCGCTACAGCCATGAACGAAATGAACGCTACCGTGCAGGAAGTGGCCAAAAATGCCGCTGATGCCTCCGGCGCTGCGGAAAACACCCGTGTCAGCGCCACCAATGGAGCCGAAATCGTGCGCGGCGCTCTGGAGAGCATTGGCGAAGTACATTCCGTTTCGCTGGCCCTTAAGGACGACATGGGCAAACTTAACGAGCACGCCCTGTCCATCAGCAAGATTATGGGCGTCATTTCGGATATAGCGGACCAGACCAATCTGCTGGCCCTCAATGCGGCCATTGAGGCGGCCCGCGCCGGTGAGGCGGGGCGCGGCTTTGCCGTGGTGGCCGACGAAGTGCGCAAACTGGCCGAAAAGACCATGGCCTCCACCAACGATGTGGGCAACGCCATCAAGGCCATTCAGGAAAGCACGGCCCAGAGCGTGGAGGCCATGGATTCAGCTCTGGGCGCGGTGGAAAAAGCCACCAGATATGCGCAGGATTCCGGCGCGGCCCTGCACCAGATTGTGGAGAGCGTAGGCGGCGCGGCGGACCAGGTCAGCGCCATTGCCACGGCCAGCGAGCAGCAATCCGCCGCCAGCGAGGAGATTAACCAGTCCATAGTCCAGGTCAACGACATGTCCGGGCAAACTGCCACCGCCATGGACGAAGCGGCCAAGGCTGTGGCCGAACTGGCGGCCCAGGCCCGCCGTCTGAGCGATCTTGTCGCTGATATGAAACGGGGCTAGCCCACAAGGCTTTTGCAAAGCACAACCGGCGTCACGCCGCACGGGCATTCCTTCGTGCGACGTGACGCCGATTTATATTGCATATGTCAATGGATGGGCATCAATCCTGGTGGGGTCTGCCGATGCGGTCCAGCAATTCTCCCTGGGCGTCAAAGCGTACCGGGCGCGGCTCGTGCACCAGGCTAAAACGTTCTGTATCCGTAAGTTCGCGCAGTACGGCCTCGGTGGCAAAGAATTCTGTGAGGTAGAGGGTGTTGGGCACCCGCACCAGGCGCAACTGATCCTCTGGAATGCTCCGCAGGCAGAACATCATGGTTTCCAGGGCTTCCTGCTCCGTGTCATACCACGTGGGCAGAAAGGCCCGGGTCACAAAGGTGGTGGTGAGGTTGTTGAGGTAGGTGGCCTTACGGTCCACCTTGTCCACCAGCTTCTGGGTAGTGAAATCCACCAAGCCTATGCCCGTGGCGTTGCCGTGGGATTCCTCCGTGAGGTCCAGCACGGAAACGTAACGGATCTTCGGGCTTGCCGGTTCGGCTTCGCCGGTAATGCGCAGGCGGCCGATAATGTTGGTGTCTACCCCCGTGCCGCTGAAGTTTTTGCCCATTTCTTCCACCACCAGGCCGTGCAGGCTGTCCACGGGCAGGGCGGGCATGAGGGTCTTGGACCAGGCAAGCAGCTCCACTTCCCGCTCAATCATAGCCTCAGCGGGCAGGGCTTCAATAAGCGCTGTTTCTTCATAGGCATTTTCCACAATGGCCACGCCGCCGATGACGGGCATCTTTTTCAGAATGATCTTGGCCACATCTACCAGCAGGCGCGGCAACTGGGATTGCCCAAGGCTGTGAAACTGCCCGGCCCCGCCGGGGCCGCCCAGACCCACCACCAGTTTTTTGCACATGCCGCTTTCCACACAGCCCTTGAAGGAGGTGTGGGTCTTGACGCGGTTTATAGGGATGATGGCGTCCACGGAAAAGGCCGAATCCAGCATATAGGCCACGAGCCCGTCCGGAGTCTGGCCGATGCTGCGGCAGGTGTCGCAGGTAATAACCTTGACGCCCATGTTTTGTTCGGTAATGCCCAGACTGTCGAGAACCTCTTTCTGCCCCTGGGCCGTGCCGCCGCCGTGGCTGCCCATGGCGGCCAGCAGCACGGGGGTTGCGCCGCACTCGCGCACCACGGCGATGGCGGCTGCCAGCATGGGGCAGATGTTCTGGATGCCGCGGCTGCCGGCGGTAATGCCCACTGTAGCGCCGGCCTGGATGCGCGGCGCAAGGCGACACATCTGGGCAGTCATTGCGGCAACGGGGTCGTCCACCCTGGGGCGCGTGAAGCTCTGGCGCACGCGGGCCATGGGCGGTAAGGGTTTGCGCGTTGTACTCATTTTTGCTTTGTCTCCTTGTCAGTACAGGCCGATAATGGGAAACCAGGCCACAGCGGTGAGCGCCCAGGCTGCCCAGGCAAACAGGCCCACGGCAAAGGCGGCCTTGAGCTGGTCGCTTACCGTATAATAGCCTGCGCCGAACATGATGATGTTGCCCATAGTGTTGAAGGGCAGGAACAGGGCGTAGCCCATGAGGATGGCCTGGGGCAGCACAAAGCCGGCCACGGGAAAGCCGAAGCTCTGCGCCAGACCGATGTAAATGGGGATCATGACGCCGGCCATGGCCGTGGTGGTGGACCAGATGATGTGGCTGAAGATGGTAAAGCCCATAAGGCCGATCATTAGAGGCATCATGTCCACATGGGTCAGGCCCAGGCCCGTGATGCCGGACTTGATGACCCACTCAAAGGCTTTGGTCTTGGTCAGTACGTTGCTCAGGGTAATGACGCCGCCGAAGTAGACGAACAGCTCCCACGGGATGGATTTTTGCGCTTCCTTCCAGGAAAGCACGCCCACCTTGGGCAGCAGGATGAGCGTGCTGACCACAAAGGCCACCATGGTGGAATTGAAGTGGTGCCACATATCCGAGGCCCAGAGGATGAGCGCCAGGCTGAAGAAGAGCAGGGCCTTTTTTTCGCGCGGGCTGGTGGGCCCCATGGCGCGCAGTTCGGTTTCCACATATTCCAGCCCGCCGGGGATGGTTTTCATTTCGGGCGGGAAGAGCCAGCGCACCACGTACTGGCTGCCGATGAGCACGATGAGCGTGGTGGGTAGGGCGGCCAGCGCCCAGAAGCCCCAGGAGGTCACGGACGCGGCCGTGCCCAGGGCGGCCACAATCATGCCGATGGCAATGGGGTTGGGGATGGTGGCCGTGAGAAAGCCGCCCGCCGTAATGTTGGAGGCAAAGGTATTGGCGAGGAACAGGGCTTTGCCGAAATTGCTTTTGCCGGGCTCCACGCGGTAGGCCTGGGCCACGCCTTCCACAATGGGCAGCATGGCGGCGGTGCGGGCGGTGTTGGAAGGGGTCAGGGGCGCCACCAGCAGGTTGGCGATCATGGGCGCGAGAATGGCCCCGCCCGGCGTTTTGCCGAACATGCGCATAAGGTGCAGGGCCACCCGGCGTGCCATGCCCGTTTCCGTCATGGCAATGGAAATGATGAAGCCGGTGATAAGCATCCACAGGGCCGGGGAGGCGAAGCCGGAAAGGGCGAAGCCCGCATTGTGGACCAGCGAACCGCCCTTGAGAGCGCCCTCGGCGTTGCCCACCCAGAAGTAGAGCAGGGAAACGATGATGAAGCTGCTGGTGGCCACGGATACGCTCAGTGTTACCCAGAGGATGACCGCGCCGGAAAAGATGCTCAGCAGCTTGTGCTGGGTCAGGTTCATGCCTTCCGGTGTGGGCAGACACCACACCAGCAGCGCCACCAGCACGGCGACCACAGTGCCGTATTTTTTACCGTATTCTTCAAATTTATTTGCCATTAAGGCGCCCCCTCATCCGCCCAGAAGGCGGGGTTAGCGTGTATTTTTTTCATTGTCGCGGGCTCGGTCAGGCTCCGGCTTCCACGGCAACGATATCCAGCCAGTGGCGTACCTCCTTATTTTTTGCGGTGGCCACGGAAGAAAGCTGCATGACGCAGCCGCTGCAGCCGGTGATGACGTGACGGGCCTCAGGAGCAAAGCCCTCCAGGCATTTGCGGGCCATGTCCATGGAAAGATCCGGATTGCTCATTTTCAGAATGCCGCCCATGCCGCAGCACAGGCCCGCGCCTTTTTTCAGCTCCGGCAGGCCCTGTTGGAGCAAGGGCAGGTCCGGGTCGGCTGTGCCCCAGTGGCAGGGCTGGTGGTAGGCCACCGCGGTTGGCGCATCCGCTGTGGCGTGCAGGCGGGGCTGCTCTAGCAGGGCCGACAGACCCCGGCATTTTTCCTTCCATTGGGCGGCTTCGTCTTCGGGCAGCACCGCGGCGTATTCGTCCAGACTGTGTTTGCACGAGGCGCAGAAGCTCGCCACCAGGGGGCGGCCGAGGTCGCGCCAGACCTGGATATTTTTTTGGCGCACCTCGTCCTGGGCCTTGTAGCGTCCCGCGTGGTGCAGGGTGCCGCCGCAACAGGTAAAGCCGGAGCTGTCCAGCACCTGGTAGCCCCAGGTGGCGAGCAGCTCCCGCGCCTTGGCGATCCAGCGCGGACGGGCGTTGACGGCGGTACAGCCGCTGAACAAGACCACGGGCGTGCCCGGTTTTTTTTGTGTCGGCGTCAGGATGAGCCAGGGCTTGATGGCGGGCAGATCCACCAGGGCACGGGCTGTGGCCAGAGAGGAACGCAGCCCTTCAGGCACGGCCGCGTCGGGCGCGAGCATGGCGATTTTTCCGGCCAGGGGCCAGAGGGGCCCGGCCCGGCGGATCCATATCTCCCAGAGGTTCTGCGTCCAATGGGGATTTCTGGCCCGCGCGTCGGCCAGCAGCTCACTGGTGGAGAGCTTGCGCGCGCAGACGCGCTGACAGCGTCCGCAACCGGCGCAGAGCCGGGCCAGCTGGCGGACGCGCTCCCAGGAGAGCTGGGCCGTGGCGGCGTCGCCGTATTCGGCGTCCAGGGGTTCCATGAGCAGACGTTTGCCCTTGGGGGCGTATTCTTCGCGCTTGAACAGGGCATAGACCGGACAGACGTTGAGGCATTCACCGCACTGTGTGCAACCGCGTTTCATCTTAATACCCCTTGCCGGGATTGAGGATGCCGTGAGGATCAAAGACCCGTCGCACGGCGCGCATCAGGGCGTGTTCCTCCTGACCCAGCTGTTTGCCCACATCCTTGAGGCAGCCGCCGCCGTGTTCGCCGGAAAGGCTGCCGCCAAATTCCAGAGCGGCGTCGTCGAGCTCGTGGTGGGTTTTCTGGGTGCGGCGGGCGTCGTCCGGGTCTGAGGCGTCGTAGTGCAGATTCGCGTGGATGTTGCCGTCGCCCGCGTGGCCGAAGCCGATAAGGCGTTTGCCGTTGGCGGCGGCTATTTCCTCAAAGCGGCGTACGGCCTTGAGGATGGAGCCGCGCGGTACGGCCATGTCGCCGCCGATGCGGTCCGGCCCCAGCACATAGGAGGCTGCCGAAACCCTGCGGCGGTAGGCCCAGAGTCTGTCCTCCTCTTCTTTGCCCACGCCTTCCATGCGCCAGAGGGCGTCGTCCAGCTGTTTGGAAAGCCGGGCGTTTTCCAGGGGCACGGTGTCGCGGCTGCCGTCCACCTGAAAGAGCAGCAGGGATTTGACCGTGTCCGGCCAGGGCACTTCACCCGTTTTGGTCAGGATTTCCAGCACGGTTTCGTTCATAAATTCCACGGCGCAGGGCAGAATGCCCGCCGCAAAGACCTTGCCCATGGAGGCCAGCGCCGCGTCCAGCGAGGGATAGCCCACCAGCACGGAGGCCGAGGCTTCGGGTTTGGGGATGAGCTTGAGGGTGAGCTTGGTCACAATGCCCAGGCTGCCTTCGCTGCCCACAAACAGGCGTCCCAGGTCCAGGCCAATGACGTCCTTGTGTGAGCGGCCGCCGAACCTGACCAGCTTGCCGCCGGGCAGCACGGCCTCCAGCCCTAGCACGTAGTCGCGGGTAACACCGTACTTGACGGCGCGCAGGCCGCCCGCGCAGGTAATCACGTTGCCGCCCACGCTGGTGGCCTTGCCGCTGGCGGGGTCCGGCGGATAGAACATGCCCAGCTTCTCGCACTCTGCTTGGAGCAGAGCGGTGTTGACGCCGGGCTCCACTACAGCCACAAAGTCTTCTTTGGAGATCTCCAGAATGCGGTCCATGCCCAGCATGGAAACCACAATGCCGGGCACCGTGGGCACGCAGCCCCCGGAAAGACTGGTGCCGCGCCCGCGCGGGTGGACGGCCACACGCTCCGCATCGGCCCAGCGCATGAAGGCGCAAAGTTGGTCCGCATTTTCCGGCCGCACCATGGCCAGCACCGTGCCCACGCGCAGGCTGGCGTCAGATGCGTAGACGCGCAGTACCTCCGGATCAAACGACGCGCCATCCTTGAACAAGCCTTGCAGAAAATTTTTGTGCTCGTCCGTGAGGGAGGTTTTATATTCCTCTGACATGATGTCCTCCAGTATGTTGCGAAAATATAAATATTTTTCAGCTGTATGGCTTACGGAACAATTGGCAGCGCGCTTGCGGGCAGGTTCAGGGCCACACGATCGGAACTCCCCGGTGGCACGCAGCCGGCAGCGTAGACAAGGTTCAGCGGAGAGCCCTCGGCAGCCTCAATCCTGTCGGGAAAGACGTGCAGAATGCGGTCGTGACCGGGCACGACCACGGCCGCCTGTCGGCGGATTTTGCGTATGGAAGCGGCGGCCGCTTCCGGCAGCGTGACCATGGGCATGCGCCCGGTGGCCAGTTCCGCCAGATTTTTTACCGCATCGCCGGCCAGCACTGTGGGCGGCGCGTCGGCTTCTTCCAGAAGCAGGGCGAGGCAGCCCGGCGTATGCCCCGGCACAAACAGGACGCTGACGCCAGGTGCCGGGCTGTAGCCTTCTTCCACCCCTTCCAGGCGGCCGCTGTCCGCAATGGCCCGCGTCAGAAAGTCCTGATAAGCGAATTCGTCCGAAGCGCCGTGCAGGGCGTGGTCAATCTCCCGGTTGTGCGCCACAATGCGCGCATGGGGGAACAGATCAAAATTGTAGGCGTGGTCGTAGTGCAGGTGACTCAGCACCACCAGGTGGATGTCTTGGGGCGCAAGGCCGACCGTCTCGCGCAGCCTTTGCGGCAGCCGCTGCCGTTGCGTGGCAAAACCCGTGTCAAAAAGAATGTTGATGCCGCCGCTGCGCACGCAGGCACAGCTTGGCCATGAAAGATAGTCGTGCTCAAATTTGGCGGGCAGCCCTTCATACAGCACATGCACGCTCATGGCCGGGCCTCCTCAGTGCCGGAGGGACACGGCTGCAGGCCTAGCAGTGCGGCCGGGGCGTCGCAGACCATGTGCCGCAGCTGGTCATGGGACAGACCGCAGCCGGCCAGCCGATGCAGAAAGTTCGCCAGAGCCACTGCGGGCGCGGGATTTTCCGGTTGCCCCATGTCCGACGAAATCACGGTGCTTTCATGGCCGACAGCCAGAATCTGCGCGGCAACGGCTTCTACGGGCAGATGCTGGCGGGAATTGCTGGCATAGAAGCAGCGTTCAAAAAAGACCCCCTTGGCGGCCAGCTTTTTTTGCATGTCCGTGGGCATGTCCACGCATTCAAATTCCGGATGGGTCACCAGAATCTTTTTTACGCCGCAGGCCTGGGCTATACCCACAAGCCGCACGATTTCGGCCGGGCTCAGATGGCCGGTGCCAAGGATAATATCTGCCTGGGCAATAAGTTCCAGCACTTCCTCAAGATGCGGCACAGGCTTTCCGTCGTTAAAAATAGGCACGGCACGGTCCAGCGCGCCCTCAAAATGGCGCAGGTGCTGGACTGCGGAGATGGTGGGCATCCAGATCTGTTTTGCGCCCATGGCGCAGGCCGCCGTCACTGCCGTGGGGTTGACGCCGCCCACGGCAGCATTGAGGACCAGCCCACCAAACACCTTCACGCCGTTTACGGCGTTGTCCGCACAGGCGGCCACCCCGTAGGTGGGGCTCTGGTGGCATTTGAGCAGGATGGCCCGCATATCGGCGGCGGCCGCCGCCTGGGCGGTTTCAAGAGCATTCATCTTGCGCGGCGTGGTGTCGGGCCCAAAATGGATGTGCAGGTCGCATGCGCCGTGCAGCAGTGTGGCGTCCGTCATTCTTGCAGCTCCTGTCCCTTGGTTTCCGGCAGTAAAAAGATGATGCCTATGCCGCAAAGGTAGAACAATGACGTGATGAAGAGGGACGTGCCAATGCCGAAGTGCGTGGCCAGACTGCCGATAATGATGGGGGCGAGGGCGCTGACGCCGCGTCCGGTGTTATAGACAAAGCCCAGCCCAGCGCCGCGCAGGCGAGTGGGAAAAAGCTCCGACAGCAGCACGCCAAAGCCGCTGAAATAGCCTGAGCCGAAAAAGCCGATGCAGGGGCCAAGGATAAAAAGCCATGCAGGGTTGCGCAGGCTGCCGTAAATGGGCACCAACACGGCGGCAATGGCCAGAAAAAAGATGAAGGCCGTTCTGCGGCCCCATTTGTCCGCAAGAAAGCCAAAGGCGGAATATCCTGCAAGCGCGCCCAGCTGCATGGCAAAGATCCAGCCGGAGGTCTTCACAATGTCCATGCCCGCGCCGCCGTTGGCCACAGGCGTGGACAAAAAGCCCGGCAGCCAGGTGAACAGACCCCAGTAGGCCAGTTGCAGGAAGGAGGTAAACAGCACACCGATGAGCGTCAGGCGGCGTAGGGGACCCTTGAATATGTTAAAAAAGTTGGCTTTTTCAGTCTTGGCGACCGGCGTAAGGCGCTGCTTCTCCCGATAGTTCAGCCAGACCTGAGGCTCTTCACAGGCAAAAAAGATGAAAATAAGAATGATGGAAGAAGGGATGATGCCTACAAGGAATAACATGCGCCAGCCGTGATCGGACAGGATTATGCCGGAAAGCACCGCCGCCAGCATGTACCCAAGGGCCCAGCCTGCCTGCATGAAACCCGAAGCCTTGCCCCGGTGTTCCGAGGGCCATGTTTCGTTGACCAGCAGCGCGCCCGCAGCCCAGGCGCCGCCCATGCCCAGGCCCAGGATGGTGCGGTAGAGAACCAGCTCCGGCACGGAGCGGGCCAGGGCGCTCAAACCGGTACAGGTGGTATAAATGGCAATGGCGATTAACAGCGATTTTTTTCGCCCGATTTTGTCGGCTACAATGCCAAAGAGAACGCCGCCAAAGGCAGAGGAGAGCAACGTTACAGAAGCCAGCATGCCGGCTATGGCCATGCTGATTTGAAATTCTTTCATAATTGTCGTCAGCGACATGACATATAAAAGCATGTCCATGGCGTCCATCGTCCAGGCGCCGAGCCCACCTATGAGGGCATAAAGGTGGCGTTTTTCCATGAAAGAATACCAGGGGCTGTTGTTACTCACGGAAGTTCTCCTTTGGCTTGTGTCACAAAACGTTGTGCGTCGGGCTGTGCCTTGTCGCGCTGGCGGAAGGGTACAGAGCGTAACGCCCCAAAAACTGCCGGAGAGGGCGTCAGTTCCGTCCCGTCGCGGGCGGCAGGGGCCGCCCACGACGAGAGCGTTATTTGAACATGCCGATCCAGGTCCAGTACGTATAGACCATAAGGCTCATGAAGATGGCGCCGAACAGGCTCATGACTGCGCCTGTCTTGATGAGTTCGCGCGGGGTTATTTCTTCCGTGGCCAGGCCGATGATATTGGGCAGGTTGGACACGGGCAGCAGGTACTGGTGCAGCATATTCATGCCCACCAGCAACACAAAGGGCGTGGGATCGATGCCTTGGGTGGAGGCATAGGCGATGACCACCGGCGTGAGGGCCGTGGTCTTGGGGCCCGCGCCCGTGAAAAGACACTGCAGGACCAGCATGATCCAGATCAGGATGACCACCTGCGTCTTGATTTCAAATCCGGCCAGGGGGCTAAAAAACGTATTGGCCATCCAGGCCGCCGCCCCGGAGGAGACCAGCACCGCGCCCATGGAAAGGCCGGCGCCGTAAACGATAAAGATGTTCCAGGGGACCTTTTTTTCCGCCTGTTTCCAGGTCATGATCTGCTGGCGGCCGGGGGCTATCATGGCCAGCACCGAAAGCATGGCCACCAGGGTGGGGTTGATGTGGTGGAAGGTGTCTGTGGCCCACAGGGCCAGCGTCAGAAGAAAAACCGTCATGGTGTACTTTTCAATAAAGGACATGGGGCCAAGGGATTCCAGCTCCTTGCGCACAAAGGCCTGGCCGGCGCTGATGTCCTTGATCTCCGGCGGCCACATCCAGAGCAGAATGGGCACGGCCAGCAGGCCACAGACAAAGGCCGGCGGCGCGCCGATTTTAAACCACTGCCCCCAGGTGACGGCCTGCCCCGTGGCTTTCTCCAGCAGGCTGGCAGTAATGGGGTTGGCCGCGTGCGAGGTCATGATGCCAATGCAGTACATGGTGCCGGTAATGGTCACCACAAAGATAAGCCCTTTGACCATATTGCTTTTGCCCTGTTCTGCGCCGAAGGCGCGGCCCATCTGCGCGATGATGGGCATGAGCAGAAGCGTTTTGGCCCCCAATGAGGGGATGAAAAACGTCATGACCAGGGTTATCAAGGCCACTGCCCAGTACATTTTGACGGGAGAAGCCCCGGCCAAGCTCACCATGTTGAGGGCCATGCGCCGTGAAAGGCCGCTCACCTCCATGCCCGCCGCCATGACCAGCCCCAAGGCCACGATCCAGACGCCCGTGCTGGCGTAGCCGGACAGCGCCTGACCTATCTTGGCGGCCCCCAGCAGGACGAGAAAGGCCACAATGCAGAAGCCGCTCTGCGCATCGTCCAGCGCCTGGGTCACCCAGACGATGATAGCAAAAACGCCCACGCCGAGAGCAGCCTTGCCTTTGGGACTCAGGCCTTCCATTTCCGGAGACAGAAAGGCTATCCACAACATGGCCGCTACAGCTGCAATCAGAGATATAAGCTGTTTTGTTTTCACAGAGGCTCCTTGTTCCCCGGTCTGCGCCGCGCCGCCGTGCGGCCCGGGTCTTTTGCCGCGCGGCGTCCGTGCTGGAAGTCCCAGCCTTTTCCCCGCAGTCGGCGGCCTGTATGTGACAGACACTGCCTGAAGTCGGGAGAATCCTTTCCTTTGCCTTTCCGGCAGTGCGGCCATGGGCGGCTGCGGGGCGTGCGGGGGGTGGCATGATTTCCCCCCGCACGCGGTCAGGAGGGTATGAGGTATGTATGATTGTCCTGCGTCCTTATGCCCGTAATTTTTTGGCCACGGTTTCGCCCAGGAGGCCCAGTTCGTGGATGATGGTGACGCCGGCGGACGAAAGGGCGGCGATTTTGTCTTCGCCGCGGCCTTTGCCGCCGCTGATGATGGCCCCGGCATGGCCCATGCGCTTGCCCTTGGGGGCCGTAAGCCCGGCAATAAAGCCGAACACGGGCTTGGGATAGGCGCTTTCGCGGATGTAGGCGGCGGCTTTTTCTTCTCCGTCGCCGCCGATTTCGCCGATCAGGCAGACGGCTTCGGTTTCCGGGTCATCCCGAAACATTTTGAGCAGGTCCGTAAAGTACAGGCCCGGCACCGGGTCACCGCCAATGCCCACGCAGGTGCTTTGCCCCAGGCCCTGGGCCGTGAGCTGGTGCACGGCCTCATAGGTCAGGGTGCCGGAACGGCTGATGACGCCCACAGAGCCGGGTTTGTGGATATAGCCGGGCTGGATGCCGATTTTGCACTGGCCGGGCGTGATGACGCCGGGGCAGTTGGGGCCCACCAGCTGCGTGCCCGTGTCCTTGAGCCGGGCCTTGACCCGTACCATGTCCAGCACGGGGATGTGCTCCGTAATGCAGATAACCAGGCGCACGCCCGCGTCCGCCGCTTCGCACACGGCGTCCGCCGCCACGCTTGCGGGCACGAAAACCACGCTTACGTCCGCGCCTGTTTCCCGCACGGCCTCGGCCACGGTGTTGAACACGGGCACGCCCAGGACGGTTTGCCCGCCCTTGCCCGGCGTGCAGCCCGCCACCACCGTGGTGCCGTAGGCCTGCATCTGCTCTGTATGGAAGCGGCCCTCGCGTCCCGTAAGGCCCTGCACCAGTACGCGGGTATTTTTGTCGACCAGAATGCTCATGCCGTACCTCCGGCGGTTTGGGCCGTATCGCTTCCGGCGGTGAGGGCCGCAATTTTGTGCGCCGCCTCGCTCATGGAGGCCGCCGTTGCAAAGTTCAAGCCGCTTTCCCTGAGGATGCGGCGGCCTTCCTTCACGTTGGTGCCTTCCAGGCGCACCACCAACGGCAGGTGCAGGTCCACCTTGCGGGCCGCGTTGACCACGCCCTGAGCCACAATGTCGCAGCGCAGGATGCCACCGAAAATATTGATAAGTATGCCCCGCACGTGCGGGTCGGAAAGCATGACCTCAAAGCCTGCGGCCACCATCTGTTCGTTGGCCCCGCCGCCCGCATCCAGAAAATTGGCGGGCTCCGCTCCAGCCTGCTTGATGGCGTCCATGGTGGCCATGGCCAGGCCGGCGCCGTTGACCATGGTGCCCACATAGCCGGACAGGCGCACGTAGTTTACGCCCAGTTCCCGCGCCTTGCGCTCCAGGGGGTCGCTCTCCTCGGGGTCGTCCAGGGCGGCCACGTCCGGATGGCGTTTGAGGGCGCTTTCGTCAAAGTCCATCTTGGCGTCCAGGGCCACCACGTTTCCGGCTGCGGTCACGGCCAGCGGATTGATTTCCACCAGCACAGCGTCTTTTTCTACGGCCAGGCGCACCAGGTTCTGCACCAGAGCCGCGCCCTGGTTGACCTGCTCCGGCGTGAGCCCGCAGCCAAAGAGCAGTTGCCGCGCCTGGAAGGGCCAGATGTGGTGGCCGCCGTCCAGTCTGGCGGTAAAGATGCGCTCTGGCGTGCGCGCGGCCACCTCTTCAATGTCCATGCCGCCGTCGGGCGAGGCCATGACCGTCAGGCGCTGTGCGCCCCGGTCCAGCACTACGGCCAGGTACAGCTCACGGGCAATGTCCGTGCCCTGTTCTACCCAGACCTTATGGACCTTTTTGCCTTCTGGGCCGGTCTGGTGCGTCACCAGCTGCATGCCCAGAATGTGTCGGGCAGCGGCCTCCACCGCGTCCAGACTTTTGCAGACCTGCACGCCGCCGCCCTTGCCACGGCCGCCGGCGTGGATCTGCGCCTTGACCACCCAGACCGGGCCGGGCAGGGCGCCGGCGGCCGCGCGGGCTTCGGTTGGCGTGGCCGCCAGCGCTCCCGTGGGCACGGGCACGCCAAACTGGGCCAGCAGGCCCTTTGCCTGGTATTCGTGAATATTCATGGAGAAACCTTTTATGTGTTGGTGTTGGGGACGTTCTTTCTTGCGGAAGGGGGGGGCCTGTTGAAAAAAGGCCTCCTCCCCCCGCGTTCCCACCCCCAAAACGTTTTCTT